>Ga0210409_10005639_pt1 | contig 13136 bp, 10 predicted proteins | sample IncBWH17MmetaG_FD_161649 | JGI IMG/M metagenome (GOLD analysis project Ga0210409, IMG submission 161649) | Forest soil microbial communities from Barre Woods Harvard Forest LTER site, Petersham, Massachusetts, United States - Inc-BW-H-17-M | ecosystem: Environmental > Terrestrial > Soil >...
TGCGAATACCAGCGATGATATTCCCGTTTCATATTGCTCCTGCGTCGCGGAACGCGCGCCATGGTTCGACGTGTGCGTCGGGCGCGCGATATTATACGGCGTTTGCGTGATGGCGAAATGGAAAGAGTCCTCTCCGGGGCTGCGGTTTGTTAAGATGACCGCGCAAGCTCTGATTCTCCCACGCTCGCGTTAATATGGTTGTACGCATTGCGTGGCAGGCGGCGCGTGACAGGCATTCCGTCGCAGCTGGCGCACGTCACCGCGCTTTCATCGCACACGCAACTGAACTTCACGCGAACCCTTAAGCGGAGGAATTGCATTTGCCCTTTGCTCCAGAGCTGACCGCCGAACTCGCCGCTGCCGGCCCCGGCCAATTGCACAAACACGAAAAATTCTGCTCCCGCTTCCTCACAAAAAAGCGCGACCTGATCGTCTACACGCCCGGCATCTATGAAAAACGGCCTGACCTGCAATTCCCGGTTCTCTATCTCGAAGACGGCCAAAACCTTTTTGATCCCGCCACATCTTTCATTCCCGGGGTGTACTGGCGCGTAGGTGAAACGGCCGACGCCCTGATTGCTCAAGGAGCCATCGAGCCGCTCGTCATCGTCGGCATCTACAACACCGGCAAGCAGCGCCTGAACGAATACACTCCCACCCGCGATCGCAAACTCGGTGGCGGCAAAGCCGACAAGTACGGCCGCCTTCTCATCGAGGAATTACAGCCCTTTATCGAATCCCGCTATCGCATCGCTCAGGGCCCGCGGAACAAAGGTCTCGGCGGCTCGTCTCTGGGCGGTCTCCTCACGATCTATCTTGGCATGCAATATCCGCAGGTCTTCGGCAAACTCGCTGTCCTCTCGCCCTCGGTCTGGTGGAATCACCGCGCCATTCTGCAATCGGTCGCGCGCGCGAAATTGCCGCAACGCCCGCGCATCTGGCTCGATGTCGGCACCGACGAAGGTGGCACGCGGACCGTCGAACACGTTACCGCGCTCCGCGACGCCCTCCTGCAAAAAGGCTGGCAGGAAAACCGCGACCTCCATTTCGAGATCTTCCCCGGCGCGCAGCACAACGAAGCCGCCTGGGCCCAGCGCGTTGGCCCGTTCCTGCGATTCCTCTTTCCCGCCGCAGACTCCGCAGTATAGGATCAGAAAGAAATTGACTTTGTAGCGGGCGGCCTTCAGGCCGCCATCTTGCTTTTACGCACCGCCCGCAATTCTCGGAGGCCTTAATTGCCAGAAACCGATCCCAAACCCAAATCCGTCCCCGGTCCTCTAACCATCCTCTGCATCACCTCCTATGAAAAGGGCCAGGAATTCCTCCGCACCTGCAAAAATGAAGGCTGCCGCGTTCTGCTTCTCACCGTCGAGAAATTGCGCGAAGGCGATTGGCCCCGCGAATCCGTGGACGACTTTTTCTACATGCCCGAAGATCTCCCCACGTGGGCCATGATTAATACTGTCAGTTACCTCGCGCGCTGGCAGCCGATCGACCGCATCGTCGCCCTTGATGAATTTGACATGGAAAACGCCGCCGCCCTGCGCGAACACTTGCGCATCCCCGGCATGGGACTCACTACCGTGCGCCATTTTCGCGACAAGCTGGCCATGCGCGGCCGCGCGAAAGAAGAGGGAATCAACGTTCCCGAATTCATTCACGTTCTGAATCACGCGGCCTTGAACGATTTCATGTCCCGCGTCAAACCGCCGTGGCTCCTCAAGCCCCGCTCGCAAGCCTCCGGCATCGGCATGAAAAAAATCCACGCTCCCGCCGATCTCTGGCCGCTTCTCGATCAATTGGGCGACGCGCAATCGAACTATCTCCTCGAACAATTCGTGTCCGGCGACGTCTTCCACGTGGATAGCATCGTCTCCGAACGCAAAGTCGTCTTCGCCGAAGTCCACTCCTACGGCTCTCCGCCGCTCAACGTTTCGCACGAAGGCGGAGTTTTCACGACGCGCACGCTCTCGCGCACGAGCGCCGAATCAAGAGCGCTTCAGAAATTAAATCGGGAATTGATCGCGGCGCTGGGGTTGGTTCGCGGAGTAACGCATGCCGAATTTCTTCGCGCCCACGAGGATGGAAAATTCTATTTCATCGAAATTGCCGCGCGCGTCGGCGGCGCCTATATCTCCGATGCCATCGAAGCCGCCACTGGCATCAATCTCTGGCGCGAATGGGCGCGCATTGAAGTTACCTCCGGCAAGATTCCTTACGTCTTGCCGAAACGCCGCCGCGAATACGCCGGCGTAGTGCTTTCTCTCTCGCGTCAGGAAGTCCCGGATACCAGCGCCTACACTGACCCCGAAATCGTCCAGCGCATCACCAAAAAACATCACGCCGGCTTCGTCCTCCGCGCCGCCAATCCCGAGCGCATCTCCGCACTCCTCGATTCCTATGCCGCCCGTTTCCGCGACGATTTCCTGGCCACCGCCCCAGTCCCGGAAAAGCCCTCCGCCTGATTCGTTCCAGTCCGCTAGCCCCTCAGTTGCCATGGCCTCATCCCTGAACCTGCCTCACTTTGTGCTCAGCAGCGGCACCGCCCCCAGCAAGCCCGCATCATTTCCAAGTTCCGCCGCGCGAATCTGCGCCTTCCCCCACGGCGACCAGGTATGAGCATTCACGTGCGCCTGCACAAAGGGAATAATCAAATCGGCGCTCTCGATCACGCCTCCGCCAAAAATCACGATCTCCGGGTCAAACGCATGAATCATTCCCACCGCCGTCGCGGCCCAAACATGTATGCACCGGTCTTGAATCTGGCGCGCCACCGCATCTCCTTCCGCGGCAAGCCGGAAGAGCACTTCGTAATTGATTGCGGGTTCTCCCGCCAGAGCACTTTCGCGAAACCCCGGCCAATCTCGCGCGATCTGTGGCAACGCCCAGCCCGCCGCTTCGGCCTCCGCGCATCCGACGCCGCCGCACGTGCAGTCTCTTCCGTTGAACACCACTGGCTGGTGGCCACCCTGATTCCCCGCCTGAAAATGTTTTCCATGCAGAAGCTTGCCGCCAATCATCACCGCCGTGCCGATGCCCGTGCCCAGAGTGACCATGGCCAAATCATTGCAGCCTCGCGCGGTTCCTGCATAACGTTCGCCCATCAACGCCATTCGCGCGTCATTCTCCATCTTCATCGGCAATGAAAATTCCCGCCAGCACCAGCCGACGAAATCGACTCCCGGAGCGTCGTCCCATTTTTTAGGACTGGAAAGAATTCGCGCTCGCGACGAATCCACCAGGCCGCAGGTACTCATCGCCAGCCCCGCAAAATCCTTCGTCGCAAACCCCGCCTCGCTCATCAACTCGCGGAATGAGGAAGTAAACAGCGGCAACACTGAGCCCAATCCCTGCGCGCTGTCAAGATCGAGACGCTTCGAAAGAAGAATCTTCTCGTCTTCGACGATCGCGCAATTCGCATGGGTTCCGCCCAGATCTATTGCCAAAGCTTTCATTCAGCCTCCACAAAAAATGACTCGGGCGTCCGCAGTGCAACAGGCCGAGCCCCATCGCATGTTCAGCGCGAACCAATATGCCACCGTCGGCGGTTTGCCACAATCCGGGCTGCGGAAGGCCCTTGCGCTTGCCCCAATTAGTGCCTGCGACCCCCAGGTTTCCCCGTATAATGCCTCTTCTCCGGCCCTTATATTTTTGATTCGGAGGCCCTCATGGCTGCGAGTTTTCGCCAAATATCGATCTTGCTTTTGGTTTTTCTGCAAGCGTCGTTTCCGCTCGCATCTTCCGCGCAACTACCGTCGCAGCCGCTGGCCGTTTCATCGGGAACGTTGCAACTCACGCTCAAGGAAGCCGTGCAGCTCGCGCTTAAGCAGAATCCACAGCGCGTCATTGCTCAACTTCTGGTCTCCGAGAGCGATCGTAACAGCCAGATCGCGCGCTCAGCGCTGCTGCCGCAGGCCAGCATCAAGGCGGACGGAGCGATCAACCAGTACAACTTTCAAACCATCGAACGCAGCCGGGCGCGAACCACAGCCGGGCCTTATCAGTACATCGAAGCTGGTCCCGCTTATTCGCAATCCCTTTTGAATCTGCCCCTCATTCGCGGCTACCAGATCGGCCGCGAAGCCACTCACCAGGCGCGTGCCGATGACGAAACCACGCGCGAAAATGTCGTCAACGCAGTAGTTGATCAATACCTTCTGATTCTTCGCGCGCTCGCAACACGCGACGCCGCGAATGCCCGCGTCACGCTCGCACAGCGGCTCTACGACCAGGCCACCGAACTCCAAAAAACGGGCATCGGTTTGAATATCGACACGGTGCGCGCCAACGTCGAATTGCAGAACGAGCGCCAGAATCTGATCGACGCGGAAACACTGACTCACACTACGAAGTACGGCTTGGCCGAACTTCTCGATCTGCCTCGCGACCAGGACCTCGACGTCACAGACCATCTCGATTTCTACGATCTCCCCACGCTTGAAAGACAAGCACTGCTCAATCAGGCCTTAACCTCACGGTCGGAAATTCGCTCGCTCAATTCGCAAAAACGCATAGCCCACCTCTCGACGGATTCGGCCAGCGAGCAGCGCTTACCCCGATTGGAGTTCTCGGGTTTCTGGTATTACCAGGGCTCACATTTCAACAACGGCATTCCGGCGTACAGCTATGAGCTCTCTCTACAGTTTCCAATTTTCACGGGCGGCCGCATCCGCGCCGAAGAGGCGCGTGCCAAACTGGAAGAGCAGCACGTCGCGGAAATTCGCCGCCAGGTCGAAGCGCAAATCGTCGACGAAGTGAAATCCGCTCTCGATGAACTCACCGCCGCGCGGAATTCCGTGGATGTCGCCAATCTAGGCCTCCAGCTAGCTCAAGAAGAAGTAGCGCAGGCCCAGCGTCGCTTTCAAGCTGGCGTCACCACCAATGTCGAAGTCATCACCGCGCAAGACGCCCTTGCTCGCGCCAGCGATAATCAGATCGGCGCGCTGTATCAATTCAACCTGTCTCGCGCATCACTCGCTCGTGCGACAGGCGAAATCGAAGCCATGTACTCGAAGTGAAAGGTGAACCACGCCATGAGTTCCTCGTCTTCAACACCGCCGCCACAACCCGATAGCGCAGCCGCGGGCCCGACGGCTGCTGCCGCGCCGACCGCTACGCCCCCCTCCGCATCGAATGTATCGCCGCCAACTCGCGTGTGGCGCGAACGGATTCGGAACCTGAATCCTCTAACCAAGGGAGCTATCGTTGCGATTCTGATATTGCTCGCAATCGTGTGGTACGTCCTCTCCGGCCGCGTCACCACCGACGATGCGCAGGTGGATTGTCACATCACCGCCGTCGCCCCGCAGGTTCCCGGCTATGTCGTTCAACTGCTCATCAACGACAACACACCGGTCAAGGAAGGCGACCTTTTGGTACAAATCGATCCCCGCGAATATGAAGCCGAAGTCGCACAGGCCAAGGCCAACCTCGATTTCGCCGAGGCGCAAGCAAATTCCGCAAAAATTCAAATTGGTTTGACCCGCGAAACCACCACGAATGGTACGAACGGCGCTACCGCGCAGAAGGAATCCGACTCCGCCGATTACGCCATGTCTCAAGCACAACTCGAGCAGTCCGCCACCGCGAATCTGCAAGTAGCCGAAGCAAACGTAGCCGCTAGGCGCGCCACCAACGAACGCGCCCAGAGCGATCTCACGCGTTACACGCCGCTTCTTGCCACCGACGACGTCTCCAAATTTCAATTTGATGCTGTCGACGCTGCGGCGCGCGTCGCGAAAAGCGAACTCGCGGCCGCCGAGCAGCAACTCGCTGCCGCGCAACAAGCCGTCGAGATAGCGCGCGCAAATTCGCGCTCTTCCCAGGCGCGTTTCCTGCGCTCTCAGTCTCAATTGCTGCAAACGAAAGCGCAAGAACAGCAGGTGCCCATCGCCGAAGCGACCTACAAGTCAGCACTGGCCGCAGCCGAGCGCGCGAAAGCAGCGTTGCAACAGGCCGAATTGAATCTCGCGTACACGCACATCATCGCTCCGATAACCGGGCAGGTCACTCAGAAGTCCGTGGACCTGGGGCAATACGTTTCGCCAGGCCAGTTGCTTTTCACCATCGTTCCGCTCGATCAGGTGTACGTCACCGCAAATTTCAAGGAAACGCAGCTAGCCAACGTCGTCCCCGGCCAGAAAGTTCGCATCCACGTGGATACGTACCGCCAGGAATTTGAAGGCGTGGTAGATTCCATCGCCGGCGCCGCCGGCTCACGGCAAGCCTTGCTGCCGCCGCAAAACGCCACCGGAAATTTCATCAAAGTGGTCCAGCGCATTCCGGTGAAAATCCTGGTCAAGCCAAACAAGAATCCGAATCTCGTGCTGCGACCCGGCATGAATGTGGAAGCGACTATTTACACTCGCTGACAGGGAAGAAGTGCAATGAGCTATGTAACTGGAAGTCCCCCAGAATCCTGGGAACGCGAAGAGGAGCGGTTCTTAAGCAGTATCGTGTCGCAGCTGTCTTATCGGCGCCGCCTGGCCATGCTCCTGACTGTCGGCATGGTCGCCGCCATCGAAATCTCCAACCGTCTCTCCATCAACGTGTTCCTTCCGGACATGCAGGGCAACGTAGGTGCCAGCTCCGACGAAATCAGCTGGGTCATAATTCTTTATAACGTCGGCTACCTCTGCTCCTTGGCACTGGCATTCTGGATGACACGCGTCATCGGTACCAGGCGCCACTTGCTCTTAAGCATCGCAGTCTATGCCGTGGGAGCAACGGGCTGTGTGCTGAGCACGGGTAACCTGGCGCAACTGCTGGCTTCACGCTTGATCATGGGATTCGGCGGCGGCGCATTTCTGGTGCGTGTCGTGATTCTCTCCGGGGTGCTTTTTCCCGGGAAAGCGAGGATGGGGGCTGCCACCCGGCTTTACCTCGTTCTTTCTGCTTTTGAGGTCCCGTATCCCGTCGTCATGGGTTGGGTCACCGATACGTTCCACTGGAATTATGCCTTCCTGGTTGATTTTCCCTTTCTAGCGATCGGCGCTTTTCTCATCTGGAAAATTATCCCACCAGGTTACTTGTTTCGACGCAGGAAAGAGAGTCACGTGGATGTATGGGGCGCAGTCCTGCTGATTGCGTCGCTGGCCTGCCTGGAAACTGCCATCAGCCGCGGCGAGCAGGATCTGTGGCTCCAGTCGAACTGGATTGCTGCCGCGCTGGTTGCCGCCGCCATTTTCTTTATCGCGTTTCTGTGGTGGGACTACCGGCCCGAAAATCCCTCGCCGGTATTGCACTTGCGCATGATCGTGCGGCAAGCCTCCCTGCGCTCCTTCTTCCTAGTGATACTGATCGTGGGAGCGTTCTTCGGTGCCGGGCTTTACGTCGTGCCGCAATACCTTCGCTTCGTCCAGGACTACAGCGCCTTGCAGGCGGGCGGTTTTATTTCCATGTACACGCTCGGCCTGGGCTTAGGTCTGCAGCTCACTTTGCATGTGCTGATTCCCCGCCTCAAACCTGTGCGCACGCTGGTCTGCGGATTGCTGCTCTTGATCGCGACGTGCGCCGCGATCTGCTATATCTGGACCCCCACCACCCCCACCATAGTCTTGGGGCCCGCAATTTTCCTGCAAGGGTTTTCCATCGCGCCCGTTCTCACCGCTGCCGGAAACGTTGTCACCTCCAACGCGCCGGTAGCCGACGTCAATGACATTTCCACTACATACTTCTTCGTGCGCCAGCTCGGCAACACTTTTGGAGTCACCGCGGCGACCGTAATGTTCGATCGCCGCATGACGCTGCATTCCTCGCGCCTCTTGGACATTTCCAACCGTCTGGACGCCACCACTCGCTCCACCCTGGCGCAATATGCCACTCTGATTCACCGCAACGGCGGCGCTAGCAGCGATCCCGCGCTGGGAGCATTGCAGCTCTTTCAAAATAATGTGATCACCCAGAGCAGGTTGTTCTCATACATAGACGTCTACTTCGGCTTGGCGACGCTAGGCGTGGTCGCCCTGGTCTCGATAGCCATCACAAGAGTAAAACCCAAACCAGGCCCCCACCATTTCCACCCGTGGTAATTTCGCGACGCCTCGCGCCCATTACCCCTCTTCTTCATTGCCGGCGGGATTTCTTCTCGCTGCGCCAAATCCTGTTCCGAATCTGTGACCTCAATTCCAGTGGTCCGCTCCGTGAGACATAATCGCGACCTGCAGGTGACAAAACCTTTACATCTATTTCTGTGCCTCGGCCGCCAACCGGCACGTCCTATCACTGAGCGCATCGTGAGAACAATTCCGCCAAGTGCCGTTCGGGTGGAATAAAAGCCTCGACGCGGCAGTTAGCTTAGGTACGGATGTGAACGTGAGCATTGGCCGGACCCAATAGGAGCAGAGGCGGTGCTCCGGCCCGAGCAAGCCAAGATACCTAAAGGACGAGACGGTGAGCGCACCAGAACAAGCCGAGCCATCAGAGTTGACCGAAGCGGACGTTGTGCGCCGTGCTCAACACGGCGATGCCGTCGCGTTTGAACGAATCTATCGTTCGCACAGCCGAAAGGTTTATGCTCTGTGCCTTCGTATGACGGGAGACCCGAGCGAAGCCGCGGATCTAACTCAGGATGTCTTTTTGCAGCTCTTCCGGAAGATTGGCACGTTCCGAGGAGAATCGTCCTTCTCCACTTGGCTGCATCGGATGGCCGTCAATATCGTGCTGATGCGTTTTCGCAAGAAACCAATAGCGGATGCATCCTTGGACGCTCTCACCGACCCGGAAGACGAGTTCAGCACAGCGCCCAAGGAATTTGGGAGCCCCGATCTGCGACTAAATGGCGTCATTGACCGCGTCATTCTTCAAGCGGCCATCAACGAGCTGCCGCTGGGATACAAGGCGATGTTTATTCTCCATTACGTTCAAGGCTACAAATACACCGAGATCGCTGAGATACTCGGATGCACGGTGGGAAATTCGAAGTCACAGGTGCACAAGGCACGCATGCGGCTGCGTGAACTGTTGCAGAGATCGCTTAGAGGTGCTCCGCATCGTCGTCGTAAAGCAGTATACGGCTCCCTCGTGATGGACCGACTGAAATATATCTTCGATGATGCTACGGCATGAACGAGCCGCAAGCCCGGTCCGGCTGGCTAAATTGTCGGAGATAACGAGCGAGCAAGAGTCGCAGAAAAGTAGTCAGTCGAATGGAACGCAGGCCCCGAATTCAGGCTTGCGCTGCCGTTCATACAAATCCGATAGAAGGTGACCATGGCTTTCCCGCGACTCTTCGAGATTCATGAACAACGATGGTTCCCGCAATTCCTCCGCGATCAATTCGTCGACGAGCTGCAGATGATCCTCGAAGTCATGAATACCTACGAGCCGATCGCGCACCTGCTACGAAAACGCCTGCAGGAGTGCGGTTCCGACCGCGTGGTGGATTTATGCTCGGGAGCTGGTGGGCCCTGGCCATCGCTCGTACGCCATTTTGAAATGCAGGGAGGCACAGCGCCCGAAGTTTTTCTGACTGACAAATATCCCGACACAGGAACACTTCATGACTTGGAATCTCCGATCGCGCATCGCATTCACTTTCTCAAACACTCGATCGACGCGACGCGGATCCCGGGAGACCTCCACGGCTTCAGGACGCTATTTTCCTCTTTCCACCACTTGAATCCAGACCAAGCGCGCGACCTTCTGCAGGATTGCGTTGATAGGAAACAGGCCATCGGTATCTTTGAGGCGCCCGCGCGTCACACGCTAACTCTGTTGTCTATCTTTCTTATTCCGATCGCCGCTTGGCTGTTCGTCCCCTTCCGGCGTCCCTTCCGTTGGTCGCGCCTCATGTGGACGTACTTGATTCCCGTGATCCCCTTCGTTCTCTTTTTCGATGGCTTGGTTTCCTGCCTGCGCGCCTACTCGCTCGGAGAACTTAAAGAGATGACCAAGGGAGTTTCCTCCCAGGGATACCGATGGGAGATCGGGGAAGAACCCGGGGGATTGTTGCCCGTCCGTATTACTTACCTATTCGGCTGGCCACACACCATATCCGCCGATTCAGCCGATTGAACCCGGAGCAACGACACCGCCCCGCATTTGACGAAACCAGCGATTCGCGTGGAATATTCCTCACCAACAAGTTGGGCCTGTAGCTTATGAGTCTGTTGTTGATTCGGCGTTGCTTAAGGCAAAATTGGGCCCTTCGGAAACGCCTCTCTTGTACCTAAGCTGTACTCAAATGCCTGGCTACCATTCGCCTAAAAGTGACATGGTGTGGGCGCGGTTTTTACGGGACTCACGTGGGTCGAAATGGATGGCAATCACTTCTTGCTTGCCGCCAAATTTCAGCCAGAACCGTATCGAGATGTTCGACAAAGACTTCAAGCGCGTGAAGATTTCCGAAGAGACGTTTGATGACGACCGCGTCCCGCGCGATTTTGCTCCTTACAATGTGCAGGCTGTCGGCGCAACCGTGGTAGTGACATACGCGATGCAGAACTCGACCAAGAATGGCGCGGCCGACAGTTGTGGCGAGCCGTGCGGTTTTGTGGACGTCTTCACGGCGGACGGCGGACTGGAGCTGCGCCTGGAAGATGGTTCGTGGCTGCAGGCTCCTTGGGGCGTGGCGCTGGTTCCGCAGGATTTCGGATTCTTCAGCCACAATCTGCTGATCGGCAACAGGTTCGGCGGAACGATCGCAGCGTTCGATGTCGTCACCGGACACTTCCCCGGGAATCTGCTCGACGCGACCAGCGCGCCAATCGCCATGGCCTAGTCACATCAATCTTTCCCGTGGCAATGTACCTTTGACATTGAAAATGGTCATCATGCCCTCGCCATCTATTTTGACCGCGCGTAAACGCCCGGCAACGACACTAAAAACTAGAGGAATGAACTTATTGGTTGGTTGGACCTTCGGCTGTGGCCGGCTTGTAGCCGTCTGGAATTTCAAAGAGGGAGGGATCTGGCTCTGTGCGGACGGCGGAGTTCATCTGAGTACCAATATTCATCCGTAATCACAGTCTCTTTGCCGTTGCCACCATTCTCTGCAGAGATCGTCTGAGTCTCGCGAAACCCATGCGCGAGCAACCCGTCGAACTCATGAACGCCCAGGTCCTCTTCTCTCGTGAACTCGTTTTGAGGTAGGCCCTGTTGGATCGCCGATCCATAACGGGGGGCGGGCGGCACTGTTGAGGGTGGGTTACTAACAGTCATCGTCCAGAAGATTCGCTTTTGAAGATTGAGCATGGTAGAGATCCGTGTCTGCGGGTCATACAGATGGATGCGCACGACTGGCGGCGTATTCGTATCCGAAACGGGCACGAGCACCCTCAACTCGTTGTGGATCCGACCCCGACTATCCCGGCCAATCTCCCGTATTGTCCTGAAGCTGACGATGGAACCGTCAGGCTGAACGTACGAACGCTCCACATTGACTACGCCGCTGAACGGTACGTTGGGGATGGGCGTTACGAAGATGTCCTGGGCCGCAGCGGCCGGAGTCGCGATAGCCACGGCCAAGAGAACCAACCAGGAGAAAGCGGGCAGACACGATGGCAGGCGCATCTGGCCCCTCCAGCGACGCTCTGAGCCGAAAGAATACCCAGATTGCCCCCACCTTGGCAAGAAATATGGGCACAGGCAGGTCCGGGCTTTGTTCTCACATCAGCTGCGACGACCAACCTCTCCGGTATAATCCGATGCGTCCGCAGCATTCGTCGGAGCCCGCGTTGAAACGCAACCCATCTTCTGAGCCTCGGTCGTTAGCGCTACCAAGTCTACTCGGAGGAAGGAGCCGACGCGTCTAGTCAGCCCAGTGTCCCTTTAACCTAATCTTAACAATGCATTCATGCCTGATTCATGTGCATCCCTTAAGTCCTTTGCAGCGTGAATTTGGGTGGGCTTTTTGGGTGGACCTTCGTCGCGGTTGCGTTAGTAATACTCATGCTCCCGATACGAGCCCTTCATTCCTTTGCCTGAGGTGTGCAATGAAATTGAACTTCGCACGGGTTGGGTGTGTCATCGTATTTCTGTTTGTGGTTCTTGGTCATGGTTCCACGTTTGCACAGCAGACCTTGGGGTGGATCGACGGCACAGTCACCGACTCATCGGGGGGCGTAGCGGAAGGCGTAGTTGTGAAAGCTCGCAATGCCGCGACGAACCTTGAGGTCACCACCGTCACCAAAGGCGACGGCTCGTTCCACATTGCTGACCTGCCTATTGGCGAGTACCAGTTGACGTTTTCCAAGGACGGATTCAAAACGTCCAGTTATCCGCATATCCTGGTGCAGGGTGACCGGACCGCAACGGTAAACGGGCGATTGGAGCCAGGATCGGTTACCGCGACGATAACGGTAAACTCCACGCCTCTGCTTAACGAGACGGACACCACGACCGGCTACATCCTGGGCGAACTCCAGATCGATAACACGCCATTGGGTACTGGAAGCTTTACCCAACTGGCCATTTTCAGCCCTGGGGTGAGTGCCGACCTGCTGAACACGTCAGGCACCAACGCGGGGTTTGGCAACCAATCAATCTGGGCCGACGGTCAGCGCGATTCGAGCAACAGTTTTACTTTTAATGGAGTATCGGCAAACAACATTTTTAATGGTAAATCGTCAAGCCAGGTCACTTCGGCGCGTGTCGCCGTGAACATCGGGGAAAGCGGAAACAGCACGAGCAATCCTAGCGGCCAGATCGTAACCAGCACATCCGTGTACGGCGCGATTGGGCAAGCGCTGCCCACGCCGCCGGTCGAAACAATCCAAGAGGTTCGCGTGAACTCGGCGATGTACGACGCGTCGCAAGGGGCGAATAGCGGGGCGCATATCGAACTCACCACCAAGTCGGGGACCAACGGCTTTCACGGCGGCGCCTACGAGTACTACCAGACAACCGCATTCGACGCCAATCAGTGGTTCTTCAATCAGAACGGCCTTTCACGGCCACCTCTGCATCGCAACGTGTATGGCGGCTATTTGGGCGGTCCAATAAAGAAAGACAAAATCTTTTTCTTCGGCTCCTACCAAGGCCAGCGTGTTGCAGATCACTTGCTCGATACATCTTTTGTCGCGGTCCCGCCTGATTTGACCGATGCCAGAGACGCAGCATCCATCGCCGCCGTCGCGAACAAAGATTTCGGAACGACGCTTACCGCCAACGACATCACACCCCAGGCGTTGAACGCC
>Ga0210409_10005642_pt1 | contig 13132 bp, 10 predicted proteins | sample IncBWH17MmetaG_FD_161649 | JGI IMG/M metagenome (GOLD analysis project Ga0210409, IMG submission 161649) | Forest soil microbial communities from Barre Woods Harvard Forest LTER site, Petersham, Massachusetts, United States - Inc-BW-H-17-M | ecosystem: Environmental > Terrestrial > Soil >...
TTGCGCCATTACCCGAATCCGGCGGGCAAGGCCCGCGCGGCAATGGCGCTGCTATGGGGAACGGTGTCAGCGTTGCCGCTGATTCCGTCGATGTGGGCCAAGCGGAGGGCGTTCCGGAAGCTGCGGCGGTTGAGTCCGGCGCAGATTCGAGCGCTGTTGCTGCGGCACCGGATCGGGTTGCGGGAGTTGAGCGAGAGCGCGGGTTAGAGGAGCCGGGCCTGGAGGCCCGGCGCGGGTCGGGAGACCCGCCCCACTTTGCTGCGTCGGAGGAGCCGTGTCCGGCATGCGGGTCGAAGCGGATTCATCCGTTGTTCCGGGGTACGGATCGCTTTTACGGAACCACGGACAAGACCTTCCAGGTGGCCGAGTGCGCAGAGTGCCGCTTGATCCGGATCTCTCCCCAGCCCGCGCCGGGCGAACTGCACCAATACTATCCCCCCAATTACTGGTTTACTCCGGAGACGTCCACCGTCGACCGGCTGGAGCAATGGTACCGGCGCTTTGTGCTGGGCGATCATTTGCGGTTCGTCGAGCGGGCCATTCGCGAAGTAGCGGAACTGGAGCAAGGCGCGCCGGGAATGATCCTGGATGTGGGCTGCGGGGGCGGATTGTTTCTGGAAGTGCTGCACGAGCGCGGGGCTACCCGGGGGAAACGCCGGCTTGCCGGACTCGACTTCTCCCTCGACGCGGCCAACATGACCTGGTGGCGCGCGGGAGTCCCGGCGGTTTGCGGGACGCTTTCGCGCGCGCCTTTCGCTCCGGGAAGCTGCGCCGTCATCACGATGTTTCATGTGCTCGAACACCTGTACGATCCCGCCAGTTACCTCGTTAGCGCGCATCAGTTGCTTACGCCCGATGGGCGGCTGGTGGTGCAGGTACCCAACGCGGCGTGCTGGCAGTTTCTGTTGCTGGGCGAGCGGTGGAGCGGGATCGATGTGCCTCGCCACCTGATCGATTTCCGGCTGAAGGATTTGGATTCGCTGCTGGAGACCTGCGGGTTTGAGGTTCTGCGGCACAAGCACTTTTCGCTGCGGGATAATCCAGCGGGCATGGCGACGAGTCTGGCTCCGAAGCTGGATCCGATGGCGCGCCGTGTACGGCAGGTAAAGGAATCTCCGCGCGGGCGCTTGTTCAAAGACCTGGCGTACATGGCGCTGGTCGGAGCGGCACTGCCCTTCACTTTGCTCGAAGCCGCGTGCCGGGCCGGCTCCACCATTATGGTGGAGGCTCGGAAGAAGTCGTGAACAAGAAGCCGGCTGAAAGCCGGCTACGGGCAGGATTGCCCGCCCCACTTTGGCGCTGGATTTTCCACTTCGAAGCCGCCATTGAAGCGGCCGTCAGCGGCTTCGCGCGTGAGGTATCGCCGAACGTGCGAGTGCTCGACGCGGGGGCGGGTGAGGGGCAGTACCGGCGGTTTTTTCCGCAACAGCGCTACTGCGGGATCGACCTGGCGGTCGGCGATGCGAGCTGGAATTACTCGGGACTGGAAGTGCGGGGCGATCTCGCGGCGCTGCCGTTCCGGGATGGCTCTTTCACAGCGGCGTTGAACATCGTCACGCTGGAGCATGTCACCGAACCGGCGCGCGTGGTGTGCGAGCTGGCTCGGGTGCTCGCGCCGGGTGGGCGTTTGTTGTTGATCGCTCCGCACGAGTGGGAGGAACATCAGCAGCCGCACGATTACTTCCGCTACACGCGCTATGGCCTCCAGTATTTGCTCGAGCGCGCCGGTTTCAGCGGGATCGAGATTCTTCCCGTCGGCGGCATCTTCCGCCTGGTCGGACGGCGTCTGCTGAATGCGATCCAGTTCCTTCCCTGGCCGCTGGCGATTCTACTCTTCTTTCCACTCGCCGTGCCGGGAGTGTTGCTGCCGCTGCTCGATCCCCTGGACACGCGACGAAACTTTACACTGGGGTATATATGTTACGCACGCAAGGAATCTTGATCTTGATTCTCGCGGCCGTGGTTAGCGCCGCAAACTTTTCAGGGACCTCAGCCTTCGAGTACACCAAGCGTGCGGTCGACTTCGGGCCGCGACCTCCCGGATCGATGGCCAATCGCCAGTTGCAGAATTACATTCTGGCGGAGTTGAAGAACCGCGGCTGCCAGATCACCGAGGACGCGTTTCAGGCCAAGACTCCCAAGGGCGACTTCGCGATGCGCAACATCCTGTGTAAGTTCAAGGGCACCAGCGGGCGCGCCATCGCAATCACGGGACATTTCGACACCAAATTGTTTCCGGGGCGGAAGTTCGTGGGGGCCAATGACGGCGGCTCCTCCACCGGCTTGCTTTTGGAACTGGCCCACGCGCTGCAAGGCGAGACCCGCAAGGACGATGTGTACGTCGTCTTTCTGGACGGCGAGGAGGCCACGCGCGAGGAGTGGGAAGGCGAGGACAACCTTTACGGCAGCCGCCACCTGGCCGAAGTTTGGCGCAAGGACGGAACGCTGCGGCAGCTCAAGGCGTTGATCAACGTGGACATGATCGGCGACAAAAATCTGAACGTCAATCAGGAAATGGAATCGACCGCGTCTTTGCGGCAGCTCGTGAACAAGGCCGCGTCCGATTTGGGTTACCAGGCCTACTTCAGCGGCCAACAGGTCCACGAAGACGACGACCACACTCCCTTCCTGAAGCAGGGCGTGACGGCGCTGGATGTGATCGACATTGATTACGAGCCCTGGCACAAGGACACCGACACGATGGACAAAGTCAGCGCAAAGAGCCTGGACATCGTCGGAACGGTGATTCAGGAATCGATTCACCGGCTCGAACGGCAGTAGACCTCCCGTCATTCCATGGGTCTGACGCCCACGCCATCGGTTCCTGTCGCACCCAGGAAGTCCGGGTTTTCCGGTGAGCATTGGCTTGCCGGGGGAATGGTTTTCGTCCTGGCGATCGCACTTTTCAAGCTCGCTCTGCACTGGACCTTCAACAATCGCTTCGGATACTTCCGCGACGAGTTCGATTATCTGGCGTGCGGCGACCATCCTGCCTGGGGCTACGTCGACCAACCGCCGCTCATTCCCATGCTTGCGAAGCTGAGCCGGATGTTGCTTGGTGACTCGCTGCGCGCGGTCCGGTTTCTGCCCGCACTGGCTTCCTCGGCGCTGGTGGTGCTGTCGGCCCTGATCGCGCGGGAGTTCGGCGGGCGGCGTTTCGCGCTGGTGTTGACGGCCGTCGCGATCCTGGCCTCGCCCATCTATCTTTCTGACGGAAGCCTTTTGACAACCAACTGCCTTGAACCGCTGTTTTGGATGGGAGCGGTTACCTGCGCAATCAAGGCTGTGAATCGGAACGATCCGCAGTACTGGCTGTGGTTCGGCGTGATCGCGGGAATTGGTCTGGAGGAAAAGTACTCGATCGGCGTGCTGGGCTTGGGGATCGTCGCGGGCCTGCTGATCAGCGGACGATGGAGAACTTTCACGAATCGCTGGATCTGGATGGGCGGCGCGGCGGCTTTCGTCATTTTCCTGCCGAACCTGATCTGGAACATGGAGAACCAGTGGCCTTTTCTGCAACTGATGCGCAATATCAAAGCCGAAGGCCGCGACATTGCGGTCGGGCCGGTGGAGTTTTTCGCGCAGCAGGTTCTGCTGATCCACCCGCTCGCGGCGCCGATCTGGATTCTGGGTCTGATCGCTTTCCTGGCCGCGCCACGGTTCAAGCAATATCGGTTCCTCGGGTGGTGCTACGTTGTCGTGTTCGCGTTTTTCTTTGCCGCCAAGGGGAAGAATTATTACCTGGCTCCGATCTATCCCATGCTGCTGGCGGCCGGGGCGGTTATGATCGAAAACGCCCTTGAGTTGAGACGGCGAGTTGCCTGGCTCAAGCCGGTTATCGTAGGGATCCTTCTGGCGAGCGGGGCTTGGCTCGCGCCCATCGTGATTCCGATTTTTCCGGTGGAGGAAACGCTCTCGTATTTGAATCGTCTGCCATTCGAGGTTCCGCGAACTGAAAAAAGCCACGCCTCCGCGGCGCTGCCTCAGCATTACGCCGATCAGTTCGGGTGGGAGGAAATGGTCGCGGTCGCGGCTCAGGCCTGGCAAAAGGTGCCGCCTGAGGAGCGTGCGGATTGCGTCGTGTTTGGGCAGAACTACGGGCAGGCAGGCGCCATCGACTTCCTGGGCCGGCGCTACGGACTTCCACCGGCGCTCAGCGGGCACCAGACTTACTACTTGTGGGGTCCGCGGGGCTATTCGGGAAACTGCCTGATCGTGCTTGATGACCGCAAGGAAGTGCTCGACCGGCTGTTTGAAAGCGTGGAATACGTGGGCGCGTCGGACAGTCCTTTCGCCTTGGAGAAGCACATCACGGTGTTCCTTTGCCGGAGGGCCAAATTCGGATCGTTGGAGCAGCTTTGGCCGCGGCTGAGGAAATGGGGATGACGGGCTCGATTGGGTTGGAAATGGGTTCGTTTGGCGGTGTGGAAGTCTTTGTGCATCAGTAGTTTGGAGTGGAAATTGGCTTCGTTTGGTATTTTTGGTTCGGGGGGGCGAGTGGGGGCTTGGGTTCGTTTTGTAGTTTTGTGCGATTATCTTTCGCCCGCAGCGCTGGCGGCTTGGTGTTGAGGAGAGGAATATCATCCAGTATCTTACTCCCGGCGGGATTGCTCAGCCCCCGTGGGTAATGGCTAAGTCCTGAGGATACCGGGGGAAGGCCGCTTTACGATGGCTGTGACTCGCTTCGCAACATCAGCGCTTTTGGCTATTTCGGGAGGGGCACGGTTGTGCCGCTTCGCAGCGCATGGCGCTGCGCCACCAGCGCGATCGCGCGCAACCTGCCGGGCTGCCATTCGGCAGAGGACTGCCGTTTTTCCCACTTTCTACTAGGCCGGATGCCGGTTTTCCGATGGCACGGCGCGTGCTAAAGATGTATTCATGATGCCTCTTAGATACTGGAAGCTGCTTCTGGTGGCGATCGGCATCCTGGCGATCTCGACGGTGGCTTGGGGTTGGGCCGAACAGGTTTACCAGGACGCTACCTTCATCCCGGCGGATCATCCCGCGATTCAGTACAACGACCGGCCGCTGAGCGACCCGATCTCGCTGCTCACAAAGAAGCTGGAGAGCGGGGAGGAAAAGCTAGCGAAGTTGCCGGAGGCGCCGGGTTACTTGCCGGATCTTCTGAAGAAGCTCGGCATCAATCCCGACTCGCAGGTGATGGTGTTTTCCAAAACCAGCTTTCAGTCCGCGCTGATCTCGACGAAGAATCCGCGGGCGCTGTATTTCAACGACGACACCTACATCGGATTCGTGCGGGGCAGCGCGGTTCTGGAAGGGGCGTCCACCGATCCGCAGCAAGGTCCCATCTTTTACACCTTCGACCAGGGCTGGGAGAAGCCCGGGTTCCTGCGCCGGGATGTGTGCATGCAGTGCCACTACAGCGACACCAGCTCGGCGGGCGTTCCGGGGTTGATGGTGGCGTCGGTGTTTCCGGATGCGGAGGGCATGCCCGCGTTTCGCGGCGCTCAAGCGCTGACCGACGATCGCACCCGCTTTGAGGAGCGTTGGGGAGGCTGGTACGTTTCGGGCACGCATGGCGATCAGCGCCATCGCGGCAATGCGGTGGGCCACGACCGGCAGCATCCGGATGTGCTGGACACCGCGGGCACGCAGAACCTGATCAGCCTGGCCAGGAAGTTCGAGCCGACCAGCTATCTTTCGGCGGTGAGCGACATCGTGGCGCTGATGACGCTGGAGCATCAATGCCGCATGACCAACCTGTTCACACGCGTGGGCTGGCAGGAGCGAATCGCGGAACACGATCACGCGGATGCCCCCTCATTGCAAGAGGCTCGGGTGCAGGTGAACGCGGGCATCGACGCAATCGCAACGTACATGCTGTTTGCTGAGGCCGCGCCGCTGCTCGACGAAGTGCGGGGAGTCTCGACGTTCACCACGACGTTTCCCGAGCGGGGGCCGAAGGACAGCCAGGGGCGGACGCTGCGGGACTTCGATTTGAAGACGCGGCTGTTCAAGTATCCGCTCAGCTATATGATTTACAGCCGTTCGTTCGACGGGCTGCCGGACTATGTGCGCGAGGGCGTTTACAACCGGCTGTACGAAGTGCTGACGGGGAAGGATCAGAATCCCAAGTTCGCGAAGCTCTCGGCGGAGGACCGGCGGAATGTGCTGGAGATCGTGCGCGAGACCAAGCGGGGGCTGCCTGCCTACTGGCGGGAATCCGGTCCTGCGGTTGTGGGCGAGTAGGCAGCGGACGGCGAAGCGCCACGTTAACCTAAAGGGTGGTTAACACCTGCGCCGTCACTGGCGCGTTCGGTTACTCGGGCAGGCGGATCACAGAACGGTTGCTGGCCGCGGGGAATGCGGTACGGACGCTAACGAACTCGCCCCGCCGTCCGCATCCGTTCGGTGACCAAGTCCAAGTTTTTCCCTACAATTTCGAGCCGTACGGAGAACTGGTTCAGTCACTGGAAGGGGTCTCCGTTTTCTACAACACCTATTGGGTCCGGTTCAACCACCGCAGCTTCAAGCACGAGGAAGCCGTTCAGAACACCATGCTGCTCTTTCGGGCGGCGAAAGAGGCGGGAGTTCGGCGCGTGGTCCACGTCAGCATCACCAATCCTTCGGAAGACAGCCCGTTTGAATATTTTCGGGGCAAAGCCTGCCTGGAACGAGCGTTGCGGGAGACAGGATTGTCTCACGCGATTCTACGGCCGGCTGTGTTTTTTGGAGGCGAGGATATCCTGATCAATAACATCGCTTATCTGCTGCGCCGTTATCCGGTATTCGCCGTGGCGGGCTCCGGGACGTACCGGTTGCAGCCGATTCACGTGGATGATTTTGCGGACTTGGCTGTTGCTCAGGGCGGCCTCGAGGGAGATAGCATCATAGACACGATTGGACCGGAAACGTTCACCTTTACTGAGCTTGTCTCTATGCTGAATGACATCTTGAGAACCAAGCGCCGCATCGTGCATCTCCCCGCGTCTGCTGTGACGCTTGGAGGCAAGCTGCTGGGCGCGTTTCTGGGAGACGTTTTGATTACGCGAGAGGAAGTTCAAGGGCTGATGGCCGATCTGTTGTGCACGTCCTCGGCCCCTGTGGGGACGACGGCTCTGACGTCTTGGGCGCGTCAAAACGCATCGGCGCTCGGCCAGCGGTACCATAGCGAGCTCGCACGGCGCCGGGACCGGCAGTCGGCGTACGAGCGCCTCTAAGAACGCCGCGCGCTGGCAAACACAGACTACGGGCTGAAGTCCGTGCCACACTGGGCGTATGAAACGCTTCGCCCTGTTTTTGTTTGCTTGCGCCTGCGGGTTCGCGGAAGTCCGCACCATGACCCTGCGGCAGGTGCTGGACCTCGCGTTACAACAGAGCCCGGATTTGATGCTGGCGCGTCTGGATCAGGCTAAGGCGCGGAATCAAGTCACGATCGCCAAGGATCCGTTTATCCCGAAAGTGTTTGGGGGGAGCGGCGCTGCATATACTCACGGCTTTCCTAACAGCATCGAGGGCAATGCGCCTTCGGTATTTCAGACGCGCACGCAGATGGCGTTATTCGATCGCCCGCAGAGTTACCGGATCGAGCAAGCCAAGGAGGACCAGCGCGGACTGGACGCGACCTTCGGCTCGAAAGAGGATGAGGTGGCGTATAAAGTTGCGGTGTTGTTTTTGGACGCCGAGCAAGCGCAACTCGGCCTGACGGCGGCTCAGCGTGAAAACGAGAACCTGGCGCGGGTGCAGGAGCTGACGCGGGCGCGGGTGGGCGAGGGGCGTGAGTTGCCCATCGAAGAGAAGAAAGCCAACATGGCGGTGTTGGTCGGACGGCAGCGCGTGGAGAGCTTGAGTATCGATCTGATCAACGCGGAAATCTCGCTGGCTGAGGCGCTGGGGCTGGCGCCGGACGATCGCGTGCAGCCCGCCACGGAAGAGCGAGGCTCGGTCCAGGTGCCCGCGTCGGAGGATAGCTCCATCGCAGCGGCGATGGAGAATAGCAAGGAACTGAAACGCATCCAGTCCAATTTGCAGTCGAAGCAGTTGGAGATCAAAAGCTATCGGGCCGAGCGCTTGCCCAAAGCCAACCTGGTGGCGCAGTATTCGCTGTTCCTGCCGTATTTCTATCAGAACTATTTCACGCAGTTTCACTACAACAATTTTCAATTGGGAGCTTCCTTCGAGGTCCCGCTGGTCGCCGGACGCGCGGCGCGGGCTTATGCGGCCCAGTCCCAAGCCGACGCCGACAAGCTGCGCATCGAGTACAACCGTACGCGCACACGCATCAGCGGCGATTTAAGACGCGCGTATCAGGAGGTGCAGCGGGCTGATACGTCGCGCGATGTGGCTCGCGCGGACCTGGAACTGGCGCGGGACCAGGTGGCGCTGGACTTGGCGCAGAACACCGAGGGGCGGTTGCCGCTGGCGAAATTGGAGGCATCGCGGGCTACGGAGAACGAGAAGTGGCTGGCGTTTTATCAGGCGCAGCATAATGCGGAGCGGGCGCGGTTGGATGTGCTGCGGCAGACGGGGGGGTTGCTGGCGGCGTTGCGGTAAATCTACCCTCGTCCTCGTGGCGCACGGAGCGGCGCCAACTCGCCAAGCGTCGGCATGAGTGCCGACGTGGCACGCATGAGTGCGTGCTCCACCACGCACGCACGAGTGCGCGCTCCACCCGCAAAGGTCAGTGGGCGAACATGGCTACTAAGAGCGTGAAGGCTTCTACTAACATGCGCGCGTTTGCCACGTCGTCGCCGTCGATGCCTTTGTGTTGCCGGTAGAACCAACCTCTCGCGGTGCGAAGGATCAGGTATGCGCCCACAAGCATCGCCGCGCCGATGCGGACGCCGTAGATCAGGGCTGCTAGTAGTCCGATCACTGCCGCGTTCAGCGCCGCGCCTCTGCGTAGCCGCTCGGTTAGTTCCAGACCTCCGGCTGTGGGGCTAGAAGTGTATGCCATCACGACGATCCCCGCGCGCGATATGGTCTGCGCGGCGATGGCTGCGGCCGCCATCCGCAATACTCCTACTCGCGTGGAGCCTTCATGGTTGAACGCCCCGACCCAGAGTATGGCCATCAATACGCGGGCGGCGATCTGGGGTGGCGAAAATGGGCCGCGCGGCGCTCCGAAAATCACATCCTCCCGAATCAGCCGCGACACTGACGCCCAGAACAAGACCACCGCTGAGGCCGCCAGCACGACGGGCATGAACTGGATCGCGGAGACGTAGAGCGCTATACCCGCTCCGCCGAGCGCGGCGCCGTAGAGCGGCCACAATGCGGCCTTCATGGAGCTTCAACAATGTCTGTTTCCGGCATACGCTAAGATTACAAAATACCCCTCATGCTCTGGAGCAAGCTGTTTATTCCCACTCTTCGCGACGATCCGGCGGAGGCTGAAGTGGCCAGCCACAAGCTGCTGTTGCGCGCCGGCTACATCCGCCAGTTGTCCGCGGGCATCTACACGTACTTGTACCTGGCGCAGCGGTCGATGCTGAAGATTACCAAAATCGTTCGCGAGGAAATGGACGCCATGGGGGCGCAGGAGTTCTATCTGCCGGCGCTGAATCCGGCGGAACTGTGGCAGGAATCGGGGCGCTGGGACATCATGGGCGACAATATGTTCCGGCTGAAGGACCGCTTCGGCCGTCCGATGTGCCTGGGCATGACGCATGAAGAAGGGATGACCGCTACTGCTCGTGGGGAGCTGCGCAGCTACAAGCAACTCCCGCAAATCTGGTATCAGATTCAGGCGAAGTTTCGCGACGAACCCCGGCCCAAGAGCGGGCTGTTGCGCGTACGGCAGTTCATCATGAAGGACTCCTACTCCTTCGATCTGGACGCGGCCGGGCTGGACGTTTCCTACCAGAAGCACCATGCCGCGTATTGCCGCATCTTCGACCGCTGCGGATTGGAGTACGTCGTGGTGGAGGCACACTCGGGCGCGATGGGCGGCAGCCAGTCGCACGAGTTCATGGTGCGCTCCGACGCCGGCGAGGACTTCGTGGTGAGCGGCAAGAACTATGCGGCTAACCTGGAGAAGGCCGTCAGCGTTCCCACGCGGCCGACGGCGCCCGATCCGGAAGGCGATCATGCGCCGGAAGAATTTCATACGCCGGAGAAAAAAACCATCGCCGAGGTGGCGGAATTCGACGGGCTGCCGGACACGTCGCACATCAAGAGCCTGGTGATGGCGGCCGACGGCACTCTGGTGTTGGCATTGCTGCGCGGCGATCATAGTTTGAGCGAAACCAAGTTCGCCTCGGTAGTGAAGGCGGTGGACCTGCGCCCGGCGCGTCCCGAAGAAATTCGCGACGCGTTCGGTGCCGATGCCGGATCGCTCGGTCCCATCGGCCTGCGGACTGCACTTCGTGTGGTTGCAGACGAGGCTCTGCAAGGACGGCGCAACATGATCGCGGGCGCCAACAAGAACGATTACCATCTGCGCCACGTGACTCCGGGTGAGGATTTCAAGTGCGAGTTTGCGGATATTCGCCAAGCCGCGGCGGGCGATACCTCGGTGGTCGATGGCTCGCCACTCAGCGTCCATAAGACGGTCGAGATCGGGCACATCTTTAAGTTGGGATACAAGTATTCTGAGTCCATGGGACTGCGCGTCACCAATGAGGCCGGTGAAGAAGTGATGCCTATCATGGGCAGTTATGGCATCGGCATCGAGCGCATTCTCAGCGCCGCGGTGGAGCTGTATCACGATAAAGACGGCATGGTGCTGCCACCGGCAATCGCTCCGTTCACGGTAGTCGTGACGCCGGTCAACATCTCCGACGCCGCGCAGCGCGAGGCGGCGGGCGCCATCTACGAATCGCTCAAAGCGGCGGGGCTGGACGCATTGCTCGACGATCGCGACGAACGCCCCGGCGTGAAATTCAAAGACGCGGATTTGATCGGCATCCCTTATCGCGTGACGGTCGGCAAGAAGCTGCCCCAAGGCTTGGTCGAGGTTGTGGAGCGCCGGGTACTGTCTGAAAGCGTACCGGCAGCGGACGCCAAGCGCGTACCGGTGGACGTGGCGGTGAGCGATGTGGCCGCGTTTGTTCGTGACAAATACAATCGCTCACTCGTCCAATAGCTCATGAACTGGGGCACCGTCCGTAGCGAGTTTCCCGCGCTTCAAAACTGGACTTATCTCAATACCGCTACCTTCGGCCAGATTCCGCGCCGCTCCGTGGACGCGGTCGCGCGGCACTTCGCGCAGCGCGATGAAATGGGGTGCGCCGATTTCCTGGACTGGTTCGACGACGCCGACCGCCTACGCGGATTGATTGCGCGTTTGATCAACGCTTCGGCGGACGACATTGCCTTCGTTCCCAATGCCGCCTCGGCTCTGGCTACCATCATTGCGGGGTTGAAGTTCGCTCCCGCCGACAATCTGGTGACGCTGGACGACGAGTTCCCGAATTATCTCTACGCGGGCGCGGCCCGGCGCATCGCGTGGGAAGGCTTCCATGGAGCGCTGGACGCCCGCACGCGCCTGGTGGCCTTCAGCGAAGTCAACTATGCCACTGGCTTTCGCCCGCCGCTGGATGAGATCTCGCAATCGCTGGCACGGCGCGGTGTACCGCTTTTCGTGGATGGTTCGCAGAGCACGGGCGCGCTGGTCTTCGATGTCGAGCGCACACCGGTCGACGTGCTTGCCGTGCACGGCTACAAGTGGATGATCTCGCCGCCGGGAGCCGGGTTCATGTACGTCTCTCCGCGCCTGCGCGCGGAGCTTCCGCCGAATGTTGTCGGATGGAAGAGCCATCGCGACTGGCGCAACGTGGACCGCCTGCATCACGGCACTCCGGAGTTCGCCGAGTCCGCGATGAAGTATGAGGGCGGCGGGCTGGCGCTACCGCTGCTTTATGCCATGGAAGCTTCGGTGGAACTGATGCTCGAAATCGGCCCGGAGGCTATCGAACAGCGCGTGCTTGAACTGGCGGATGACGCTCGCACGCGTTTGCGCAAATTGGGCGCTAATGTGAGCGACGACATCGCCCCCATCGTGGCCGCCGAGTTTCCGGGGCGCGATCCTTCGCCGATCGCCAAGGAACTGGAGTGTCGCCGCGTGGTGGTGGCCGCGCGTCACGGCCGGTTGCGCGTATCCCCGCATTTCTACAACGACGAGTCGGATCTGGACCGCCTGGAAGCCGAGCTGAGATCGTTACTTTGAATCGGGGTACTCGACGCTCACCAGAAACAGTCCGCGCGACGGAGCCGACGGGCCCGGTGCGATCGGGCAACGCGGTTGCAGCCTCGCCTGAAAGCCCTCGGGCGTGAGGTTGCCCTTGCCTACCTCCAGGAGCACGCCGACCAGGTTGCGCACCATGTGCTTGAGGAAACCGCTGCCGCGTACGCGATACACCAGGCGGTCTCCCGTGCGCTCCAGGCGCGAAGAGTAAATCCGCCGAACCTTCGAGAGCCCCAGCGCGTCCTTTTCATCCACCGCCGCGAACGCCGTGAAATCGTGCTCGCCCTCCACCAACCTGGCGGTCTCGATCATGCGCGCTTCATCCAGTGGATACGGATGGTGATACACGTACAAGCGTTCAAACGGCGGGCAGATCTCCCCGCGAAAAATCCGGTACTCATAGGTCTTCGCGGTGGCTTGAAAGCGCGGATGAAACTCCGGCGACGTCTCGGCGGCCGCGAGGATTCGAATGGCGCGAGGCAATAGGCGGTTCATCGCCCGCACCAGATTCTCCGCCGGAATCGGATTGGCGAAGTCGAATGCCGCCACTTGCGCCAACGCGTGTACTCCGGTGTCGGTGCGGCCCGACGCGTACACAGTTACGACGGCGCCCTCGATCTCTTCCAGCACTGCCTCCAGAGTGCCTTGGATGGTCGGCAGTCCGGGCTGCACCTGCCAACCGTGATACTCCGTGCCGTCGTAGCTGAGAGTGATGCGGATACGGCGGCGCATGAACATCAGGCAGTGGGACGCGACCCGGGCTTCTCTACCGGTACGCCGGCCCGGCACAAGGGACACTCCTCCGGCTTCCAAGTCGGAGTTTCGAGCACCGCCAGCGCCTTGCGGGGAACGCCCAAGTCCACCCGCCCTCCGCTACGGTCGATAATCGAGCCTGCCGCCAGCACGCGCACACCCGCGGCTTCGAGGACGTCGATCACTTCGCGCGTACTGCCTCCGGTGGTGACGACATCTTCGACCACCACG
>Ga0210409_10005643_pt1 | contig 13131 bp, 12 predicted proteins | sample IncBWH17MmetaG_FD_161649 | JGI IMG/M metagenome (GOLD analysis project Ga0210409, IMG submission 161649) | Forest soil microbial communities from Barre Woods Harvard Forest LTER site, Petersham, Massachusetts, United States - Inc-BW-H-17-M | ecosystem: Environmental > Terrestrial > Soil >...
CGATGCTGGGGAATCGTGCATGGAAGATTTATCCCGTGCGCGGGGAGTATTGCGAAGTGCGGGGGCCGCGTTCGTCGCTCATCAACAATCTGGTCTATCCGTTGCCGCACAGCGACGGTTTGAGCCTCGGTGTGCACTTTACAAAAACGTTGTGGGGAACATTTCTGCTGGGGCCGACGGCAACGTACGTCGATGGGAAAGACAACTACGAGAAGGACCGGCTGCCGATTGCGGCATTTGCAGAGAGCGCGAAAGCGCTCTTGCCGGAGATCGAGGAGAAGGACTTGCAGCTGGGATATTCGGGCCTCAGACCGAAATTAGTGCCGCCAGAGCACAAGGGGATCGTTGATTTTGTGATTACGCGGGATCCCAAAGTGCCACAGGCGATTCATCTGGTGGGGATGGAGTCGCCCGGGCTTACCGCTGCGCCAGCGATCGCGGAGCATGTCGCAAAACTTGTCGCTGAAATCCTGAACTAAAAGAAGACGGCACGATGCATCGTGCCCCTACGGTTGCTCATTTCATTCGATGACGACGCGGAGGAATTTCTTTTTGCCGGCGCGGAGAAGAAATTCAGAGGGCTTGCTGAGATCGATATCCTTGCGGGCATCGTCGATGGTCACGCCGTCAATTTCCACGGCTTTTTGTTTGATGAGGCGCTCCGCTTCGGCTTTCGACGGGGCGAGTTTCAGCTCTACGAGCAATGAGGTGAGTTTCTTGGCGGGCCCTCTCGGCAATTTCACGACTGGCGCCTCGGTGGGCGCCTGGCGATCGCGGAAGACGCGCTGGAAGTTATCGGCGGCTTTGCGGGCGGCGTCTTCGCCTTGGAATCCGGAGATGACTTCCTCGGCGAGGCGCATTTTCGCGTCCATCGGATGCAGCCCGCCTCCGGCCACTTCTTTTTTCAAGGCAGTGATTTCCTGCGGCGTGCGGTCGGTGACGAGCTCGTAGTACGACCACATGAGGTCGTCGGGGATAGACATCATCTTGCCGAAGATTTCGTCGGGGGCTTCGGTGATGCCGACATAGTTGCCGAGGCTTTTGGACATTTTGCGCTGGCCGTCGAGACCCACGAGAATCGGCATGGTCAGAATGGCTTGTCCCGGCAAACCGTACTCGCGCTGGATTTCGCGGTGCACCAGCAAATTGAATTTTTGCTCCGTTGCGCCTAACTCGACGTCGGACTGTAGTTTCACGGCGTCAATCGCGGTCAGCAGAGGATACAAAAGCTCATGCACGGAAATGGGCTGGCCCTTGTCCAGCCGCGAACGAAAGTCCTCGCGTTCCAGCATGCGCGCCAGCCGGTAGTGAGAACAAAGGCGCACGATATCTTCGGCGGACATTTTGCTGAGCCATTCGCTGTTGTAGCGGACTTCGGTTTTTTCTTTGTCGAGGATTTTGAAAACTTGGGCGAGATAGGTTTTGGCGTTGGCGTCGACTTGCTCGCGCGTCAGCGGCGGGCGCGTTTCCGAAACACCGGTGGGGTCGCCAATCATCGCGGAAAAATCGCCAATCAGAAAGACGGCAGTGTGGCCAAGATCCTGAAAGTGCTTCAACTTGCGCAGCACGACAGTGTGCCCCAAATGAAGATCAGGGGCTGTAGGGTCCACGCCGAGATAGGCGCGAAGCGGTTTGCCGGTCTTGCGGGAGTTTTCAAGCTTAGCGACCAGCTCGTTTTCGGGGATGATTTCGGCCACGCCTTTTTTCAGGTAGGCGAGCTGTTCGGCGACGGGTTTGAAATTCGAGTTTGTCACGAAGTGTTTTTCAGTTCGAGCGCACCACGCGGCGACCAGTGACTTTGTATTTGCCTTCCAGCACAATCTTAACGGCTTCGGAATAGATGCGATGCTCTTCCTTGAGAATCTTTTCGGAGAGGGATGCTTCGGTGTCCGCGTCGAGCACGGGAACGACGGCTTGGATGATGATCGGGCCGGCATCAAGATTTTCGTCAACGAAATGGACGGTGCAGCCGGCGAATTTCACGCCGTATTCGAGCGCCTGGCGCTGCGATTCCAGGCCGGGGAACGACGGGAGCAGGGACGGATGAATGTTCAGGATGCGGTTGGGAAATTTCGCGACAAAATACGGAGAGAGCAGGCGCATGTATCCGGCGAGGCAGACGAGATCGACTTTGTGCTCGTCGAGAATCGCGGCGACCTGGCGATCGTAGACTTCGCGCTCGAGGCCTTTCGAGGGAATGACGCGCGTGCGAATGCCTCGCGATTCGGCGCGCTGGATGCCGGGGGCGCCTTCGCGATTGCTGACGACAATGGCGATTTCCGCGTTGGGGATTCGCCCGGCCGCAACGCTTTCCGCCAGCGCTTCGAAGTTCGAGCCGCGGCCGCTCAAGAGCACGCCTATGCGCTTCTTCATGGACGAAAAACGTTAGCACAAGCGACGGCTTGGGCAAAACGGTGGATGCGAAAAAAGAGGTCAGGTGACGGATTTGCTGTGGAACTGGCGGAGGCCGGTGGTGAGGAGCAACACGTTGAAGAAGACTAGGCCAACGAGCACCGCCCACAAAGGGAGATGCGGGTACTGGGGCACCATTGTGCCGCGCAGGCCTTCGCTGGCATAGACCAGCGGATTGATCAGCACGGCTTTTTGCAGGATGGGAAATTTTTCTAGCGCGCTCCAGGGATAATACGTGCAACCGAAAAAAATCATGGGCGCCACAATCAGGCTGAACATCAGGCCGATCTGGGTCTGCTGGATGCTGCAGCCCAAAGCGAGCCCACCCGTCGCGGAAAAAAGCGCGACGAGCAGCGCTACGCCCGCGAAGAGCAGCGGATGAGGCACATACAGATCGACACCGGGGCGGAGCAGCAACCAGGCGGCAGGAATGACCATGAGGCCAGCGGCCAGGGCTTGCAGCGTGCCGGCGACGACCTTCTCGACGGCCACCCAGGAAATTTCCATGGGAGCGAGCAGGCGGTCTTCAATCTCGCGCGTGAACTGAAATTCAGAGAGCAGCGGCATGGCCACGGCCCAGATGCCCGTGCCTACCATGCAGATGGCCATGATTCCGGGGAGCAACAGGTTTTTGTAGGACGGCGGCATGTAGCCGCTGCCGACCATCACGCGGCCGAAGATGAAGACGAACATCAGCGGCTGCAGGAAAGTTTGAAACAACAAAGTGACAAAGTTGCGGCGGGCGACGTGCGCATCGCGCGCCAGCATGGCCAGAAAGGCTTTCCAGTTCATTCGCGCAAGCTCCTTCCGGTATGGTGAAGAAAAAGATTTTCAAGGCTGGGCTCGGAGATGTGCACGTCGCAAAGCTCGACGTTCGAAGTGGAGGCAAGAGTCGCGACCTCGGGAACAAGCGAGCCGCCGCGGTCGGCATAAAGATCGGCGCCATTGCCATCGGTGGCGCGCACTTCACGAACACCGGAGAGGGCTCTCAGACTGTCGAGGAGCTCCGCGGATTGATGGCCGAAGCGCAGGCGAAGCAGGTAGCCGCCAGGAACGGAGGCCTTCAATTCGCGGGGCGTACCGAGAGCGATGACGCGGCCGTGATCGATAATAGCCAGGCGGTGGCAGAGCGCGTCAGCCTCTTCCATGTTGTGAGTGGTGAGCAGAATGGTTTTGCCGCTTTGATTGTACTCGCGGACGATTTCCCAGAGGAGCAAACGGGTCTGCGGGTCCAGGCCGGCGCTGGGTTCATCGAGGAAAAGGACTTGCGGATCGTGCATCATGGCGCGGGCGATGGAGAGGCGCTGCATCATGCCGCCGGAGAAGCCGCGAACCATCTGGTCGGCGCGATCGCGGAGCTTGAAGCGATCGAGGAGGTCTTCCGCGCGCTTGGTGCGCTCGTGCGAGGCAAGGCCGAAATAGGCGCCGTGGAAAACAAGAATTTCACGCGCGGTCAGAGAAAAATCCAGATTGGGGCGCTGGGCCACCACGCCAATCAAGCGCTTGACGGCAACCTGGGCTTGCCAGACATCGTGTTCGCCGATGAAAGCCTGGCCGCTGGTGGGGCGGACGCGCGTGGTGAGGATGCCAACGGTGGTGGATTTGCCGGCGCCGTTGGGCCCGAGGAGGCAGAAAATTTCTCCGGGAGTGATGTCGAGGGAGATGCCGTCGAGCGCGACGATTTCCGGCCGGGGTTGCTTGACCTTGCCTTTCGGGGCGGCGAAAGAGAAGCTGCCGCCGGAAGCGACGGGAGGAGGTGAGCTGTAGACCTTGCGCAGGTCGACGGTACGGATGCCAGCCAGCATGGTGGTTCCCTTCAAGGCGCGCCTCAGAGAGGCAATTAGCGCCGGAAGTCTTGGGTCAGGGCAATCTATAGCTTTGAGTACGCAGGAGATGATTTCAGAGTATCGGGAGGGAGTCAAATTCAGGCTGGATGATGGGCTTCTGGTCCTTTGGAGGACTTGCATGGAAGAAAAGCGGCAGCTGGGCTGCCGCACTCCATGAAAACCTCCGTTTCGCGATAGAATGCCGGCTTCATCCATGCAAATTCCAAATGAGGAAATAGCGACAATGGCGAAACGCACAAACAAACTTGGTAGGCAGTTTTCAAAGGCCGCTGGCCTTGTGGCACTTGTTCTTGCTCTTGGAGGAGTTCGGGCCGACGCGCAGCGCGTGGTTCCGCGGGATCCGGCGGAACCGGCGCAAGGCAAACCGCAGCCGAAGCTATTGCCGCGGCCAGCGATGGGCGTGGCGCGGGCGTCGGTGGATGAAAAGACGATGCGGGCGCTGATCGGGAAGCTGGTGGCATGCGGGACGCGGCTTACGCTTTCTTCATGGGACGATCCGAAGCGCGGGGCGGGGTGCGGGCGCGATGCCATCGTGGCGCGGTTCAACGAAATTGCGAAGGATTCCGGCGGGAAATTGCAGGTGGTGGTGGACAAATTCGAAATGACCTCGGAGCGGACTTCATCGAAGCCGACGCCGCTGGAAAATGTTTACGCGATTCTTCCGGGAAGCGATCCGAAGCTGGCGAAAACGATTTTCATTGTTTCGGGACATTTTGATTCGCGGCCTTCGAACGTGATGGATCCGAGTGCGGACGCTCCGGGAGCGGACGACGATGCTTCCGGTGTGGCGGTGAGCGTGGAGTGCGCGCGGTTGCTGAGCAAGGCGGGAGCGAAGGGGCGCGGAACGTATCGTGCGACGATCCTGTTTGCCGCGGTTTCCGGCGAGGAGCAGGGGCTGCTCGGCAGCACGCACTTGATGGAATGGGCAAAGCAGCAAGGCTACACCGTGGGAGGAATGCTGGACGACGACATCGTGGGCGCTGATCCCGCGGCCGGGGCGCCGCATCGCGTGCGGCTGTTTTCCGGGAATGGCGAGATTGATGACGCGGATTCGCCTTCGCGGGAATTGGCGCGCGCAATTGAAGAGATTGATGGCCGCGCGGCGATTCGCATGATCTTTCGAATCGACCGTTACGGGCGCGGCGGCGATCACTATCCGTTTTATAAGGCAGGGCTGCCCGCGGTGCGGTTCACCGAGCCGCTGGAAGATTACAATCATCAGCACCAAACGCCGCGCACGGAAAACAGCGTCGAATACGGGGATTTCGAAAAATACCTGAACTTCACGTTTATGGGCGACGTGGCGCGCGACAATGCCGAAGCGCTGCGGCAACTGGCGCTGGCTCCGGCGCCGCCGACGGACGCAAAACTCACGGGCGCGGTTACGCCGGACGCAAAAGTGAGCTGGGCGGCGGAAGAAGATGCCGAACGCGCGGGATTCGAAATCCTCTGGCGCGAAACGAGCGAGCCGCGCTGGACGGTTTATGACTTTGCGGCCGCGCCGGGCGAAACGGTTTTGAAAGGCGTTTCGACGGACAATCACTTTTTTGCCGTGCGCTCCGTGGGCAAGAATGGCGCTCGTTCGATTGCCGTTCCGACCGAAATAGCGCGCCGGCCTCCGCCTCTTCCGACACCGAGTAAACAGTGATCCGTTGCCGGTTATCCGTGAGGAGCAATTAGAAATCGGGGACCTGTGCAGGGAGACTATGGGCGCGGTTGCGGCAGGATGGGATTCGGCCTCGCCCTAACGAGATGGGGCCGCACAACGGAAAACGGCTGGCAGCAGATGCTGCCAGCCGTTCCTGTTTTCTGTGGAAGGGATTGGACTAATTACTGATGGCCGTGTCCGCCACCGTGAGACCCGCCTCCCCCGTGGGAACCGCCACTGCCGTGAGAGCCGCCATTCCCATGACCACCCTGATTGCCACCACCGCTTGGGCTGTGTCCATTACCGCCGCTGTGACTGTATCCACCACGCCCCGAGTTGCCGTTGCCTCGGCCCTGGTCGCCGCGCCCGGAGTTCCCGTTGTTGCGGTTGTAGTTGCCGTCGCCGCGGCCGGAATATCCGTTGCCGCCGCGTGCATAGTTACCGTTGCCTCGTCCGTAGTAACCGTTGCCACGGCCGGAGTAACGGTCGTTGGCATACCCGCGATCGTAGCCACGCCCGCGTCCGTTGTAGCCGTATCCTCCACGGCCATAGTAGCCGTGAAACCACGGGCCGGCGCCGATGAAGACACCGCCGACAAAATAGTCGGGGCCGTAGAAACCATACGGCGCGCATGTGTAGGGATAATAGTCATAGTAACCGTAGGCGCAAACGGGAGCCACGCCGACGTAGCCGTAACCCGGGTTGACACCAATGCCGACGGAAACTTGAGCCTGGGAATAACTTGCCGTAAGCATGAGAATGCCGAGTAAAGCGAAATACTTTAGATAGCGCATCTTAGACCTTTCGTCAGATCCGGAAGACTTGTTCGAAACCTAACTGGATCTGAAAGGCCTACTGACACTTCAGGTTAGACTGAAGCGCCCCCTGTACTCCTGTAAACCCCAAAGCTGGGAAAGAGTTGCAGGGCGCTTCCGAGGCGAAAAAGTGCCTTTTCGGCGACAAGGGAAGGGGGCCCAGTGACGGAATGCGCGCTAGCGCCGGGGCGCGGCAGCTCGTCGCGTGGAAACTTTGAAGCGGCGATCGGAATTCCGAACTTCACGAGCAGAAAAGCAGTCAACTATCGGAAATTGGTGAGCGCTCTTACTCGCAGTGGTCGGGGTACCAGAGGCGGGCGCATTCGGGGCACATGCCGTGGGAAAATTCGACCTTGGAGCGCTCGCGGATGTAGCTTTCGATCTGCTGCCACTTCCCGTTTTCATCGTGGATCTTCTTGCAGGAAGCGCAGATGGGCAAAAGGCCGGTGAGGGAGTTCACCTTGGAGATGGCTTCCTGCAAGTCGGAAATGAGCTGCTCGCGGCCGGCTTCTTCGTGCTTGCGTTCGCTAATGTCGCGGCCATTGATGACCACGCCGCGAATGACGGGGTGATCCAGCAGGTTGTAAGCGACGACTTCCAAAGAGATCCAGGTGCCGTTGGCGTGGCGGGCGCGGTACTGTATGGAATCCCTGGCGCCGGGATTTTTCCAGAATTCATTTAACGCCGATTCGACGGTTGGACGATCTTCGGGATGAATCAGCTCAAAACCGGTGGCGCCAATCATCTGTTCCTGGGTGTAACCCAAAACGCGATTTATTGACGGGCTCATGTAGCGGATTTTGGCATCGGCATCGCGGATGGTAAGGATGTCGTGGCTGTTTTCCACCATGAGGCGGAACTGCTCTTCCATCTCGCGGCGCGCTTTCTCCGATTGAAAGGACTCATCGATTTTCCGCAGGATGCAGCACACCAAAGGGCCATCCTGAGAATCGACGGAACTGACGCTCATTTCCAGGAGCAGGGCCGTACCGTCTTTGCGAACACCAGGTATTTCCATTTCGGCTCGCGCGGGCCGCAACTCGGGAACACTCGTGGAAGCAGCGGTTTGCTGCTGGTGCGCTTCGCGAAATACTTCGGGAAGCAGCGCTTCGAAATGCAGGCCGATCATCTCGTCCGGATCGTAGCCGAAGAGTTCTTCGGTTTGCGCGTTTGCCAGAAGCACCAAGCCATGGGCATCGATGACGAGTATGCCTTCGGGAGCGGAGACGAGCACAGCTTTGGAGACCGCCTCGCGGCGGGTGGGTTTTTCCTGAGTCATAATTCCTTTTCCGAATCGAACCAGCAGGCCTAAGGTTTAAAACGATTCAAGAGGCAGCTGCTTGTGGACAAGAGTCGGGCTCAACTGCGACGAGAATAGATTTTCGACTTGCGCGTGTCCACGCCATTTGTACTGGTACGGTAAATAGTACAAGGACAGGGGTCCGCAAAAAAAAAGGACAGGTGCGGTTTCCGGCGGCCGATGGAGCTAAATCGCTTTACTGCTGCGGAGGAACAACGGGCTGCGCAAAGGTGATGAAGTGGCCGCCGGGATCCTGGACGCCGAATTCCCTCATCCCGTAAAAAGCGGTGCGCACGGGCATCACGACCTTCACGTCCTTCGTGGCCGCGAGCACGGCGTCAAGATCGTCCACTTCCATGTAGAGATAGGTAGGGCCTTTCCTGGCGAGCGCAGACATGGAGGGCGGCGCGTCCTTTTCCACGCTCGAATAGGTTTGATACATCACTTCGGCGGAGCCCTTCTGGAAAGTGATGAAGCCGAGCCGGTTGCCGTCGGGAACTTCGATGGTTCGCTCGAAACCCAGACGATCGACCCAGAAAGGGATGATGGGCTCAATCTCGTTGACGAGCAGGACCGGGGTGATGCGCTTGACGTTCATGGGCTTTTTCTCCTGAGAGGGATTGGCGTGCGAAGAAGCAAAACCACAAAAGAGGGCGAGGGAGGTGACGACGGCAGCAGTGAATGGGGCATGCCGAAATATCTCCTTGACTCGTGAACTAGTCTAAACTAGACTAGTCTTAATTAGACTAGTCTTAATTAGACTAGTGGCCAAGCACGAAGTCAAGGAGATTTCTTATGACCGGGGGAGCATCCAAACCACTAAACGGCGCCGGGCGACCGGCCCGGGTCCCTGTCCCTGCTCATCGACCTCCGCGGGCGCAGAAGGTTGGGATCCTTCATTCCCGGCAACAGGCGCCGCAACCTCAGGATGACATCAGACAGCTCGGCGACTTGATCTCCATCGGGCCGGCGATGTTGCGGGATTTCGAGTTGCTGGGGATACGCAGCGTGGCGCAGCTGGCCAAGCAGAATCCGCAGCGAATGTACGAACGGCTGGGGCGTGCCATGGGGCAGAGGCAAGATCCCTGTGTGCTCGATACTTTCTGTGCGGCGGTGGCGCAGGCGCGGAATCCGCGATTGCCTGCCAAACAGTGCCAGTGGTGGTTTTGGAGCGAGAAGAGGAAACAACAAGACGAGAAAAAAAATGGGAAACGATAACGCCGAGGTCCACAGAACGCTGAGGAGCGCGGAGACGCCGAGGAGAAGCCCGCGGGCAGCGAGGAGATTGGAGCTGACGACACCGGACCTGGTGGTGCTCAGCCTGCTGGCGGAGCGGCCGGTGCATGGATACCAGGCGAACCTCGAACTCGAGCGGCGGGAGATCCGCGATTGGGCGAATGTTTCGCGGCCACAGGTTTACTATTCGCTGGAAAAACTCGCGCGAAAGGGGCTGATTCGCGCTTCGGAAGCGGAAGAGCCCGCCACGCGGCCGGAGCGCAGCACATTCGAAACGACAGAGAAGGGCCGCACGGCGCTGGCCGACGCTCTCGAACGCGCGGAGTGGACGACCCAGCGCGAGCACCCGCCTTTTTTGACCTGGATGGCGCTCTCCTGGCAGGCGCGGCCATGCGTCTTTCGGAAGCAGTTAAAGAAAAGACGGAAATTCCTGCTGAAAGAAATCGCTAGAGAAAAGAAAACGCTGCTATCGATTTACGCCGAAGTAGGCCACAAGTATCACGAGGCGGTGTGGATGGTGACCTTGATGATCGCTCAAATGCGCACGGAAGTGCTGTGGTCGAAGCGGTTGGAACGCGATTTAGCGCGAAGGGCGAAGGCGGTCAGTCCGACGTTCGCGGAGGGATTGCCCAAATAAAGCTGAGAGTACAGACCGCTGCCGCAATGCAGCTTCGTCAGGCAAATTATCGCACGGTCATCAATTCGGGCTTCGACGGAGCGGTCCAGACGACGTTGCCCTTCTCGTCGAAGAACTGCAAACCTGGCTCGCCTAGAAGCTTCTGGTCGGGGACAACAAAGACCCGCCCATTCAATTGAATTGCTCTCCCGGCGCCATTCAGACTCAAGCGGGCATAGACGTGGCCGTCGTCATCCTTGAGGAGGAACTCCTGCGCTTCGACAGTGCTGGCGCGAATGACCTGCCGGTCGAGGCGATCGGCGGGCTTGGCACCCATAAGAAGAAAACCTGCGCCGAAGAGCGAGAGGAGTGCGCTGGCAAGTTTCCAGCGGCGGTTCTGCGATTCGAGTTTTTCAACGCGGGCGAACAAACTCTGAAGTTCGATAGCAGAATTTTTCATGGCGACCTCCGGAATAGTTGTGATGGGAGAGGTTCTGGATTGGTTGGACGGGCGAATCCTGCTGGCGGTGAGCAGCGCTGTAGGTGCGGTGGCGGCGAAAAACACCGGGCTCGAAGACTGGCACCTTGCAGACTCCTTTCGCGGCGAATTCTGCAAGGCGGTGTCCACCGAACCCTCATCCGTTATACTCCCCTCATGCTGATGGTCATCTTCGGCGCCGGCGCATCCTACGATTCTTCCCCGGACTTCCCACCGCCCCCGCCCCAAGCCGCCAGACAAAACTTCGGCCTCCCTGCCAAGCCCGACGAGCGGGAGCTCGCTCGGGAACCCTGGCGCCCTCCCATAACAAACGAACTCTTCCACGACGCCAACAACAAGTTCGGCGACATCGTGCAGAGATACCCGAAGCTGCACGGCATCCTCAATTTCCTGCGCCGACCACGAAACGGCAGCGTCGAGCAGCAGCTCGAGCTCTACCTGGACGAGGCCTCCGCCGATGAAGAAAGAAAACGGCAACTGCTTTCCGTCCGCTACTACCTCCACGACCTCTTCCGTATGCTCTCCGATGAGTGGCTCAAACACACCAACGGGGTCACGAACTACGCCATCCTCATCGACCAGATCAGACACCTCAACACTGTCGGCGAGCCCGTCTGTCTCGTTTCATTCAACTACGACCTCCTGCTTGACCGCGCCGTCTTTCCTTCCGAAAATACGCAACCCCTGGAACGCCACTTCGAGGGACACGCAATGTTCAAGGTCTTCAAACCGCACGGCTCCGTCGATTGGGCCCGGTTCACCGCCGGCCCTAAGGGAACAAAATACGTCGAAGCATCGCATCGCCCCGGATTCTTCGAACCTCCTCCGTCCCAAGGCCCCAGACTCGCGCCCCAGAATCTCATCGAACAGGCCCCTAACCTTTCCGATGAGTACGTGCGCGCGAACGCCACCGACGCCCACCAAATCTACAACTACAACTGGCCTATAGTCCCGGCAATTGCGATCCCGGTGCAAACAAAAACCGAGAATTTCTTCGAGTGGCCAGACAGCCATCGCAAGTACCTCGAAGAACTACTGCCCGACGTCAAAAAAATCCTCATCATCGGCTGGCGGGGCAAAGAGGCGCACTTCCTGAACCTCCTTCAAGAAAACCTTCCCAAGGGTGGACTCACACAACTCACACACCTTCAGGTGGTCGGGAGCAACTCCGCAGGAGCGAACGCCATCTCCCAGCAGTTCATCGCGGACATTCGCCGGTACGTCAAGAAGGAAGATCTCGGTCCCACCCAGGGAGGCTTCACTTCCTTTGTCCAGCAAGGTTCGGTAGAGTTTCTCTTCAAAGAATAGAAAACGACACCCCTCCACTCTTCACCGCCGCAGCTCGCTAACCTTCTCCGCAGGCCAACGTGTGTCAATGATTTCCAGAAGACGATGCGCCTGCCCGATTGTGCGCCACCGGAAGTGTTCCGTCAGAAATTCCTGGCTCGGGTCCGGCGCATCCTTTTCTATCGGCGGCAAGAGCTTCCACGGCGCAAAAGTAGCGCAGTCTGCAAACAGAATGGCGTGCTTCCGCTGTTCGTCCATGGTGTCCGCGTTGTCTGATTTGTCGCTGCCGGTAGAGGGGGAGCCCCATTCTACTTCTTCTCACACTGGACACCGCTAGCAGAGTGATCCACATCGTCGTCTACGACCTCAAAGGCCCAGCAGGCAGCTACCCGGAATTCTTCGAAGCCCTCAAAGCCCAAGGCCCATGGTAGCACTACCTCAGGTCCGCTTGGCTCGTCTCGACAGATGAATCCCCCGAAACCGTGTATGAGGCCCTTCGACCGCATATAAGAAAAGGAGATCGCCTACTCGTCTGGCAGCTCGGCAGCAACCGCTACGGATGCCTGCCACGCGACGCATGGGATTGGATCAAGCGGCACGAACAAAGCTAGAGTGCAGAACCCGCGCGCTCCCTCCGTAAGGTACTCGCGCAAAGTCCCGCGGCGCACGCTGCATCAGAAAGCGAGCCCTACAAGACGAGAGGCTGAATCGAAGGCTGACGTTAAAGGTTGAGGGAGCCTTCGAAGGCGACGCGGGCTTTGCCGGATTCGCTGCGTTCGATGCGGCCGATGCGGAAGAATTTTTCGCGGCGCTTCTTGAGGTCGGCTTCGACGGCTTTCACGTTTTTCGGCGGGACTATCAGAATCATTCCGACACCCATGTTGAAAGATTGCAGCAATTCGTCGGTGTCGATTTTCCCGAGCTTGGCGAGATATTTGAAAATTGAAGGCACGGGCCAGGAGGCCAAATCGATTTGCGCTTTTACGCCGGTGGGGAGCACGCGGGGAAGATTTCCGGGGATGCCTCCGCCGGTGATGTGCGCGAGGGCCGAGACCCAGCCACGCGCGACGATGTTTTTAAGCGCCGGGGAGTAGCACAAATGGGGCTTGAGCAACTCGGCGCCGATTTTGTTTCCGACTTCGGCGACGTAATTGTCCGGTTTCAAACGGGCCACTTCGAAAACGAGTTTGCGTGCCAGCGAATAGCCATTGGTGTGAAGCCCCGCTGACGGCAGGGCGAGTAAAGCATCTCCCGGTTTCACGTTCTTTCCGGTGAGAAGTTTTTTGCGCTCGACGACGCCGACGATGAAGCCGGCGAGATCGTATTCGCCGGGCGGATAAAATCCGGGCATCTCCGCCGTTTCGCCGCCGATGAGCGCGCAGCCAGCTTTGCGGCAGGAGCGGCTCATGCCTTCGACGAGCTGCTCGACTACCTGCGGCACAAGCTTGCCCATGGCGAGATAGTCGAGGAA
>Ga0210409_10005644_pt1 | contig 13130 bp, 5 predicted proteins | sample IncBWH17MmetaG_FD_161649 | JGI IMG/M metagenome (GOLD analysis project Ga0210409, IMG submission 161649) | Forest soil microbial communities from Barre Woods Harvard Forest LTER site, Petersham, Massachusetts, United States - Inc-BW-H-17-M | ecosystem: Environmental > Terrestrial > Soil >...
GGGACGTCTTGCCGCCTCCATCAACCACCCCAACAGCGTTTATGTATTCGGCACCGAGGAAATCGACGGGCTCCCGGTCATCACCATGGAGCTGGTCGCCGGCGGCACTTTGCAAGACCGGGTCAAACAGCGAGGCCCGCTGCCGGTGGCAGAGGCAGTCGACGCGGTGCTGCAGGTCGTGGCTGGCCTGGAAGCGGCCGCGTTGGCGGGAGTGCTTCACCGCGATGTGAAGCCCTCGAATTGCTTCATTGAACTGGACGGTGCCATTAAAGTAGGGGACTTCGGCCTTTCGATTACGACTATTCGCCAAGAAACGAAGCTCACCATGACCGGCTCCGTTCTGGGCACCCCGGCCTATGCGTCGCCGGAGCAACTGCGCGGCGATGATATGACTGTGCGCTCGGACATCTATTCCGTGGGTGTGACCCTGTACTACCTGCTCACGGGCCGAGTGCCGTTCGAAGGTGACAACCTGATGCGCCTGTTGGCGACCGTGCTGGAACGCCCGGCGGATTCGCCGGCCAAGTGGCGCAAGAACATTCCCAAGGAACTGTGCCAGGTAGTTCTTCGCTGCCTTGAAAAGCAGCCGTCGGCCCGCTTCAAAGATTACGCTGAACTCCGAGCGGCCTTCCGACCGTACAGTTCGACTGAGCCGACGCCCGGAACACTGGCCCGCCGGGTGGTGGCCAGCATCATTGATTCAATCCTCGTCACGCTGGTGACGTTTCCCCTGGTATTCGTGGCCGGGCATTCCGGAGGACAAAACCTGCCGACAACTTCATTCACTGAGGGTAAAGTCTCCTGGCCTTTCACTGTCCTGAGTTCGGTCCTGATCGTGCTTTATTATGGATTGCTGGAAGGAGTGTGGGGTGCCTCGTTAGGGAAACGTCTATGCGGGATCCGAGTGGTGGGGCCGAACCGGAGCGCTCCCGGGGTGCTGATGGCTGTCCTCCGAGCGTTCATCGTTGAAGTAGTCCCGGCTGCGCCAGTGCTCGTCTTTACGCTGTTTTTCGCCCACGGCGATCTTGTTCACGGCAATGCTCTGCCGGCCGTCGCACTGGCCAACCTCCAATGGATCATCGTGGCAATCCTGTTCTCGACCGTGCGCCGGCGCAACGGGTTCGCCGCGATTCATGACCGCTTGACGCACACCCGCGTTATCCTCAAGCCGGCGGTCGCGCTTCGACCCGGACTGAACCTGGCCGAAGACGAATCCGCGCCGACACCGGCCGCTTCGACCGTTGGCCCGTACGGCGTTTTGGAACTCCTGGAGCAGGACGGAACAGAGGAGCTGTTCCTCGGCTTCGATGCACGGCTCCTGCGGAAGGTATGGATACGCCGGCTGCCTCCCGGGGCGCCGCCGATCGCCGATCACCTCCGCAGCCTGGCGCGGGTGGGGCGGCTTCGCTGGCTAGGCGGGAAGCGATCCGCCGAGGAAGCGTGGGACGCCTACGAAGGCGTCGCCGGACAACCGCTCCTGCGCCTGATCCACCAGCGCCAACCTTGGGCGCAGGTCCGCTTCTGGGTTCTAGACCTGGCCGAAGAGCTCGCCGCCGCGCTCAAAGACGATTCCGTGCCGGAGGCGCTGACGCTTGACCGGGTCTGGATTACTTCGAATGGGCAGGCCAAGCTCTTGGATTTCCCGGTACCCGGATTGAAACCGGGGGCCAATGCGAAAACGGTTCCTGAAGATAAGCCGCCGCAAACCGAGCTCGCCGCCGCCCAAGCCTTACTACGACAGGTTGTCGTGGCGGCGCTTGAAGGGCGTACGGTAGCCGCAAGCGAAGCCCACCCCGCGGCAATCCAGTTACCTTTGCCATTGCATGTCAAAGAGGTGTTCGAGGAATGGGACTCCGGGTTTGAGCCCAGGGCGTTGGCGAATCGCCTGAGGCCGCTGCTGGACCGAGTCGCGTCAGTCTCCCGGCGGCGGCGCCTTGGCGTGGTGGCCGGTTGCAGCGCATTATCCCTGATCGCCACGGCTGGGATCGTGACCACTTTTTTGGCCCTGGGCGAATCAAGCCGAAAGCACCCGGAACTGGTCGCCCTGCAAACGGCTTTGGAGCAGGCGAACAGATTCGAGCACACGTCCGGTTTGGCAAGCGGTTTGGATCAGATAGGCAACGCCTATTCGGGACAACTCCTGGGTCCCTCGGTGACTTGGGAAGGGACCGTCTTCAGCCTCGGCCCCACCAATGCGGTTGATGCTGTCGCTTGTGCGGGCCAGCAAGTGGGCCTGCCCGCGGGAAAATTCCCGGTGCTGCGAGTGCTGGGAGCGGCGGTCGACGGACACAGGCTGAACGAGACTTTCACGGTTACCTACAGCGATAAATCGATCCAGAGCTTTACACAGAACTTCAGCGACTGGTGCAAGCCTCAGAACTACCCCCACGAGTCGAAAGCCCTGGTCATGCCCCACCGGTGTGTCAGCAGGGGGACTAATGAGAACATCGAGTGTTGCCTCTATGGCTACACGTTCGACTTGGATGCCACTAAAACGGTCAAGACCTTAACTTTGCCCACAAATTCCTATGTGGTAGTCCTGGCCGCAAGCCTGGGCGTCCCGGAGACGTCGGTCGACCTGGCGCCGCACTATAACCTTGCCGATGGCATTGTCGGGGAGGGATCAACCTTCGCCCTGGCCCCGCACCTGGCGAAAGCTTGCGAGATGTTCGCTACTGGTAACTTCCGTCAGAGCGTCACCAACCCCGCGACCTGGGGCACGCTGACGGGAATGATAATGAGCATGCAAGGCCAGAAAAACCAAGCCGAGAAACTGCTCGCTGACCACCCCCATCCAACGGACACTGAGATGAAACAAGCCACTGGACTCCTGCAACTGTCGCAGCCGGGTAGTCCGCTGCTCAAGCCGGCAGCGGCCGGTCCCCGCGAGGCCATTTTAACGCCCAACGTGCGAATCGTGCTGGCAATCTTTTGTATCACACTCTTGTGTTATTCCGGCCTTCCTGCGCTAGCAGCCGCGCTGCTTTTTCGCGGGGGAATGGTTTTGCGGTTTCTGGGCCTGGCAGTGGTGAAGCGCGATGGCTCGAAGGCCTCCCGGTTGCGGATCTTCTGGCGTATCCTCCTGGCATGGTCCCCATTCGTTCTGCTCACATATCTCGTACTGTCCACCTCCCTCCACACCAACTCCTGGATGGCGTGGTTCCTGCCGACGGCAGGGGTGTTGGTCTGCTCCGCGCTCACGGCCGGGTCGCTCCTGCTGCCAGAGCGTAGCCTGCAAGACCGGCTCGCCGGCACCGCACTCGTGCCGCGGTGACGGGATCTCGTAGAATGGAGCTTATCCAGGCATTTTACCACGCGTTTAACCATCGATGAGCCTCTGCTTCCAATATGATCATGCCGCCTTGCTATTTTCCATAATTACCTGCTCGCAGAAAAGTGTCGACTCCAACCGTTATGTAAGCAGAACGCACGCCCTGTCACGGCTCTTGGTGAGCTCAGGTGTGTCCCGAGTTTTTTCACTGAATCGGCGCGGCCTTTTGGCGTCGTCGAGGTTCTGCACAGTATTTCCAGCAATTTTGCTTTTGTTAGCCTCGAAAAACCTCAAATATTCAAGGCCACCAGCCATGAAAGCTTGCGATCCACTTGTTACTGAGTTACGCCACAACTGCGATCACTGTGCTGAAAAACTCGCCGTTATCTGCGGCGATCAATCGTGGAGCTATGCCGAATTCGACCGGCTCACCGATTTTGTGGCCGGACATCTTTTACGCGCCGGTATCAGGCGCGGTGACCGAGTCGCGTTTCATTTGCTCAATGTTCCCGAGCTGGCGCTGGGTTATGTTGGTTGCCTAAAGGCCGGTGCCATCGCCGTGCCGGTCAACACTCGGTTAAAAGCGCGGGAAATTGAATATGTCCTTCGGCATAGTGGGACGGCATGTTACATCGGACAGCCGGGCTTTTACTCTGAAGTGGTCGGGCTTCGAAAGCAATTGCAGGAGTTGCGGCTGGCCTATCTTACCGGCGATGGCGCCACGGAAAACGGCGTGAGGCCTTTCGAGGAACTTCTCCAACCATTGCCGACGCCTGTTTCTTTTCCGGCCATAGGGGCCGAACAGACGGCCGCGATTCTCTATACTTCCGGCACGACCGCTCACCCGAAAGGGGTCAGGCACTCGCACGAAACACTGGCACAAATCGCCCGTGCGATGCGCGGCCTGCACGTGGACGAGAACCAAATCGTAATTGTGATTACCTCGATGGCACACATGGTCGGCTTTGGGATGCTGTTCCTGGCCAGTTTGCTCAGCAAGGCAACAGTTGTGCTTCTGCCCCGGATCGAACCCCTGGCTGTGCTACAAGCCATCCAGCGCTATCGCTGCAGTTGCACGTTTGGGCTTCCAACTCAATTCCTTGCGTTGGCCCAGGCCCAAAGCGCAACCCCGCACGATGTAAGCTCGGGCCGGTTCTATTTCTGCGGTGGGGACTCCGTTTCGCCCGCACTCCAAGAGGCCTTCGAGCGCTCCATGGGCCGCGGCATGTGTGAAGCTTACGGGGGCACCGAGGCAGTACCGCTGACGTATAACCGGCCGGGGCACGTTCGCGTCGGGTCCATCGGCCAAGCGGCCGAAGGAGTCCGCATGCGTTTGTTGGACAGCGATGGCCGCGATGTCGCGCTCGGGGAAGTCGGAGAGATTTGCATCCAGAGCGCTGTGCTGATGACCGGCTACTGGAATGACCCCGAAGCCACAACGAAGGCTACTCGGGACGGCTGGTTTCACACGGGCGACCTGGCTCGATGCGATGCCGCGGGCTACTACTGGTTCGCCGGGCGAACCAAGCAGATCATCATTCGTGGGGGCAGCAACATCTCTCCGCAAGAGGTCGAGTCCGTGCTGCTGGAGCACGATCTGGTGGGCGAAGCGGCTGTGATTGGCCGCCCGGACCGCGTCTGGGGAGAAATCGTGGTGGCTTACGTCGTGCTGCGAGCCGGACAAAGCCTCACCGAGGAAGAGTTGATCGCGTTTACACGGGCGCGGATGGCGGCGTACAAAACACCGGAACATGTCATCTTTCTCGACGTGTTGCCGAAAACTGCGACGGGGAAACTCGACCGCCGGGCGTTGCGCGAGGCGGAACAAGCCCGGGCAAATTTGTAGTGTTCGCAGGTTATCAATGAAGAACACGCGCGCGCGTGCCCATCGCCTTGGGTGATTTGTAGTATCACGCTCTTCTTATTTACAACGCTTACTGCCAAAAAACTCGACCGACGTGAAGAATTGGTGCGTCACGCGGCCTCGCGGAAATCATGCGCTCTGGAATCAATGGAATGTAATAGCCAGGTTGCCTCCACCTCCCAGCTGATTCATCCTAGGGCCATGAAATCCTATCGCTTTCTTGCGGTTGCTTTCGTTTTGGCTCTAGCGGTGCCTGAGGCGCAAGGTTCAGAAGCCACCACTGCCCAGGCTGTCTATCGCGACCGCGTTGAGCCCCATTGGTTTGCCGGCACAGATGAGCGGACGAACAGATTTTGGTACTGTGTGAGCACCGGCAAGGGGCAACGCGAGTTCATCTTGGTCGATGCCGACGAGGGAAAGCGCAGTGCGGCGTTTGATCACGCGCGGTTGGCGGAAGCCTTGTCCAAGGCCACTGGCCACGCGATCGATCCAAAGAGCCTTCCCATTTTCGAACTCGAGTTCGGCCGCGACCTCCGGTCGGTGACGTTGCGGGGGGCCGGCATTTGGAGATTGGATCTCAGTTCCTATGCGCTGACGCCGGTTGTGGAGGCCACCACGAATGAGAACCGGATACAGGTCACGGGGCCGCGCTTCTCCGCCGCCACTGGAATCGAAACTGAAATCTCCTTTGCCAACCAGTCGGGCGCAGACGTAAACCTGCATTACGGAGATCCGAGCGGATTGTTTCGGCCCTGCGGCATGCTCCGCTCCGGCGAACGGCGGCTGTTTTCCACCTATTCGGGGCAAGTCTGGTGGGTGTCCTCGCTGCGCGGCGAATGGCTGGCCTTCTTCGAAGCAACCCTTAAACCGGCTCTGGCGCTGATTGAAAAGCGCCCTTCCGGGGCCGCACGCCGCCAGGGAGAAGCCAATTCCAAGTCGCCGGATGGGCATTGGCAAGCTCTGGTTCGCGGCGATAACCTGTTTTTGCGCAGTTTGAGCGCTAACGACCAGAATGAGGTTCAACTAACTTACGACGGAAATCCGAGCAACAGCTACGCGCACAACGCGGAGTGGGAGCGCGCAGTTTCGATGCAGTATGACGCGCAGGACCCCGAGCCGCCCGAACCAGGGATCCACTGGGCGCCCGATTCAAGACATTTCGTCGCATTGCGGTACCAGCGCTCAGAGGAACGTCGAGTTTATCTCGTTGAATCCTCGCCGCAGGACCAGCTTCAGCCCAGGCTCGATTCCTATCCTTACCTCAAGCCCGGCGACCAGGTCCCTTGTGTCAAACCTCACTTGTTCGATGTCGAAAGTAAAAGGCAAATCCCTGTCAGCGACGCGCTTTTTTCCAATCCGTGGTCGATTACCGAGTTGCGTTGGGATTCGAATTCGTCGCGATTCACTTTTCTGTATAACCAACGCGGCCATCAAGCGCTGGGCTTGCTGGCGGTCACCGCCGATACGGGAGCGGTAAGTTCCCTGATAGATGAACGGAGCAACACGTTTATTGACTACTCGACCGAATTCTTTTGGGAATACTTGGACGACACCCATGAAATCATCTGGTCATCCGAGCGCGACGGCTGGAATCATCTCTATCTTTACGATGGAATTAACGGCGCGTTGAAAAAGCAACTGACCCACGGCCCCTGGGTCGTGCGGCACGTGGATTTTGTGGATAGGAAGCAGAGGCAGATTTGGTTTCAAGCCGGCGGGATTCATCCGCAACAGGATCCGTATTATGTGCAAGTTTGCCGGGTCAACCTCGACGGTAGCGGGTTAACGGTCTTGACCGAGGGCGACGGCACACACCAAGCTCGTTTCTCGCCCGACCGCCGGTATTTTATCGACACCTGGTCGCGGGTGGACCTGCCGCCGGTCAATGAACTGCGGCGTAGCAGCGATGGCCACCTGGTCTGTCGCCTGGAGGAGGCCGACGCCAGCCAATGGTTTGCTTCCGGTTGCAAGACCCCGGAGCGTTTGGTGGCCAAAGGCCGTGATGGGGTCACGGACATTTTTGGAATCTTCTACCGCCCTGCGCATTTTGAGCCCGCCAGGCGCTATCCGGTTATTGAGCAGATCTATGCCGGTCCACACGGGTTTTCTACGCCCAAGGAATTCCGCGCCGCCTCCGGCCAGCAAGCACTTGCCGACCGCGGTTTCATTGTCGTCCAAATGGACGGCATGGGCACCTCGGGTCGGTCCAAAAAATTCCACGATGTCTGCTGGAAAAACCTGCGGGATGCCGGGTTTCCGGACCGCATTCTCTGGATCCAGGCGGCCGCAGCCAGCCATCCCTTCATGGATCTCTCCCGCATCGGCATCTACGGTGGATCCGCCGGCGGTCAAAATGCTCTGAGAGGCATGCTTGACCACGCCGATTTCTACAAGGTCTGCGTTTCTGATTCAGGTTGCCACGACAACCGGATGGACAAAATCTGGTGGAACGAACAATGGATGGGCTGGCCCGTGGACGACAGCTACGGCAAAAGCTCCAATGTCGAGGACGCGGCGAAGCTTCGAGGCAAGCTGCTGCTGATGGTGGGTGAGTTGGATCGAAACGTCGACCCGGCCAGCACCCTGCAGGTGGTCAATGCGCTCATCAACGCGGACAAGGATTTTGAGCTGCTTTACGTGCCTGGCGCCGGTCATGCAGTCGCCGTGACTCCCTATGGCTGGCGTCGTTTGGAGGAGTTCTTTGTCAAAAACCTCTAAGCTCGGCCCATCGCTCAGCGCTTTTGAATTCGGCACCCGTTCCACGCCGATTAAACACGCAAATGGTGCAGACCGAAGAACAGCACCGAAGAACAGTGTTGACTCCTCGCATTATGTAAGCAAAACGGACGTCAGTTAGCTGCAAACTTGCTGAGACATTCCACAAGATCAGAGCTAGAGAACGGTTCCGAGAAGATGGGACTTTTCCTTGCGATGAGGCTCAGATCGCAAATCGCGAATGGGCTTATTCGCGGTCCGAATCCGGAAACGGCAGAGCAGCATCCTTTCGATGGCGCTAAAAACCGCCGTGTTTGCGCCGATGCCCAGTGCAAGCGTGAGCACAGCCACGGCGGTGAAACCAGGGTTCTTCAACAATTGGCGGAAGGCGAATTTAAGGTCGTTCATGGCTGGTTTCCGTGGTCAGGGGTCAAGTCGGTAATGGTTTTATGCCGTAGTCGCTAATTCATGTTCAAGTCACTCGGCTCTTAGGGCGACAATCGGATCGACCTTCATCGCGCGATAGGCTGGAATCCATGCGGCAAGCAAGGCGACTCCTACCAGGAGGCCAACGGCAACGCAAAGTGTCGTGGGATCGGAAGGACCCACGCCGTAGAGATTGCCGCGGATGATTTGTGTCAGTGCCAGGGTCAATGGAATGCCGGCCGCTACACCGCAGCCAGCCAGAATGACCGCTTCTTGGAGGATCGATCCGGCGATTTGTCGCCGGGTCGCGCCGAGCGCCATGCGGAGGCCCATTTCTGCGGTACGACGCGTGACGTGGTAGGCCATCAAGCCAAACACCAAATTGGCCTCGCCTTTATCATGTACACCCAGGATTACCAGGAAAGTTACCCATACCCTAGCTTCCCGCTCGCAGTCGCCCGACATACTCCCGCAGCAGTTCTTGTGTCTCGCCCGTTTACTGCGGTTGGTTTCGGCGTTGATTGTTTGGGACACAGTTTCTAAGCGCTTACCCAACAGCGCTTTTCCCTTCTGGCCCCTGCGAAAGATCCAAAAACAATCCGCCGACCCAGTTTTGCATTTCGAGATTTAGCGTCAAGTGATTACATAGGACTTGTCCGTCCTGGATCCGTCTCCTTTCATCCTCGTTTGGCCGCGATTCGTCACATTGCGACAATATATGAGTACAAAGGATAGTCTAAAACTTATGAATATAAACGCAGAGCAGAGACTAATGAATAAATGCGGCCGATTCCTCCTGAAGGCAAGAAATATGAAATCAAAATTGCTCATCTACGGCATAACGCTGGCAATCGCTAGCGTCTCCCAAGCGGGATACACCCCCATTGCGATTCAAACCAACAGCTACAACGCGGATGTCATTGTCGAGTCCAACGCACGGCCCACCCTCACAATCTCAACCACCGCCTCGGTGGACAACGGCACGAATAATACGGCGAACACATGGTTTGAGACCGGTTTTGATACCGCCAACCCCGGGAACGGCCTGCCGGCGGCGGGCAGCACTTTTACGGCCCTGGATGATGCGACACACTCCTTTACGATGGCCCCGAGCTACACGGCGCCGAATGGAATTCTGATTGATACGGCTGTCACCAACGGCACGTTTACGCTCGTCACGCCCGCCGTTTATACGAAGCTCTCTTTCCTGGGCAGCGGCGGCAATGGCGGCGACACGATCAATGTGGTCGTGAAACACCAGAATGGCACAGTGGAAACGGGCACCTTTGGCTGCCCGGACTGGTTTGGTGGCAGCGGTGTGGCCTATATCGCGGGAGGCCGCTGTAATTCAACCGTAAACCTGACTACCGAGGTGGACGGCAACAGCGGTGATGGCAGGGCTAACCCGCGCATCTATTTCCGAGACATCACCCTGACCAACACGACCAGCCCCGTCACCAGCATTGAACTGACCTATGCCAGCGGCCAGGCAAGTTCTCACAATGACATCATGGGCGTCAGCGGCGCTACCCCCACTTCCGGCACGACCGTCGCCCCCATTGCCGTTACCGGGTACGATTATGACTTCGTGGTCGAAGCCGGCGCGCCCAAGGATGACCGCGTTACAAGCCAGACCGTTGTGGACGGCACCAACGTTTTCGCCACCACTCAATCCATGGACACCGAACTCAACACGGGCAATTCCTGGTACGAGAAGGGCTACAACATCAACAACGCCGATTCCGGAACATTCAACAGCCCCACACAGGATTTGACCGGCACCGGCTTGCCTCATCCGGGCAGCTTTATCACCAATGCGACGGGAGATCACATTTACCAGATGCCCTCGGACTACACGGTCAACAACGCCGTTTATATCGGCACGCCGGCGTCAATGATCAATGCCACGATCACCCTGGCCACCCCGGCCGCCTTTACTGGATTGTCCTTTCTGGGCTCCGCCGCAAATGGCCCGGTGACTGTCAATGCAGTGATCACCCACCAGGGCGGCACTTCGGAGACCAACACGCTCACGGTGAACGACTGGTTTAATGCAAACGTTCCGTTTGCTTATATCGCCAACGGGCGTGTGGCGGTGGATACCGCCCAATATGGCGGAGTAAATGGCAACAACCCGCGGTTGCTCGAGAGTGATCTCGTCGTGTCTGACACGGTGCATCCGGTCACCAGCATTTACCTGGAGAATACCAACACGACCGGGGGGCGTTTGGCGATTTTCGCGGTCAGCGGCTCCACCGGGGCGCTGCCGCCGATCATTGCGCAACAGCCAGCGTCCGTGAACGCTTATTTCGGATCCAGCGTCTCCTTTACCTCGACGGCGACAGCCAATGCGCCCATCACTTATCAGTGGCAGAAGGGAACGAACGGGGTGTTTGTCAATCTGTCGAACGGCGGCAGCATCTCCGGCGTAACCACCACCAACTTGAACATCAACCCGATCGGGTTTGGGGACCAAGCGGATTATCAATTGGTGGCCACCGATTCGGCCGGGTTCGCCAACAGCGCTACGGCGACACTGGGGGTCTTCTCAATCAACACAGACGTCACCCAGCCGGGTGATGCGATCACCGGCGTTAACATTTCAGCTTTCGGCGACGGATCGCCTGCGTTCGCTATTGATGATTCCATGAACACTAAATTCGGAGCGAACATTTCCAGCGGAGTCCCGGGTTTGGTAATCACCCCCGCCGTTGGACGCACCGTGGTCAGCGCCTTGCGGATTTACACCGGCGCTGATACGCCCAGCCGCGATCCTTCCTCTTACGAGCTGCAAGGTTCGACCGACGGCGGATCTACCTACACGCTCATCTCGTCTAATTCGATTACGTTGACGGACAACCGCAATCCTCTAGTGGCGGTAGCACCCGATCCGCTTACGCAGTTTGTGACTGAGGTGCGTTTCGCCAACCTCAACGGCTACACAACTTATAAATTGTCTTTCCCGACTGAAAAGGGCTCAGGCCAAATACAGTTTCAAGAGCTTGAGCTGCTTGGCACAAATGATACTTCACATCCGTTCTTCAGCACTCAACCCGTGGATGCCAAGGCTTATGGTGCTCCAACAAGTGCAGGGGCGGACAGCGCTTCCTTTACCGCGATTGCCAGCTATAATCCAACTCCCACCGTGAGTTGGAGCAAGGGCACAAACGGAGTGTATGTCGCGCTGAAGGATGGCGGGAACATTTCCGGATCCCAGACCACAACCCTGAGTTTGAATCCCACCACCTTTGCTGACGCGGCTGATTACATTGCGGTTGCCAACAGTTCGGCCGGATTTGTCACCAGTTCCATCGCTCACCTCTTCATCTACAGCACCAATGTGGATGTGAGCCAGCCCGGCGACCCAATCAGTGAGTTTGGCGACACGACCGGGACGCGTTACGGTGGCAACGCCCTTCCCGGAAATGCGATTGATGACGCCCTCACCGAATGGCAAAACGGCGGGAGTGGGTTGAACGCGAGTGCCGGCTTCCCACCCTTCGGCGGGCCGGTAGGACTAATCGTCACGCCTGCCGTGGGCAGCACCGTCCTCGCCGGCCTGCGGGTCTACCCCGGCCAGGATGTCGCGGCAAACGATCCCAATGGATTTGTGCTCGAAGGTTCGAATGATGGGGGAACTAATTATAGCCCTATCGCCTCGGGTCCACTTTCATTGCCCGCCGCTCGCAACTCTGTTGCCCTCACCGCGGATCCCCTTCAAGCTTCGGTGCAAGAGGTGCTGTTCTCGAACACCCGCGGCTTTACAAGCTATCGTTTGACATTCCCCAGCGTGGTGGCCCCCAATACGGCCTCGTATTTGGAGGTTGGCGACGTCGAATTCCTGGGTGTTCCCGGAGTTGGGCTGCCCCAACCGGTGGTTTCGACCCCGAAATTGAGCGGTGGAAATCTGACTCTTGGGGGAACCGGCGGTCCGGCAAATGCAAGCTACACAGTCCGCACCAATGCAAACTTGGCGGTGCCGGTGTTCGGCTGGGGTGCTGCCGCGACCGGGACGTTTGATAGCAGTGGAAACTTCTCGATCAGCTTGCCGGTCAATCCGGCGAATCCACACCTGTTTTATTTGATCCAGACACCATAAGCCAGATAGGCATCAACGGGTCAGTATCAGCAAAGGCCGGGCAGGTGCCCGGCCTTCGTGTTCTAGGGCTGTTTCACTGGCTCCGCTCGCCACGTCGAACACCTTCATCAACCGCAGGGCCTTCGACAAGGATCGCTGGAAACAAGCTTTGGACCACAACCGGCTCGTTTTCTTTGGCACGAAGAAGCAACCACAGCCCTCCTAATGACATCTGAGGGTTCGCCGTGAGCTAATAGTTGCAATTGTCGCATAAAAAGATTTTTACATTAGTATTTAAGGGCATTACGGGCTGGCTGATCTTCCACCGCGAACGTCTGGGTCACGATTTCTCGGTAGGAAATGTCTCGTAGACTATGAGGCGCAAGCCCGCCACTCCCAGAGCGCAGCTGCTCAGTCTTCGGAGTTGCAGGAAACAGAATCGCGCCCGCATCCGCTTCTGGTTGCGTAGGCGCCGCTTCCTCTTTGCCTTGGTTTTCGCTCGTGTGAAGACGGCAAAATCGTTCGCGTCATGTGTCGTCGGACCCAAACCCGTTTTCTTGAATGCCTAAATCTTGGCATTCCTTCTGCTTCTGCGGAACCAGTGATCAATACATCTATGGTGCGAGGCGATTTTCACACGCGGCAGCAGGTGGAAGCTGACAGCGACCGTTTCGTCACGATCGCGTTGGACATGTTCTGCATCGCCAGTTCGGACGGCTATTTCAAGCGACTCAATCCCGCATTCACGCAAACACTGGGTTGGAGCGTGGAAGAAA
>Ga0210409_10005645_pt1 | contig 13129 bp, 12 predicted proteins | sample IncBWH17MmetaG_FD_161649 | JGI IMG/M metagenome (GOLD analysis project Ga0210409, IMG submission 161649) | Forest soil microbial communities from Barre Woods Harvard Forest LTER site, Petersham, Massachusetts, United States - Inc-BW-H-17-M | ecosystem: Environmental > Terrestrial > Soil >...
AAACCGCGGAATAAATGCCTTGTTTGCTCTGGAAGTTGAGGTCGCGGTTGGGGATTTGCACGGTGATGGGAACGAGGACGGTGCCGCTAGTGACGCGAAGGAAGTCGGCGCGATAGTCCATGTGGATTTCGTTATGGACGACGCGGACGGTGACCAACTCAGCGAGATCTTTGAGGCGCTCCGGCGGACGCTGCACGCGGAAGTAGCGACCCTGCATGTCGAACTCGTTCATACTGGCGGACGTGCCGCCAAGGGGCATCGGACAAGTGGTTCCGTTTGAGTTGGAGAAGCGACCGGCCTTGGTAGTTAGGCCCATGCTTTCCGTCAGACTCGGGCCCGCGCCGGGAACGTGGGCTAACGCGTCTTTTTCGCAAGGATCCTTGGTGATGTGGTATTCGCCGGAACTGGTGGGGTCAACAAATTCGATTTCGATATTTTCACCAATACCTTCGAGATGGCGGTAGCGCCAAAGTTCCCACGGATAGGTGGTCGTGGTGCCGCCGCCCTGCTCCATGGGCCGGTCGTACGTGCCACCGGTGGGATGAGTTTCAATTTCATCCGGAGGACCCCAGATAATGTAGATGTGACCGCGATCGGATTTTCGGCCGGCGATGCCAGAGGCAAAGTGTTCATCGGCGTAGGCGAGGCGGCGGTAGTGTTCTTCCCGGACGGGATTGATGGGTGATTCGGGTTCGGGATTGCGATTGCGCCAGAAAATTTCTATGAATTGTTCGCGTTCTTCTTGGGTGCCGAGTTCGAGAAAAGCCCGTCGTTCTTGTTCCGTAATGATGTCAGGAACCTCTTCCCGCAGCCAGGTCGCATCCACCGAGCTAAGCTCTTTGATGAGTTGCCTTTGACGCTTTTTGAGTTCCTTGGGCGTCAGCGGTTTGGCGGGAGAATCCTGTGGCGGAGGCTGGTCTTGCGCGGCGGAGAGCGCAGGCCAAAGCAGGCTTGCTGAGAAAACGACAGGAAGAAGGCGGCAGCTGTATCGCGTCATGAGGACACCTCACACGAGAACAGAGTCATCGGAGACTGCTCGTTACCCCACTCTGAATCGAAGGAGTGCTTATAGGTTGCCTGATTGATATGGAAGGGGAGCGTTCCAAAGTGGTTAAGGGGCTGTGCGGAGGAAATTCGGGCAATCGGGCGTACCATTGTGGTAAGGGGAAGTCCTCCGGAGGCTGACATCGACTACCGAGAGAAACGACGTTCGCCAAGATACTCGTTCATTGCCAGCGCGGAGTTGATTGAAGAGCGAGCTGATGTGCGTATCGCGTCGCGAGTGAGCGAGCTGAGCTTGCACGGTTGTTATTTGGACATGATGAATCCGTTCCCGACGGGGACAATGGTGCTGGTGAAAATTTCCGCGGGGGATGCGTTTTTCGAAGCCAGGTCGAAGATCGTCTATTCGCAGCCGAATATGGGTGCGGGCGTGGGCTTTCTGGAAGTGGCGGCGCCGTCACAGGAAGTTCTGGAGCGGTGGCTGGACGAAGCGGAGCGGGAGCATCAGAGGCAGGCGGGATAGTTCTTCTTCCGTCATGGGCGGCGAGCCGCGCGCACGGCGCGGGCGCAATCGCAACAAATATCAAATAGAAAATCAGGGCGGCTGGCGAGATTCTTCCGGTGTGATCAGGGGGACGGCGGAGCTATTGCCCGGATGAGAGAATTGTGTCCCTTTGGACAGTTCAAAGGGCATCGCGCTTTAGCTCGGTCATCAGGTAGTCGCAGGAGCGGACAGCGAGAGACATGATCGTGAGAGTGGGATTCTGGCAGGGATTGGAGGTGAAGCCGGAGGCGTCCATGACGAAGAGATTTTTGACGTCGTGGGTTTGCTGGAATTGGTTGAGGACAGATTTTTTCGCGTCGGTGCCCATGCGGGCCATACCGGCTTCATGAAGGGCCCACCGCGGGGCGGAGCGGTTGGCGTAGGTACGGATGTTTTTTGCGCCGGCGGCTTCGAGCATTTCGCCGGCGGAGTCGCCCATGTCCTGGATCATGGCGCGTTCGTTTTCGCCGTCGGACATGTGGATTTTTAAGACGGGGATTCCATAGATGTCTTTTACGCTGGAGTCGAGCTCGACGAAATTTTCCCAGCGCGGGAGGACTTCGCCGAAGCCGGTGATGTCAATGGTGTTGCGCGGTTCGAGAAGGGCTTTCTTGTAGGCTGCGCCGAAACCGGGAGCGTCCCAAGTAAATTCGGTCGCGGATTCGCCTTCATAGCCGAAGCCGCGAAGGAATTTTTTGTAGGGCGGCGCGTTTTTCAGATTGCGAAAACGGGCGATGTAGATGCCGACCGGCTTGTGGGGACCGCCGCCTTCGAGGGAAGGTTTCGAACGGATGGAAGGAAATTCGCCGCTGCCGCCGGCGCTGCGGACGTGCGCGGTGAGGTAGTGGCCGAGGACGCCGCTGGAATTGGCGAGGCCGTTCGAATATTGCGGCGTGGCGGAATTGAGGAGGATGCGAACGGATTCCTGGGATTGGGCGCAGAGAATGACGGCGCGGGCGTGAACTTCGCGGGGTTTACGCGAGTTGCGATCGATATACAGAACGCCGCGGGCGCGATTGCTGCCGGGATCCATGAGGACTTTGTAGACCATGGCGTTCGAGATGAGCGTGCAGTTGCCGGAGGCGAGGGCGTCGGCGACGGTCGTGAAAGCGGAATTAAAATAGGAATGCGTCATGCAGCCGCGCTCGCAGGGACCGCAATAGTGGCAGGGGCCGCGGCCGTTGAGGGGTTTGGTGAGATTGGCGGAGCGCGTGGGCATGACGGCGCGGCCGAGTTTTTCTTTGACGCGATTGCGGAAGAGAGTTTCCTGGCAATTGAGCGGAACGGGCGGCTGGAATTGGCCGTCGGGGAGATGTTCGAGACCTTCGGCGCTGCCAGTGATACCGACATATTTTTCGACGAGGTCGTAATACGGCTCGATGTCTTTGTAGCTGAGCGGCCAGTCTTCGCCGTAGCCGTCGTGGGAGGCGGCCTTGAAATCCCAATCGCTGAAGCGCAGACTGACGCGGCCCCAGACGTTGGTGCGGCCGCCGGTCATGCGCACGCGGCCCATCCAGTCGAATGGCTGGCCCGCGGGCGTCGTGTAGGGCTCTTCGAGATCGTTGACGAACCAGTCTTGTGTGTATTCGTTGCAGATGTCGAATTTGGATTGGATGGGGCGGGTCTTGCAGAGGATTTCTGGCGCTTGATTGCGGTATTTGAGCTCGAAGGGCGGCTTGTGTTCGGTGAAGTTTTTGTCGGATTGCGGGCGGCCGGCTTCGAGGAGCGCAACATTCAAGCCGGCTTCCGCGAGGCGCTTGCAGGCCCAGCCTCCGGAGGCGCCGGAGCCGACGACGAGCACGTCATAGTTCTGTTTTGAAATGGTCATGAGGTTGAATTAAGAAGCGGATGCTAGCAAGTGGGTGAGACTTGGTCAAACGGAGGAAATGAGAACGGAGTTACTCGTTCTTGTCGGCGAAGAACGGTGAGTGATACCATCGCGCGGAGTTGAGAGCGATTTGATCGATGCGATGAAAAAAGAGAACACACTGCCTGTGATTGACGGTAACGCAGCCGCAAGCAAGCGGCTAACGCGGCGAGAGTTGGTGCAAAGAATGCTGGCGGGAGCGGCTTGGCCAATGCTGTCAGCAGCGCACCCATTTTACAAGCACTTAGAGAGTGGAGCGACTTTCGATGTTCAGGATCAGATGCCGATCGTCGATTGGAAGCCCGTGTTCCTGAATCAGTTTGAGAATAGGAGACTGGTCGCGCTTGCGGAGAGGATTGTTCCTGGTTCGGAGAAGGCGCAGGTGAACCGGTTCATCGATTTGTTGCTGAGTGTGGACGACGAAAAACATAAGAAGGATTTTGTGGAGGCGTTGGCGGCGTTCGAGGCGGAATCGGGCAGGCGATTTGGAAAACGACTCACTGCTCTGGATGGGGCTCAGGTGGATGAGATTTTGACGGATGCGGCGGCGCAGCCCGCGAAGATGGATTCGTCGGGCGGCGATGGGAAAGAGAGTTCCGGACTTCGCGAGCACTTTGAGAATTTGAAGGGATGGATTAGGGGGGCGTATTACTCTTCGGAAGCTGGGATGCGGGAGCTGGGGTGGAATGGCGATTATGTATTCGCGAGTTTTCCGGGGTGCGAGCATCCGGAGGGGCACAGTTAGATTTTCTTTGGACGGCGCCAGTGAGGGGAATCGTATGAACGCCATTTCCAATCGCAGAGAATTTCTTCGCGCCACGGCGCTGACGGGCGCGGGACTGGCGGTGTCGAGTCCGCTCTTCGGGACAAAACCGAAGACGGTGCTGGTTTTCACAAAATCGTCAGGCTTCGAGCACGATGTCGTTAAGAGAATCGGGGGAAAGCCGAGCATCGTGGACGACGCGGTGAACGATCTGGGAAACAAGCTTGGATTCAACGTTGGTGTGACAAAGGACGGGCGCATTTTCGAGTCGAAGGAGTTTCATTCGTATGTCGGGGTGGTTTTCTTTACAACCGGCGATCTCACGACGTTGGGGACGGACGGCAAGCCGCCGATGACGGCGAAAGGCAAGCAGGCGTTGCTGGACGCGGTGCGAGGGGGAATGGGGTTTGCGGGAGTGCATGCGGCGAGCGATACGTTTCACACGCAGCCGGATCCGCCGGACCGTTCGAATCGCTACATTGCGCACGGAGAGAACGAAGATCCCTATCTAAGGATGCTGGGCGCCGAATTTATTACACATGGGCGGGATGAGGATCCGCGATTGCAGACCGCGAATGTGATTGTGAACGATCCGAAATTTCCGGGGCTAGCGGGAGTGACTTCGCCGGTCAGCTTCATGGAGGAATGGTATTCGTTGAAGGATTTTGTGCCCGATATGCATGTGATTCTGACGCTGGACACGCACACGATGAATGGCGCGTGTTATCAGCGCGCGCCGTATCCGGTGACGTGGGCGCGCATGCACGGGAAGGGACGCGTGTTTTATACGGCGATGGGCGACCGGCCGGAGAATTGGAAGAATGAGTTTTTCCTGAATTTGCTGGGCGGTGGGATTCGCTGGACGATCGGAGATGCCAGCGCGCAGTTGGATGAGAACCTGAAGCAAGCGGCGCCGGGCTACGCGGAAATCCCTCCGAAACAGGCCTCCGAAAAGTAAGTTCCTGGCGACCGAACAATTATTCGATGGAAGTAGATGGCGTAGCGGCGATTACATGGGGATCGGTTGGTTGATCTTTGGCTTGAGGTACCAGCAGGGCGAATAGCCCATGTGGGGGAAGAGGGAGTGGACGCACGTCACTGTTATGTTCGGATTTTGAGAGTCGACTTCGTACTCGGTCTTGCCGTTTTTTTCGGGGATAGCGAGCATACGCAGGGTGCTCAGAGATTCGAATGGGTCGGAAGGCTTGGGGTGAATGGCGCGAATGCGAACGGAGAGATAGTCGCCGAAATAAAGAAGGGCTACGGCCGCTAGCACGCCGACCAAAATGCGTTTGAGCAGAAGCAGTGTTGTAAGCGCCATTATGGAATCGAAGACTCAGAATTGAAAATCTGGTGGGATCTAATTTTGGTGGAGCCGATGGGATTCGAACCCACGACCTCCTCGATGCCATCGAGGCGCGCTCCCAACTGCGCCACGGCCCCACCGGACACAACTTTTGAATGTTATCACCGGAGGATTGCGAGAGTCTATACGGCGCATGCTGGTGGGAAAACTGGCCGTTATAATGGCCGGCGATGAAAGACTGGTCACCTGCGGCGGCGATGCGCTGGCTGTTCGACGCGGAGCATGGCGCGGCGAATCGACTGCTTCCCCGATGGCTTTTCCTGCGCGCGCTCGGGCTCATTTACTATTCCGCGTTTTTCTCGCTGGTCTTTCAAATCCGCGGATTGATTGGGCCACACGGGATTCTCCCCGCTAACGAATATCTCTCAGCACTAGCTGAAAAGTTCGGCCACGTTGGCTATTGGTATGCGCCGACGCTGTTGTGGTTTTCCAGCAGCGCGCACATGGTGACGGGAATCTGCTGGGTGGGAATGATCGCTTCGGTCCTGCTGGTTCTGAATTTCTGGCCGCGCGGGATGCTGGCGATTTGCTTTGTGTGCTTCCTTTCGTTTGTCAGTGCCGCGCGCGATTTTTCCGCGTATCAATCGGACGGGATGCTGCTCGAAGCAGGATTCATCGCGTTGTTTCTTGCGCCGGGCGGGTGGCGGCCGGGTTGGTGCAAAAGGGAGCCGCCATCGCGCGCGAGTTTATTCCTGCTGGTTTGGGAATGCTTCCGGATTTATTTCGAATCGGGCGTCGCGAAAATCATGGGGCGCGATCCGCAATGGAGGAATTTCAGCGCGCTGGATGAGTATTACCAGAACGGCCCGCTGCCGACGTGGATTGGCTGGTACATGGAGCATTGGCCGCATTGGTACCACGTGGCTACCGCGTTTGGGACGCTGGCGTTGGAACTCGGGCTGGTATGGATGATGTTCTTGCCGCGGCGGTTGCGAATTGTGTGCTTTTTCATTGTGACGCCCTGGCAGATCGGCATCATTCTCTCGGCGAACTACACATTTTTGAATTACCTGGTGCTGGTGCTGGGGTTTCTGCTGCTGGACGATCGCTTTCTGGTGCGCTTGCTGCCACAGCGCTGGAAAAGCGATTTTCTCGCGAGCAAGGAAAACGAGCCGCTAGCTGTGGCAAGTCCCGAGAAAGGTTGGCGCGACACTCTGCGCGTGCAGGCCGGGACGGTAAAGATGGCCGTAGGTAGTGTGCTGCTGACCTGGATTTTCTATGTGACGCTGGTCGAGATGGTGTGGATGGTAAGACCAGTGCCGTTTCCCGCGACTCCGGTCGAGGCGCTGGAACCGTTTCGCATCGCAAACAGCTACGGACTTTTCGCGATGATGACGCGCGGCCGCTACGAAATTGAATTTCAAGGATCGGAGGACGGAGAAGCCTGGCGCGTCTATCCGTTCCGGTACAAGCCGCAGGATCCCGCCAAGGCGCCGGGAATTTACGCGCCGTATCAGCCGCGGTTCGATTGGAATTTGTGGTTTGCGTCACTGAGCTCGTGGCGGCAAGAGCCTATCGTCGTGCATACCGAGCAGAGCCTGCTGCACGGCGATGCGGACGTGCTTTTGCTTTTTGCGGGCAATCCCTTCCCTCAGGCTCCGCCGCGCCAGGTGCGCGTGGTGATTTGGCAGTATTGGTTCACGACGCCGGCCGAAAAACGCTCGCAAGGCATATGGTGGCGGCGGCAGATTCTCGGACTTTACGCCCCCACGCTGGAGCGCGAATCCGACGGCAGGATTGTCGTCCTGGAATGGCCTGCGACGCCCGCACCGCGAGAGTGACGCAAGGAATTGCCGGCAGCGCGAAATTTGGAATACTCCGAGTAATGAGGACAATCGAAGCGCAGCAAGGATGAAAACAATAATTGGCCAAGAGTCCGGATGCTATTGCGGGAATTGCTTGATGCTGGTGACGTGGTCGCCCATGAAGCGGACGAATACGGTCTTCGAAGGCGGCTGGCCGTAGATCCAATCTTCGATATCGTTGCCATCGGAATCGCGTTCGCGCACTTTGTGGTCGGGCTTGCCGATGGCGGCGACAAGCTCTTCACGATCCATGCCGAGCACGGGCCGGCGGTCCTGGATGGCCTTCTTCATTTCGGGCGGAAGCGTGTCAAACCACTGGACGGCGGCGGAACGAGCTTTTGCAAAGTTCAAGAAAGGCGCAAGGAGTTGCTTCAAATCGTCCGGCGTCAAGTCCGGCACGGATTTGCTGAATTCAAGAAAGATCGTGCTGCCCATACCGGGTTGCAGCCCCGGGGGCCCACCTTCCTGCGTCGTGGTGGTCTGCGGCGTGGGGAAACCGCCGCCTCCAAAGCCGATCTGAAGATGATCCTTCCAGCTTTTCTTGCCGCGGCCGCCGCCGTTCACATCCACGACGATCTGGTGATCGTGGAAATCGAGTTTGGTGATTTGAACGCTGTCTCCGGAGTTGACGGCGGCGCCGTGCGTAGCCACGGCGCGGTCCACGATCGCCGCGTCCAAAGGCTTCCCTACGTAAACAATCAGCCCTTCTTTTCCCGCGGGCAAGGACTTGACTGCTTTTGCAAATTCCCCGGAAACGTACCGGATCAAAGCGAGCTTCGAAGTTTCCTGAAGCGGGGTGTTTTTAGCGCCGACCTGCGGATTCGTCTGAGAGGAGGACTGGGCCTGCGCGGCACTCGCGGATCCTAAATCTGGAAAAAGAGGAATATCCTCGCCCGATGGAAAGTTCGTGGGGGAGCTCGCGGGCGGGCGAAGGCTGTTCACACGCGGGACGTCCGCGTCAGCCAAAAGCAAGAATGCGATAGAAAATGCGAGCCAGTTCGACATACACGAGGCGGGCCCCAGCCAGCCGGGGCAGCGGTCCCTATTCTATGATGCAAAGAAGCTCTTGAAAAGCTGCCACCCCTCCGCCGAAGGAGGTCTTTATTGTCCGGGCTGGAATTGGTGTGGCTTCGTGGCCGGATGGGTGGTTAGTGCGATCCTCTTAACGAGAGACGACTTGCACGCCCTGGCGGTCGATGGTCACGGGAAGGACTTCGGCGCCGGCTTCGACGATTGATTTCTCCACGCGTTCCCGGGCGTCGGGATCGATCAAGAGTACTACGCAGCCTCCGCCGCCAGCGCCGCAGACCTTGCCAGCCAGCGCGCCGTTGCGCCGCGCATTTTCGATGACGCGATCAATGGTTTTGGTCGAGATGGTCGGAAGATTTCGCTTGCGGAAGGACCATTCCTCGCGCATTAGGCGTCCAGCCTCAGGCCAGTCGGGCTTTTCCAGGGCGAGGCGCATTTCCTGGGCAACTTCAGAGATGCGCTCGAGACTTTTTTGCACTGCCCGCTTACCACCGATTTGCGCCTTGAAAACCTCCCAGTTGTTGATGCCATGCTGGCGCGGTTTGCCGGTGTAACAAACCACGATGCGGCGTTCGAGTTCGTCGAGATTGACGCGAAGTTCGACGCGATGTTCTCCGCCGGGCGGAAGTTCGATAGCCGCGGCGCCGCCGAAGGCCGGTGGGTAGTGATCCTGCGTGCCGGTGGGAACGTTGATGACGATGGCTTCGGCGTCGCGGCTGATGTGAATCCAATCTACCTTGCTCTTCCCTGCCCCTGTGAAGCGATCCAGCGTGGCGCAAATGGCTACGGCCATGGCGCTGGAACCGCCAATGCCTGCGCCCGCGGGGGCTCCGGAATCTGTCGTGAGCGTGAAGCCGCCCTGGGGTTTGAAGAATTTCGTGATTTCCGCAAGAAGGGGGAGGCGGTAACGCTTGGCTTTCACGAGCGCGGCGAAGGAAGCAAAACTCTCTTCGCACTGGATGTCGCGGGAAACGAGCTTGATGCGACTATCACCTGCGTCATGCGTTTGGAGGACACAGGAAGCGTAAAGCGAGATGGCCGCATTCAATGTAACCGAGCCCGGATGGAATAGGTAGAGCGGCCAGATGTCCAGCGTGCTCCCGGCAAAGTCCACGCGGGTCGGCGCTTTGGATTCGATGATCATGTGTGCGAGCCAGCTCGATTCAGAGGGATTTTCAGCCGAGCCAGTTTGACGGAATCAGTCCCGCATCTCAAGAAAGGACCGCAATGACTGTCCACGGAAAGGCAACGACGTCCGGAATGGAGCGGGGCAACGAATGACGCTCAAGATGGATGGACGAATCAGGTGCCGCCGGCGGTGGCGGCGCGGTTGCGCGAGATGAGTTGCGGGCCGTCCTTTTTTTCTTGAGCGAGGGCGGGATTGGGCTCGAAGCAACGGCGGCAGCGGGCTTCGTAGGCACCCATCGCGCCGACGACGATGAGCTCCTCGCTATCGACCAGGCGCTGGGTGTGAACGGCGGGGTTGCCGCAACGCACGCAGATGGCCAGCAGCTTGGTGATCTCTTCGGCAACGGCCAGGAGGCGCGGCATGGGTTCGAAGGGGCGGCCGCGGTAATCGGTGTCCAGACCGGCGACGATGACGCGCTTGCCGAGATTGGCGAGCTTGGTACAAACATCCACAACTTCATCGCCAAGAAATTGCGCTTCATCAATGCCGACAACTTCCGTGCGCGGCGAGAGTTTCTCCATGATTTCCGAGGCCTTGAAAACGGCGTCCGAGGGAATGCCCAGGCCGGAATGCGAGACGATCTCGTTGGCGGCGTAACGTTCATCAATAGCGGGCTTGAAGATCTGCACGCGCTGGCGCGCAATCTCCGCGCGGCGCAACCTGCGAATGAGCTCTTCGCTCTTGCCGGAAAACATGGGGCCGACAACGACTTCGATCCAGCCCATATTGCCTTTGACGATGTCCACGGTCTCTCCCCTAAACTAGTTCTCAGTTTTCTGTTCTGAGTTTTCAGTAAGAACTCGAGAGTTTGAATCGTCCAGTCTCATCCTTATCGTGATTCGACCAAAATCAGCTCGAAGTGCCTACGGCCGCTGGCCGGTACATGGTTTCATTATAGAACGGAGCGAAGGCCGCGAGCACGGCAACTCGAAATGCTTCCTGGCGAGTGATGAAATTGCGGGAAAGGACGCCCCAGGCGCCCTGGGCGTCGCGGATACCTACGGCTCCGGCAAAGCGATCGATTGCCACGGATAGCTCGACCCCATTCTCGAGGACTTCATGGGCCAGGGCTTCCGGAATCTCAATGCCGCCGGAGCGTCCGTAATGGCCTCGCGCGCCGTTGCTCACGTACGCCCAGCTTTCGAGAAAAACGCGGCGATGGCCATTTCCCTTCACCGCCGAATGCCGGAGCAGCTCATCGGTGGAAGCGCCTTCGTGGACGACATCGAGGCCGCCTTCCAGCCCGATGAAGTATTGCCAGGCCGATCCATTTTCGCGCCCCAATTGCATAAGCGCCTCGGCGCGCTGGCGTGCTCCGCGCATCAGTTCTTCGCGCGAACTGGGAGTGTGACCGACACCGCTTTCGACTTCCACGCCGACGACCTCAAAAATAGCGCCGTGCGGGAAGACACTTGAGAATGACTTCAGCGCTTCGGAGACGGCGCTGAGCTTGGGGCCGCGCTTGCTGCCAACCGCGAGGATGATTTTTTCCATCTGCGAGAAAACCGATGCGCCGATTCTAACGGTAATTCCATGGAAAGTTCACTCGGAATTCAAGAGGGCTGAGGAAAACTCAGGGGGCAAAATGCAGCGGCCCACCAGATTCGGTAGTGGGTCAGTTTGAAATTTAGTGCCATATAAAACACTTGGGCTGGCCTAAGTTTGGCAGAGCCTAGTAGTATTGCGGCGTGTGGTTCCTTCTCCTATTCCTAGTTCCGTTCGTAATCTGGTACTTCTTTACGAATGAGAGCGGTTTGCATCGCCGTCCTAATGTAGGAAAACAGATAGAATTCCACAAGAAAGCGAATGAACTTCAAAAGTTACACCCAGATTGGTCCTTCGAACAAATCGAAAAACATTTGAATGCACAGGGAGTTTATTGGAAGAGTTAGAGGAGCCTGCGTAGATTGCTATACAAACCTAGAGACAACATTCTTTGGTAGTCAAAAAACCATCCCGCCGCGCCCTCATCACCTACGACTTTGAATTCCATTTCGAGAACTTTCAGACCTCTCACGACTTTCTCGACATCATATTTCATCAGGTCAGCTAAAGTCGTTGCTGGAAACCTCGCTGGATGATGCTGTTTGAGATAGTCCAAAACCACATCAGCATATACTTCGTCTACTTCGCGTTTATATGCTTCGGCGCGGTCGTATTGCTCGCTCCACATTTTGTAAGCTGTGATGACGAAACAAGCGAACGCAGCCAACCAATAAACCCAACGCGGAATCGTGTGGTTTGTAATAGCAGGAACCACACTAAAAAGAGTTAAGACGACGCCCATCCAAAACCACCAGTAGCGTCTACCGGAGTGCCATAAAATTGTGGCTTTCGCTCTGTTCATAATCCTCACCGCTTTGGATGGGATTCTGACATGCTTGTCTAATAACGCCACTATTTCTTCTTGTACGGTCCTCGCAGACCAAACTCTGGCTCTGGCAGCAACGCCATAATTTCTTCGATCTCCCAAACATGGTCGCTGACTCCCGCTTCCATAGCGGGGGTTACACGCAACGTTTGGTGAACGCGGCAAAAGTTGTAAAACATGAAGTAGAGAGACAAAGCCGCAATATGGTTCTCTACTTTTTTGCTAAAAGCGTTTGTCAGACGGGCAAAGCGCCGCATGGACATACGCATGGTGAGGTTTGAACGTTCAACGTAGCTGGTAGAAATATGTTCGGGTTCAGGCTCGCCCGTGATGCAAACTGAACGGCAGCTAATGACCTTTGCAGGGCTGTAGGTTGCTTCTTTGTCGCGCTCTTGACCGTAGAGCTTAACAAGCATCGCGTAGTCCACTTGTGAACCAAATGCACGCTCTACCGCGTCCAGATAGACTCTGTGGCCGTCTGTCGTAAGCTGTACGCGATTCGCCAGCCTAGCAGCCAGATCGTCTATAAAATCCCGTGCCACACCTGCATCACGGTCGCCAACGCGCCAGCTAGCGATTAGCTTGGTATCAGCGTCCAAAGCCGTCCACGTCCAAACATCTCCGAAACCAAACTGACCGCGCTTCTCTCTTGGAACGTTTTTGTCTTTGGCGTAGCAGAAGGACCAAATCTCATCACACTGGATTCGCTTGCTGGTGAGGTTGCGGAGAGTCTTATCCTGGTACTGACTGCAAGCCTCGCCAACTTCCGCGAGTAACTTAACGATGGTGTTTTTAGCTACGCCAGTCATGCGGACAGTGGCGCGGATACTCAGCCCTTCGCAAAGGCATTTGATAACGTGGATTCGGCGCTCTTTTGTTAGCTGGTTCATACTGACAATTATGCTTGAGAAGATTTCTCTTGTCAAGCATAAAAGTCAATATGATATACTAATTCTGCGTCCGGCATTAGCCGCCCGCTTGGGTCCAGTGGTGTAGTCCGCTGCCCCCATGAGCACACTAAGTCTAAACCCTTATCTTGCTAGCAGATGAGGGAGATTGGTTAACCCTTGGGCTCTGTTGACATCCTCGGCACAGTTTTTGTTGGTAGCAGTCGACAAGAAAAGGCTTGCGGTGTTTTCTGATGAGGCAGGAGGGACGATGGCCGAGGTCGGACTCCTGCCCTTTGCTCGCGT
>Ga0210409_10005647_pt1 | contig 13129 bp, 8 predicted proteins | sample IncBWH17MmetaG_FD_161649 | JGI IMG/M metagenome (GOLD analysis project Ga0210409, IMG submission 161649) | Forest soil microbial communities from Barre Woods Harvard Forest LTER site, Petersham, Massachusetts, United States - Inc-BW-H-17-M | ecosystem: Environmental > Terrestrial > Soil >...
GGTGAGGTAAAGCGTCATGAGCGGCTCGAACTGCGCTCCCGCGGGGAGTGCGCCGAGTATGCGCTCGCGATAGGCGAGGGCGGCGGCAGCCGTCGTCACCGGCGGGCTGAGGTTCGGCATGACGATGGCGCGCGCGAACCGTGCTGCGGTGAAGGGGAGGACGGACGCGAGCGATCCGCCATCCCGCAAATGCAGATGCCAGTCATCCGGCCGCTGGATGACGAGTGCGCTCAACGCCCGCGCTCCAGCTTCTGCGTCGCGTTCTGCTTCAGCAGCAGCTCGAGCGCGAGCCTCACCCCGAAACCGGTGACATCGGTCGGGACGTGCGCGAGTCCTCCGCTGCGCGTGGCCGAGGAGAGATCGATGTGCACCCACGGGGTGCCGGCCGGCACGAAACGCGACAGAAACCGCGCCGCGAGGATGTGATCGCCCTTGCCGTCCAGGGCGCACTGCACCACATCCGCCACCTTGCTCTCGAGCTCGGCGTCATAGTCGGCCTCGAAAGGAAAACTCCAGACGCGCTCGCCGCTCGCGCTGCCCGCCTCGATGAGCGCTGCCGCGAGCTCGGGACGATTGCTGAAGACCCCGCTCATGCGCTCGGTGAGCGCGTGCACGCAGGCGCCGGTGAGCGTCGCGAAGTCGAGCATCATGCGCGGCCGGGTGCGGCCGGCGAGCGCGAGCGTGTCAGCGAGCACCATGCGCCCCTCGGCGTCCGTGTGGATCACCTGGATGGTCACGCCGTTCGCCGCACGCACGACTTCCTGCGGGCGATAAGCCTGCGGACCGATCCGGTTCTCGGTGATCGCGAGCCACGCATCCGCGGCGAGCGGCGCGCGCAGCTCGGCGAGAGCCACGATCGTAGCGAGCGCCACCGCGCTCCCGGCCATGTCGGTGTGCATGTCCAGCATGGAGCGGTGCGTCTTGAGGTTGACGCCGCCGGTATCGAACAGGATTCCCTTGCCGATGAGCGCGACCTCGGGCCGCACGGCGCGGCGGCTGCGCGCGGGCCGGTACTTGAGGTGCGCGATGCCTGCGCCGCTCTCGGCATTGCCCGCCGCCACCGCGAGAAAAGCATTCGCGCCCGCACGGCGCAGCGCGCGCTCATCGAGCCAGCGCAGTGTCAGCCCGTGGGCGCGCGCGAGCTTCGCGATGGCGCTGCGGTAGCCACTGGCGTCGAGAATGTTGGGAGGGAGCGAGGTGAGCCAGCGTGCGAGGTTGGTGCCGCGCGCCACCGCGGCGCTGTAGCGCGTGTCGAGGCCGACGTCGTTCAGCAGTACCAGGCGATGGATGCTGCGCTCCTTCTGCGTCGCCGTCCGCCAGCTCGGCAGCGAGAACGCATGGGCGAGCGCCGCGGCGAGCAACGCGTCGAGCGCCGCGCGCGCGGCGCTCGCCGGGCCCGTGGCGATGAGGCCGATGGCTTCGGGTGAGCGCGCGGCGGCCTCCTTCAGCATGCGCCCGGCGAGCGAGAGCCGCTCGAAGGCGCTCGCATCGCTCGCCAGGTAGCCGAGCACCGCGAGCGTGTGGCGGCCGTTGGCGAGCACCGTGGTGCGCACCGAGCCCGCGCGCGCCGGGGTGCGCTGGTGGAGCTCGCGCCAGCGCGCGCTCTCGGGTAACCGTCTTAGCGCCGCAGCTGAAGGCGGGTGCGGCACGATGGCGAGCAGCGCATCGAGTGCCCCGGCGTTCAGGCGGGCAGCGCTGACGATGTCTGGAGCGTGCGTCAGGGGCAGCAGGCGACGCTCGCGAGCGCGGCCGCCTGCGCGCGCGCGGACGCTTGCGGACCTCACTTGCTTTACCTGTCGTCGCTCGCCATCATTACTCATTCTAACGCGACAGGGCACATCACGCGCGCGACCGCGGTCGCGACCGCGCCGGCAAGCCGCCCCGATCGCGCCGCTCGCGAGCAACCCACAATGACCGAACCACCGAAGCTTGAGGACCTCGATCCCGTCGAAACGCGGGAGTGGCTGGAATCGATCGACTCGGTGCTGAAGATCCACGGCCCGGAGCGCGCGCACTACCTGCTCGAGCGGCTGATCGACTACACACGGCGCAACGGGGCGTATCTGCCGTTCAAGCCCAACACCGCCTACGTCAACAGCATTCCGGTCGGTCGCGAGCCGGAGTACCCGGGCAACCGCGCACTCGAGCGCCGCATCGAGGCGTACATCCGCTGGAACGCCCTGGTGATGGTGCTGCTCGCCAACAAGAAATCCACCGAGCTCGGCGGACACCTCTCGAGCTACGCCTCATCGGCGACGCTGTACGAGGTCGGCTTCAATCACATCTGGCGCGCACCGTCCGCCACTCACCCGGGCGACATGCTGTTCATCCAGGGCCATTCGGCGCCCGGCATCTACGGGCGTGCCTTCCTCGAGGGGCGCCTCACCGAGGAGCAGCTGCGGCATTTCCGTCAGGAAACCGGCGGCCCCGGTGTCGGCCTCTCGTCCTATCCGCACCCCTGGCTGATGCCGGACTTCTGGCAGTTCCCGACCGTGTCGATGGGCTTGGGTCCGATGATGGCGATCTTCCAGGCGCGTTTCATCCGCTACCTCGAGCATCGCGGACTCGTCAAACCCTCCGACCGCAAGGTGTGGGCGTTCCTCGGCGATGGCGAGATGGATGAGCCCGAGTCGATGGGCGCGCTCACCATGCCGGTGCGCGAGGGACTCGACAACCTGATCTTTGTCATCAACTGCAATCTGCAGCGTCTCGATGGCCCGGTGCGCGGCAACGGCAAGATCATCCAGGAGCTCGAAGCGGCCTTTCTCGGTGCCGGCTGGCATGTCATCAAAGTGCTGTGGGGCTCGCGCTGGGACCCGCTGCTTGCGCGCGACAGTCTGGGACTCCTGCGCAAGGCGATGGAGGAGACCGTCGACGGCGAGTACCAGAACTTCAAGGCGAAGGGCGGCGCCTACACGCGCGAGCATTTCTTCGGCAAGTACCCCGAGCTCAAGGCGATGGTCGCCAACATGTCGGACGATGAGATCTGGCGGCTGAACCGCGGCGGGCACGATGCGCTGAAGGTTTACGCCGCCTACGCCGCGGCCGTGAGTCATAAAGGTCAGCCCACGGTCATCCTCGCCAAGACCGTGAAGGGATATGGCCTCGGCAAGGGCGGCGAAGGTCAGATGGTGGCGCACCAGCAGAAGAAGCTCTCGGAGGAGGACCTGCGCGCGTTCCGCGACCGCTTCAACATCCCGGTGAGCGATCCGGAGCTCGCGAGTCTCCCGTTCCGCCAGTTCGAGCAAGGCTCCGACGAAGAGCGCTACCTGTGCACAAAACGCTCCGGCCTCGGGGGCTCGCTGCCGGTCCGCAAGCACAGCGCGCCGGCGCTCGCGGTGCCGCCGCTCGCGGCATTCTCGGCGCTGCTCGAGGGCACGGGTGAGCGCGAAATCTCCACCACCATGGCCTTCGTGCGCATCCTCACCGTGCTCCTCAAGGACAAGAACATCGGACGCAACATCGTGCCGATCGTGCCGGATGAGGCGCGCACCTTCGGCATGGAGGGTCTGTTCCGCCAGATCGGTATCTACTCATCGGTGGGGCAGCTGTACACGCCGCAGGACGCCGAGACCCTCATGTCCTACCGCGAGGACAAGAAGGGACAGATGCTGGAGGAGGGCATCAACGAGGCGGGGTCGCTGTGCTCGTGGATGGCGGCCGGCACCGCCTACAGCAACCACGGCATCAACATGGTGCCGTTCTACGTCTTCTATTCGATGTTCGGGTTCCAGCGCGTCGGGGATTTCATCTGGGCGTCGGGCGACATCCAGGCGCGCGGCTTCCTGCTCGGCGCGACCGCCGGAAGGACCACCCTCGCCGGCGAGGGCCTGCAGCACCAGGACGGCCACAGCCAGCTGGTTGCGACGACGGTGCCAAACTGTGTCGCCTACGACCCGGCGTTCGCGTACGAGCTGGCGGTGATCATCCAGGATGGCCTGCGCCGCATGTACGCCGAGCAGCACAACATCTTCTACTACATCACCGTGATGAACGAGAACTACGCGCAGCCGGCCCTGCCGAAAGGCGCCGAGGCGGGGATCCTGAGCGGCGGCTACCTGCTGCAGGCGGGCGGTCGCGGCAAGGTGCGCGCGACGCTGCTCGGCTCGGGCACCATCCTGCGTGAGTGTCTCGCCGCGGCGAAGATTCTCGAGAACGACTACGGCGTTCCGGCGGATGTGCTCTCCATCACCAGCTTCAGCGAGCTGCGCCGCGAGGCGCTCGAGTGCGAGCGCTGGAACCTGCTGCACCCGGGCGAGAAGCCGCGCGTGCCGTACGTGCGCGCGCTGTTCGAGAAGCTCGAGGGACCCGCAGTGGCCGCCACCGACTACCTGCGCGCGGTACCCGACCAGATCCGTCAGTGGGTTCCCGGACGGTACGTGACACTCGGCACCGACGGCTTCGGCCGCTCCGACACACGCGCGGCGCTGCGCCGGCACTTCGAGGTGGACCGCAACTACATCGCGGTGGCGGCGCTCAAGGCGCTCGCGGACGATGGACGGATGGAACCAACGACGGTTACTCGTGCGATCACGGCGCTCGGTGTCGATCCGGGCAAGCCCGTGCCCTGGAAAGTCTGACGGATCACGCCATGAACGCCGCGGCGGGGGTGGTGGAAGTGCGCGTGCCCGACATGGGCAACTTCAAGGACGTCGCCGTCATCGACGTGCTGGTGAAGCCCGGCGACAACATCGCCATCGACACCCCGCTCGTGACGCTCGAGTCGGACAAGGCGACGATGGACGTGCCATCGACCGCCGTCGGCGTGGTCGAGAAGGTCCACACCAGCAAGGGCGGCACGGTCAACACGGGTGATCTCATCGCCACCGTGCGCGCGGACGGCGCTCAGCGAGGGGAGACAGCGGCCGATGCGGCCGCCCCCGCAGCGTCAGCGCCCGCCGCCCCTGCACCTGCCGTTGCAGCAGCGCCGGCGATTCCCCCTCGAGCCGCCCCCGCGACGGCACCGCCGGCTGCCGCGCAGGGCGCAGCCACGACTGCGCCGCCGCCTCCCGCGAGCGCTCGGGCGCCCGCCACTTCCTCTGCACCTCCTGCGCGCGGTGCGATGCTCACGCCGCGCTCACTCCTCGGCGTCCCGACCTCCTACCGCAGCGATCTCGCGCCGATCGATGAGCCGGGCTTCACGCGCGCGCACGCGAGTCCCTCGGTGCGCCGCTTCGCGCGCGAGCTCGGAGTGAACCTGGCACAGGTGTCCGGTCACGGCTTCAAGGACCGAATCACCCACGATGACGTCAAGGCGTTCGTGAAGGGAACGCTGGCAACTCCCGCGGCGAGCCCGTCCGCGGCGGCTCCCCCGCCCGCGGCGGCGAGCGCTGCCGCACCTGCGGCAGGCGCACCGTCGAGTGCACGGTCGCCGGCGCCAACGCCAGCGCCTGCACCGGTCCCGGCGGTGCCGCCGGTCGACTATTCGCAGTTCGGGCCGACGGTGCTCGAGCCGCTCTCGCGCATCCAGCGCATCTCCGGCCCGCGGCTGCAGGCGAGCTGGACCACCATCCCGCACGTCACCCAGTTCGATGAGGCGGATATCACCGAGCTCGAGCAGCTGCGCGCGAGCCTCAAGGACCGGGCGCAGGCGGCGGGGGTGAAGCTGACACCTCTCGCTTTCATCATGCGCGCTTGCGTCAAGGCATTGCAGGAGTTTCCGCGTTTCAACTCCGCTCTGGCGGCGGATGGTGCGAATCTCATCGTGCGCAAGTACGTGCACATGGGCTTCGCCGCCGACACGCCGAATGGACTCGTGGTACCGGTGGTGCGCGATGCGGACCGCAAGGACGTGTACGAGCTCGCCCGCCACCTCGGGCAGCTCTCCGAGAAGGCGCGTGCCGGAAAGCTTCCGCCGACGGATATGCAGGGTGGCTGCTTCACCATCTCGAGCCTCGGCGGCATCGGTGGCACGGCGTTCACGCCGATCATCAACGCCCCTGAAGTGGCCATTCTCGGGGTATCCCGCGCTGCGATGCGGCCGGTGTACCGGGATCTCACCTTCGTGCCGCGCCTGATGCTGCCGCTGTCGCTTTCCTACGATCATCGCGTCATCGATGGAGCGATGGCGGCGCGTTTCACCACCTGGCTCGCCCAGGCGCTCGCCGATCCTCGCGGCCTCCTCGAGGCCGTGCTGTGAGCGCCGACCTCACGATTCCCGACATTGGCAATTTCACCGACGTCGATGTGGTCGACGTGCTGGTGAAGCCGGGCGACCTCATCGAGGTCGATTCCCCGCTCGTCACGCTCGAGACCGACAAGGCTTCGATGGACGTACCGGCGACCGCGGCGGGCCGCATCACCGAGGTGCTGCTGAAGCGCGGTGACAAGGTGTCCAAGGGCTCGCTGATCGCCCGCGTCGAGGCGGGCGCAGGCGCCAACGCGGTGGCAGCACCAGCCAACACTTCCGCCGCAGCCTCATCGAGCGCCCCGGCCCGGACGGCCTCATCGAGCGCTTCTCCCGCAGCCGCCGCGGCCGCTGCACCGCAGGCGGACGCGGGGGCGCGTGCGCCGCGCACCTCGGTACGCGCGGACTCCGCCGGCGACACCGTGCGCATGCTCTCACCGCAGGGGCGCCCGCCCGAGGAGGGCGCGGCCGATGCGGCGCGCAGCACGCAGCTGCTCGTGCTCGGATCAGGCCCGGGCGGCTACACGGCGGCGTTCCGCGCCGCGGATCTGGGACTGAAGGTCACGCTCGTCGAGCGTTACGCGGAACTGGGCGGCGTCTGCCTGAATGTCGGCTGCATCCCCTCGAAAGCGCTGTTGCACGCGGCGAAGGTCATCGAGGACGCCGAGGAGATGTCTGCGCGCGGGATCGCGTTCGGCACACCCGCGATCGATCGCGCGAAGCTGCGCACCTGGAAGGCCTCCGTGGTCGCGAAGCTCACCGGCGGGCTCAAGGTGCTCGCGCGGCAGCGCAAGGTCGAGGTGGTACGCGGTGTGGGGCGCTTCGTCGGCGCTAACGTGCTCGAGGTCACCGGTAGCAGCGGCGTCCAGCGCATACGCTTCGAGCAATGCGTCATCGCGGCGGGCTCCGAAGCGATGCGTCTGCCGGGATTGCCCCAGGATCCGCGCATCATCGATTCCACGGGCGCGCTCGAAGTGCCGCCCTTCTCGGGGCCCATACTGGTCATCGGCGGCGGCATCATTGGCCTCGAGCTGGCCTGCGTGTTCGATGCACTCGGCAACCGCGTGAGTGTGGTCGAGCTCACCCGGCAGTTGATGCCAGGGACCGATGCGGATCTGCTGCGTCCCCTCGAGCGGCGCATCCGCTCGCGTTATCAGCAGATACTCCTTGCCACCAAGGTGGCGGGCGTTGCACCCGAGGCGGGCGGTCTGCGGGTGAGCTTTGCGGGCGAGCAGGCGCCGGCGCCGCAGCTCTTCGAGCGGGTGCTGGTCGCGGTCGGCCGCTCCCCGAACGGACGGACGATCGGTGCGGAAGCCGCCGGTGTCAGGGTCTCCGACCGCGGCTTCATCCCCGTCGACCGTCAGATGCGCACCAACGTTCCACATATCTTCGCTATCGGAGATATCGCCGCGCCGCCGCTGCTCGCGCACAAGGCGATGCACGAGGGCAAGGTCGCAGCCGAGGTCGCGGCAGGCGAGAAGCGTGCTGCGGACTGGAGAGTGATCCCGTCGGTCGCCTACACCGACCCGGAGATCGCCTGGGTGGGCCTCACCGAGAACGAGGCTCGCGAGCGCGGCATACCCATCGGCAAGGGATCATTCCCCTGGGTGGCTAACGGGCGCTCGCTCTCGCTCGGGCGCGAGGACGGCTTCACCAAGCTGCTGTTCGATCCCGAGACGCACCGCCTGCTCGGCGGTGGCATCGTCGGGACGAATGCGGGCGAGTTGATCAGCGAGATCGCGCTCGCGATCGAGACCGGCTGCGACGCGGCCGACATCGGGCTCACGATCCACCCACACCCGACGCTCACCGAAACCGTCGCGGGAGCGGCGGAGGCGTTCGAGGGCACGCTGACCGATCTTTATATTCCCAAGAAGAAATGACGGCACCGTGCCACAAAATCGGCGGGCCCGTGATCAACACACCTTTGCACCATAGTTAGGCAAATGCCTAACTATTCGCGGGAACACCTTGTAACGCGGCCGCCCTAGTCACGCCGCCGGTCCTACCTCAGGGCAGTCGCTCCACGACCTTCACGAACGCCGGATCGCTCCGGTACGGCGCGAACTCGGGATAGCCGCGCAGGGCCGGCAGGTTGTGGTCGTGGGTCCTCTCCGCCCTCACCAGCCACTTCAGCATGCCATCACGGTCGTTGGCGAGCGCGCGGTACTCCGCCACCACCACCGCGGAACCCGTGCCATGGTCGCAGCTCTCCGTCTCGCTGGCGGAGAGCTGCTCGAGCATCGCCTCCCGGCCGCCGCTCAGGAAGCGCTGCTCGGCGAGGCGCAACACGTCGATGCTTTCCGCCTGCCCGCGCAGCTCTGCGGCGAGCTTCGCCTCGCGCAGGAAGTCCACATCGCGGCCCGTTATGAGATAAACGTGTGCCAGGTAGTAATGCGATGCTTCGAAGCTCGGATCGAGCTGCACGAGGCGCTCGAGAGTCGTGAGCGCGGTGGCGCGCTCCCCGCTGCCAAAGCGCAACCACGCCTCATCGGCGACGATAGCGCGGTTGTTCGGATCCAGCTCACGCGCACGGCCGATGGTTTCCAGCGCCTTCTCGTAGTCACCGTGCGCATAAAGCGCGGTCGCATACCAGTGCAGGGCCTTCGCCGAGCTGGGGTCGAGCTGCAACGCGGTGTCGAAACCCCGGAAAGCGGAAGCCGCGTCTCCGTGCCACCACCACTCGACGAACGCCCGATCGAGCCACGCGTCCGGCAGCTTCGGATCGAGCGCGAGCGCCGTGCGAGCCGCACGCTCAGCCTGAGGGTACGCGGCCTCATCCCGCATCGAGCCGAATTCGCGCAGCAGCAGATAGGTATCGGCGAGCCCTGACCAGCCGGCCGCGCGGTCCGGGTAGCCTTGGGTGAGCTCGCGAAATGCCTGCTGCGCCGCGAGCAGGCTCCCGGCGGAGCGTGTCGCAAGCTCGAAGCGCGCAGTCATGTAGGTCTCGCGCGCTTCCGCGTTGTCGTCATACGGCCCGCGCGCAGCCCGGGCGGTGGACGTGCGCGTGTGGCGCGCGGAGTTCCACGCCACGAGGGCCATCGCACTCAGCGCCACCAGGAGGAATGCCACCGCAAGCCAGAGTGTGCGGCGCGGTGGGTTCACGGCTGCGGTCGCACCGCCCGGCTCGCCTGCAGCAGCAGTCCCCGAGGCATCGGTGCTGGCCTCCGCGCGCAGCGTGGCCTGCACCTCGCTCGGCAGCGCCTGCAGCCAGGCGCTCAGCTCACCGGGGGTGGCCCACACCGAGCTGCGACCGCCGCCCGGGATGCGATGCACCGGCATTCCACGATCCGCCTCCCAGCGCCGGGCGGTGCGCTCGGTGCAACGAAGGTACTGTCCGATCGCTTTCCAGCCGATGAGCTGCCGCCCACCGGTGCCGTCACGGCCTGCACCCGCGCGGCCCGTTTCCCTGTCGACCAAAGTCCCGCCTCGCTGATGAGCGAATCGTGGACCCCCCTTCCTGTGCCGAGCCGCAGACTTCTCTGTCAGCTGACTCCGCCAGGCAATTCTAGCAGTGTGGGAGCAGCGGCGGCGCTCGAGGTGAGGCTCAGCGGCGCGGCCGACTGCGCTTGCGCACGCGTGAGGCAAGCGGCAGTCGCCGCGCGGCTTTGCCGGGAACGGCCGCGGGCGTCTTGTGTGGGTATTCGCACAGGTCGCGGATGATGCAGGTCGGACACTTCGGCAGGCGTGCCGTGCACACATAACGGCCGTGCAGGATGAGCCAGTGATGGGCATCCTTGCGAAACTCCGCAGGCGTGTTGGCGTTGAGCGCCTGCTCCACCTCCCGGGGCGTTCGCCCGGGCGCGAGCCCGGTGCGGTTGGCGACCCTGAAAATATGTGTGTCGACGGCGATCTCCGCCTCACCAAACACCATATTGAGAATGATGTTCGCGGTCTTGCGGCCGACGCCCGGCAGCGCTTCGAGCTCGGCGCGCGTGGCCGGGACCTCACCGCCGTGCCGCTCGATGAGCTGCTGCGCAAGTCCGACCAGATTCTTCGCCTTGGTGTTGTAGAGACCCACCGGCTTGATGTAGGGCTTCACGCCCTCCACACCGAGCGCGGCAATGGCGACGGGCGTGTTGGCCACGGGGAAGAGGTTACGCGTGGCGGCATTGACGCTGCGGTCGGTGGTGTGGGCCGAGAGCATGACCGCGACCAGCAGCTCGAAGGGCGTGGTGTGCAGGAGCTCCGTCGTCGGTGAGGGATTGGCTGCCTGCAGGCGGCGGAAGATCGCTCTGCGCGTCGCCGGATGCACGGGCTAGCCTTCCGCGGCGCGCTTGCGGGCGCGCAGCAGTGCCGCCCGCTGCGCCTCGTGCGCGGCGAGACGCGCACCGTGCGCAGCATAGCGCTCGCGGTTTTCCGCGGCGCTCGGCTCGCACAGCGCCTCGGCCACGGCGGCGCGCGGCACCATCGAGATGCAATCGACGGGGCAGGGCGCGACGCACAGCTCGCAGCCGGTGCATAGCGCCAGCACGACGGTGTGCATCTGCCGGCGAGCGCCGATGATCGCATCGACCGGGCAGGGGGGCAGACACTTGGCGCAGCCGATGCAGGCTTCCTCGTCGATGAGCGCGATGAGCGGCGGTCCCTCGGTGCCGTTGGCTGGATTGAGCGGCAGCGCCGGGCGGGCGAGCAGCCGAGCCAGCGCGGCGATGGTGGCGGCGCCGCCTGGGGGACACTGGTTGATCGGCGCTTCCCCAGCTGCGACCGCCTGCGCGTAGGGACGACAGCCGGCGTAACCGCAGCGCGTACACTGGGTCTGCGGCAGCAGAGCGTCGATGTTCTCCGCGGTGGCCATACGCGTGGCTTCAGGGTTTCAGGTGATCTTCATGCCCGGTGTTGCACCCGAATCTGGTGCGAGCAGGTAAAGCCCCGACCCCTCGCCGCTCGCCGCGAGCACCATGCCCTCGGACACTCCGAACTTCATCTTGCGCGAAGCGAGATTGGCGACCATCACCGTGAGACGTCCTTTGAGCGAGGCCGGATCGTAGGCCGACTTGATGCCTGCAAATACCGTGCGGCGCTCAGCGCCGAGATCGAGCGTGAGCTTCAGGAGCTTGTCCGCCCCGACCACTGACTCGGCGTCCACGATCCGCGCGACGCGCAGGTCGACCTTCTTGAACTCTTCGATCGAAATCTTCTCGTCGGCGGCCGTGCCGGGAGCGTCGGCCCTTGGGGAGCTCCCGGTCGTCGCAGCGCCATCGGGGGCGAAGAGCGCATCGAGCTGCCTCGGGTCCACGCGCGTCAGCAGGTGCTGGTAGGGGTTGATCCGCTCCGGCAGGACCTCGGCATCGCTCCACACCAACGCGCGGTCCATGCCGAACAATTCGCGCGCGACGCGCTCGGCGACGGCAGGCAGCACCGGTGCCAGGAGCACCGAGAGCACCTTGAAGCCGTAGAGAGCGCGCGAGCACACGTCCTGGAGGTGCGCAGCCTTCCCCGGATCCTTGGCGAGAATCCACGGGCGCTCGCCGTCGAAGTACTGGTTGATCCAGTCCGCAAAGTCCATGCATTCACGCATCACCTTGCCGAACTCGCGCGCCTCGTAGCCGTGGCGCGCGCCAGAGGTAGCGGTGCGCGCCGCGCTGGTGAGTCCTGCGAGATCTTCCGAGTAGCGCAGCGCACCCCGGAAATGCCGGGTAATGAAGTTGGCCGCGCGGCTTGCAATGTTCACGTACTTGCCGATGAGGTCGCTGTTGACGCGGGCGATGAAGTCCTCTGGGTTGAAATCCAGGTCCTCGACGCTGGCGTTGAGCTTTGCGGCGAGGTAGTAGCGCAGCCACTCGGCATTCATGCCGATCTCGAGGTAGCGCAGCGGGCTGATGCCGGTGCCACGCGACTTGGACATCTTCTCGCCCGACACGGTGATGAAGCCGTGAACCCACACGTGGTCCGGCACCTTGTACGGCGGCCCCGCGAACTTCAGCATCGCCGGCCAGAAGAGCGTGTGGAAGTAGATGATGTCCTTGCCGATGAAATGGATCTGCTCGGTGTCCGGGGCGCTCAGGAACTCCTCGAAGCTGCGCAGCTCACCGTGCGCACGAGCCTTACCGACGGCGAAGTAATTCTTTAGCGCCGCCAGATAACCGATGGGCGCATCCAACCATACGTAGAAGTATTTCCCCGGCGCGTCCGGTATGGGGATGCCGAAATACGGTGCGTCGCGCGAGATGTCCCAGTCCCCGAGCGCCTGATCGCCCTTGCCCGACAGCCATTCGCCGGCCTTGTTGGCCACCTGCGGCTGCAGCCGCCCGGGAGTTCCCAGCCAGCCCTCGAGGAACGCGATGCACCGGCGGTCAGACAGCTTGAAGAAGAAATGATCCGAGGACTTCAGGATCGGCTTCGCCCCGGTGAGGGTCGAGTACGGGTCGATGAGCTGTGTCGGGGTGTTGACGATGCTGCACACCTCGCAGGCATCCGCGTACTGATCCTTGGTATGGCAGTTTGGACACTCGCCCTTGATGTAGCGGTCCGGCAGGAACATCCCCTTCAGCGGGTCATAGAATTGCTCGACTTCCTTGCGGTAGATGAGACCGGCTTGCTTGAGCCTCGCATAGATGTCCTGCGAGAGCTGCGTGTTCTCGGGTGAATCGGTCGAGTACCAGTGATCGAAGCTCAGGTGAAAGCCCTGCAGGTAGCGCGCGCGGCCGGCGGCGATGCGCGCTACCAGCTCCTGGGGCGTGATCCCTTCGGCTTCCGCCTTGAGCATGATGGGGGCGCCGTGGGCATCGTCGGCACCGACGAAGTGCAGCTCGTGCCCCTGCATCCTCTGGAAGCGCACCCAGATGTCGGCCTGGATGTACTCCATGATGTGGCCGATGTGGAAGGGGCCGTTGGAGTAGGGGAGCGCGGTGGTGACGAAGATCCGGCGGGTCATCCGCGCTAGTTTACACAGCTTGGCTGCGGGTCTGACGTGGCGCCTCAGCCGGCGTTCTTCAGCTCCTCGAAGCGGCTCTTGTTGATCGCCTTCTTGTAAGCCTCGGCGCCGCTGATCAGCCGCTG
>Ga0210409_10005648_pt1 | contig 13129 bp, 11 predicted proteins | sample IncBWH17MmetaG_FD_161649 | JGI IMG/M metagenome (GOLD analysis project Ga0210409, IMG submission 161649) | Forest soil microbial communities from Barre Woods Harvard Forest LTER site, Petersham, Massachusetts, United States - Inc-BW-H-17-M | ecosystem: Environmental > Terrestrial > Soil >...
AGACGCTCCGCAGATATCAAGCATTCCGCGAAATCGTGGAGCAGTTCTTTGGAACGCTCGCTGAATTTGGAAACAAGTGGTGTGCCGACATAAAGAAACTTACCTTACTGTCTCAGTATGATGGTGATGACACCAAGAACTTCGTTCACTGTGAAGGCGTTGTTCAATTTGTGTTGCGGGCAACGGTGGGCGGCCATGAACCCAAGTTCTATAACAGATCGGAGCAAGGATTCACTGTCCTGACAACCATGTACTCGTCCGAAGCAATCGCCCGCGGTCACGATGCGGAGATACAGCGATGGCTGAGCGAGAGTAAAGCCTTGATTGAGAAGTCTTGGACGGACGCGCACCTGCGCGAGAGAATCCAACGAATATTAGACGATGCGGAGAAACTGCGGGACACAATCAGGCAGATCGAGTTGACCTACGCCCTTCCGAAGTCCTGTAGCTACGTCAGGGATTGACTTCGCCCTGCATCGCGCTATCGTTCAACAGAGGTGTTGCCTATGATTCAAGTGCGGTCTCTGAAAGACTCGACGGATAAATACCTACGGAATTCGCTCCTTGCATATTTGGAAGGACAACCCGGTTGTGACCTACGATGGATTGAAAGTTACGTTGGCCCAGAGCGCGCCGAGGTACGGCGAGTCATGGAAACCCGCCTCGCGCAGTATGCCTCAACTGAGCGATACCGCGATTTAATGAATCGGCTTTGAAAAGGCTTCGAGCGCGGCCAGTCTATTTTTCTTGGGTCGAACGGCGAAACTTTCAAAATCACAGATTCCCTCGGGCAAGATGCGTTTGGTGAAGTCGGGCCGTAAGAGAAACCTCGGGAACAGTTGTTGCAGTGAAACTCCTGCCGCTCGGTGTCCCCGCCTCTCCAGATTCAAAGCTCGCGTTGCTATTCCCGTTTACCGGGAGCGCACTGATCGGTGATAAACAATGGAACCAACAAAACTACAACTTAGAGCATTGCATGAGGCTGCACACGCTGTTGCCTCGGAGTCTTTTGGGTGGTCTGTAAAAGAAGTGGCCTTACAGGAGACACGAGGAGTGGTCCAAGGTGTGTCTTCCACTATCGACGGGTGGACAGAAACTCTACACCCTCGTCCCAAACTTGAAACCATTGGTTTCTACATTGCCGTTGCGCTGTGTGGATACGCAGCAATTAGACGGGTCGATTGCTCCAAGGAACTGATCCAAGATGCTGTCAAGAGTGTGGGCCTAGATTGGAAAACTATCGAAGGCTATTTCAAAGACCTCAATTTAGAGCCGGGGGTCAAACTAGCGTCAATTTACGATGCCGTTGCGGAAGCAGAATCAGTTATCAACGAAAAAGTGAAAGCGATATACAGGATTGCGAGTGTACTCGAAAAAAATCTTCGAATCAGCGGTGACGATGTGCGTCGAATTATTGAAGAGGAAAAAGCGGTAACGCCTGATAGCTTTCCTGATTCCTAGAACCCCCTGTTCCTCTTTTCTTGTCTCTGTTTGGTGTGTCGGCCTACGCTGCTGAGTCGCTCCTCGCTCACCGTGTACGCGTAACAAAAATCAGCATAACAATCATCCGTGCTGAACATGTGGCGGTATTTAACCTCGCCGTGAATGACTGCGGTTTTCTCCAACCGTTTGATGGCGTCCACGTCGTCTCCCATATACTGACCGACATCGACAATAGGTTCTCCAATTTCGACAGCTTGACCGCCGCCCGCGAGCAAATGCTCGAAGGGTCGGACGCTTGATTGTTTTCCTCCGGCGTTGTCCGGCAAATCCCTGACGCCCTCCCCGAGACAGCTATAACGAATCGTGAAACCGAAAAAGTTGTGCGGGCGTCCTGCCCATATTTGTCAGTTTCAGCTTGTATTTCAGATGCTCTCCGGCAAGTATCTCGGTTACGCTCATGAGCACGTGCCCGGTTGGAATGACGCGAAACCATTGGTTATTGCTGGCACGCACAGCATGGGGAATAAGTTCGGCAATAATCCACGCACGTTCGCTGTTTATGAGAGCCTCTGCGCTCTTGTTCGCAGCATTGGCAGCCGTCTCCGATGCGTGCGCCTGATTTTGCATAACGTCCAACTGTGCGAGCGTTTGTTTGTGTTGCTGATGACTGTCCCACCTATCCCAAGCGAAAATCAGCAGGAGAGCGATTCCTTCCAGCCAGAGGGCGATATACTGATGTGAATCAAACCAATTGGGCGCAGCTGAAAGAACTGAATACATACGCGGCCTCCTACGAGCACTACGTTACAATGCTACCGTGTCTGTCCTACTCGATGACATCATCAATCTAGCTATCGACGGTAAGCAGCCCTTACCGGACATCCTTCGGAAGTGCCTGCTGCTCGGACACGAGTTGAAAAACGAACGACTAAAGGAGTGGGCAAACCAAGAACTGAGCGGCTATGAATCAAGGGAAGACATTCCTGTCTATCGCCACATACAGGGTATAGCCAAGGGCCACTTTATGGGTCCCTACGGCGGAGAAATCAAGAATTATCCGATACCTCCCGCCGTACTCGAGGAGAAGCACCGACATTGGGCACGAGAGGTGTATCTACCGCAAGGTGTGAGCGCCTACGAGGAAATTCTCAAAGCATCGGAGGAAACCGCGATAATGTTTCCTTGGCCGGGAGACATGGTGCTGTATTACCAGCAGAAATTTTTGGACGGCTATGGCTTGGTCTCTGCATGGCTGGTCATATCGAAGAACGCCATCGTCGAAGTGCTCGACACAATCCGCAATCGCACCCTAAACATGGCGCTGCAACTCAAGGATGAACTCGGAACGTCCTACGCTGATCTCCGCAAGATAGAGTCCACGGAAACGCAGGCAAACATTCAGAACATCATTTTCCAGAATACCGGGGGCAACACTAACGTCGCCTTCGGACAAGCGAACTTGGACGCGTCAGGCCAGAGCCAGACGGTGATTGCAGTCGGCGACAGACAGGCTCTCGATAGAGTCCTTAGTAGCGCAGGATTGGACAAGTCCGACTTGGACAGCCTGACCGAAGCCATTCAGGTTGATGGCAAGAAGCCCGGGAATAGAGTGAGCGAATGGGTGAAAGAGAAAGGCTCAAAGGTGTTGTCGGGAGGCATCAAGGTCGGAACGAAGATTGGTTCGGAAATCCTTACCGCATGGATTAGACAACACTACGGCCTTTGAGCACTCCCCCAGTCTGGCTAGAATGGCGGGTGGCCGCTCCCTAATCCAGAAAAACGGACGGGTGGCCCGGACGACTAATCCTAAAACGAATTTGGGTGCCCCATACGCGGGTTTGGCGTGTGGGGACTTTGATTTCTCCGTTTTCTTGTGCTCGCCCGCGCCATTCATCCGGCGATCCCGAACATTCAACCCTCATGCCCGCATCAGACCAGATTCGCTGCTTTCCCCCAAGAAACCTCCGAGCTTCTTCTCCTAGTTCCAGTGGTGGGAGTTCCACCAGATTTTCTGGATGTCGAACTGGACGTCGCGGCAGAGGTACATCGGCGTGTTTTCCTCTCCCATGCCGAAGCGCTGGTAGTGTTCGAAGGCCTGAAAGGAAGTGCAGTTGTCGCGCACGTCTTCGATGCCCCACTCGATGACAATGAGGTTCTTGTAAACCTGCGGAGGCGGTCCCCAATACCAATGATTCTGGTGGCGGGACCAGGCGCGCGGCAGCCCATAGTGAGGGCCGAACTCGTTGATCGCGCCGGCTTCGCCGTAGTTCCCGGCCCAGATGCCGGTTTTGGCACGCTCCTCAGGTGGCAACGAATTGTAAATGCCGGCGACCTCGCTCACCATCTCCGGCCAGCCGAACTGATCGGCAACGGGTTGCGGCAACAGAGACTCCTGGTGCACTTCAGCCTTCGCGAGTTTGAAGCCAATCGCAGTTTGATAAGCGAGAAGTCTCTCCGGCGGCAGCATCCACGTCACCAGCGGAATAGCGGGGAGTGCCGCGAGCACGATGACGGCGACGACGGCCACGCGCGTCCAGGCAGCGCGGTTTGCCAGCCATCGCTCAATCACCACCGCGCCGCCAGCGAGAAGCATCGGATAAATCGGGAACACATAATAATTCTTGGCGTGCGCGACTTCCATCAACACGAAAAAGACCACAAAGGTCAGGCCGAGCACGCGCCAGCGGCGGTCGCGAAGCAACCAGACCAGACCGGCGAGCCATACCGGCAACAGGATCGGGTGCATGTCGAGAATCTGCTCTTTAACAAAAGCAAGCGGTCCGAGCACTACGTTCTTTCCTTCGCGTCGAACGTTCGCGAGATCCTCAATCGTCGGGAAGTGATGGCGGATTTGCCAGATGATGTTGGGGAGAAAGAGCGCGACCGCGATGGCGCCCGCGATCCAGATCCACTGTCGCGCGAACTCCCGGCGATGCTTGGTCAGAAGAAGTGCGACGACCACCGCGAATCCGAAGGAAAGCGTGGAGTGCTTGTTCTCAAGTCCGAGGCCGGCGAGAACTCCGAACCACAGCCACAGCCGCGAGTCTCCTGTGCGCAAAAAGCGCGCGACGATCCAGATGCAGCCCATCCAGAAAAGTGGCTCGAAGGCGTTCATGGTGAGCAGGGTGTCGACGCCCAGAACAGCGGGGCAGAGCAGAATGGCGGTCCCCGCGAGCAGCTGCGCGTACCGTCCCCCGCCGAGTTCACGCGCGATGAGCATGGTGAGCGCAATGAGCGCCGTCCCGGCCAGCGCGGGAAGGATGCGTATCGCCGCGAGCGAACCCCCCAGCAGCAGCGCCACTTTCGCGTAAACGGCAATCAGCGGCGCGGCATCGACGTAACCCCAGTCCAGATGGCGCGCCATGTCCAGGTAATACAGTTCGTCGCGAAAGTATCCGTAATGCCGAACGCTGGTGAAGATGTGCAACAGCAGCTTCACGCCGCACAGCACAACAAGAACAGGGACGGCGAGGCGCGGCAAAGGCTCGCTCGAACGCAGTTCGCCAGATGGCAGGTGAATGGCAGGTGCAGCCGAGCCCGCTTCGCCGGATGGCGGATAAATATCAAATGCAGCCGTGTTGGTTTTCAGTGAATCCAAGGTCGTGCTCCAGTCCGTTTGTCTCGTAGTCGAATTAAGACCCCTCTCTCGCGTCTTCCAATCTCGGAGCATAACCTACGGAAATCAAATTCTTTGGGACGACCGGGCCCCCGAGAGGGACAAACGGGCGCCTCGGCGAATTCCATTTGTGGAACACCTGTGATCGCCGCGCATCCTGTACAATCCTCCCTGATTCAACTGCATTACACTTGCCAGGCTTCGCAGCTAGACCCGTCCGGAGGAATGCGTGGCTTCGAGCGACAATTTCGATCTGATCGTCATCGGCTGCGGTCCGGCCGGCGAAAAGGCCGGCGCGCAGGCCGCGTACTTCGGCAAACGCGTCGCCGTCATCGAGCGCGCCGAGCACATGGGCGGCAGTTGCATCAATACCGGAACCGTTCCCAGCAAAACGCTTCGCGAATCCGCACTTTATTTCTCCGGCCTGAAGCAGCGCGGCCTTTACGGCATTGACTATTCGCTGAAAGAAAATCTCACCGTGCACGACTTCATGCACCACGAGCGCGAAGTCGTGGAAATGGAACGCCGCCGCATCCTGAAAAATCTCGCGCTCCACAAAATCGAACTCGTTCGCGGCCAGGCGGCCTTCGAAGATCCGCACACCGTCGCGGTCTCCGGCGCAAACGGCGTGCGCCGGCTGAAAGGCGAAATCATTCTCATCGGCACCGGCTCCAAGCCGCATCGGCCTTCGGAAATCGCCTTCGACGATATTCATACCTTCGATTCCGACACTTTTCTTCAAATGGACCGCATCCCCAAAAGCCTTGCAGTCATCGGCGGAGGCGTCATCGGATGCGAATACGCATCCATTTTCAAAGCGCTCGGCGTGGACGTTACTCTCGTCGACGGCCGCGATCGTCTTCTCCCATTTCTTGACAATGAAGTATCCGATCGCCTGCGCGACCGCCTGGCCGCGCTCGGAATGCATTTTTGGTTCAACGAGCGCCCGGTCAAAACCGAAAACTCCGCGCAGGGCGTTCGCTTGATCATGAAGAGCGGCAAAATTCTTGCAACCGATGCCGCCCTTTTCGCCGCCGGCCGCCGCGCCGCCGTCGATGGCCTGGCTCTTGAAAAAGCGGGGCTCGCCCTTAACGATCGCGGGTACATTTCCGTGAACGAAAACTACTGCACCGCGGTTTCGCATATTTATGCCGCCGGAGATGTCATTGGTTTCCCCGCGCTCGCTTCCACTTCCATGGAACAAGGCCGCGTCGCCGTCTGCCACGCTTTCGGCTTGAAATACAAGCAGCGTGTCGCGTCGCTGCTGCCCATGGGCATTTACACCATTCCGGAAATTTCCGCGGCCGGCGAGACCGAAGAATCCTGCAAGGAAAAAAAGATCGATTACGTCGTGGGCCGCGCGCTTTACGAAAACAACGCCCGTGGCCACATTACCGGCGACACGGCAGGCCTGCTCAAGCTCATTTTTGCGCGCGCCGACAAAAAACTTCTCGGCGTCAGCATCATCGGCGAAAACGCCACTGAACTCGTTCACATCGGACTTTCGGTATTGGACAAGGGCCTGACCATCGACGAATTCATTGAGCAGGTCTTCAATTATCCGACGCTGAGCGAACTTTACAAATATGCGGCCTATGACGGCCTTGGCAATCTCGCAGGCCACAAGCTGCGCGAAGGCTAAGTATGAAATTCATTCTAGTTTGCTCAATTCTCCTCAGCGGCCTCGGCGTCTCTGCGTTATCTCCTTCGATTCCGCATTCCATCACACCTCCAGAAGCTCAAGCTGCACCAAACCAGTCGCGGAGCTACCTCGGCTTCGACCGAAATATTTATCCCAGCGACGAAGCGCTTCCGGTGTTGCGCAAAACCTTCGCGTTCTCAAGCTACTGGCTAAGCCCGCCTCCTGGCGAAAAGCGGAATACCTGGAAAGGGAAGCGCGAGCTTCTTGCCTCTCACGGTTTTGGCTTTTTAGTTTTGTTTCGTGGGCGCGATAGCGGCGAACTCAAGAAAGAAGCTGACGCGAAGGAGAAAGGGATTAAGGACGCTAGCGCCGCCGCGGTCTCTGCGAAAGAAGAAGGTTTCGCTGCTGGAACGATTATTTTCCTGGATATCGAAGAGGGCGGCCGCCTCCCCGACACCTATCACGTTTATCTGCGTGCTTGGCTCGAAGAACTCAAGCGCGCCGGGTTTAAGGCCGGCGTCTACTGTTCCGGCATTGCCGTGAAAGAAGAACCGGGTGTCTCCATCACAACTGCAGACGACATTAACAGTCATATACCATCTCACGAGATGGTGATCTGGGCGTTCGACGACGTGTGCCCACCGTCGCCTGGCTGCGCATTTCCAGAGAATCCTCGCGCTCCTTCGGCGAGCGGAATCTCCCAAGCAGCAGTCTGGCAATTCGCGCAATCGCCGCGCCAAAAGGAACGCACGGCGCATTGCCCCGCGAAGTACGCGCCAGATGGCAATTGTTACGCCCCCGGCGACACAGGTCACAAATGGTTTCTCGATGTAAACTCCGCCACATCTCCCGATCCCTCGGGAGGTACAAAGTAGTGCCGCTCAATAAAAAAAGGGCGCCCGAAGGCGCCCCCTGGGGGAACGACCGCACACCATCGGTGATGGTGCCAGTCATGAAAAATGCGGCGCTCAGATTTGCCCGAATCCGCCGTCGACGGGAATCTCAGCGCCTGTGATAAAGGACGCATCCTGCGAGGCGAGGAAGGCCACAGTTCCGGCGATTTCTTCCGGCTGCCCGATTCGCTTCATGGGCACCTGGGAAACAACGCCTTTGATCATTTCTTCGATCGTCTCCTTGGGAAGTCCGGTGCGCGCAAATCCGGCGGGTGTCTCGATGGGGCCAGGGCTCACGGCGTTCACGCGGATGCCGCGTTCCACTAATTCCGCGGCAATCGAACGAGTGAATGAACGCAACGCGGCCTTCGTGGCTGCATACGCCGTGCCGTTCGGCAGTCCAATTTCGCCGGCCACCGAGGTATTTATAATGATCGACGCGCCGTCATTCAGGTGGGGCAACGCTTTTTGGATGGTGAAGTATACGCCCCTGGTGTTGATGTCGAACAATTCGTCGTAGAGGCCTTCGGAGGTGGCCGCCAAAGGCGCAAATTTGTAAATTCCGGCGTTGGCAAACAGAATGTCTATTTTGCCAAGCTTCTGCGACACCGTGGCATAGAGCCGGTCCAGATCCTTCGCAACGGATACGTCTGCCTGCACCGCCACTGCGCCGTTTCCGATCGTTTTCACGGCTTCGTCCAGCGTCTTCTTGCTTCGGCCAACGATCACTACGCGCGCGCCTTCTACCTGCAAACGCTTTGCCGAGGCCAGCCCGATACCGCTGTTTCCGCCAGTCACTACCGCCACTTTTCCTTCGAGTCTCTTCATAGTTGTCTCCTGTTGTTGTCTGCGTAGTTCCGAAAGCCGCTCCGCACCTGCGGTTCTTCTGTCGCTTCCCTGGCTTTCCTGATTTCGATATTTAGATGAATATCGAAGTAATCGGTTGCATCTTGTTTTTGGAGTCTCTTCCGGGGGGCGAATCCCGGTAGCGAGACGGGCACCAGGTCCGCTACACTTCCGCAAGGCCCATGGACCGCTCCCGGATCGAAAAAATATCGAAAGCCCTGGCCGACAGGACGCGCCTCAGAATCTTCGAGGCCATTTCCGCTTCCGAAAACATGACCTGTGGTGAGATCGTTTCGATGCGCGGCGTCACCCCCGCAACCGTCTCACACCATCTCAAGATCTTGAGCGAAGCAGGCCTCATCGAATGCCGGCGAAAAGGACAGTTTGTTCGCAGCCAGGCTGTGCCCGGAACGATCGAAGCGTACTCACGCGCGCTTGCAGAAATGGCAAAAGGCAAGAGATCGGCGCGCCCCCGATAATTTTCTGGACTTAATTGGTGGGGTTTCTCGGGAATTTGAAATACGGCAACCGCACGCCCTGGTCCATGACTTGATCCGCGCGGATGCTCGCGGCCGCTTCGAATCCTTTGGTGCCGCCGTTGGTTACGTAGTCGTCCTGGTCCACGCCGTCGCCGCTGACTCCGAGTCCGCCGACGAGCGCACCGTTTCGAAACAGTCCCGCGCTTCCTGGGAAAAAGACGATTCCGCTTTTGTTGGCGTTGGCCGCGCCGGTCTGAAATCCCTGGGTGCAGGGATTGGCCACATCCATTGTGTATAAATTGAAAAACGGCCCGGCGCTCGAACCGTCGATGCCCGGCGGGTAGAGCGGTTGCGCGCCAAAGCTGATCGTGCGGTTTGTCACCGCCGTCCCCATCGGCACGCCGTTCAAATCCGCAGCGGTTCGAACGGCGCTATTGAAGTACACCATGTTCCGCGCCTTGGTGGCCGCGACGTCAATGCTGAACACCGTGGAATCCTGCATGCGCCGCAATCCAATCATTGTTCCATCCAAATCCGCCACGGCGATGACCATGCGTGTTGTCGAACCGGGTGGCAAGCGAATCGCCGCGCGCGTGGTATTCGCCGTGGCTTCCGCGTTATCCAGAATCTGTGTCACATCCGCCGCGCTCAAGCCGCCCAATGGCCCCGCAGCTGGAGTAATCAAATCGCCCTCTGGAGGTTGCCCCAGACTGTTTGTCGCTGTCACCAGGTAGCTTCCTGTTCCCGCAACGGGGCCAGCTGAAAAACCAGCTGGAAGTGAGGTTTGATTTACGAAAGGCAGCGCGACGCCCCCAATGAAAACCACTCCCGGTGCGGCGGGTGTGGGCCCAAACGTATCTGTTGGCCCGCTGCGCGCGGTGGTCGATCCGGCGAACGCCGCATACTCCGCGACAGCCAAATTGCTTGACGCCGTCACCACACCGATTCCGCCGACTACGACGTTCTTGTAGAAAATCGGCACGCCGCCGGGATTCACGGCTGTCGCGTTCGAATCGTTCGTATCCGCCTTGCCGGTGAGCACTCCGAGCCCGAATCCGCCACCCAGTGCGAGCGATGGAGGAATCTTGCCTTCGAAGACCAGGTCATTAACTAACGTGCAGCCACGATTGGTGTTCTCGATCCCGTAAAGATCCGCAGGCGGCTGGTTCATCACACCGGGTGGAAAATGAATTCCGCTGATGAAGCGCACCGTTCGCGACGACAGGGGCGCCTGGTCGTTGCTGAAGAATGCTCCGGTCCTCGCCAGCGCAACGGCAAGGTCATTTGCATTCTGAGTTTGTCCAAAATTTCCAACTGCCGTCGCCGGCGCGTTTCGCGTTCGAAACAAACCCAGCACAAAGCCGGCGCGGTCCACCACCGCCACGACCATGTCAACATTCACGGAATTTACCGCCGCCTGCACGATGTTTTGCACATCGGAGGCCTGCAGCGGTTGTACCGCCGGAACAGGTGGCGCCGAAACTGGCGGAGTGCTTCCGCCTCCGCAACCGTTCACATACATCGCCAACACTCCCGCGACGCCGAGAGCAAAACCGATGCCCATGGCCGGCATTCGTTTTTGCGGCGGAAGCACGCACCACGAATTCAGAGCTTCGCGCAATGTATGAATCGATTTCATGACGCAGGTACTTGCGTTCGTATCACAGTCATTCGCTGTTGCTCAACGCTTTTGCGATGTCCAGCGGCGAACTGGTGAATGCCGCGCCGCGCGCCGAGTTATCGAATGACTTCACGCGCGGGGAAAAGTGTTGCTCGCTGCTTGCGGCTATTGTTAGCTAGTACGCGATTCCTTTGTTTCTCATCGACCCATGCCGGCCGAGAGCATGACTCTTGCCCATCCGCGACGAGCGCGACGCGCATTCTGCGCCGTTTGCTGCCTTTCTTTTCTTTCATCACCCACGCTAGCCGCCGCTAAGCATAACGATCAATCTGTGCCTGCCGCTCAGGACTCAACAAAGCAAACGCGTGAGCAAGGCCCGGCGTTGCGCATCCCGCGCCAGCAGGCGCAGACCACCGCTGCGCTCGATGGCCTTGTCCGCGATGCCACCAATACGGCTCGGCCCGTTGCTGCGGCAGTGTTGACACTGCGCAACACGCAAACCGGGCAAATGTTCAGCGCCACTATTTCTGCAGAGGGAATCTTTCGCATTTTTCCAGTGCCGCCAGGCCAGTACCAACTTCGCGTGGAGGCCACGGATTACGCGCCGTTTGTTCTTCCCGAGCTCGCCCTTCAGCCCAACGAAGTTGTGACGCTGGAAATTTCGCTCGTGACTTCTGCCGCCGCCGAAGCGCGCTCGCGTCTGCCGCGTCTCCCCGAACTTGGTCCCGCACTGTCTGCTGAAACACCACTCTCTTTCGGCACTTACCGGGATTTCCGTCATCGCCTCGACGCCGATCCGAATTACATCGAAAATCTTTCCCCGGAAAAGTTGCCGCCGGTCGGCGACGTTTACAACACGGTTCCCAACCGCTGGGCGCTGGAACAGCCGGATTACCGTCGTTATTCGCAGCGCGGCGAGTACATTTACACCAGGCCGCGCTGGTACGATCCCTTCAACCGCAACCGCTTCAAGGGCGACGAACCCATCTGGCCCGACCTCCTCGGCCAGCAAACTTTTTTGAATCTTAGCGCCTCGTCCGATACGGTCTTCGATGGACGGCGCGTCCCTTCGCCCAGCAATGTGAGCAGCGCGCGTCCCGGCAGCTCGGACTTTTTCGGCAAGGGCGAACAAGCTTTCTTCGATCAGACGCTTCGTTTCACCTTCGACTTATTTCATGGCGACGCCTCCTTCAAGCCCGTCGGCTGGCGCATTCGAATCACACCTGAACTCAGCCTGAACGATTTGGATGTCCGCGAGCTTGGTATTGTCGGCCCCGATCCGCGCAGCGGCACCAACCGATTCGACAATCACGTCGGGCTTCAGGAAGCCTTCGTCGAAGTGAAGCTTCACGACCTCGGTCCCAATTACGATTTCGTCTCTGCGCGAGCGGGCATCCAGCAGTTCAACGCGGATTTCCGTGGCTTTCTATTTGTTGACGAAGAGCCGGCGGTGCGCATCTTCGGAAACTTGCATAGCGACCGCATCGAATACAACGTCGCCTATTTCCATTTCCTGGAGAAAAATACCAACAGCGGCCTCAACACTTTCGAACGGCGCCACCAGCAGGTCCTTCTCGGCAATGTCTATTTGCAGGATTTCTTTTTCCCCGGCTACACCGCGGAATTCGTTGCCGCTTGGAACAAAGACGATCCGAGTCTTCATTACGACGACAACGGTTTTCTGGTTCGCCCCGCGCCCATCGGCAATGTCATCAACCAGAATCCCGGTGGCGGGCCGATCCTTCACGGCATCCGCGTCGGCTATCTTGGCTGGCTGGGCAGCGGCCACATCCGGCGGCTGAATCTAACGCATGCCTTCTATCAAGCTATTGGCGAGGACACGTTCAATCCCATCGCCGGGAGGCGCGTGACGGTCAACGCGCAGATGGCGGCGGCCGAACTTTCTTACGACAAAGACTGGATGCGCTACCGCATTTCCGCTTTTTACACTTCCGGCGACGCCAATCCGCGTGATAGCCGCGCGCGCGGGTTCGATTCGATCGTTGATTTGCCGAACTTCGCCGGAGGGCTCTTCAGCTACTGGGATCGTGAAGGCATCCGGCTGCTTGGCTCGGGAGTTCTCCTGACCACGCCCGGCAGCCTCATTCCTTCTTTGCGCGCCAACAAAGAGGAAGGACAAGCCAACTTCGTCAATCCGGGAATTCTCCTCGTTAACGCCGGCGCTGATTTCGACATCACGCCAAAGCTGAAAGGTTTCGCAAATTTCAATTTTCTGCGGTTCGAACGCACGGAGCCGCTCGAATTTCTTCTCTTCCAATCGCCAATCCATCACACCATCGGCGAAGACTTTGGAGTTGGCGTTGAGTACCGCCCGCCCTTGACCGAAAACATCGTTCTCACTGGCGGCGCTGCCGCGCTTCAGCCTAGCCAGGGGTTCAAAGATATCTACACGGGCCGCACGCAGTTCTCGCTTTTCGGCTCCGTGAAGTTTACCTTCTGAGACGCGCAGAAAATGCTCTCCCCTCGCACCTCCGGCACGTCTTCTCTGCGAAACCTCAGCGCGCTCTGCGTGTCTGCGTTGTCTTTTCTCTTAGCTATCCATGCCAGTTCCAAGCCGCCAGCCCGCGC
>Ga0210409_10005649_pt1 | contig 13128 bp, 12 predicted proteins | sample IncBWH17MmetaG_FD_161649 | JGI IMG/M metagenome (GOLD analysis project Ga0210409, IMG submission 161649) | Forest soil microbial communities from Barre Woods Harvard Forest LTER site, Petersham, Massachusetts, United States - Inc-BW-H-17-M | ecosystem: Environmental > Terrestrial > Soil >...
CGTTCGGATCGTCTTCAACGACCGTGACCGCCGCCACCACGGCATCCAGCGTGTCCCCGCCCTTCTTGAGAATGTCCATGCCCTTATCCAGCGCATGCAGCCCGTTCGCGCTTGAAATGATAAGAGGCCGCTTGCCCTGTGCAGCAGGAGCAAGACTTGCAAGAGCGGACGCCCCGCTTCCATTTGCCCGCGTGCCTCCAAATAGCTTGCCCGCACTGGCAATCGCGCCACCCGCCAGTGAAGTCAGAAAGAATTTGCGCCGTGACCAGAGCTCCATGGGAAACCTCCTCATTATGCGCAGGCAATATACATCACCTGTAGCCGGTGGTTCACTTCCTGCGGTGAGAAGAAGAAACCAGCAGCGGGAAGGAATCTTATGCAAGGGAAGTGGGACGTGGCGGAAATTCCCCTTCCCAGCGCGCAATCACCACGCACGCGACGCAGTTCCCCAAAACGGTCACCGCCGTGCGCCCCATGTCCATCAGCTGATCGATCGCGAAGAGAAGAAACAATGGTTCCATCGGCAAGTGAAACGATGTCGCGGCTCCAAAAACAATCAGCAACGAAGCGCGCGCCACTCCCGCTGTTCCTTTGCTGCTGATCAGCAGCGTCAGGATCATCAAAACTTGCTGGCCGATGCTCGGGTGCAGCCCCGCCGCCTGCACGACAAAAAACAACGCCAGCGATTGATACAGGCTCGCGCCGTCCATGTTGAAGCTGTAGCCCGTCGGCAAAACGAACGCCACAATCTCGCGCGGGACGCCGAAGGACTCCAACTGCTCGATGGCCCGCGGCAGCGTGGCCTCCGAGCTCGCGGTGGCGAACCCCAGCGTGACCGGTTCGGCGACCACATTGATAAATCGCTTGATGGGTATGCGCGCCCACAGCGCAATCGGCAGCAGCACGCAGACGATGAAAAAAGCCAGCGCAACATACATGGTGGCGAGCAGCTTCAGGAGCGGAAGCAACACTCCCACGCCCAGGTGCCCGACCGTATAGGCCACTGCGCCAAACACGCCGAGCGGCGCCGCGTACATCACAAGATTGGTGAACTTGAACATCGTTTCCGAGAGGCTCTCGGCAAACGCCAGCATCGGCCGCCGCTTCGGCTCCGGAACTAGCGCCAGGCCCATCGCGAAGAGCACGCTGAACACGACGATCTGCAAAACCTGGCCTTCGGCGACCGATTTGGCGATGTTCTCCGGAAAAATGTCAATGATCAGCTGGCTGGCTGTGTGCGGCGAAACATTCAACGCTTGCGCCCCCGCCGACGGAGGGAGATGCACACCCTCTCCCGCGCGGCTGATATGAATGGCCGCGTAGCCGACGAGCATCGCCAGCGTCGAGACGATCTCGAAATATACGAGGGACTTGATGCCCAGGCGGCCGACTTTCTTCAAGTCCGCATGCCCGGCGATGCCCACCACCAGTACGCCAAACAGCAGCGGCGCGATGATGACCTTGATCAGCCGGAGAAAAATCGTGCCGAGAAGCTGCAAGTTCACCGCGACCGACGGCCAGTCGTGGCCAACTTCCGCACCCGCAAGAAGCCCGACGAAGATCCACGTCGTCAGCGACCGCCGAGATATCGCATACGCTGCGATCAGTACGATCGTCACCCAGCGCAGCAATCCCGGCACAATCCCAGGCAGCGTCACCATTTGTGAGCCGGCTATGAGTGACACCGTTACCGCAATCGTAGCCGTCACAATGGCCGCGAGCAGCAATCTGTTTTTCATCGGCGCAAGTCGATCGAGTTCATCGGTGCCGAAAGGTATTCTGGTTAGGAGCCTGTGTCAATGGAGAGGTGCTTTTGCGGACAGTCGCAGCGCGTTGCTATTCTTAAGCCTTTGGCTCCTGGCACAGCAGATTCCGAAGCAAAGTCTTACCTTGCTCGCTCGTAAGATTCCCCTGCCGAATCAGAGAAATCGTCCGTTCGACAAGCGCGAAGCATTGTTCGTCATCCGAAGATTTTTTGCCGTGATTCTCGCCATATTCTTCACTCGGCCCCGGCTCAAACGGTGCCGCGCCGCTCAGCTCCGCAAGCCATCGATCGAGGATCAGCAGTTGTTCCGGTTCAACCGTCGTGAACGCCAGCCCCATCCCCATCCCGGTTTTGGAGTAGACCACAACCGCGTGGGCTTCGAACGACCTCTTCTCACTCGTGATTCGCAGCTTCACGCCTGTCTTCAGAGGAAACGGGCTAAACGCGTCAACATAGCAGCCGCCCCGCCCCAGGTCGCTGATTCGCGCGTTCAGCACGGACCGTTGCGCCGTATCCACGGCTTGCACTCCAGCCGTGAACGAGAATCGAGGATAACGGCGTTGCTCGGAAGCAACTAATGCCACCGCAAAATCACAGGCTTTCTTTGGATCATCTGGCATTTCGGCACGACACTTTCAGCGTTCAAATGCGAGAGGGGTCTGACAGAAGGGGGGAGCCAAACCGGCCGCAGAGACACGGCAGCAGATTCCAGTCTAGGTTTCCTGCGCGCGGGGGACAAGCTCTTCAATGCCAGAAGGTGTCCGGCTCGCCATGTCGCACAACATTGTCCTTGCTGGCCGGAAACCTACAGATTCGGCGCTCGTGGTCACTCCACCCGCAACGCCACCAGCGGATCAATCCGCGTGGCCCGTCTCGCGGGAAGGTAGCAAGCCGCCAGCGCCACGCCCATCAGCAGGAGACTGATGGCAACATACGTCAGCGGGTCGGTCGCGCTCACGTGGTACAGCAGCCCCGATGCCAGCCGCGCCACCGGCAATGCCACAACTACACCGACGACCGCGCCGATCAGTGCCAGCAGCATTCCCTGTCGGAGCACCAGTGCAAGCACCTGCCGCGGCTGCGCCCCCAGCGCCATCCGCAGTCCGATTTCACTGGTCCGTTGCGCCACCGAATACGCCAGCACGCCATAAATCCCAATCGACGCGAGAATCAACGCCAGTGCGCCGAACAACCCGAGCAACGCCGCGCCCATGCGCGCTGCCCATAGCCCCTGCCCGAGAATCTGCTGCACCGTCTGACCGTTGGTGAACGCCAGATTCTTTTCTAGTTGCTGTACCTGCGTTCGAACCGCCCCGAGAAGCGGTTCCGGGTTGCCCGTGGTCCGCACGATTAGCGTCGCGAATGGAGAATACTGTTGCCGCATCGGAAAGTATGCCAGGGGCTGCGGATCTTCCCCGATCTGTCCCACCACCGAGGTTCCCACCACGCCCACAACCTGATACATCTTCGGGTCAATCACCAGAGCGAAGCGCTTTCCAATCGCTTCCTCGCCCGGCCACATTAGCTTGGCCATGGCCTCGTTGACGATCACCACAGGCGTCGTGCCCTCACGGTCGAAGTCCGTGAAATCTCGGCCGCGCAACAGCGGAATGCGCAACGTCTCGAAGTGCCCCGGCGTCACGTCATCCAGAGTTACCAGCGTGCCGCGGTTATTCGGGTCCGCTTGTTCTCCCTCTCGAAAAATCGTGCCCGCGATGCCGCCTCCCAACAAGCCGTTCGACGCCACCGTGGCATTCACGACGCCGGGAACGGTCTTCGCGCGCTCGATGGCATCGCGGAAAAACTGCTGTCCGTGGTCGGAGTCGTAGCGCAGCGCTCCCAGATCAAAATTGAATTGAAAAAGATTCTGCGATTCGAATCCCGGATTGAATTGCTGCGCATTCTGCATGCTGCGCAAAAACAGTCCCGATCCCACCAGCGCCACCAGCGCCAGTGCAATTTCCGAAATCACCAGCAGCCCGCGCAAACGATTATGTGTCCAGCCCAGCGCACCGCCGCGCCCTCCGGTTTTCAAAACCTCGTTGATGTCCGTGCTCGAAGCCTTGATCGCCGGGATAATCCCAAACACCAGCCCGGTCAGCAGTGAAATCAGCACCGTAAATCCCAGCACGCGCGCGTCAAACGAAAGATCAATCGAACCGTCCAGCAAAAACGGCGGTCGGAACGACCACAAAATCTTCCTTCCCCAGTACGCCACCAGCAGTCCTGCCAGTCCTCCCATCAGCGAAAGCACCGTGCTCTCCGTCAGCAGTTGCCGCACCAGCCGCCACCGCCCCGCCCCCATCGCCGCGCGAATGCTCAATTCTTTCTCGCGCTTGGCCGCTTGCGCCAGCAGCAGATTCGCCAGATTTACGCACGCGATCAGCAGCACCAGCCCCACCACGCCCATCAGCACGCCGCCCGCCAGCGAAAACTGTTTCCGTTGATTGATCCCCAGCGCCGATTCATTCAGCGGATAAAGTTCCACCGTGCGCCCTTTGTTCTCGCGCGGATATTCTTTCTCCAACCCCGCCGCGATGGTTTTCATGGCCGATGTCGCTTGCTCCACGCTGACTTCGGGCTTCAACCGGCCCACAATCGAAAGCCAGCGGAATCGTCGGTTATTTTCGTATTCTTTGATCTGCCCTGAAAGAACGTAATCGCGCATGCTGATGGGAATCCACACCACATCCGGAGGCCCCAGCGAAGTCGTTCCCTTGAAATTCGGCGGCGCCACACCCACCACCGTGTACGGCGTGGCGTTTAGCGTGATCACTTGTCCAATCGCTTTGTCCTCGGAGCCGAATCGCCGCGCCCACAAGCTGTAGCTCAAAACCACTTCCGCGTTGGCGCCGAGTTTTTTATCTCCATCCGGAATAAGTGTCCGCCCGCGAACCGCTTTGATCCCCAGCACATCGAAAAAATTTCCGCTCACCAGCACCGCATTCAACTGCTGCGGCTCCGCCTGTCCGCCCCAGTTCAGCGGAATCGGAAATGTGGCCATTGCCAGCCCGGAAAAAACGGTATTCTGGTCGCGGTAGTCCTCGTAGTTGGGCAGCGAAGAGCCCGTCAGCCGGAACGTCGCGTTCGTATCGATCGTCCGCGTGTCGCGCGTGAACATCTCCGCCAGCCGGGCAGGTTCTTCCACGGGCAGCGGATGCAGGAACACCGCGTTAATAATTGTAAAGATCGCCGTGTTCGCCCCGATCCCCAGCGCCAGCGACAGCACCGCCACAAACGTAAACCCTGGACTCTTCTTCAGCATCCGCAATCCGCCCCGCAAATCCTGCTGGAAGTTTCCCGCCATCGCGACACCCCCACTCAACGCATAGACGCACAAAGAGCCCTTTTGTTTCCTCAGCCTAATCCCTCTTCCACCACCCAGCCGAATGCGGCCGCCCTGCCGCGCCGCTTGCCAAATCGCTGAAGGTTTGCTCTTTCACGTCGTGTAAAATACCTGAACGGGAAAAGGGCCTATGACGGACGAGAACACCAAACAAGCCGCCCAGGAATACCTGGCTGCAAAGCTCGTGGAAGAAGAGCACGCCAGTGAGGAGAAGCTCAATCGGTCGGTCGCCGTCGCGCGCGCTCCCCAAGTCTGGAAGAGCCTGAAAGACGCCGTCGCCGCGCAGTGCACCGAGTGGAATTCGGTCACCCACGAACAGACGCTCACCTGCCGCGAGACTCCCATTGGCGATTTCCGCGTTTGGTGCACCCCTAAATCGAAACAGATGACCCTGCACTACGACGTCAAGAATCTCTTGATCACCGTGAAAAACACGGCGCGCCTCGAACACGAAAAAGACATCGTCCTCCGCATCGAAGGCTACGGCACCGGCCCCTCTCGCGAGGCTCGCCTCATGCGTAACGATCAGCCCGTCAATCTTGCCATGTTCATTCTCGCCGAACTGCGCGTCCTCGCCGGAATGACCCGCCAGCGCGACTCCTAGCGATTGAACGTCACTAAAAGCAGAAAGCTTTCTGGTAGGTTCTAGTACGCAGAAAGGGTTCTCACCTGTACTTTCTACACCTTTCGCAATTCGAAATCTCACCGCCTTTTGCTCCAGGCCACTCTTCTATGCCATTGAATTTTCAGCCCCTTACGAAATTTGGGCCCAGTTTGGCGCGGGAGTTGCCTTTCTAGTCGTGGGACCAAGAACGGAATGGGGATCAGCCCGCCCCGAAAGCAAAAACAGAAGTTTCGTGCACGCAGGATAGCCATGCGCTTAAGGAGGCGCTGCGAAATGAAGTACACAAAATGTGGAATCGTCTTAGCGGCGGGCGTACTCACTCTGGGTCTGTCTTCCTCTGCAAAAAATCCCGGCGACGCAAAAACGGAGGAGAATCGTCTTCAGAATTCCGGAAAAGTCATGCAGGAAATCCTGAATGTTCCTGACGACATTCCGCAAGACCTCATCGACAAAGCCCGTTGTGTCGTCGTCATGCCGTCGGTGTTGAAAGCTGCATTCGTCGTTGGCGGAAGCTACGGCCGCGGCACCATGGTCTGCCGTACCGGCAAGGACTTCACCGGTCCTTGGGGCGCCCCCGCCATGTACGCGCTCGAAGGCGGCAGCGTTGGCTTGCAAATTGGCGGTGAAGCCACCGACTTCGTCTTTCTCGTCATGAACGATCGTGGCTCAAGCAGTCTCTTGCATTCGAAAGTGAAGCTCGGCGCGGATATTTCCGCCGCCGCTGGCCCCAAGGGACGCTCCGCTTCCGCCGATACCGACGCCTACATGCGCGCGGAAATTCTGAGCTACTCCCGCGCACGCGGTGTCTTCGCCGGCGTTTCTCTCGAGGGCTCGACGCTGCGTCCCGATGAGGACGCCAATCGCAAGCTCTACGGCAAATCCACCAGCGCCGCAAAAATCATTCTCGAGTCCGACGTCAATGCTCCCGACGCGGCGCATGACTTGATCGCGTCTCTGCAGAAGTCATCCCCTCAGCTCAAGCGGTAATCACTCGTTCGAACCCGCCCGAATTGTTTGCAGCACGTGAAGTATCCACTAGGAAGTGCGGTCGAGTTGGCAATCGGCCGCACTTTCGATCACACGCAAGCAAATCTTAGGCCCCAAGGGAGGAAACTTTGTTCTCAGACCACTTGATCACCATCTCCGGCAGAAGTTTCACCATCACCAGTCACGACATGCTCATGATGTTCGTCTCCGTCGTGACCGGTCTGTTGTTCTGGACTGCTCTCTACTTCAGCCGGAAACGCGTCGTTGTGCTGAAGCGCTCGACCGGAACCGACCAGGTGACCTTCGAGCTGTCGCGCATCGCCGACGCTCTCGAACGCATCGCCAATCGCCCCGCCGATGACGCCATCGCCGCCGCATCGCGTCGCCAACAGCAGCTTCAGCCGCCCCCGCAGCGCGACTCCAAAGGCGTTTCGTACTCCATGTTTGGTAGATAGCGCGTCGCCGCGAGTTCGCCCCCGTTGCGCTGGTTCTTGCTTTTAGGCGGAGCAGGATATCCCTGCTCCTACGAGAAATGCGTGGGCTCCGACTTTATTGTCGAACTGGATACAGCGTAGTACTCCCGCTCTATAGACCCCTTCTCCCGCCCTCGCGACAATCGGCCAAGGTCAGAGAGAGTCTAGGCCCCGCGTGATCTGGTCAGAAGACCCGTTCTGGCGGCCTCTGGCGAGACAGCGTTTAGGAGCTCGTCCATGAAATCCTTTAGTATGTTAAAGATGGCCGTCACCCTGCTTGGGTTCGGGGCCGTTCTGGTTCTCGCCCCGTCGTGCCGTGCTCAATCGGAGATCAATCCCGACCACTTCGACGGATCGGACTCTTGGGAAGTCGCTGCCAGGACCCCTGCGCCCCACGCGGAGACGTCGCGCGCATCCAGGAATCAGCAGGCTGAGAACAAGCAAGCTCAGAGCAAGCCTGCCGGTGGATCTTCCACGTTCCAACTCGCCGCCGAGCGCCAGTCCTCCGCTCCCCAGCGCCACGATGCCGTAGCGATCCAAGACAAGCGCAAGCCGTCCGCGCGCAAGCCCGATCCAAGTCGAAAACGTTGAAAATGCTGGGCCTGGTCCATTCTTCCAGAGCCTCCATCGCGCTTGCAGGAGAACGTCGTTGGCAGCTTCAGGCGACAACTGTCCGTTGTCCCTGATTGGACTTGCCCGGGTTTTTTGCGCACAGTCCGGCAACAGGGCCTTTCGACTTTTCGTTCGTGAATTGACGCGGTCCGCGAGTAGACCGCCAGGCCAGCAAAAACCGCCTGCCCGTTTCCTAGACTTCCTGCCAGTTCCCTCCGCCAGAACCGAGCAGTAAATTAAGCACATCCCAGTCCAAGGTGAGGCCATGAACGAATTCTCTACTTGGATGCAAAGCAATTGGTATGCGCTGGGAAATCTCCTCCTACAAGGCGCCTTCCTGACTGCAGCGATCTGGTTTGCGCGAGACGTCCTGAGAACCATTCGCGCATCCCAGGAGCAAGTCGGTGCGCTCCTAAAGCTCTCGATGACCGGCGCGCTCACGGACCGCCACGCGGAGACTGCCACCGAGCGATCCTTCGCCAGCGCCAGCCCCTATTGGCTAACTCCGCCTGAAATTCCTCCTGCTCCCTTGACCGAGCCTATCGAGAGCGGCCCAAGCCGCTGGGCCGTTGCCCTGCACAGCGTGACCGTGTGGCTGCAGGCACCCATGAGCACCGGAGGAATCACGCCTTGGCGCAAAGCTATCAAGTGGCTCCAAGCCCCCGCGCGCAGCTGAGCCGCCCCGCGCGCCGCCAGTAGAAATAGGCGTCCAAATTCCGAAGTGTCTCTGGCGAATGCCGCAATCCGACGTGTGGGTCCCCAACAGCGAGCCCTTTGGTTTCTTTCCCCTACTCACCCATTCGAAGCAAATGGACCTTCCATGTCGCACGTACCAATGCGGATCTTGCTGCAGCCCATTCCAGAAGCGTAAGCTGCCGCGGGACGTGGGGAGAAGCTCATGGCGCACAGCAGTCCAATTCGAGATTCCGTTTTGCAGGCGATCGGCAATACACCGGTGGTGCGGCTGCGCAAGGTCGTCACGCCCTCCATGGCCGACGTGCTCGTCAAGCTGGAGTATTACAATCCCACCGGCTCGTACAAAGACCGCATGGCTCTGGCGATGATCGAAGGGGCGGAGGCGCGTGGTGAGCTGCGCCCGGGAATGCGCGTCGTGGAGTGGACGGGAGGCAGCACAGGATCGTCTCTCGCGATGGTTTGCGCAATCAAGGGTTACCGCTTCACGCCCGTTTCCTCGGATGGATTTTCGAAAGAAAAACTCCAGACCATGTGTCTTTTCGGGGCGGACCTGGAGATTTTTCCCGCCGAAGACGGCAAGCTTGTCCCGGGGCTGTACCAGCGAATGAAGCGCCGCGCGGAAGAGTTGGCGCAGCAACCGGGCACGTTCTACACCGACCAGTTTCATAACACGGACGCGATTCGCGCCTACATGGGAATCGGCACGGAACTGGTGGAACAGGCTGGCACCGGCATAGCCGCGTATTGCGGCGGAGTAGGCACGGGCGGAATGATCTCCGGGGTGTCGCGCGCGCTGAAGGAAGCCGGTTGCAAGGCGCGGATTGTGGCCCTCGAGCCTGCAGGCTCACCGGTGCTCACAACCGGGAAAGGAGGGCCGCACCGCGTCGAGGGTATCGCCGCCGGATTCCGGCCGCCGCACCTGAAAGATGGAGAATTCGACGAAGTGCGTACCGTCGAGGAGCCCGCCGCTCGCGAAATGGCGAGGCGCCTGGCGAAGGAAGAAGGAATCTTCGCGGGCACATCGTCCGGACTCAATGTCAGCGCCGCGCTGCAACTGGCACAGGAGCTAGGGCCCGGCAACATCGTCGCCACCGTGGCTGTAGATTCTGGGCTTAAGTATCTCGCTGGGGATCTATACCAAACGTAGTCAATGCCCTTATTCGGAGGCGCCGAGGGGCAAGAAGTATTGGGTGCCCTTCACGGGCTCCTGGAGGCGTTTCAGCAGGAGCTGGAGATCTTCGCTTCGCTCGACGAAGTCGATGTCCGAAGTATTGATCACCAGCAGGTCAGACGCGGCGTAGCGGAAAAAGAAATGTTCGTAGGCGCGGGCCACTTCCTCGATGTATTCAGGGGCGATGTGCGACTCGTCGCGGGAGGCCTTTTTCGCGATGCGCGCGCGCAGGACTTCCGGCTTGGCCTGAAGATAAATGACCAAGTCGGGCGCGGGAATGTCGGCGGTGAGAGCCGTGTAATAGCGTTCGTAAAGCTTCAGTTCTTCGTCGTTGAGATTGAGGTTAGCGAAGATGCGATCCTTCTCCATCAGGTAGTCGGAGAGGATGGGGCCGGGAGCTTCGACAGCCAGAGCTTCACGCAGCCGTTTCTGCCGTTCGACAAGGAAGTACATCTGGGCGCGGAAAGCGGCGCCGGGCTTTTCCGCGTAAAAATCGGCAAGAAAAGGGTTGTCTTCGCAGTCGTAAGTGCGGCGGGTATGGAGCTTTTCGGCAAGGACCTTGGCGAGGGTGGTTTTGCCGACGCGCAGCGGGCCTTCGATCACGATGAAACGTGGCGCTTGCGGGCCTCGCTGAGGAGTGCGAGCGCGCTTGGCTGCGGAGGATTCGTGAGCCGCCATTTTTGGAGTGGACGCCTCATGGCCGGCGCCAACTTTCGCGATTATAGCAGAGTCATTCCCAGCGCGAAGCGGAGATCCGGGAGGTGCGGCACAAAAAACGTCGAGGTAAAGCGCAAAGCGAGCGCTCTCAGGTTTCCCGGCGAGGTCCACTGGACGGCAGGACAGGGCCAGGAATATAAAAATATTTTCACATTTATGGCCTAGTACTGCCGTTTTGAGAATGGCAAACGGAGGTGCCAGAAGCTCGTACCAAGCAGAATGAGACCAATGGGCCAGTGCCACCTGCCCTTTTGTCCAGTAATTTAGCCATATTGCGAGTGGGGACGGACTTGCAATACCCACGGCAATACTGAGGTGGCAAAATGGTCCTCGCAGCCCTTTTACTGATTTGTTCCATCCCGCAGATGGACGATGCAGCGAAGCTTGTCACCGACTCCCCAGCAGTCGCTTCCGACGCAAAAACAAACGATTCTTCGGCCCCTGCTCCCGCGGCGCTGCCCTCCATGCCCGCGCCGAAAGTAAAGACGGACACGGAGGCCATCCAGCCCGCGGCGCCGGGCCAGCCGTTCCAGCCGGTGAAACCGGCGTATACGCGCCCAAGCGAAACTGCCCGCGAGCGAAAGGTTTGGTACGGGCTGCTACTGGCGGGACACAGCGCGGCGGCATTTGATGCTTGGTCCACAAAGCGCGCGGTTGTGGGCGGATACGGCCAGGAGTCGAATCCGTTCCTAAAGCCTTTTGCGCATTCGAACGCGATTTACGCAGCCACGCAGGTGAGCCCGGCGGTGATGGATTTCATCGGCAAGCGCATGATGACCAGCGAACATCGCGGGATCCGGCGGCTGTGGTGGGTGCCGCAGACGTTCGGCGCAGGGTTTTCGATCTTTGCCGGTGCGCACAACGTAAGCGTGGCGCACTAAGAGTTTGCCCTAGCAGTACACCTCAATCCTAGACGGAGAGCGCCCCGGTGAATTCCCCCACCGGGGCGCTTCTGTTTTTGGCGGCGGCCGCCGATTCGAACCGCGGCCCGTTCGAATCTACTTGCCAACCACGACGAGGACGAAGGAGCCGGGCTTCATTTTGCCGCGGCGTTCGCCCGCTGCCGGCGCATCGAAATCAGCGGCGGGGAGAAAGATGTTGTGAGTTTTCAGGTCAAGGCCCATGGTGCGAGCCGACTTCTTCGTGGGGACATTCTCGACGACCGTGTATTTGTCCGGAGAATCCTCATGGATGACGGTAAGGTTGCCGTCGCCGCAGGAGGCAAAAGCATAACCGGTCGAGGGATCGAAGCCGGCGGCATCCGGGCCTTCGCAGATGGTCGGAGTGGCCACGACTTTGCCGGTGTCCACGTTCATCACGGCCATCACTTTTTCATCGCAAACGGAAAAAGTGCGGCGGTTTTTGACGTCCATAGCGAGCCCCGACGGAGATTTGCAGGGCGCGAGCGGCCAGTGGTGGAGTTCCTTGAGAGTTGCCGCATCGATATGATGAAGCTCGGAGCTATCTTCATTGTTGGCGTAAACGGAGCCTTTGCCATCGGCAGCGGCGAATTCGGGCTTGCCGCGCAGGTCAATGTTCCCAAGCACGGTGCCATCGGCGGCGTTGATGGCAGTGGCATTTTTGCCGCCGCCGGCGGTTCTGCTGCCGCCGTTGAAGGTGAAAACGCGCTTGGTCACGGGCTCGTAAAGGATGGCGTCGGGATTGACGTCGGTTTTTACGTTGCCGATGGCCTTCAAGGTTTTGAGGTCGAAGATGGTGACGTCATTCGAACGGCCGTCACTGATGAAGCCGCGGCCGAGGTCGGAAGCAATGGCAATGCCGTGAACGCCTTGCGTGTCGGGAATGTCGGCGACGACGGCGTAGGTGTCGGCATCGATGACCATGGTGTGCGTGCCGCGCGAGACGTAGACGCGGCGGGCATCGCTGTCCACATAGACGTAGTCCCAGCCGCCTTCGCCGCCGACGGCAACCGTCTTGATGACGTGATAGCCGGACCCGGCGGGAGCGGGTGTTGCCGCGCGGGAGAAGGATGCCACATAAAAAATTGCGGCGATGGAAAGTGAAGCGAGGATCGTAAGAAGAACAATACTTTTACGCATGATGTTTTCTCTCTTTGGCTAAATAGCCTCTGAACCAGGATAAGCCCGACTATCTATACGGGGATGAACCTAAACGCAAGATAAATGCGAGGGCGTAGGACCGTTCCGGCGATCACTTCCGGATGCCGACATCGGGAATAAGAGACGACAAGCGCATTTCACAGGGCTCATGTTAAGTTCGGTAAACATTGGTCGCCGAGCGCATTGGCCTGAAGGCAACAGTTAAGCCAACGGTCATTTAGCCGGAAATGCGACTATTCGGCCAAGCGACGAGAAGCCCGTTCCAACCAAGCCCCCGCCGCCAGCCTTATCTGTATCTCGCGCATGACGATCGTCAAAACTTCAACTTCTTATTTCGCCTGCGCTAGCCCCGCAACAACTGCGGCAACTTTGTCGAGTATCTGATTCCAGCCCTCTAGTTGCCCGCTGTTTTTCGCGTTCTCCATGGTTTCATTTCCAATGAAGGTGAGTTTCGTCTGGCCGTTTCCAAAATCCTCAAAAATAACCACGTCGTGCGCATTGTCTATGGCCTCATGTTCTATTCCATAATGCGCAGGCTCAACCTTGTTTCCCTTCGAGTCGGAAAAGTACATGGAGGAAACGATCTTCTCGTGCAGAACAATCTCGTGGTATTCCCCAGCATTCCAGAACTCCTGCCCATCCGGCGTTCTCATGC
>Ga0210409_10005652_pt1 | contig 13119 bp, 10 predicted proteins | sample IncBWH17MmetaG_FD_161649 | JGI IMG/M metagenome (GOLD analysis project Ga0210409, IMG submission 161649) | Forest soil microbial communities from Barre Woods Harvard Forest LTER site, Petersham, Massachusetts, United States - Inc-BW-H-17-M | ecosystem: Environmental > Terrestrial > Soil >...
CGGAAGCCGCGACGGAGTCGGCCACGCTGTTGTTGATTCGCGCACCGTTTTCCGAAGGCGTGACGTTCCCGGACGCGCGCGTGACGCTATTAGGGAATGCGGATCTGTTTGATGTGACGCCCTCGGTGGAGCGTCCCAGCCGTAAGATTCGCACTTCTGGGTTTTTCAGCGATTTTGCGGAGCTCAAGCCTGGCGATTTCGTAGTTCACGTCGATCATGGCATCGGGCAATTCGATGGGCTGCGGCAGATTGAATCGGACGGGCGGCGCGGCGAATTCATGCTGCTCAAGTACGCCGACGAAGCGCGGCTTTACGTTCCTTTGGAGCGCATGGACCTGGTACAGAATTATCGGATCGTGGAGGGCGACCATCCTCCACTGGATAAATTGGGCGGGACAGCGTGGAACACGCGTAAGACGCGCGCACGCAAATCGGTGGAAGACATGGCCGATCAACTGCTGGCGCTGTACGCGCAGCGCAAGACCGCACCGGGGTTTGCGTTTTCGGCGGACGGGAATTTTCAGCGCGAATTTGAGGATGCGTTTGAATTTGAAGAAACCGCCGACCAAAATACCGCGCTCACGGACATCAAAAGGGACATGGAACGCGCCGCGCCCATGGACCGGTTGCTCTGCGGAGACGTTGGCTATGGCAAAACGGAAGTGGCCATGCGGGCGGCGTTCAAGGCGGTGGCGGATAGCAAGCAGGTTGCGGTGCTTTCGCCCACGACGGTGCTGGCGTTTCAACATTTTGAAACGTTCAAGCATCGCTTCGCGGCGTTTCCGGTGAGGATCGACATGCTGAGCCGGTTCCGCAGCACTGCCGAACAGAAAAAGACTTTGGCGGATCTGGAAGCGGGGAAAGTGGATATCGTCATCGGGACGCATCGACTTTTATCCAAAGACGTAAAATTTCAGGAATTAGGGCTATTGGTTGTCGACGAAGAGCAAAGGTTTGGTGTGGCGCACAAAGAACGGCTGAAGGAAATGAGCAAGAACGTGGACGCGTTGGCGCTTTCCGCTACTCCCATTCCGCGAACGCTGCACATGTCGCTCGTGGGGCTTCGCGATATGTCGCTCATCGAAACTCCGCCGCGTGACCGGCTGGCCATCCAGACGGTGGTGGCTCCATTTCAAGAGGAGCTGGTGCAGCGCGCGATAGAAACGGAATTAGCGCGCGAAGGTCAGGTGTACTTCATTCACAACCGCGTCGAATCAATTTATTCGCTGGCGGCGCTGGTTTCAAAACTGGTGCCGAAAGCGCGCGTGGTGGTGGCACACGGGCAGATGGGCGAAAAAGAGCTTGAAGCGGTGATGTTGAAATTCATTCGGGATGAGGCGGATGTGCTGGTGGCCACCACGATCGTGGAAAATGGACTGGACATTCCACGGGCGAACACCATCCTAATTAATCGCGCGGACCGGCTGGGGCTAGCGGAGTTGTACCAGTTGCGGGGGCGAGTGGGGCGTTCGAACCAGCGCGCTTATGCTTATCTGCTCGTTCCGCCGGAAGAAATTTTGTCTGATATCGCGCGCAAGCGATTGGCGGCAATGAAAGAATTCAGCGAACTGGGCGCGGGATTCCGAATCGCCGCGCTGGACCTGGAATTGCGAGGCGCGGGTAATATGCTGGGGCGGCAGCAACACGGGCACATCGAGGCGATCGGGTTTGATCTGTATTGCCAGATGCTGGAACGCGCGGTTGCCAAGCTGAAGGGCGACGATGTCACACCGGAGCTGCGTACGACTTTGAGCTTGGGATTTGATGTGCGCATTCCGCAGGAATACATACCCAGCGAAAATCTGCGGCTGCGCACGTACAAACGGATTTCGTCGATTTCCACCGAGGCGGAGAAGCAGGACGTACGCAAGGAACTGGAAGATCGTTTCGGAGCACTGCCAAAATCGGTGGAAAACCTATTGGAGTATGCCACCCTCAAATCCATGAGCGAGCGGCTGCGTATTTCTTCCGTGGAACGGCAAGGGAGCCGGGTAGCCATTCGCTTCTATCCGGAGACTACGCTTGATCCAGCGAGGCTAGTGTCGGTGGTGCGCTCCAGAAAAGGGATCAAGCTCGATCCCAGCGGGATACTTTGGATGGAAGTTGCGCGCGGCGAATCGGTCCCAGAATCGGTGAGAAACGTATTGCTGGGGCTTCAAGGCGAGAGCTAGACTGCGTAGAAGTAATCTAAAGTGCTAAACTCAAGATGAGGTATTAATGCGTAAATTACTTTTATTTTTGGCATTTTGCGGCGTGTTGCCAATCGCGATTCTGGCTCAGGATAACTCCGCCAATAATCCTCAACCGAAACCCGCGGACACTCAAGATAAACCGACGCCGACGCTCGAAAAGCCCGGGATGGCTCCTGCGGCTCCGGAGACCTCGCCGGCAAAGCTACCGGCCAAGAAGACGCCCGCTCCTGAAACGAAGATTGACCCCAACTCTGGCCGGGTGGTGGAAGAGATCATCGCGCGCGTAAACAATGAAATCATCACCCAGTCGGAATACGAGAAGGCGAAGGTTGCCGCTGCCGATGAAGCCAAACAGGATTGCCAGGGTCATTGCACTCCGGAACAACTGCAGATTGCGATCGAAGATCGCCAGAAAAACGCTCTGCGCGATCTGATCGATCAATCTTTGCTGGTACAACGCGGCAAGGATATGGGGCTCAGCGTGGAGCCCGACGTTATCAAGAAGCTGGATCAAATTCGCATTCAGAACAACATAAACAGCATGGAAGATTTGGAGAAGGCGGTGTCGGCCCAGGGAGTCAACTGGGAAGATTTCAAGAATAATATTCGCAACGGGGTCTTGACCCAGCGGGTGATCAGCAGCGAGGTAGGCTCGCACATCACCATTGGGCACGACGAAATCGAAAAATATTACAACGAGCATAAATCGGAATTTGTGCGGCCGGAGCAGGTGGCGCTGCGCTCCATCGAAATAAATACGGAAAAGAAATCACCCGAAGAAATCGTGGAACTGAAAAAGAAAGCGGAGGCTACGCTGAAACGCATCAAGGACGGCGAAGACTTCGGGGAAATGGCCAAGCGCTTTTCCGATGGCAGCACCGCCAAGCAAGGCGGCTTTTTGGGGGTTTACAAACGCGGGGAGTTATCCAAAGAACTTGAAGATGTGGTTTTTAAGATGCGGAAGAATGACATTACCGATGTGATGGACACCAAGCAGGGATTTTTGATTTTACAGGTTCTGGAACACTACGATGAAGGCGAACAAACACTCGCCAAAGTTGAACCGGAAATCACCGACAAGCTGTACACCGCGCGTATGGAGCCTGCTATGCGGGAGTATGTGAAAACCTTGCGCGAACAGAGTTATGTGGTTATCAAACCGGGGTACCAGGATATGGCCGGGGGCGGTAACTCGGAAATTCAGGAAGTGAGCGCGACCGCTGAGGCTTCCAAGAAGACCAAGAAAGCGCATAAGAAATACGGTTTGTTCGGCAAAAAGCCGGACACTGGCTTATGAAGACGCCGTTTGTCACGGACCTAGGCAGCGAACAGGTAATCACCACTTTTTTCCTGGTACACGAAAAAGAGATTCGCAACACGCGCGAGGGTAAATCCTATCTTCGTCTGGAGCTTGGGGACCGCAGCGGGACGATCGAAGCGCGCATGTGGGACTTGTTTGAGACCATCGCGAAAGATATTAATCGAGATGATTTTGTAAAGGTGCAGGCGCGCGTAGAAATCTATCGCAACAAACCACAACTGGCGTTGCAGCAGGTGCGACGAGCGAAGCCCGAGGAAATCGATCTAGTAGATTTCCTGCCGCATACCAAAGAGGACGTAGACAAGCTGTATGAGCGGTTGTTGGAATACGCGGGAGCGATTCGCAATCCATGGCTGAAGATTTTGGTTGCCGGAATCATTACTGATCCAAAAATTGCGCCGCGGTACAAGCGCGCGCCTGCCGCTAAAGTGATGCATCACGCTTTTATAGGCGGTTTGCTCGAGCATGTGGTTGGCCTGTGTGCTTTGGCGCAGCTGTTGGCGACGCAATACGCTGAGCTGGACGTGGATTTGTTGCTGACCGCGGCGATGCTTCACGATGTTGGCAAGCTGGATGAACTTTGTTACGAACGGGCAATCGGGTATACCACCGAGGGGCAGTTGCTGGGTCACATCGTAATGGAACTGGAAACTGTTTCGCGGGCGATGGACGGCATAGCGGGCTTCCCTGCACCGCTGAAAACCGTGGTGCAGCATATGCTCATCAGCCATCACGGGCAGTACGAGTTTGGCTCGCCGAAACTGCCGATGATCCGTGAAGCCATGGTTTTCCACTACATCGACGATCTGGATTCAAAAATGGCGGCGGTACGATCGGCACTTGGCAGCGGGGCGGGCGACGACCAGTGGTCTGCGTACAGCACGGCGCTGGGACGGAAATTCCTGCGGCTGGAAGAATTTTTGAGACAAGATCCGGAACTCTCGGAAGAATGTAAATAACTCCGTGCTGCCAGCATCATTCAAAATTCGCGACCTGATTATCCGGCCGGCCACCATCCTGGCGCCCATGGCGGGCGTCACGGACACGCTGTTCCGGCGCGTTATTCGGGGCCTCGGCGGGTGCGGACTGCTGATGACGGAATTTACTTCGTCCGAGGGCATTACACGCAGCGCCGCCAAGACTTTGCGATATTTGTATTTTCAGGAAGACGAGCATCCGATTACCGCGCAACTTTTTGGGGCGAATCCTGAAGTTATGGCGCGCGCGGCGAAAATGGTTGAAGACCTAGGTTACGACGCGGTGGACATCAACCTCGGATGTCCGGCGAAAAAAGTTGTGAAGTGCGGCGGGTCCGGTTTGCTACGGGACCTGGGGCTTCTCGGGGAAATTTTTCGCACGGTGCGCGCGGCAGTGCGGATTCCCCTGACTATTAAACTGCGAGCCGGTTGGGATGAAAATTCAGTTGTGGCGGTGGAAGTCGCCAAGATGGCGGAGTCTGTGGGGGTGGAGGGCGTCGCCGTCCATCCGCGAACGCGGGCGCAAGGCTACAGTGGCCGCGCGGATTGGAACCTGATCGCGCGGGTGAAGCAGGCGGTGAAAATTCCAGTGATTGGGAATGGCGATGTGAACACGCCCGAAGACGCGGCACGCATCGTGGAAGAAACTGGTTGCGATGCAGTGATGATCGGGCGCGCGGCGGCGACGAATCCATGGATTTTTTCTCAGATGCAGCAGTATGCGGAGACAGGCCACTACGATCTCCCTAGCGATCACGAGCGTCATCAGTTACTTTCTGGATACTACCGACAGATTACCTCTGCCAATTTGCCGGACGCGGTGGGCAAAATGAAGCAGTTCGCTTGCTGGTTCACACACGGTGTGGGGAACGGCAGCGAGCTTCGTCGCATGGTACATGCGGCGCGAACGCCCCGCGAAGTGCTGGACAGTGTGGAAGGGTTCTTCGCGGACCGGTCGAAATCAGCGGGGGAGGACCCAGTCCATGCTCCAGCTCAGTACGTCCATTTCGGAGCAGCGCACGAATCGTAGACTCGCGGTACGCTTACCGCTCACGGTGAGCGGGCGGGACAGCCGTGGAGTGATTTTTCAGGAAGAAACTTCCAGCGAAAATCTTTGTCGGAGTGGCGCAGCATTTGTTACGCGCTTTGATCTGGCGATCGGCTGCGATGTAGAAATCCACATCCCCATTGCGCAAAGTTCTATTCGACGCAAGGAAGCGGAATCCGATTTCACCACGCGCGGCCGGGTGGTTCATGTGAACAGTGGTGAAGCCCGGGGAGAGAAAATTATTGGTGTGCAGTTTATTGGGCCGCACTTCCGGCGGATGTTCCTCTCGGAATCAGCCGCTTAGCGCGGACGATTCATTCATAGCATTTTATTCCACTTCAGTTTTGCCCAGAGCTTCCAGCAGTTGCCCGTAAGCTGCTCTGCGGGTCAAACCTCGTTCTTTAGCTGCGAGTTTCAAGGCGTCCTTGCGATCCAGCTTGGCCTGGCGAATCAATTCGTCCACGCGCTCCGATAAACTTTGGGTTGAATCGAGATTCGCGCGTGCCTCGCTAGGATCTTCCGGTCCGATCAACAAGGTAATCTCGCCACGTGCTGGGCGAATCTCCAAAGAAGCAATGAGTTCGGAAAGTTTTCCGCGCCTGAATTCTTCGTGAAGTTTTGTTACTTCGCGGGCCAGACATGCGGGCCGATCGCCGAGAATTTCGCGTGCGTCCGCGATGCATTCCTCCACGCGATGCGGAGCTTCGTAGAAAATGATGGTGCGATTTTCGATGCGTAGGCGTTCGAGAGCGCGGCGACGCTCTCCGCTGCGAGAGGGTAAGAACCCCACAAACAGGAATTCTTCGTTGGGCAAGCCCGACGCCGAAAGCGCCGCCAACAACGCTGATGGCCCCGGAATAGGCACTACCTGGATGTGATGACGCAAACACATGGCTACGAGCCGATGGCCCGGATCGGAGACCAGCGGCATCCCTGCATCAGATACCAGGGCGATCCTGGCGCCTTGCTCGAGGGCAACAACTAGTTCTGGCGCGCGGGTCATCTCGTTGTGTTCGTGGTAGCTCACCAGCGGCTTATCGATCAGGTAGTGGTTTAATAGTTTTGAGGTGTGACGTGTATCTTCACAGGCGATCTGATCCACTTCTTTTAAAATTCGCAAAGCGCGGAAGGTCAGATCCTCAAGATTGCCGATGGGCGTGCCCACGAGGTAAAGACAACCGGCGGCACTTGTACGTGCGGCGAGACTTTCGCCGTCTACCGGCACTTCGGGAGACACTTCATTTTTAGGGGATCGAACAAATTTCTTGCCACTCATGGCTTCGAGTCTATCATGCGCTCCGGAAGCGTACTGCCACGCATGTTATAATTTGATTTCTAATTCAGTAAGGAGACTTCTGTGCCGTTGTACGAATACGCTTGCCGGAAGTGTGGCCGCCACACCGACAAAATCGAGCCGGTCGCCGGTCCGCATATGAAGAAATGTCCACATTGCGGCGGCAAAGTGGAATCGGTGATCACCGCGCCGGCCATTAAATTCAAAGGCTCAGGCTGGTACGTGAATGATTACGCGGCTAAGTCGAATTCAGGTGAGGGGAAAAAATCCGAAGGCGCGGCGGGCAGCTCGAGCGAGTCGAAAGAATCGTCGTCGAAGGATTCTGGCTCTAAAGATTCCGGTTCGAAGGAATCATCGTCAAAAGAATCCTCTGGTAAGGACAGCGGCTCCAAGGAATCGTCTTCTTCAAAGGACTCCAAAGAGAAAAAGTCTTCGACCGCGAAAAAAGACTGACTTTAGTAATTTTAGTTTAGCTTCAGTGACTTCAAATAGGCTTTAAACCCGGCGCCTAATTCTTCGTTCTGAAGAGCCAACTCCACGGTAGCGATCAGAAACCCCAGTTTATCGCCGGCATCGTAAGAAACGCCTTCATAGATGTAGGCCCACAGACCCTGCTTCTGCGCCAGAATACGCAATCCGTCGGTCAATTGAATTTCTCCACCGGAGCCCGGCTTGGTTTGCGCCAAGTATTCGAAAACCTCCGGCGGCAGAACATAGCGACCAGTGATGGCCAGGTTCGACGGGGCATTTTCCGGCTTGGGTTTTTCGACGAGGTCTTTTATGCGCAGCAAGCGAGCTCCAAAAGGTGGCTGCGGCGCGGGCTCGGCGTCCACGATACCGTAGAGATGAGTTCGATTCTTGGGAACTTCTTCGACGGCGATTGCGCCTACGCCGGTGGCTTGGTATACATCGATTAATTGTTTGGTGGCGGGATTTTTGCCGGGAATGAGGACATCGCCTAAAAGTACAGCGAAAGGTTCATCTCCTACGAGGTCACGAGCGACGAGGACGGCATGGCCGAGTCCGAGCGGCTCTTTCTGACGGGTGTAACTGATTTGAACCATGTCACCGATACTGCGGACTAGCTCGGCCTGGTCGGTCTTGCCCTTGTCTTCCAAAAATTTTTCCAGCAGCGGCGAAGCATCGAAGTGATCTTCAATGGAGCTTTTTCCTCTGCCGGTGACGATAATGATGTGCTCGATGCCTGCGGCTACGCATTCTTCGACGACATATTGAATTTGAGGCTTGTCCACGACGGTGAGCATTTCTTTGGGTTGGGCTTTGGTGGCGGGTAGAAAGCGCGTGCCAAGGCCGGCGGCAGGTAAAACTGCCTTGCGGACTTTTTGACGTTTCTGTCGGATTTGTTCTGTAAACTTTATTGCGGTAGAAGAATTATCGATGGTCATAAGGATTCATGAAAGTATCTGCAGGGGTCTGGATTTGTCAATCCAACCGAGACTGTAGAACAATGAATTAGCATCATCAGAGAACAAGTTATGAACACGCGGATTCTGGGAATTGAATCGTCTTGCGACGAAACGGCGGCCGCTGTGGTTGCGGACGGGCTCGAAGTGTTATCGAACGTGGTCGCGTCGCAGATCGAGATTCATAAAAAATATGGCGGGGTAGTGCCGGAGTTGGCGTCTCGCGAACACTTGCGGCAGATCGTGCCGGTCGTGCGCGAGGCGCTCGCGCAGGCGAACATGCCGCTCGCGGAACTGGATGCCATCGCGGTGACACAAGGACCGGGGTTGGTGGGAGCTTTGCTGGTGGGGATCACGTATGGGAAAACGCTGGCGGCTACGCTCCATAAACCTTTGATACCGGTGAATCACCTGGAAGGGCATGTGCACGCCGTTTTTCTGGACGCGCACCGGGCGGGTCGCACGGTGAAATTCCCTGCGGCGTGCTTGATTGTCTCGGGGGGCCACACGGTTCTTTACGAAGTGACTGAGACGCAGAGACAGAAGCCGGAGGATTTCAAAGCTCTGAGCTACCGCAAAATTGGGCAGACTCGCGATGATGCAGCTGGCGAAGCTTACGATAAGGTCGCGAAGCTTCTGGCGCTGGGCTATCCTGGCGGGCCGATTCTCGATCGCCTGGCCAATGCCGCAAACGGTGTGCGTAACGGTGCTGCGCCGCCAGTAAGATTCGGGCCGACAAAAATGAGGGGCAATGCGCTGGATTTCAGTTTCAGCGGCTTGAAAACTGCGGTGCTTTATCATTTGCGTGAGCATCCCGAATATTCCGAAGCCATCGGCGTTCGGCAAGGCGCTCTGGAACGCGGCGAGAATAGCTTTGAAAAATTGCGGCCGTTATGCGACGCGCAGACCTTGGCGTTGATCCACGAATTTCAGAGATCGGTGGTGCGGACGCTGGTGGAACAAACCATGGCCGCGGCGCAGACTATTGCGGCGGAGTCCATACTGGTATCCGGCGGGGTGGCCGCTAACAGCGAACTGCGCTCCGCTTTTGAAAAACGCGCAAGCTCATCTGGTATAGAAGTATTTTTCCCGAGCCGGGCGCTGTCTACAGACAACGCCGCGATGATTGCTGCGGCGGCGTATTCACGTTTCCGTGCCGGTACCTTGGCCGACACTTCCCTGAACCCCGATCCGGCGCTGATCCTCAAATAAACATCGTGTCTCAGGTGTTTGGTGAAGTGCGTTTAGCTGGGGAAGGATGCTACGCTTTCCGGCGATGAGCACACCTCCAGGAGCGCCGGGAGCGCCACCAAGTGCGTCGCGTAAGGGGCGGAGTCCGCGCGCTACGACGGGACAATTGTTCCCGGTACAGACGTCGGCAGCGGTGCTTACCAGCCGTGATAATCGATGGCTGAAACAATTTCGCATGGCACTGCGCGGAGGAATTCCGACGGAGTCGGGATTCGTGGGCGTGGAAGGTGTACGACTGGTCGAAGAAGCGTTGCGTTCGGGCTGCCAAATCGACGCTGTGCTGTTTAGCGAGACGGGCGGGCGGTATCGAGAGCGGCTGGCGCCGTTTATCGGGCGGCCAGAAATTGCATTTCCGGTGCTGCAGACGACGGACCGGCTTTTTGAAGGGCTAGCGGACACGGAACACCCGCAGGGAGTGGCGGCGCTCGTCGAACCGCGGGTTACGAAGTTTGACGATTTGGTGCGCGCACCGGAGGGAGTTTGTTCTCCGCTGCTGGTCGTACTCGCAGGCGTGCAAGATCCAGGCAACGTTGGGACTATTTTGCGCACGGCGGCGGCGTTTGGCGCGACTGGAGCGGCGATTTCCGCCTCGGGACAAAGTGGGACGGCGAGTCCGTTTTCTCCTAAAGCGTTGCGCGCATCGGCGGGCGCGGCGCTACACCTAGCGGTTTTGTCGGGAACTCCGCTGCCAATTTTGATGACGCAATTGAAGGTGGCCGGATTTCGAATGCTGGCGTCGAGCGTGCACGAGCCGGAGACGGGTGAACTGCCGCTGCTGGCTCCGTGGGAAGTGGATTGGTGCGAAGCTTCGGCGTTGCTGGTGGGCAATGAAGGATCCGGACTTCCGGTAGCAGTGGAGCGCAGCGCGGATGCGCGCATACGTATTCCGATGGCTAGCGGCGTCGAATCGCTGAACGCGGCGGCTGCGGCGGCGGTGTTGTTTTATGAAGCGGCACGGCAGCGCAACTCCCTGCGTACGCGGAACATCCAACAGCCGTGAGCTTATTCAACAAAATACCGTTGGGGCCGGCCGGAAACTCGCTGGAGTCGGACGTCCCCGCGGCGCACCAGCCGTTGGCGGAGCGCATGCGCCCGCGTACGCTGGACGAATTTATTGGGCAAGAGAAATTGCTGGGACCGGGAAAACCGCTTCGCACGCAAATTGAAAATGACGATATTGGGTCGATGCTGCTGTGGGGTCCGCCGGGATGCGGGAAGACTACGCTGGCGCGATTGATTGCGCGGCTGACGCGCTCGGAATTTGTGTCGTTCAGCGCGGTGCTGGCGGGGATAAAAGAGATTAAGGAAGTGATGGCGGTGGCGGAGCGGAAATCGCGGTCGGGGCACCGTACGATTGTATTTGTGGATGAAGTGCACCGATTTAACAAAGCGCAGCAGGACGCGTTTTTGCCGTACGTGGAAGCCGGACACATTACGTTTATCGGCGCGACGACGGAAAATCCTTCGTTTGAGGTGATTTCGCCGCTGTTGTCGCGGACCAAGGTGTACATTCTGGCGGCGTTGCCGACGCCTTTGATCGCTGAGCTATTGCGGCGCGCGCTGCTGGACAAAGAGCACGGACTGGGCAACGAACAGTTTGAGGCGAGCGATGATGTGCTGATGCGCATCGCATCGTTCGCGAATGGCGACGCGCGGTCGGCATACAACACACTGGAGTTGGCGGCACGTAGCGCGATACGTGACAGGAATGGAGTGCTGTCGATTACGCCGCTGCTGCTGGAAGATATTTTGCAGCGGAAATTGTTGCGGTACGACAAGTCCGGCGAAGAACATTTTAATTTAATTTCGGCGCTGCATAAGTCGGTGCGCAATTCCGACCCAGACGCTGCGTTATATTGGCTGACGCGCATGCTGGAATCGGGCGAGGATGCGTTGTATTTGGCGCGGCGGTTGGTGCGCATGGCGAGTGAGGATATTGGATTGGCGGAGCCGGGAGCGCTGGCGGTGACGTTGGCGGCTAAAGATGCCTTTGATTTTCTTGGTGCGCCGGAAGGCCACTTGGCGCTGGCGCAGGCGGCGGTTTATTTGTCGTTGGCGCCGAAGTCAAATGCGCTGTACACGGCGCATGGCGAGGCCTTGGAGGATGTAGCGAAGACGGAAGCTGATCCGGTGCCGTTGCATTTGCGAAACGCGGTTACTGGACTGATGAAAAATGTTGGATATGGGGCGGGATACAAGTATGCGCATAACTTCGAGGAGAAGGTGACGGACATGACGTGTCTGCCGGATAATCTGGCGGGGCGGGCTTATTACAAGCCCACGGATCAAGGATTTGAGGCGCGACTGCGGCAGAGGTTAGAGGAGATTCGGAAGTTGAAGGTGCGTGGGGCGGCGGCGAAGGAATGAGGTAGTGGTCAGTGTGGAGTGGGAGTGGATGACTTGGCTGCGCGAGAGATCGAAGAGAGTTTCCTCGACTGCGCAGACCGACGCCTTCGTAGGAGCGAAGGCGGAAGAAACCGTCGGTGTGCTCCGCTCGGAATGACTGTTTTGAGCGGGGACTGAAAGATGGTGCAGAGTTTGAAAGATGGAGCGGGGTTTGAAAAGCGCGTTGCCCCGGGCGAACACCTTTTTCCAGGCTTTTTTCAAGTGCCGGAGTTAGCGACAAGTTTACGAGAACGAGAGTGACTGAATCGAATTTGATGGTGAGCATATTCAAATCGTAGTGAACTCCAGAGAAAATCGATGATTTGTCCGTGTTCGCGCAGCCGGTTGAGTTGGCTTCGCGGATTATGCGCGTTGGTGTGTGCGGTGTTTGGATGTTGCAAGGTTCCGGAAGCCCGGTCGCAGGTCGTAGATTTCGAGAAACCGCTGCAGAGCATTGATGAAGACATCAGCGCGTTTGCATTTGGAACGGATGGACGCATTGTTTATTCCGTGCGACACAATGTGAAGACAAAATTGTATGACCTGGAGCATGACGATATCTGGCTGCTGGAGACGAATGGGAAGAAGCGGCGGTTGCTGCAGGGGGACAAATTCAAATATGGGAGCACACCGTTCAGCTACGCGGTGGATTCGTTTCGGTGGTCAGCGAATGGACGGTTCATACTGGCGCGGCTCTTCGTGACTTCGGTGATTGACGACAGTGGAAAAACGCAGGATTCGTTCATGACGGTAGTGCTGGACGAAAACGGTAAGGAAGTGCGCATCAATGGCGGCGATAACGTGATAAGGGATTCGGCGAATGCTTTCTGGCTGAAGGATAACGCTACGATCGTTTATATGACGGAGGCAGTGAAGCCGCGGGCGCTGTATTCGTTTCAATACACAAATGTGGCGACGGGGCCTGCGGGCGCGGCGTTTGAGGGGCGGACTTTTCTGGATGCGGACGCGATTAACGCGACTAACGTGGCGATTGCGGTGGAACAGGATCGGGCGCAAACGGGGCCGCCGCGATTACTGCGGCTGGATTTGCTGGCGCAGGATGACAAGGAGTTGGCTACGCTTCAGGATTTTGCGGGCGGGCTTTCTGTTTCACCGAGCGGAAAGAAGGTTGCGTACTACCTTGATAAGGAAGTGCTGGAGATTCGGGAGGTGAGTTCTCCGCACCGGGTGGCGCGGGTGCGTGCGGGACTGGGTGTATTTCACTGG
>Ga0210409_10005653_pt1 | contig 13116 bp, 10 predicted proteins | sample IncBWH17MmetaG_FD_161649 | JGI IMG/M metagenome (GOLD analysis project Ga0210409, IMG submission 161649) | Forest soil microbial communities from Barre Woods Harvard Forest LTER site, Petersham, Massachusetts, United States - Inc-BW-H-17-M | ecosystem: Environmental > Terrestrial > Soil >...
CCTCGCGCCTGAATGCGGCGGTTGTCTCTGATCGTAGGGTGGGTTAGCGAAGCGTAACCCACCATTCCCAACGCCGTGATATCGGTGGGTTACGCCTTCGGCTAACCCACCCTACGGCTACCAGCTTAAACTCTTTCGATGATCGTCGCGGTGCCCATGCCGCCGCCGATGCACAGCGTGACCAAAGCGGTGGATTTGTTGGTGCGCTCGAGCTCGTCGAGCACGGTGCCCAGGATCATCGCGCCGGTCGCCCCCAATGGATGGCCGAGCGCGATGGCGCCGCCGTTGACGTTGATCTTGGCGTTGTCGATGTCGAAGGCCTGGATGTAGCGCAGCACCACCGACGCAAACGCCTCATTCAGTTCGAACAGGTCGATGTCGGACTTCTTCATGCCGGAGCGCTCGAACAGCTTTTCGGTGACGTCGACCGGACCGGTCAGCATCATCGCCGGCTCCGAGCCGATATTGGCAAAGGCGCGGATTTTTGCCCGCGGTTTCAGGCCGTGTTTCGCACCGGCCTCCTTGCTGCCGAGCAGCACCGCGCCGGCGCCGTCGACGATGCCGGACGAATTGCCGGCATGGTGCACGTAGTTGATGCGCTCGATCTCCGGATGCGACTGGATCGCCACCGCATCGAAGCCGCCCATCTGCCCCACGGTCACGAATGACGGCTGCAGCGACGCCAGCGACTGCATGGTCGTGGTCGGGCGCATGTGCTCGTCCTTGGCGAGGATGGTGAGGCCGTTGACGTCCTTCACCGGCACCACCGACTTGTTGAAGCGCCCCTCGTCCCAGGCCTTGCCGGCGCGCTGCTGGCTTTGCACCGCATAGGCGTCGACGTCGTCGCGCGAAAAGCCGTATTTGGTGGCGATCAGGTCGGCCGAGACGCCCTGCGGCATGAAATAGGCCGGCACCGCGATCGAAGGGTCCATCGGCCAGGCGCCGCCGGAAGCGCCGATACCGACGCGGCTCATCGACTCCGCGCCGCCGCCGATCACGAGTTCGTGCTGGCCGCTCATGATCTGGGCGGCCGCGAAATTCACCGCATCGAGGCCGGAGGCGCAGAAGCGGCTGATCTGAACGCCCGGCACGGATTCGCCGAGCCCGGCTTTGATCGCGGCGAAGCGGGCGATGTCGGAGCCGGCCTCGCCGACCGGATCGACCACGCCGAGGATGACGTCGTCGACGACGTCTTCCTTGAGGTTGTTGCGCTCTTTCAACGCCTTTAGAGGCACGGTGGCGAGCGCGAGCGCAGTCACCTCGTGCAGCGCGCCATCGGCCTTGCCGCGGCCGCGCGGCGTGCGAACGTGATCGTAGATGAATGCCTCAGGCATGACGCCCTCCTGATATGAGGATCATAATATAATAGCGGATTGCGCCCGGCGGTGACAAGGACTTCTAAGATCAGAACGCTTCCGCCGCCAATTCCATGGTGGTGGCGCACCCGCTCTGGATGCGCGCGAGATGCACGTGAGTTTCCGGCAGCATCCGTTCCATGAAGAAGCGGCCGGTCACCAGCTTGGTCGTCAGATAAGGCGTCGCACCATTGCCCGCAATCTTGTCCAACGCCACTTTCGCCATCCGCGCCCACATATAGCCGAGCGTGACGAAGCCGAACAAATGCAGGTAATCGGTGGCTGCCGCGCCGGCATTGTCGGGCTTCGCCAGCGCGTTCTGCATCAGCCAGGTGGTTGCCTGCTGCAAATGGCCAAGCGCGGTGCTCAAGGGGCCGACATAAGGCTTCATGCCTTCTTCCGCGCCGTGATCCTTGGCGAACGCCATCACCTCGGAGAAGAACGACATCACCGCTCGGCCGCCGTCGCGGGGCAATTTGCGCCCGACGAGGTCGAGCGCCTGGATGCCATTGGCGCCCTCATAGATCATGGCGATGCGGGCATCGCGCACGAACTGCTCCATGCCCTGCTCGGCGATATAGCCGTGGCCGCCATAGATCTGCTGCGCCAGCACCGCGTTGGCGAAACCGGTATCGGTGAGAAAACCCTTCATGACCGGGGTCATCAGCCCCATGTGATCGTCGGCTGCCTCGCGGTCCTTCGGGTCAGAGGAGCGATGCGCAACGTCGCTCTTCAACGCGGTCCAGATCACCATGGCGCGCGCCGCCTCGTTGAAGGCGCGGATCGTGAGCAGCGTGCGGCGGATGTCGGGATGCACGATGATCGGATCGGCCGGCTTGTCGGGCGCCTTCGCTCCGGTCAGCGAACGGCCCTGCAGGCGGTCGCGGGCATAGGCCGCCGCGTTCTGATAGGCGACTTCGGATTGTCCGAGCCCCTGCACGGCGACACCAAGCCGCGCCTCGTTCATCATCACGAACATGCCCTGCATGCCCTTGTTTTCTTCGCCGATCAGCCAACCGGTGGCGTTGTCGTAGTTCATCACGCAGGTGGAATTGCCGTGGATGCCCATCTTGTGCTCGATCGAGCCGCAGGAGACGCCGTTGTGGGCGCCGAGCGATCCGTCGGCATTGACCAGCACCTTCGGCACCACGAACAGCGACACGCCCTTGATGCCACTGGGCGCGCCCTCGATGCGGGCGAGCACCAGGTGGATGATGTTTTCAGTCAGATCGTGCTCGCCGGACGAGATGAAGATCTTGGTCCCGGTGATCTTGTAGCTGCCGTCGGCCTGCTTGACGGCCTTGGTGCGCAGCAGACCTAAATCGGTGCCGCATTGCGGCTCGGTGAGGTTCATGGTGCCGGTCCATTCCCCCGCCACCATTTTCGGCACGAACATCTTCTTCTGATCGGGCTTGCCGTGCACGATCAGCGCCGCTGTCGCCCCCATGGTCAGCCCGCCATACATCGCAAACGCCATGTTGGCCGCCGACTGGAATTCGGTGACGGCCTGCATCAGCGTGACCGGCAGCCCCTGCCCGCCATATTCCGTCGGCGCCGAAAGCCCGAGCCAGCCGCCTTCGGCGACCTGCCTGAACGCTTCCTTGAATCCCTTCGGGGTGGCCACGCTGCCATCGTCATGGCGGGTGCAGCCTTCGAGGTCGCCTGTGCGATTGAGCGGCTGCAGCACCTCTTCGCTCAGTTTTGCCGCCTCGGAAAGGATCGCCTCGCGCACGTCGGCCGAAGCGTCGGAAAAGCCGGGAAGATTGTCGTAGCGGTCGATCTGGAAGACGTCATTGAGCAGAAAGCTCACATCTTCCACGGGGGCTTTGTAGATCGGCATGATGTTCTCCCGGCAGGCACAGAAAGACAGATGGATTTGGCTGGCGGATTGCTTTAGCAAGATTCTGAACCGCAACCGTCGCGATAGTTCCAGAAAAGGACCTTAACCGATTCCGGAGGTCCCAGTGAGATTTCAAAGCAGGTTTCGCGGCCGAAATCGCTTCACGGCTTCGCCAGTTGCTCCCCCATCGGCCGATGCCGCAGGTTGAAATAGCTGTCTTTCAACTGGGCCTCGGAGACTCACGACCCCACCATCAGAATCGTTTCCCCCCGATGCGAGGAGGCGCTTGTCCGTGACGCCGTCGCCGTAAACCTCAGTTCTGCAGAAGATTTGTCGCTTGCCGAGTTTCAGGACTTTGCCCCGGGCAATGAACCGCGCGGCAACGGCCAGCCTGAAAAAATTCACCGAGTAACGAGATGCTAGAACTTCGGCCGTGATGGTCGCCGCCGCAAAGCCGCACGCGGTATCGATCAGCGCCCCAACGAGTCCAGCGTGCAAGAACCCCGAATATTGTCCGAACTCGCTGCGCCAGGCCAATTGCAATTCCGCGCTGCCTTCCGACGCCGCAGTGACCTCAATTCCGAGCCATTCATTGAAGGCAGACGAGATGGCTTGGAGTTTTGCCAGTGCCGTCACGGCTTCGATCAAGGCTGCACCTCTTCTATCCGGCCATTGAAGGGACGACGGCTCAAGAGAACGCCTCCTCTATTATGCATATTGACGCATATGCGCTTTTATGCATATAGTCAAGGATACATCGCGAGTGAGTTAAAAACGGAGGGTTGGCGAATTGGCGCTCGGTGACGTAATCCTTGTATGCCTGACGGAACGTCCGATGACGGGCTATGAACTCGCGAAGACGTTCGATGCTTCCATCGGGTTCTTCTGGAAAGCTGACCATCAGCAGATCTATCGTGAGCTCGCGCGGCTCCGCGATCGGGGCCACATCCAGGGCCGCGAGGTCGTACAGTCGGGTAAGCCCAACAAGCTGGTCTACACCCTCACGTCCGAGGGCAGAGCCGCGCTGCGGCACTGGGCGGCCCGGCCGAGCAGCGCGTCTTCGATCAAGGACGATCTGCTCGTGCGGCTCTACGCACTTGACAGCGTCGACATCGACCCTTTGCGCGCCGACCTGACGGCACGGCTGCAGTACCATCGCGACCGTTTGTCCCGCTTCGAACACATTCTCAAAAGCCGCTTCCCCCACGGCGCCGCATCGCTTGCGGAAACCGGCAAGCTGCTCGGACTTCGCATGGGACTTCGCTATGAGCGTGCCGTGGCGGAATGGTGCGAGGACGCACTCGATACCCTGTCGGCCGGCGCCAAGGCTACGAGCGTCACGCCGATCAACAGCAGCCAACGCGACATCAACGGGTAGTCTGTCGCGTCCTGGCCATTCGCGACGGCGCCGTGTTCGAATTCGGTTCAAACTGCCCATGCTTTTTTCGCGTTCCACGCATAGGAGACGTCCGATGACCATGACGGGCCTTGACAAGTGGTACGACTACTTGAAATCCCACGACCGCGCGGTGCTGTGGGATCTGCTTCACCCCGACGCGGTGTTCGAAAGCCCCGTCGTGCACACGCCGCAACGCGGGCGCGACATCACGTTCAAGTATCTGTCGAGCGCGGCAAAGGTGCTGGGCGGCCCGGGTTTCGCCTATGTCGGCGAATGGCGCAGCGATACCGGCGCGGTCCTCGAGTTCGAAAACGAGATCGACGGGATCAAGCTCAACGGCGTCGACATCATCACTTTCGGAGACGATGGCCGGATCACCCATTTCAAGGTGATGATCCGCCCCTTGAAGGCGGTGAATCTCATCCACCGGAAGATGGGCGAAATGCTGGCGGCGCTCCAATGACCATCGCCTTCGCGGCTGGAGCAGCCATCCTCAGCATCGCCTGCGCGATCGGCCATTCGCTCATCAGCGAGCGCAAGTTCTTGCGGCCACTCTATGCCGAACCGCGCGCCAGGCTGTTTACCGCGCGCTCGATGCGCGACATCACCCGTGTGGTCTTTCACATTCCGTCGATGGCTTGGGCTGTCCTCGGCATCGCCGTCCTCGTCGCGCGCATCGAGGGCGGCAACCAGCTGCTCAGCATCGTCGCGGCCACCGTGTTCACGATGTCGGGGATAGGCAACCTCGCCGCGCTCCGCCGTCCGCATATCGGCGGCCTCTTGATGCTCGGCGCAGCGGCACTGGCGCTCGCCGATCTGATGCTCTAGCGGTGCTGCCTAATTTTCAGTGAACCTGCCAACGGTGTCTGCCGCTTCGTGGACGGGATGGTCGTCTGCTCCAGAATGTTCCACGTCGAAATCGCGGCGTAGCTCAAGTTTTTGAACGATAATGCGCGTGGCAGAGGTTACCACCCCGGAGGGTATCCGATGATCGACTTGATTCTCGCCTCGCTGTTTTTTCCGCTGAGCCATTTTCTGATATCAAGCACGCCATTGCGCGCGATGTTGGTAACTTTGCTCGGCGAGAAGGGGTACCCTTTCTGCTATTCCCTGCTCGCCGTCGCCGCTCTCGTTTGGCTCATCTTCGCCTATCGCCATGCGCCTGTTCTGCCGCTCTGGAATGCGCCGCAGTGGCTCGGCCTTGCGCTTATCCCGGTCATTGTAATTTCGAGTATTCTGGCGGTGGCCGGGCTCACGACAGCAAATCCGGTCATCGTGAGATCGGAGGCGCTGTTCGACCGAACCGATATTGTGCAGGGTATCTTGCGCGTAACGCGAAACGCCCTGTTCTGGGGTGCCGGTCTTTTCTCGATCGCGTACATCATCATCCTGGGCGATGTCGCCGCATTACTCATGTTCGGCAGCCGTGGCTTCCTCGGTATTGCGGGCGGCTCGATCCTTGACGCCAAGAAGGCGCGCCAGCACGGCAGGGCATGGAACGCATTCGCGGCAATGACCTCCAATATCCCCTTCTTGGCGATCATTCAGGGTCGCCAGCGACTTGTGCTGCGCGAGATTGGGTTATGGCGAATTGCGCTGGGCGTATGTGTGTCTCTCGCCGCACTGGTCTGGCGCCGTGTTTGACGGTTTGCGTCTGCCGGCGGCGCTCCAATGACCAGCGCCTTCGCCGCCGGAGCAGCCGCCGTCGGCGGCGCCCACCGTGAGGCGATCGGCTACCTCCGTCGGTCCGTCGAAAACCTCCGCCATCGCGGTGTCTTGATAGGCCCAACAAGCTGTCGCGGCTCGCCCGGCTGACAGCCATTTCGACAACTTGTCCCGCGCGAACCGGTCGCTGCCGTTGACCAATCCGATCAATTTCCAGGACTTGGGCAACTTTCGGGGCCGGCAGCCCCATTCCTTAACCCGTTCTTTACCGTAACGCGAAAAAGTCGGGAGCTGAGGCAGACGACCCGCGCGGAATTCGATTGTCTCTTCAGTGGGACGCGCGGGGAGGCTGAAGGCGCAGGTGGAGCGCCGGATCGGCGGAACCGGACAGAAGCATGAATTCGCGCGTGTCGTGGAGCGTTGACAGTATAGATTCATCGGTGCGCGAGCGGGCCGAGGCTGCGGCGCGCCGCGCCGGAATGTCGCTGAACGATTGGCTCAATTCCACCATCGCTGATTCCACCCCTCCGAATTTCCGCAACCCGATGCAGCCGTCGCCGAGCCGGGAAGCCCGCGATGTCGCGGACATCCATCAGCGGCTCGATTCGATCACCCGCCAGATCGAACAGATTTCGCAGCTCAGGCCGCGCAGCGACCCGCCCCGCGGCGAACAGGGCGTTGCCCGCCAATTGAACGACGCGATCTCGCGGCTGGATGCGCGGCTGTCGCAAATCTCGAATCCGCAAAGCGCGCCGCGGCAAGCCCAGCTTGAGGACAAGCTGCGCCAGACCGAGATGGTCGAGCGCGCGGCAAACCAGGTCTATCGCCCCTCGCCGCCGCTGAGCCCGGCCTCGTTCGATTCCGCGATCGCAGAGATCACCGCGCGCCAGAGCGAACTTGATGGTCCGCCGCGGTCGATACCGCCGCGCGGCGCGCCGCCCATCGCACCAGCCATGTCGGCGCCGGCGGGTCCGGATTTTTCCTCGCTGGAGCGCCATCTGTCCAAGATCACGAGCCAGATCGAGGCGCTGCAGCGACCCGACGGTATCGAGCAGTCGATCGCCGCATTCCGCGGCGAATTGGCCGAAATCCGCCACGCGATCACCGAAGCGATGCCGCGCCGCGCGATCGAATCGATCGAAAGCGAAGTCCGCTCGCTGTCGCGCCGCATCGACGATACCCGCCAGAACGGCATCGACGAACAGGCGCTGGAGCGCATCGAGAGCGCGCTCGGTGAAATCCGCGAGGTGCTGGGCTCACTGACGCCCGCCGAGCAACTCGCCGGCTATGACGAGGCGATCCGCAATCTCGGCGCCAAGCTCGACCTGATCCTGCGCGCCAATGACGATCCCTCAACGGTGCTGCAGCTCGAAGGCGCCATCGCGGCGCTTCGCGCCATCGTCTCCAATATCGCCTCCAATGACGCCTTGGTGCGGCTTTCCGACGACGTCCGCACGCTGTCGTCCAAGGTCGACCAATTGGCGCAGGCGGGCGCCAACACCGATTCCCTTGCAATCCTGGAGCAGCGCATCGCGGCGCTGACCTCGACGCTGGAAAACCGCGAACGGCCGCCGGCAAATGACCGTTCGGAATATCTCGAAGGCGCGCTGCGGGCGTTGTCCGACCGCCTCGACCGCATGCCGGTCGGCAATGACAGCGAGGCCGCTTTCGCCCATCTCGAACAGCGCGTGTCGTATCTGCTCGAACGCCTGGAGACCTCCAGCGATCACCGCGCCGGCAATCTCGGACGGGTCGAGGACGGCTTGCAGGACATCCTGCGTCACCTCGAGAACCAGAACGCGAGCTTTGCCGCGCTCGCCGAGAACAACAGCAACGCAAGCCCGCCACCGCCGATGGACTCCGGTCTGGTCGATATCGTCAAGCGCGAACTGTCCGACATCCGCTTCGGCCAGTCTGAAACCGATCGTCGCACCCAGGACTCGCTCGAAACCGTTCACAACACCCTCGGCCATGTGGTGGATCGTCTGGCGATGATCGAAGGCGATCTGCGCAGCGTGCGTTCCGCGCCGGCTCAACCGGCGGCATCGCCTGCCCCCGCCACCGCCGCTGCCCCCACCGCCTTCGAGCCACCGCAAGCTCCGCACGAGACCATGCCGGCGGCGCAGCCGCGGCCCGAATTGCCCAATCCTGCTGCGACTGAAGCGCAGTTCGCGGCCGCGCCGCGCGAATTCCAAGTCGCACAGCCGCTCGCCGCCCCGATGCCGCCGAAGGCGATCAGCGAGATCCTCGAGCCGCATGCCGCGCTGGTGCGTCCCGCGATCGCGCCCGATCTGCCGCCGGATCACCCGCTGGAGCCGGGCACCCGCCCGAGCGGCCGCATCGCTTCACCGTCGGAGCGGATCGCTGCTTCCGAGAGCGTCATCAGCGAGATTCCGGCGGCGCCGCGCGAGAAGGTCTCCTCATCGAGCTTCATCGCCGCCGCCCGCCGCGCCGCCCAGGCCGCCGCGGCCGCGCCTGCCAACGAAAAAGCCGCGCGCACGCCGCCCAAGAACAAAGACACCAACGCTGCGGGCAAAGAGCCCTCGACCCTCACCTCAAAGATCCGCTCGCTGCTGGTCGGCGCGAGCGTGGTCGTGATCGTGCTCGGCACATTCAAGATGGCGATGGCGTTGCTGGATAGCGGCGGGGCACGGCTATTGCCGCCGGCGATGGAGCATTCGATTGATCCGCCGCAGCCGCAATCGCCAGCTGACAAGTTGGACGCGCCGGCACCGGCGGCTCCCGCCATGACCTCGCCGACGCCGATCGGCCGGCAGTCGAATAACAGCCTTGCGCCGAGCATGCTCGAGGGCGCGCAGGTGACGACCCCGCCGGCTCCCGCGATGGCTCCCGCCTCGACGATAACGCCCGCCGACATTACCGGCTCGATTCCGGGCCTGCCGACCGAGCATTTGCCGGACGCGATCGGCGGACCGGTGCTGCGCGCCGCCGCGCTCAAAGGTGATCCTGCCGCGGCCTATGAGATTGGCCTCCGTTTCGCCGAAGGCAAAGGCGTCGCGCCGAATTTCGATGAAGCCGCGAAATGGTACGACCGCGCGGCGCAGGCAGGCTTAGTGCCGGCGATCTTCCGGCTCGGGACCCTCTACGAAAAGGGACTGAGCGTGAAGAAGGACGCCGGTATCGCGCGGCGTTACTACCTGCAGGCCGCCGAACGCGGCAACGCGAAAGCGATGCATAATCTGGCCGTGCTGGACGCCGATGGCGGCGGCAAGGGCGCCGACTACAAGAGCGCCTCGCAATGGTTCCGTAAAGCCGCCGATCGTGGCGTCGCCGACAGCCAGTTCAACCTCGGCATCCTCTACGCCCGCGGCATCGGCGTCGAACAGAATCTCGCCGAATCCTTCAAATGGTTCAGCCTCGCGGCGGCGCAGGGCGACGCGGACGCAGCCCATAAGCGCGACGATATTGCAAAACGCCTCGATGCCCAGTCGCTGGCCGCGGCAAAGCTCGCGATCCAGACCTTTACCGCCGAACCGCAGCCCGACGACGCCATCAACGTGGCGGCCCCGCCTGGCGGATGGGACGCAGCACCGGCCACCGCGGCGAAGCCTGCGGCCAGGCAAGTCCCGGCTAAGCGCACCGCCGCCGCGCGTTAAGCGGTTGGCGGTGTCCGGCGTTACCGTCATTTACCTTATCGACAAGGCTGTGTAGACAGGCGCGCGAGAGCCTTTTTTGGTTCTGACGCGTTTACTTCACGCGAACCGGTACCCACCCCCGGATCAAGTCCGAGGGCATGCTTGGCTCGAAAACAATATGGCAGCCGGCTGCGAACGATTCTTGCCCGGCGGCTCGACGTCGAGAATCGCTTTAACGGCCAAGAGGGCGAATTGCCTGTCGATGACCATCAGGATGGGGCAGGCCGTTTCCAAAGCCCGCCGACCGGCCCTTGGGTTGCTCCGCCACGCAAGCCCACCGATCAGCCTGCGGCGCGGCCGCTTCATGCCGCCGGCAACAAGCGGCGTTTCTGGTCGGTCGTCATCTTCGTTCTCATGATTTCCGGCATCGGCATCCGCGCCTACCGGGACCTGTCGCGGCCCGAGGCCTGGGCCTACTGGAAGGATTTATATTTCTCACCGGGCATGACATCGTCGCTGATCGCCGCCGCCGATCTGAACGGTTCGGGCCGGTCGCGGCCCGCACTCTTCATCAGCGGGACGATAGGGGCCGCCACCGCGAGCTGGTTACGGGGCAGGCTCAACGACGCCCATCTGATGCCGGGCGATGCCGTGTTGATATCCTCACCGGGCGGGGATTTGAATCAGGCCATGATCATGGGCGAGGTCGTTCGATCGCGCGGGCTCGCGACCGCCGTCGGCGTCGCCGATCGTTCGGGTCGCATCAGTCCCTCCTATTGCGCCAGCGCCTGCGTGCTCGTCTATGCCGGCGGCAAGCCCCGCATTGGCATCGAGGGCTCGGTGCTGGGGGTTCATCGGTTTGTGACATCTGCACCAATTGGCGACCCCGTCGCCGACACCCAGCGGACCGCGGGCATGGTTCTAAACTATATGACGAGGATGGGCGTCTCCTCCGCCGTCGTGGAAGCCATGTCCGAGACCAAGGATGTGCGCTGGCTTGGCGCAAAGGAAGCTTCGGCGATGAACCTCATCACCGATCCGGTCCGGCAGCCTTGAGCGCGGCCACGCGTTAATCTGAATTTTTCACCACGTTGAATATTCGCAAACGGCAGGCGGCAAAAAAAGCCGCAGGCGACGGATTCTTTGGTCCCTCAGGCTGCAATTTCGGTTATGCAGGGGCGCGACAATCGATCCGCGCTCGCTCGCCGTCTGCCTGCCGGCGAATGCCCGATCAAGAAACCAAGCCAAACCAGCCATGAGCGGTCCCGGCCTGCTTCAAGGCTAAATTCAAGAAGCAGACCATCGTGCAGCTTTATCTCCCGATCGCCGACATCCCGGTCAACATTTTCCTCATCCTGGCGATGGGCGCGGCGGTCGGCTTCGTGTCGGGCATGTTCGGCATCGGCGGCGGGTTCTTGATGACACCGCTGTTGATCTTCATCGGCATCACGCCCGCGGTCGCGGTCGCCTCCGTCGCCAGCCACATTGCCGCTTCGTCGTTTTCCGGCGCCATATCCTACTGGCGCCGACGCGCCATCGACCCGGCGCTCGCGGTCGTGCTGTTGACGGGGGGCACGATCGGCACCGCGCTCGGCGTCTGGACTTTTACGCAGCTTCGCGCACTCGGCCAGCTCGATCTGATGATCGCGCTGTCCTATGTCGCGCTGCTCACCACCGTCGGCGGACTGATGTTCTGGGAAGGCCTGCGGGCGCTGATGCGGACCCGGCGCGGTGTGGCTGCTCCGCGCCGCAGCCATGGCTGGATCCATGGGCTGCCGCTGAAAATGCGGTTCAAGCGCTCAAAAATCTATCTGTCGGTGATGCCGGTCGTCGTCGTCGGCGTCGTCATCGGCTTTATCGGCGCGGTGATGGGCATCGGCGGCGGCTTCATCCTGGTCCCGATCATGATCTACCTGTTGCGGGTACCTACCTCCACGGTGATCGGCACCTCGATGGTGCTGACCTTGGTCACCATGACCTTCGCTACGCTGCTGCACGCCGTCACCAACCATCTGGTCGATGTCGTGCTGGCGCTGATCCTGATGGTCGGCGGCGTCACCGGGGCCCAGTTCGGCGCGCGGGCGGGACAGAAGATCCGCGGCGAGCAATTGCGGCTCCTGCTTGGGCTTCTGGTCCTCGCTGTCGGAATCCGCTTCGCAATCGAACTGGTGATCCGGCCCGAAGATCTCTTCACCATCCGGGAAACCGGAGTAGGCGGATGATCGCGCGGCGCCATCTCGCTGCTGTCGCCGTATTGCTATTGGGCACGGCCTTCGCCGTCGCTTCCGCGCATGCCGAGCGGCTGATCGTGTCGGTCTCGAACCACCGCGTCACCGTGACGTCGAGTTATTCCGGCGAGGAGCTGGTACTGTTCGGTTCGGTCGAAAAGGACGCCTCGACGCCGGCCGATCGCGCCAATTATGACCTCGTGGTCACCGTCTCCGGGCCGCGCGCCGACATGGTGACGCGGCGCAAGGAGCGCAAATTCGGCATCTGGATCAACACCGACTACCGCCAGTTCCTCCAGGTACCGAGCTATCTCGCACTGTTCGCCAATCGGCCGTTCGCCGACATCGCCTCGCCCGAAGTCGAGCGGCGCCAGCAACTCGGCCTCAACAACGTGCTGTTGACCCAGCGCGTCGGCACCGACTACGCCGACGTCGTGCCGAACGATGCGTTCCGCCGCGCGTTCGTGCGGCTGCACTCCGAGCGCGGGCTCTATCGCGAGGATACGTCGGCGGTGACGTTCCTGACGCCGACGCTGTTTCGCACCGGGATTCCGCTGCCGGCCGAGGTGCCGATCGGCACCTATGACGTCGAGATCAAGCTGTTTGCCGCAGGCAGCCTGGTGACGCGGACCGAAACCGCGTTCGAAATCGTCAAGGTCGGGTTCGAGCAGTTCGTCGCCAACACCGCGCGCCAGAACGGCTTGATCTATGGGCTGATAACCGCCGCCATGGCGCTGATGACCGGCTGGATGGCCTCGATCGTGTTCAGGAAGGAATAGAGAAACCCCTCATTCTGAGGAGCGGCCACTTGGCCGCGTCTCGAAGGATGGACGCTTGCGCCCTGTTGCCATCCTTCGAGACGCGCGTAAGAACGCGCTCCTCAGGATGAGGTCAGTGCGCGCGGCACCTCGATCGCGGTGGCGACGCCGGGCTCCAGAATCTTCAAACGCTTGCCAAAGCCGAGCGTGTCAAAGGTCGCCCGCAAATCCTGCGCGCTCTGGCGGAAATGCGCCCAGCCGTCGGTATGAACGGG
>Ga0210409_10005654_pt1 | contig 13115 bp, 13 predicted proteins | sample IncBWH17MmetaG_FD_161649 | JGI IMG/M metagenome (GOLD analysis project Ga0210409, IMG submission 161649) | Forest soil microbial communities from Barre Woods Harvard Forest LTER site, Petersham, Massachusetts, United States - Inc-BW-H-17-M | ecosystem: Environmental > Terrestrial > Soil >...
AGTTCTCTTGAAATGATGCGCCAATTGCGGCGCGCAATCAGGGGGACGTAAGGCAAGTGTTCACGCCGATATCAGACACAATTTGCCGCTGCTCTGCCTGGACTGCAAATGCAGGGTGCCTCACTATGCTTCCTCAATCGAGATGAAACACTTCCTCCATGCTGGCCCACCATTCGCCGGAGGCGCGGGACTCAAATGGACGTTGCATCGGTTCCATCATTTTCCACCACTCTTGCGTCTTTGGATCAGCCGCCATCTTCGCCATGTCTGCCTGAAAATCCGTACCATGGTATTCCCAATAACCGAACAGCAAATCATCTTTGAGGAAGATGGAATAATTGTGGATATTGCAATTTCTGATCATGTTCAAAACTTCCGGCCAAACCGCCGAATGAAACTTCTTGTATTCCTCGATTGCCTCCGGCTTCACTCCGATTACCGACCCGTAGCGTTTCATTGCGATTCCCCTTGATGATCGACTCGCCCGAGCGTGCCCACAGGGATCTTTTCGAGGCGATCGAGGTTGCGCGCAACCCAAGCGCTTCAATATAGTCGAAATCTCATTTTGTCGGAAAGAGAATTTGATTCTGCAATCAGGTACTGATATGGACGACCGAATCATCGCGCTTGAAACGAGGGATGTACGCTTCCCGCTTCCCGAGGGCGCCGGCAGTGACGCCGTACACTCCGGCTCGGATTACGCGTTCGCGACGACACTGCTCATCACTGAAGCTAAGAAATTTGGCACAGGGATTGTGCTAACGCTTGGCAACGGGAATCAACTGGTGTGCCGAGCGATTGAAATGTTGGCCAGGGAAGTCATAGGACGCGACGTCGAAGAACTGATGTCCACCTTCGGCGAGATTTCAAAGCAATTGGCAAACGACCCTCAACTGCGCTGGCTCGGACCGCACAAGGGTGTGGTGCATCTGGCCCTCGCTTCCGTCACCAATGCTTGCTTTGACCTGTGGGCAAAGTTGCGTGGCGTTCCGTTATGGCGCCTCCTGCTGGATCTTAATCCTCAGCAACTGGTGAACCTTCTCGACCTCAGCTATCTCGAAGATGTTCTTACCTCTGCAGACGCTCGATGTCTTCTCGAGAACCAGATGTCCGGACGTTCTGGGCGAGAGCGCATTCTGCAGGATGGTTATCCTGGCTACGATACATCAGTTGGCTGGTTCCAGTATGAAGATGACAAAGTAAAATCTTTGGCACAACAAGCTCTACAAAGTGGCTTTCGTGCATTCAAACTCAAAGTCGGCTCCGAAGAGGGCTCTCGTGATTTGCGGCGCGCCTTTATGTTGCGTGAACTGGCAGGCCCGGACGCAATGATTATGTTGGATGCGAACCAGCAATGGACGCTTCCCACTGCTGTGAGAATTTGCCGTGAACTCGCGTCGATGTCACCTTATTTCGTGGAGGAACCGACCCATCCGGACGATATCGGCGCCCACAAGAAACTCGCGGACGCGATTGCGCCGACTCGAATTGCCCTTGGTGAGCATGTCCCCAACCGCGTCATGTTCAAGAACATGATGGAAGCCGGTGCGGTGCACTTCGTGCAAGTCGATTGCACTCGCGTTGCCGGGATTTCCGAGTTCATCACCGTAAGCTTACTCGCGCGCAAATTCGGACTGCCGGTGGTTCCCCACGTGGGAGACATGGGCCAGATTCATCAGCACCTGGCGCTCTTCAATCACATCGCTCTCGGACACGATGCGTTGTTTCTTGAGTGCATCCCACACCTGCAGGAACATTTCGTGGCTCCGGCCACGGTACAGAATGGCGTCTATCTCACATCAAATCTTCCCGGCAGTTCGTCTGATCTTCGCGGTGTTACGCCCTGACATTGGTCCACAGTGAAGACCCACTCGCAGGTGGTTTCCTCACAAACTTCGGCTCAGCTGCTGAAAGCGGCGATGGCAGGTTTGGTATGGCGGATAGCGGCCGGGAACATCGGCCCACGGAGCGCTCGTCCGCAGGACCCAAAGAATCCCGTTTTTAGGACAGTGCGTGGATCCTTCCATGGCCTTCCCCGTCCGTCTCTGCGACGCAGTGGTTCAGGAATGATAGCGTCGAGAATCGCCCATTGGGCGTCGGTCAGGTCTCGTGACATGTGAGGCATAGGCATGATGATGCAAACTTGGGGGGAGTTGTTCTGCTTGCTTTGTCGACCGTCAATTAGACCGAAGCAGTCACGGAGCCACGCATTATGGCTCCGGCGTCCCGAGATTCATCATTGACGAAAAACAGCTGCTGCTATCTCGAGCAGCAAAGTTACCAGCGATGTCGCCCTGCTGTGCAATCTCCGCCGATTTCTACGGTCCTCGCCCAGAGAGCGCTGTGAAGCTTGGGGGACATGACCACCCGCCGTGAAGAAAACAGGTGACTCAAACGAGAGTACTGATGTAATTCAGCGTAGCTGCTTTTCCCTCAACTCCTTTATTTCCTGCTGCAGTTTTTGTAACTGGTCCCGAATTTGGTCCAATTCTTTTTGTCTTCCAAGTCGGATATATATGGCAATGACGGCAATAACCCCTATCACTATCGGTATCACTAACCAGTTCGGTATGGCTCCCGGGCTTATGAAGTGCGTGGCTTCGATTGTAAGGAGGATGATCAGCAGGACCCACAACAGCCACTTTGGCATGGTTCACCTCGGGGGTCCAACAACTCGACAGACATTCTATTCATGAACGGTATCTGCTACCAACAAATCCGCCAACGTCCAGATCGTGCGGTGATGCCAGCCGGCGCTAGCCACCGCGTTCCCTTAGCTTTTCCTCAGCAACAACTCACGAGATCAGCACCAAAATGGAATGAATGAATTGGGTCCAATAATTTGCCATAGCAAATGGCGAACTGCCTCTGCGGGGATCGATCTGCTTGCTTTGGCGACCGCCATCCTACAGTGGAAGGCGGAGCAGCATTGCGGCTTCCGCCGTGTTTAAAACCTCGTTGCAATTGCTGCTTTGGCCTCACCACCTGAACCGGAGCCCACATGTGAATTACAGTCCGCCCGGGCGCAACAACTAGTCCCGTGGCGGGGCCACGGGGCCAGGAATCTGATACCGGTGAGCCATTCGGGTACGCAATACGGCCATGATCTGGCTGGGACTGAGCGGGGATTGCGGGGCCGTTGTTGCGGTTTGGTTGACAGGCGCTGAACTATTTTCAGTTGCGGCGATTGCCTCCTCATCCTGCTCGCTGCATTCTTCGGCATCATTGTGATCTCGATCACACGGAATCAGCAGGAATGCGTGTCCGCAGATATCGACGTCCCCGCAACCCGGCGGTACTCCTCTGCCGGTAATCTCTCCACGATCATTGATCCAGAATGCACCTGTCAATTGCAGCGCAGAACGCGGAGAGACCAACGTATTCAAGTCAACACTTGGGCCACCGTTCTCCCAGAGAAACGCTCTGGTAAAAAAGTCGCACCCAGATTGAGAAGCGCCTACCACCTGACCTCTTGAGTTGATGCTTTCCGCCGTACTGCAAGGGTCATTACCTAGTGTACCGAGATCCTTCATCGTACCCTTTCTCCACAGAAAAGCGTGTATCACCTGATCGCCCGGCGGTGTGGCGAAGCCAATGACCTCCCCTGCGTCGTTGAGCCCGGTTGCAAAAGAAAAGTTCCCACCCAAAGTCTGAAGATCGGAAAGCTTTTCTCCATCCCAAAGAAAAGCGTGATCGATTTGATCACCTACCAATGCCATGGTGCCGGTGACTTCTCCCCGATTGTTGAGGCCGAAGATGAACGGTCCCAGGAAATCATTCGTGCCCCCGAAATTGCCGAGATCCTTCATCTTGCCGTTTTCCCAGAGAAAAGGATCAAGAGGCGGTAACCCAGTGTTGGCGTCCGGGTTGTCGCTCGTATATGACACTCCCGCGACCTGTCCACGCTGGTTCACGATTTGTGCGAAGCTGTCTGGGCCTCCGAGCGTGCTCAAGTCATGCATCATTCCATCTTGCCAGATAAACCCACGCGTTTGTGTGCCGAGTCCAGCAATCGAAAACGGATCGGCGATCGCATTTTGTGCTATCCCAATCACCTGGCCCCTATTATTGGCCTGGAACGCACCGCTCGAAGTTCCACCCAGTGTTCCTAGGTCCTTGATCTCGGCGTTTCTCCAAAGTACGGCGTGAGCTTCCGGCGTGCCCGCTACTGGGTCAATTAAGCCATTCTCTGACCCTCCGACGATTAGCCCATTGCCAGTAATGAAGTAAGCGAAGCTACTGCTGCCACTCGGAAGCGTTCCCAAATCGGTCAGGGCATCGTCCCGCCATACAAACGCATGCTGAACGTAGCAGTCTGGTGCGTTAAAAGGGTTGAAGCAGTTTGGGTAGGGATTCAAATAAAGAAAATCCGCTCCCCCCACAACCGTCCCATGATTATTCAGTATCTGCTGGAATTCAGTAGGGGTGCTCCCTGGACCGCCGAACGTTCCCAAGTCTATAAGTTTGTATCGCGTGTGCTGCGCGGCCAGTTGAAGCGGCAGCGCCAGCGCGACAAAGAGCATCACTGCAATCATCGAATTCAAGATTCGCGAGTTCATATCTGCCTCCTCATCATGCTTATCGGGTGAGCGCATCGGGCACGGACCAGCCGGTTCAGAACACAACGCATCGATGATGGTTACGGACTTGGTCTGAGGCGGCGAAACAGATTCAGCGTTCTTGTGCGACCGCCAAAGACTGGATCAAGTGGAGGTGCGGAGACTCGATGCGGAGCAGGAGGCGCTGCTTTGACGGCAGGGAGGGCGTTCGCAGCTGCAATCTCAGCCGCGCAGGCGGGCACCAATACCACAGCATGCTCGTCACCATTCGGTAGTATTCCGTTGCCTGCAATCTCCCCACGCTCATTGATCTGGTATGCGTCAACGACCTCGATATCAGATCCGGGAAGCACCAGCGTATTGACATCGACCATCGGCCCGCCATCTTCGGAGAGAAAGGCCGGCCCACCCCCCTGACCACAAATTCCCGTATCACCCACGACTTGGCCGTTGGAATTGACGCTTTGGGCGGTGCTGCATGGCCAAGGATCTACGGCTCCGAGATCGGTCATCACGCCGTTGTTCCAGAGAACCGCGTGGTGATTTGTACTTTGTGAGGAGAAATCGGCTCTACCAGCCACCAGGCCAGAATCGCTGATCCAGAATGCCGCGGAGTTAATCCCTCCAAGAGTGCCCAGGTCCGTTAGCGTACTTCGGTCCCAAAGAAATCCGTGGCTGGTAGTGTCTCCGGCCAAATTCGAAGTACCGACGACTTGGCCTCGGCTGTTGATGAAATTGGCGATTCCTATCGTGCCGCCGAGCGAGCCGATATCCACCATCGTCCCGTTCTCCCACAGGAACGGGTCAATGGTTGGAATTCCCGTATCTTGGTTCGGTGCGTAGCTTGTGTAGGATGTCCCAATTATCTGGCCGCGCTCGTTCATTGCCTCTGACAGCGCATCGGGGCCGCCCAAGGTGCCCAAGTCGCGCATTACTCCGTCTTGCCACAGAAATCCACGCGTCTGGGTTGTGAAGCAGACGAAGAGGCAGCCTAAGGAGAAGGGATCGGAAACCGAATTTGCGAACCATCCAGCCACTTGTCCCCGATCATTGACGGCAGCCGCGAAGCTCTCATGCCCTCCTTCCAGCGTTCCTAGATCAATGATCTGATCGTGTTTCCAGAGGACAGCACGCAACTCGGGTACGCCCAGCAAAGGATCGATTCGTCCGTTTTCTGAAGCTCCGGAAATGAACCTACCGCTGGCGCTGATCCAAGTGCCACCGCTGTTATTGACACCTGGAAGAGCGCCCAGGTCGGTCACGACTCCATTCCGCCATTTCTGCGCGTGCTGAACGAGACAGTCTGGGTTTTGACAATATGGAGCATAGGGATCGGGAATGGATGTTTCTGCCGCGCCCTCATACGTCCCCCTGTTGCTGAGATCCGGCACAGTCGGGCCGTTAGCAGAGCTATTGGGACCGCCGAGCGTTCCTACATCGATAAGTTTGTATCGAGTGTGCTGCGCGGCCAATTGAAGGGGCAACGCCAGCGCGGCCAAGAGCATCACCTCAATCATAGACTTCAAAACTCGGGGCTTCATACTCGCCTCCTCATATCCTCGCCGGGCTAGAGCGCATCGGCCACCAATCCCTCAGGGCAGGAGAGACCCTACCTCAGGCGGTGCGAATGCTCCATGCAAACGGGGTCATAAATACGTCATTTTCAGATTACAAGTCGATCCGCTTCACTGCGAATGATTTACCGCACCTTAAACGGGAAGCGAACAGCAGGGAGCGACGGCTTTGGGGAACACGCCGGGCCGGCACTGATTGCGACGTGATTCCAAAGTGCTAGAATTGCGGACACTCGCGAGGTGCGAAGTGCCGGCAGTCGACCAGCCTCAAGGGGTTGCGCGGTTCGAGGATTTGGAGCTTGACCTCCGAGCTGGGGAACTGCGCCAAAATGGCGAGATGAAGACCCGCCTTTCCCGGCAGCCGTTCCGCATTCTGCTCATATTGCTGGAACATCCGGGAGAGGTCGTATTACGGGACGAGATCCGTAAGAGACTGTGGCCCAACGACACCATCGTCGAATTTGAGCACAGCATCAGCGCCGCCATGAACCGCTTGCGGCAAGCGTTGGGCGACTCCGCCGAAAGCCCCCGATACATCGAAACTCTGGCCCGCCGCGGCTACCGCTGGATGGTTCCCGTGCAATGGAGGGACGCTACTCCCGACCTCCAGGGAAGCGGTGTAACGATTCCGTCAGGACCGGAATCAACCGCCGGTAACCTTATCGGCAAGAAGGTTTCCCACTATCGTGTACTGGAGGTGCTGGGCGGCGGCGGCATGGGCGTCGTCTACAAGGCCGAGGACCTCAAGCTGGGCCGCCGCGTCGCACTAAAGTTTCTTCCCGAGGAATTTGGAAATGATCCGAAGGCGGTCGAGCGATTTGAGCGCGAGGCGCGGGCCGCCTCGGCGCTCGACCATCCCAATATCTGCCCGATACATGAGTTCGGAGAGCACGAGGGCCAGCCCTTCCTGGTAATGCAGCTTCTGGAGGGCAAGACCCTCAGAGAGAGAATTGAGTCCCGGACCAACAAGGGCGTGCCGTTTGCAACGGACGAGTTGCTTCACCTTGCCCTTCAGATTGCCGACGGCCTCACTGCAGCCCACCAAAAAGGCATCATCCATCGTGACATCAAACCGGCCAACATATTTATTACAAATCGGGGTGACGCCAAGCTTCTGGACTTCGGATTAGCCAAAGTCAACGAGATTGGGCAACCCACCGGATCCGCAGAAGCGCAAAATCAGAAAATCCCGCGTCACGATCTGCCGGAAAGGTCACAGACTTCTGATCCTCACCTTAGCCGAACCGGAACCACGATGGGGACCGCTTCCTACATGTCGCCCGAGCAGGTCCGCGGTGCGCCGCTGGATTCGCGGACCGATCTGTTCAGTTTCGGTGCTGTCCTCTACGAAATGGCCACGGCGCGCCAACCCTTTTGTGGCGATACCGTGGCTGCCATTCACGATGGGATTTTGAATCATACCCCGCCCTCGCCAGTTCGCTCGAACCCCGATCTGCCGGGCGGGTTCGAAGCCATCATCAGCAAGGCCCTAGAAAAAGACCGGGACAATCGCTATCAGTCGGCCTCGGAGATCCAGCTAGATTTGCAGCAGTTGATCCGCAGCATCAAAGTGCGGCTACGCAGGAAACAGGTCTTCACCGTGCTGGCAGTAGCAATGGCGGTGACTATTGCTTTTGGCTTCGCAGCGCGGCGGTGGATTTCACGAAACCACAGAATCAGCCAAGAGAATTTGCAGATTAGCAAACTAACCGATAGCGGCAAGGTTGACCTGGCGGCGATCTCTCCCGATGGTCGCTATGTATGCTACTCGCAGCGGGACCGAGGCGGTTTGGGTTTGTGGTTGCACCAGGTGGCGACAGGTAGCGACACGCAGATCCTGCCTGCTGACGCCCTCGCATTTGATGGGCTGAGCTTTTCTCCGGACGCTAACTACATCTACTACGTGCGCGCCGACAAGAACGATCCAGGGTTCAAGTACTTGCATGTAATGCCGGTGCTCGGGGGACCCTCTAGATTGCTGGTCAAGGACATTGACTCGCCAGTCAGCTTCTCCCCTGATGGCAGCCGGTTTGTTTACACACGCGGTATGCCAACGCCAAATGCCACCGAAGTGAGGATAGCAAACGCTGACGGCAGCGGGAACCACTTGTTGGCGACTGTACCAAACACCTATCCCGGCTTCCAGCCGGGTGCGACCTGGTCACCGGACGGGCGAATCATAGCAGTTTCGTCACTACGCCTTGGGAAACGGTCTTTCCTTCTCTATGCTGTGTCTGTTTCTGACGGCAATTTGCACGAACTATATTCCAGTTGCAATGCGATTGGACGGCCGCTGTGGATGCCGGAAGGAGACACTCTGTTGCTGGTCATGAGTGACCAGAACATCCGCGGACAGTTATGGACGGTCTCCTACCCGAAAGGGGAGCTACGGAGGGTCACCAACGACCTTACGGATTATCGTATGCGTGCGGACCTCACGCACGACGGCAAAACTATGGTCTCTGTGGCGAATCACATAGCCTCCAACGTGTGGGTGGCTCAAGCCGAGAGTCTTGGGGATGCCGAGCAAATTACCTCGATCGCGTTGCCTCTGTTCGAAGTGGCCGAGGCCTCCGATGGTCACCTGTTGGCGGCCAGCCAGGATGGAAAACTCTGGCGCTTCCAAGCAGATGGCAGCGAGCGAACCTCCTTTGCTGGGCTGGAGAACGTGAGTCAGCCCACACCCTGCGCCCGGTACACGGTTTTTACCTCGTCTCACGCAGGTACGAAAGACTTGATGCGCGTCGAGAGCAACGGAACCGACGCCACCAGACTGGCAAGTGGGGACATCGTTAGCTTGGTGTGTACGCCGGACGGCAAGTACATCGTCTACGCGGATTACAGCCCGCCACACACGATTTTGCGAATTCCGGTCGAAGGCGGTACGCCGGAGAAGATCGCGCAAGTGGTTGGGTTTCTGGTGGGCCGGTTGAGCATCTCGCCGGATGGAAAATTCCTTGCGTATCCCTACGAAGAGTACACTCCAGCACCGGCACTAAAACTAGCAATCATCCCGTCTCAAGGGGGCCCGCCCGCGAAAGTCATCACTGCACCGGGAGGGGCGTACGCCTGGGGTTCGTTGCTGTGGTCTCCGAACGGTAAAAGCCTGCAGTACATGTTGACTGAAAAAGGAGCTTCGAATATCTGGGAGCAGCCCTTGAACGAAGGCGCATCCCGCCAACTGACAAGATTCGGTTCCGGCCGCATTTTCGACTTCCACTGGTCCCGCGATGGTAAGCGGCTCCTGATGTGCCGTGGCGAAGTCAGCAGTGATGTTGTCCTGCTGAGCAATCTTCGCTGAATCTCGGGAATCGCTTCACATAACAAAAGATCCGGGCCGTAAGAGAGATGGATCTCCTCGAAAGTGCCAATCCGGCATTTATGAGATAAGTAGATAGGTTCTAGTGTTTTATCGGAAGCACGCACGCGAGAACGAGTGCGTGTGACGACAATGCTCAGCGCGCTTTCGATAAAACCGTTAGTTAGAAGGAAGCCGCTTGCGTTTGCGGCGGACGCGGTCTATGGGAATTCAATCGATTTGGAGCTGAAAGCCATTGTAAAGAAGGGAGTTGCGCGAAAAGCTTGGTTATTGATGCTCGTCATTAGGTACTGCTAAAGAAAGCCGTGCACTGTGATTTCCGTCACTGCCTCTGGCAAAGCAAGAAGGTAAGCTCAGGCACAATGCCGTCGCTGCTGGTCATCGACGATCACACCTGCGGATCACGAACGCTCGTGAGAACACTGCGGTCAGTTGGGTACACGGTTGAGGTTGCGCTAGACGAACAGGAAGCCGTTGATCTCTTCCGGCTGTGCGCAGCGGACGCCGTGATTATGGACTGTCATCCGGAAGCTGGCAGAAGGCTGATAGCGCCGATTCTGAGGCGAATAGGCCCCGATACTCCGATCATCATGGTTTCCGGCTTCTGTGGATTGCCGTGCAACCGACTCAGGGACGCGGACGCCTGCCTCCAAAAAGGAAATGTTACCGCATTGCTCGAAACCCTACGTGTAATGCTCTGCTCGCGAGGCTATGGACTCCACCGATCGGTGGCGGCTTAGAAGCACATAAAGCGAGCCGCTGTGATCGTTCCCCCAACGCGGGAGGCGGGTGTGAGCTTCATCAACTGCTACGAGGACTCAAGTCGTGCAGGTGCATACGCAACGCTCGAATTCGCGAACACCTACTATCTCGCCTATCGCGATTTGCCTGCGATCACTTCTGAGTATGCGGTAGGCACGAGAGCACTTGACTTTGGCTGTGGTACGGGTTGGTCGTCACGCCTCCTGCAAAAACTTGGATTCAATGTGATTGGTGTCGATGTTTCGGAGGGCATGCTGCGGATTGCACGCGCTACTGATCCTGCGGGCGATTACCGCCTCGTCCCCGGCGATAACCTGAGCGAGTTTGGCACAGGAAGTTTCGATCTCGTGCTTTGCGCCTTCACCTTCGACAACATTCCTGCGGCGATGAAGGTTAGAATCTTCAGCGACCTTCAAAGACTGCTGATGCCGAAAGGCGTTATTGTGAATCTGGTTTCATCCCCCGAAATTTACCTTCACGAGTGGGCTTCTTTCACTACCAAGGACTTCCCGCAGAACTCATCCGTTCGCAGCGGTGATGTAGTACGCATCGTCGTTACCGACCATCAGGATAGGCGACCAGTCGAAGACATCCTTTGCCCAGACGAAGCTTATCGAATTGTGTATCGAGAGGCGGGATTGCAAACGATTCAGATGCTTACGCCGCTGGCAAAGGGCGACGAGCCATACAAATGGGTGAATGAAACGAGAATAGCGCCATGGGTGATGTACGTCTTAAAACGGGCAGCGTGAAGCTGCCTTCCAGACGAGAACTATGGAATCGACCGAACTTGCGCGACTGAGGCAGGTAGCCGGAAAGCAAACGACGAGGTTAACCCATTACGGACGCAAAACCGGGAAGCCGCACGAAGTTACGATCTGGTTCGTTCTGGATGGCGACAGGCTTTACATCGCTACAGCGAACCTAAATCGCCAGTGGGTGCAGAACGTGCAGAAAACGCCACAAGTCAAGCTGTCCATTCCTGGCGAGAACTTCAAGGGTACAGCCCGATTTCTCACTGACCGAACGGAGCATGAACGCGCTATGGCTGCCATTCGGCGGAAATATTGGATGTTTCGACCAATCATTGAGCTTGGGCGCGTCCTCAGCGCAATGGGTCTCGTGCGCGACAACACGGGGTCGTTCGAGGTCACGCTGGCAGGCTAGAGGGATAGGAGTTCGGTGTTTGTAAGATTCTCTTGAATCAGGGTTCGTATGGTCGTTCTGAGATCCGACTCTCATGAAACAAGGCTTCGGGAATGGAGTTTCACCTTTGCAATCGTAACCAACCTCAATCTTCCTCGCTTTTGGATGGCTCATCACACGGTTCTGCGACCTCATTGCCGTCAATCGTCTCGGCACATTCAGCTTTTTCATCGTAATCGCAGACGCGACCGGGATGGGACTGTTTGCATTTCTGGCATAGTTGCGTAGCCATTTTTTCACTTCCTACAATTCGCAGAAATTCACATCGAAGATGCGACCTGACGATTGCGTGCACCTTCACCTTACGTGGTAATTTCTAGTGATGTATGGTCAGAAGCGACCACTTTGACAAAGTATGCATTCCCTGACGGGCCTTCTCCCGACTCTTTCAGGGCACTGGTGGAATGTATGAAGGCCAACTTTGGTCAAAACTGACCAGTAATCAATCCGCAGCAGCGGCACACTGTAAGGGTCAAAGTTATGTTTATTCGGGCGGGAAAGCCGCCTGAACTTGAGTTGGAATCGGGCAGGGGGGCTTATGACTACTGTCGTGGCGGTGATCTTCGGAGTTTTCGCAATTGGTCTGATCGTCCTCCTCATCTACAAGAGCACACTCACTATGCACGAGGATGAACAGTTGTTTCTGGATGACGCGAGTTCACACATGCACGCGGAGCAGACGGAACTGTTGAGCAAGGTGCGCCACCTTATCCTCCCGGTGCGGGTGTTCGCCATGGGGTCCGGGGTATTCTTTCTGGTTCTTGTGGCGATGCTGATTTACCAACAGCTGAACGCAGCGCAGTAGCGTCAGGGGGTGATGATTTGGCAGAGGTTCGATTGCAAGAAGGCGAGTCAATAGACAACGCCCTCCGTCGCTTCAAGCGCAAGGTTCAGACGGAGGATATCATCAAGGAAGTGAAGCGCCACTCTTTCTACCTGAAGCCGGGCGCGAAGCGCCGGGTGAAGCAAGCCTTAGCGCGAAAGCGTGCCCGAAAGAAGATTCGTAAAGAATCAGATTGAGCTATTGAGTGGCAACCAAATGGGCCGCCGCTGTCGAGCAGCGGCCTTCACCGCTACTTTTCAACGTCGAAGTAAATTTTCGTAGTGGTGCGGTATTTGACTATCTTCTTGCCGTCCAGTTCCATCTCTAATTCCGCTACTCGCGCCCACTTCATGCCCCGAACAGTCTTCGCAGCCTCGGCAACTGCGTTTTCCGCAGCCTTGGCGAAACTCTCTTTGGAAGTTCCGACTACCTCAATAATCTTCTGCGTCATTATGGTTCTCCTGATGATTGTGATTCGCACTCTGGATTGTACCGCTGGTTTTAGCGGTCACTAGCCTCCACCGCCAGTGCGCCGCGCAGGTTCCGGTTCAAAGAGGTAACCGTAGGTGTGGCACCCATCCCACGACTGTTCAAAAGTGAGCAGTTTTTCAAATGAACTAAGGCTAGTCTGTTGGGATTGGAAGACCAAGGCGGTCCTGTATGAACCGGGCGAAAGTCAGATCGTTGATCGAGTTTGCAATTCCGGGCAACCTTTTAGCGATTCACTTTGTTTCTCCGTAAGGGCCTAGGCTTTTTCGGGGACTGCGCCCCGAAAAAGTGGCCCTTCGGGCAGCAGAAGGCAGGAGTTCGAAGCGGGAAGACACAGATCAGAAGCTAGAAACCAAGTGTAGTTGCCGTGGTGGATGGATCTT
>Ga0210409_10005656_pt1 | contig 13107 bp, 8 predicted proteins | sample IncBWH17MmetaG_FD_161649 | JGI IMG/M metagenome (GOLD analysis project Ga0210409, IMG submission 161649) | Forest soil microbial communities from Barre Woods Harvard Forest LTER site, Petersham, Massachusetts, United States - Inc-BW-H-17-M | ecosystem: Environmental > Terrestrial > Soil >...
AACCCCGAGGTCGGCGTCGGACTGGTCCCGGGCGGTGGAGCGCTGGAATGGCTCCCGCGCTTGGTCGGCCGCTCGCGCGCACTTGAGATCGTGCTCAGCGGCGACGATTTCGATGCCGATATCGCCGAGCGCTATGGCTGGGTGAATCGCACGCTGGACGATGATCACCTTGACTCGTTTGTCGATGCGCTCGCCCGGCGTCTGGCCTCGTTCGACCGTGAGACTCTATCCGCGGCGAAGGCCCAGATCAATCGGTTCGGGACGCCAACATCTGCCGAGCTTCAGTCGAGCGGCGACTTGTTCTTCCCATTGCTGGCCTTGCCCGATGCACAGGCGCGCCGGGCCAAGATCCGCAATATCGGTTACGGCGTTCGGAGCGACTTCGAATTGAACTTCGGCAGGTACCTGCCTACGTTCGGGCGGGCGGACGACGATGACACGGGTAAGCAGCACGGCTGATCGTCGGCCTGGATTTCTGAACTCGGGGGCGGGTGTCCCGGGCAGTGCGGATAAAAAGGTCTTGAGGGCGCCCATCTGTCGCGGAGCGCGACAGATGGGGCCATTGACTTTGATTCATTCATCGAAAACTGCACGTCAACATCTCCGATGCCTTGAAGATGCGGACCTTCGATACTAATTCGATTGGCGGATGCGCATCCCGTAGAACGACCGGTAAACGAAGACGAAGGAGACGGCGAAAAAGGCGGCCGCGAGTGAGCGTGTCAGCGTCCCGCCGGAGGTCGCCGTCAGTTTCACGGCCAGTTCCACGGCGAGCAAACCAAAGAGCGTCGTGAACTTGATGACGGGATTGAGAGCGACGGAAGAAGTGTCCTTGAACGGATCGCCGACCGTGTCGCCGACGACGGTGGCGTCATGCAGCGGCGTCCCTTTTTGTTTCATCTCCACTTCCACGATTTTCTTGGCGTTGTCCCATGCGCCGCCGGCGTTGGCCATGAAGATGGCTTGATACAGGCCGGAGATGGCGATGGACATCAGGTAGCCGATGAAAAAGAAGGGTTCGAGGAAGGAAAACGCCAGCGTGGCAAAAAACACGGCGATGAAGATGTTCAGCATGCCCTTCTGCGCATATTTGGTGCAGATTTCAACGACCTTCTTGCTGTCCTCGACGGAAGCTTTTTCCACGCCCTCGAGCTTGATGTTGGCCTTGATGAACTCGACGGCGCGGTAGGCGCCGGTGGTCACGGCTTGCGTCGAAGCGCCTGTGAACCAGTAGATCATGGCCCCGCCGGTGATCAGGCCGAGGACGAAGGGCGCATGCAGCAGGGAAAGTTTCTCGACATTTTGCGTGAGCCCGTTAGTCAGCGCCATGATGATCGAAAAAATCATGGTCGTTGCGCCCACGACCGCCGTGCCGATCAGGACGGGTTTCGCGGTGGCCTTGAACGTGTTGCCGGCGCCATCGTTTTCTTCGAGCAAATCCTTGGCGCGCTCAAAATTGGCGTCGAAGTTGAAATCCTTTTTCAATTCTCCCTGGATGTTGGGAATCTGCTCGATCAATGATAATTCGTAAACCGACTGCGCGTTGTCCGTCACCGGCCCGTAAGAATCCACGGCGATGGTGACCGGCCCCATTCCCAAAAAGCCGAACGCGACCAGACCGAAAGCAAACACAGGAGCGGCGATCATCAGCCCGCTGAGGCCCATGCGGGCGAAAAGGTAGGCGATGGACATCAGGAAAACCATGGCCATGCCCAGGTAATACGCGGAGAAATTGCCGGCTACGAAGCCGGACAGTATGCCGAGCGACGCCCCGCCCTCTTCCGCCGAAGTCACCACTTCCTTGACGTGCCGCGAATCGGTGGAGGTAAACGCTTTGACTAGTTCCGGGATCACCGCGCCCGCCAGCGTGCCGCAGGAAATAATGGAAGCCAGCTTCCACCACTGCGTCGCGTCGTTGCCCAGAGACGGAATGATGACGGCGGAAATGGCGTAGGTCATCGCGATGGAAATAAAGGAAGTGAGCCAAACCAGCGTGGTGAGGGGCGCTTCGAAATTCATTTTGTCGGCGTTGCCGTAGCGAGCCTTGGCGTAGGCGGCGTTGATGAAGTAAGCCGCGGCGCTGGCCACCAGCATGGCAATGCGCATCACGAAAATCCACACCAGCAACTGGACCTGCACCATCGGGTCCTTCACGCCCAGCAGGATGAAGGTGATGAGCGCCACGCCGGTCACGCCGTAGGTCTCGAACCCGTCGGCGCTGGGCCCGACCGAGTCGCCCGCATTGTCGCCCGTGCAATCGGCGATCACGCCCGGATTGCGCGCGTCGTCTTCTTTAATTTTGAACACGATCTTCATCAGGTCCGAGCCGATGTCGGCGATCTTCGTGAAGATGCCGCCGGCGATGCGCAGCGCCGCGGCGCCCAGCGATTCACCAATGGCGAAACCGATAAAACACGGCCCCGCGTAATCGCCGGGAACGTACAGCAGGATGAAGAGCATCATCAGCAATTCCACGCTGATGAGCATCATCCCGATGCTCATGCCGGCCTGCAGCGGAATCTGATAAATGGGGTAGGGCTTGCCGCGCAGCCCGGCAAACGCCGTCCGCGAATTGGCAAAAGTGTTTACGCGGATCCCAAACCAAGCCACTCCGTAACTGCCAGCCATTCCCAGCAGGCTGAACAACAGGATGATCGGAAGCGTAATGCCGATGGGCTTATCCGGCACAGGGGACAGAACACCGAAGTACAGTACGATGACAACTGCGATGAAAACCCACAGAAAAAGCAAAAATTTGCCCTGCGTGATGAGATACGTTTTGCAGGTCTCGTAAATCAGCTCGGACACTTCCCGCATGGCGCGGTGCACCGGCAAGTTCTTCAAACGGCTATAAATGGTCAGCCCAAAGATCAGCCCGAAGACGCAAAACAGGATCCCGACCGTCAGCAGCTTGTGGCCGTCCGTCCCAAGGAAAGTGACCTGCGAGAGGTCAGGAAGTTTCAGACTCGCCTCGCCTCCGGGGTTTTCTTGACCCGAGGCGCACGCCGCGCTCAGCAAAGTCAGCAGGGCGCCTGCCGCGCCCGCTTTCGCGAATCGGCTTCTAAGCGAGCGAGTGCCCGCTAGCCAGGTACACATCAGTGATCCTCCGTTGAAATCATGCAATCAGGCGAAAGTCCTAATCTTGTTAACTGCTTCCGGCACACCATTTCGCCCTGTATCGTTCACTCAGGGCGTTAATGGAATGGCTTACCGGGTTTGGTACAGGTTACCGCTTCAAGATGGGGCGGAAGTGCCTCGCTTTGCCCCGTGTATTCAACTGCAAACCGGCGCTATCACTAGCGAACAACACCCATATCCGGTTCGCGGGGCGGCACAAAGCTCACTTTTATAACATGAGGGGGTAAGGGGGTCAAACCGTTTTGCGGCGTATTGCCAAGACTGCAAACCCATTTCGGAACACTTGCAGGCAGAAAAGTCGTATCCAGGCGACAGGGATAGGGCTCTAAACCCCATGGAATGATGACGCCGGGGTAACTCTTCCGGCGCGAGAACTTACTGCCCCATTTCCCGCAAATCAAATGTGGAGCACAATTAAGTAATTTCTAATTTGGTACCGCCCGGATTTGTACAGAGAATGCCGACCCGGTTTCTCGGAGGGCTGGAACTGCGATTGGGAGGACTGCCGGCGGGAGGCTCAGTTTATGCGCAGGGATTCCACAGGGCTCAAGCTGGGAATCGCATTTGGTTGTCTCATTGCGCTTCTCATCGGCGTCGGTTGGCTGGGCCTGAGCCGCATGGGGCAGATCAATGCCACCGCGAATCGCCTCTTCGATGAGCGTTCGCAGAAGCTGGATGCCGCCCGCCAAGCAGCCACTTATTTCATTTCCAATAACAGGATTGTAATTCGTTTATTCCTGATGGGACCCAACGACAAGAAAGAGACGGCTGCGCTGGTGGCGCAATTGAAGGGAAACACCCTGAAGGGCTCCGCCGCCTGGAAACAAATTGAGGCGGAACCCGCCACCGATGCGGAAAAAGAATTAATCGGCGAAATCAATTTGGCGGGAGGGCCCGCGTACGCGAGCCTTCCGAAGGCTGTGAGTTTGCTGGTCGATCAGGGCAAGGCGGACGACGCAAAAAAAATGATCGTGAACGAAACTCTCCCTCTCCTGAACAAATATCGCGATTCCTGGAGCCCTTACCTCGATTACGAGGAAAATCAGTTGAACCTGGCGAGGATGCAGACAAGGATGAGTTACGTGTCCGTCCGGCGGCTATCCGTGACGCTGATCTTTCTGTCGATTGGGCTTGCCGTCGCCATCGCCGTGTTTGTAACTCGCAGATTGAGCCGTGAGATGGAAATCCGGGAAAGGTCCCAATTCGCCATTCGGAATCTCAACGAAGGTCTGGAAAGGAAAGTTGAGGAGCGTACGCAGGAATTGGCTCGCACCGTGGAAACGTTGAAGGAAGAAGTGACCGGGCGGACGTCACAGGAAGCGGGTCTGCGGCGGCTCGCGGCAATTGTCGAATATTCAGACGACGCCATCATCGCCGCTTCCTTGGACGGAACGATTACGGATTGGAACCCCGGCGCCGAGCGCATGCTTGGCTTCTCCCGAAGCGAAATCATCGGAAACCCGATTTCACTGATCACCCCTCAGGAGCTTCACAAAGAGCCGCTGGAGTGCCAGGCGAGATTATTGAAAGGCGAGAGTGTGGTGCGCCTGGAGTCTTTTCGGAAAAGAAAAGACGGAAAGCTGATTCCCGTGGCCATTGCCGTTTCCCCCCTGAAGGATCAAGGCGGCCGGATGGTCGGGGGCTCCGCCATCATGCGGGACATGACCGAGCGGAAATTCATGGAGGACGTCCAACGGCGCTCGGAGGCGAGCTTTCGGTCCTTCGTGGAGAACGCTCCATTCGGAATTTTGAGAACAACTCCGGAAGGACGAATCGTCCAAGCCAACCCGGCTCTCGTGGAAATGCTGGGCTACGACTCTGAGCAAGAGGTGCTGGGCCTGAGCATGGGCACGGATGTGTACCGCAATCCCGGCGAACATGAAGAGGCGACCCGCTGGTCGCGGAATCAGGATTCGGTGAGAGGAATTGAAGTTGAATGGAAGCATAAGAGCGGACGGCCGTTCACCGTCCGCTGCGCCGCGCATGTGGTGAAGGACGGCAATGGGAATGTGGAATTCCTGGAGGGATTTGTCGAGGATATTTCGGAACGGCGCGCCCTGGAGCAGCAGGTGCGACAGGGGCAAAAGATGGAAGCGATCGGGCGGTTGGCGGGCGGAATCGCCCACGATTTTAATAATTTGCTCGGAGTGATCATCGGGTACGGCGATCTGGTGTTGGAACAGGCCGGCGTGAACAACCCTCTGCTAAAACCCGTGGAGCAAATCAGGAAGGCGGCCGACCGTGCGTCGGTGTTGACGCGGCAACTTCTGGCCTTCAGCCGGCAGCAAGTGCTGGAAATGAAGGTGCTCAATCTGAATGAAGTGGTGGCGGAAATGGCCAACATGCTGCCGCGGCTGCTTGGCGAGGATGTTCACCTGGAAACGATCCTTGATCCGGAGTTGGGGCAAGTAAAAGCCGATCAAGGACAGATCGAACAGGTCATCATGAATTTGGCCGTGAACGCGCGTGACGCCATGCCCGGCGGCGGCCGCCTGCTGATCCAGACGAAGAATGTACAGCTCGAAGAAGGATTCGCCTATAAGCAACCCGCAATGGTTCCCGGCGAGTACGTAATGATACTGGTGAAAGATACCGGCATGGGCATGGATGCTCAAACGCAAGCGCACATTTTTGAGCCGTTTTTCACGACCAAGGAGCGAGGGAAGGGGACAGGCCTTGGCCTTGCCACCGTCTATGGCTTTGTGAAGCAAAGTGGCGGGTATGTCTGGGTCAAGAGCGAGCCGGGAGTGGGCACAACGTTCACGATTTACCTGCCGCAGGTGCCCGAAGCAGCGGAACAAAATGGCGCAAGCACAGAGATGGTCGCCCCGAGCCGCGGCGCCGGAATCATTCTCCTGGTGGAAGATGAAGAAATGCTGCGCACCTTAGCGCGCAGCATTCTCGAACAGAGTGGGTATACAGTTCTCGAGGCGTGTGACGGAATGGAGGCGGTAGAGATCGCGAGGGAGCACAAAGGGCCCATCCACCTGCTCTTGACGGACATGGTGATGCCCGGAATGAATGGGCGGGCCGTCGCTGAAAGAGTGAGCCGGTTGCATCCGGATATCGCGGTGGTCTACATGTCTGGGTACACGGGATTCAGCGCGGAGGAAGCGGCCAGTTTGGATGCGGCCATTATTTCCAAGCCCTTCACACGTGACACCTTGCTCCAAAAATTGAGTGAAGCCATGGAATTGGAGAAGAAACCGAACCGGGCTTAGGTTTCGCTCCTCACCGCATTTCGCGCTTTCCACGAAGGGTAAACACAATCCGCTCTCTTTGCGAGTCTACCCGATCAGGACAGGCGAAAAATTATCAGATAATGTTTCCCGGAAACGCCAATCTCCGGATTGGCGATTGACGCCACGCCAATCCGGAGATTGGCGTTCGCAGGATTTCAGCATCGTAAAAATGAAAAGGGCAGCGGGGAAGATTCATTTCCGCTGCCCTTTTCAATTTCTCAAGGCTGGTATGGGCGCTTACATTTTTTTCTGCGCGGTGGGCGGGAGCAAACCGTTCATGCGCAGGTGCATCGAAAGCCCGGCGTAGTGGTCCGCGAAATCGGTGATGACCGCCAGTGCCGCGCCAAGGCGCGTGATCTGCTTGCCGCCAAAAAACGGGACCATTTCCGCCAGATTGGCGTCCGTCATTTTTGAGAATTGCTCGCCGCAATAATCCATGGACGCTTTGAGCCCGGCGACCAATTTATCTTTCGGATCGGTCTCGGAACTCTTTGCGAAGGGCGTGGCCGGCGGCGTGAACATCCTCGAGCAGACGGCGTTGTTCACATCGGCAATGTGGCCGATCGTTTTTCCGAAGGTCATGTTTTCCGGGGTCGGGCGGAAGCCGTATTTTTCCTCCGGCATAATTTGGGCGGTCGCTACCAGATTCTTTGCATAATCGTCGAACACTGCGCGAACACTGGCGGTAAGCGGATTTGGCGTCGCGCCTTGCGCCCTTACAACCATGGGCGCAACCAAGCAAATTGCTATAAGGCAGATCAATCGTTTCATCCCTGGATTCTCCTTTGGTCTCACTCGGTCAAGCCAGCATACGACGGATGGCAAGGCCGTTCAAGCGGAGGCCAGGTAGGGAAGTATCGATTCGCCCCCGTCACTGCGGACATAGCTGTCCCGCTACGTGTATTTCACCAAAGACATGAATCCGAAATCCATATGCAGCTGCATATGGCAATGGAAAAGGGAATCGCCGGGATGATTGGCGACGAAATCGACCTCCGCGTCGCTGAACCGCGGAATGTTGACGATGTCTTTCCTTATGCCGGCCGTGGTTTTCCCGCCGATCTTGACGATTTCAAAATCGTGGCGGTGCAGGTGCAGCGGGTGCGTGTCGCCGGTCTGGTTGTGGAAGACCATGCGGTAACGCTTGCCCTTTTGCACCAGGAGGGGGTCTGTGTCCGGCCAGGATTTATCGTTGATCGTCCAGCGATTAAAGTCCACGCGATAGCCCGGAATTTTCTTGAATGTAAGGTCGAAGGTTCCATCCGGTTCCGGAAGTTTGTCCTGGGTGCCGAAAGGAGTGTAGTCCCATGGCACCTTAGCGGTCTTCACCCATTTCGGTTCGCCGGTCTGGCCGGCGTATTCGATGACGATGCCCATGCCGTTCATTCTCTCTTCGTCGTCGATTGAGCCGAGGACCCAGACGCCCGGCTGGTTCATTTCTACAACGGCGTCAACGCGCTCGGCCACGCCGAGGGTTAGCACATCCACGGAAGCTTGCGTGGGAACAGGGTTGCCGTCCATGGCGATTACTTTGAATTTGTGTCCCGGCAGCGCGAACGAAATGTCATCGGTGGCGCTGGAATTCAGAATGCGCAACAGCAAGCGCTGGCCTTGCTTCACGCGGATGGGATCGCCGTGCCCGAGGGCTTTGTCGTTGATCGAACTGTTCTTGTAGGCGATTTCCCAGCCGTTGTTGGAGGGCCCGAGGTGCGCGAGGGAAGGCCCCCAGTGGTGCGCGGCCAGGAAAAATTCCTGATCGTACTTTCCCGGCTCGCTCTTCGGTTCCACGTAGAAGAACCCGAATTGGCCGCTGAATCCGGCAATGTCAAGATTGCCCTTGGACGGCATATGCGTATGGTACCAGCGCGATCCGACAGGGCCCGGCTCGAATGTGTACTGGCGGGTGCCGTGCGCGGGAACCACCGGCGTTCCTTCTTCCATGGAGCCATCTACTTCGGAAGCGACAAATTGCCCGTGCCAGTGCACAAGTTCCGGGTTGTCGGTATCATTGTGCACGTCCACGGTGACGCGCTTACCTTCGCGGAACCGCAAGATGGGGCCTGGAACTTTGCCGTTGTAACCAGCCGTTTTAATTACCACCCCCGGCGCGATTTCGACGCTGACCGGCGCGATGCGAAGCGTAAGATCAGGCTTTGCAGGTGGAAGCGCAGCTAGGGGGGGAAATCGCTGCACGGAAGCCAGAGCCGCACCCACGGCGCTCACACCGGTTGCGGCCAGAAATTCTCTCCGATTCAGCATGGCGACCCTCGAATCTTCCGGAATGGATGGAGTGGAAATGATTGTGAAACGCCATGATCCGATTGACTTTGGACCGTGTCAAGCGAGATTCATGTTGGTCCTAAGCCGAGGGTGGGCCATGCGGCGAGCGGCTACCCTTGGGAAACGCATTCGCCAGGCGCCGTCAGGACGAAGGTCCCTGTCTCTGAACTGTTCCCCCGACCAGTAGACTCGATCCCATGGATTACGTAAATTGAGCCCGACTCAATTTCATCGTCACCGCTTTACGACCTGCCGGAGAAAGGACAGAAAAAGGAACATGGGGGAAGATGCAACGGTTGCCGAGTTCAAAGTGGGAATCAAACTATTGCGGGATGGCCACCCAAACGAGGCGTTTGAATACTTTCGAAACGCTGCCGATTCGGAACAGAGAAACCCGTTTTACCTTTCATTTCTAGGGTTGTCTGTAGCCCGCGCCCAACGGAAGTGGGCCGCGGCTGTCGAACTATGCGAGATGGCAATAAGTTTGAGACGCAACGAAGCGCAACTCTACTTGAACCTGGCGGAAGTCTACGTGGCCGCTGGGCGGCGCGACGATGCCGTGGAGGTACTAGATCGAGGCTTGATTCAATTTCGGGCTGATGCTCGAATCAAGAGAGCGCGCGCCAATTTAGGCAAACGGTGTTCTCCTGTACTGCCATTCCTCGACCGCGAGCATTTCTTGAACCGGAGCCTGGGAAAGCTGCGACACCGCATGGCGGGGCGGCGCGGAAAAGTAGAAAATTAAAACACGGTCTGCGAATCCGGAGTTAGGCCCCAGAAAACGCTCTCCACGGGCAGTGAAACTCCACCGAATTACTCGTACAACCCCACTAGTGGAATGCCTCTGATACAATCTCCCTTCTTCGATCGTTCCTTATGGACTCGCCGGCGCCGAAATTTCATCTGCCCCCCTGGCTTCAGGCGGTCGTCGCCTCCGCGGGAGGTCTGGGCCTTTTCCTCATCGCGTTTCTCGATTCATCCGTCCTGACGTTTCCGGTAATCAATGACTTGTTGCTGATTGATCTGTCGGTCCGTTTTCCGGCAAGGATGCCGTATTACGCGGCGATGGCCACGCTTGGCTCCGTCGCAGGCTGCCTGTTCTTATACTATCTTGCGCGGAAGGGCGGGGAGGCGATGTTTCACAAGCATGCCGGACCCCGTGCGCAGCATATCCACGCCTGGATCAACCGCAACGGCTTCCTCAGCATTCTAGTGACGGCGCTGCTTCCGCCTCCCACTCCCTTCAAAGTATTTGTGATTGCAGCGGGCGCTCTGGAAATGCCTCTGCAAACATTTGTGCTGGGCTTGCTGGCAGCGCGGGGATTTCGTTTTTTTGGCGAAGGTTTTCTGGCCATTCGTTACGGAGATCAGGCCAGCCAGTTTCTCCTGACTCACAAACTGGAAGTTGCGGGAATCACGCTGGGCGCCGTGTTCAGCTTGTACCTTTTGTCCCTCCTTGCATTTCGGCCGCGTCAGGCACGTTGATCAATTCGGAGCGCGGATTTTCGCAGCGCCGGCGTCTCGCCGGCAATTTTTCCGATCAACAAGTAACACAAAAAGGCCGGCGGGTCGCCGGCGCTACTCGGAAATACATTTTCATTGCATTGCGGGCCTGCCAGAAATTGAAGCCTCAACGGTTTGGCGAGTCGTCAAATTCGAGACGCTCGCCGGTCACCAGGCTCTGCGCGTTCAGATCTATAACGGCGATGACGCCGCGGCGGCCCGCCAATTCGGACGCGAAGCGCATGTCGCGCATACGTACCTGGAAACCGTCGCCTTCAGGCCGGACGCTCGCCAGCGGAAATCGCGCGAAATTCAAGAATACGACGGCCACTGGACAGCTGACCGCGTTGTTTAGCGTCAGCGACGGCTGCGGCTTGAAGTGCACGTCCGCCAAGTCAGGATCGAATGCGCGCCCGGGCCCCAGCGGCACTTCCAGATTGAAGACCATGTTGTCTGTCTCCAGGACTCCCGACCAAAGAAGCGGATTCGACGGCAGGGGAAACGCCGCTGCCACCAGAGGAGTTTGTCCCCGGTACTCGTGCGAATCGAGTAGAGCAATCGCCCGCTGGTGCGCAAACGCCCGGCCGGCGATGATCAGCGCGACGAACACCAGGCCGGCAATCGCTCCTCGCTGGCGGCCGCGGCGCTTCGGCTTCGATCCGATCTCTTCCAGCACCAGGCGAAATAATTCCGGAAGGAGCAATCCAACCAGCAGGAAGAAAAGAATCCACGAGTCCACCGGGTAGGCCAGGTCCCAAGCGTACCACTTGGGACTGAAAGGCCAGAGCAGCTTCACGCCGTAACCATTCAGCATGTCTAGCAACAAATGCGCGCCCGCGCCAATCGCGCATATTGCCACCGCAGGAACAATTCCCACCGTGAATTTCGGATATGTTCGGCCAGCGAACCAGGAAGCCGTTGCGACTGCCGCGACGATCGCCGCGGTGCCAACCAGTGAATGAGTGACCGTTCGATGGCCGCGCAAGAATTCGTTTGCACCCGCGAGCCGCGTGACCCAGTCCACGTCTGCAACTAGGCCAGAGACGAGCAGCATCGGAGTCGCGGCCCGCGTGATTTTATTCAGCCCGGCGCGCCCGAGAGAGATGGAGATAAGCGCATGCGTTACGGGTTCCATGGTGTGGTGTTTCGTTTAGTAGGACAGCCACTCTTGGCTGTCCTCTTTTGCATCACCGACAAGGCGCGGACAGCCAAAAGTGGCTGTCCTACAAAAAGCTTCCCGCGATTGATCGAACGCCGGGGGAATACTACAACGGATCAGGGATGGCGAGGGTGAGAGCGTCGGGCACAATCCGAAATTCGACGGGGAGGCGCCCGGCAGGTTCTCCATCCACTTGGATCTGGACATGGGAGGCGCTGTTGGACGCACACTGCAGCGAACTGGTCTTGAAGAAGCGCACGTGCCGCGCGCCGCGCAGCTTTCCGGCCCAGATGAGCGGCAGGTAAGCGATGTACCGCCAGGCGCTGCGCGTGGTGACGAAAGCGAGTTCGAATTCCGGCTGCATGAGGTCGGCCTCGGTAGTGATTTTAAAGGGGCCGCCGTAATGCTTGGTACGGCCCACGATCACGAGGGAGGCGTCAATGTCAATCGCGTTGCCCGCCATTGATGTACGAAACAAGGGAAAATCGTATTTTGTCAATTGGCGCAGGCCTTCCTGCCAGTAGGCCAGAATGCCCGCCTTGAGCTTGATTTCCGGGCGCACGGCGGAAACCAGCGCGCCGTCCGCTCCGGCGCCCGCGACGCTCAGGAAATAGCGCGGCTCGCCGCTGGACTTTTCCGGGATGGCCAGGCCGAGCGCAATGCGCCGGTAAGGCGCGTTCACAATGCGTTCGGCGGCGCGCGGCAGGTTCCACGGCAGGCGCAATTCCTTGGCCAGAACATTGGCCGTCCCGGCAGGCAAAACGGCGAGGGGCACCTGGGAGCATGCCAACCCGTTCACGACTTCGTTCACCGTGCCGTCGCCTCCGCACACGATTACCAGTTGCCGCGATTCCTCGACGGCGCGGCGCGCCATAGCGGTCGCCTCGCCCGGGGCGGTCGTGCTCTGAAGCTCGGTTTCGATTCCAGCACCGCGAAAAATGCGGCGCGCCTCATCCAGCTTCCGCACACGGCGGCCGCCGCCGGCCGTGGGATTTACGATCAATAACGCGTCGCGAACATTCAAAGACAATTGGCTCACTCCGATCCATGGAAAGCAAACCCTTCAAAGAGAACTAAGATACCGTGACTGGGCGTAAAACGTACACCCTGTTTCCGGGCCGGGGGCGCATTGTATACTGAACCCCCATTTCTTTGGATGCTCCGAGGCCGCATGGCGAAGAACGCGACGATTGTCAAACAGATCGAAAAGCTGCGCGAGGAACTGCGCCGGCACGAATATCTCTACTACGTGCAGGACGATCCGGAAATTTCCGATGTCAAATTCGACCGCATGATGGAGGAACTGAAACGGCTCGAAGCGGAACATCCGGAACTCGTCACGCCGGATTCGCCGACGCAGCGCGTGGGCGGAGCGCCGCGCAAAGGATTTGAGACCCGCCGGCACTCCCCGGCGATGATGAGCCTCGATAACACGTATTCGTCGGAAGAGCTGGAAGATTTTGACCGGCGCGTGCGCGAGCTCTCCGGGCGTGAAAAGGTCGACTACGTCACGGAACACAAATTCGACGGCTTGAGCATCTCGCTGATCTATGAGGGCGGCGTGCTGGCGCGAGGCGTGACGCGCGGCGACGGCACGACCGGCGAGGAAGTCACCGCGAATGTGCGCACGATCCGCTCGATCCCTCTGCGCGTGGACGCCGCGGAACTCAAGAAGCTGCGCATGCCCCTGGATTTTGAAGTGCGCGGCGAAATCATCATGCCGCTGCGGGCCTTTGAAGCGCTGAATGAGAAGCAAGAGGAGGAGGGCGGAAAGCGCTTCTCGAA
>Ga0210409_10005657_pt1 | contig 13107 bp, 10 predicted proteins | sample IncBWH17MmetaG_FD_161649 | JGI IMG/M metagenome (GOLD analysis project Ga0210409, IMG submission 161649) | Forest soil microbial communities from Barre Woods Harvard Forest LTER site, Petersham, Massachusetts, United States - Inc-BW-H-17-M | ecosystem: Environmental > Terrestrial > Soil >...
CAGCCGTACCCCGGCCAATATCCTCAGCAGCAGGCGTCTCCCTATGGTCAGCCCGCGCCGGCGCCTGCGGGTCAACCGCCGATGATGTCACCCGCTCAGCCCGGGCCTGCGCCGGCCCCGGCGGGCACCGCGGGGACGATGGCCGTTCCCGGGCCGCTCGCATTTCAGTGCCAGAACGACGTGCCGTGCGGGACCCATCACTGCAACGTCCAGTACGGAAAATGCGCGTTCCCGTGTCAGTCGGCGGCCGATTGCATCACGCCCAATCAATGCCTGGCCGGCTTGTGCGCCCCTCCCTTCCCGACGCAGCAGCCGCACTGACGGCCGCGGGACCCGTTCAATAGTTCGTCGTCACGAAGTCCGTCTTCGGATTTTCCGCCCATCGCAACCCGCGAACGGCGTGGTCGATGCATTCGGCGATGCCGTTGTTGGGCGGATTCGTCGAGACGGTGACGCCGACGGCGCGCCCCATGCGGACCGCGACGCGCACCTGCACTTTCATGCTGTCGGGGGCGCGGCATCCGCCGATGAACGAAGTGTATCGAAGGGGGGCCGAGAGCTGCGCATCCGTTAGATCCGGTCCGCCAGCCGCCTGACCCATCGTGATCTCCTGGTGATAGTTATTGAGGATCGCCTCGTAGCTCACCCCCGAGGCGTAGCCGCCGCCGCCTCCTCCTCCTCCTCCGACGGGCGTGGGGCGCTTCTTTCCGCGGACGTCCCCGTTGACCTCCACCATCCCCGTTCGATCTTTGGCCACGACGACGTTGTCGTTGCGCGTGCCGCGGCGCGTGAAAAACCATGTGCCGAGAGCGCTGGCGAGGGCCACGACGATGAAGACCCCGAGGATCGACTTGGCCAGGCCGCGGCTCGCGTCCGCGCTGGCGGCGCGGATGACCTCCTTCTGCTCCGCTCGTTTCTCGCGCAGCAAGCGGGCCTGGTCGGCGAAAGGAGCAAACTCCTCCCACTCGGCGATGTCCATCTGCTGGCCGCCAATCTCGTCACGCAGCCCGTCCTCGGCCGTGAACGTGTGCGAGGCAATCTGCTGGAGCAACTCGACCGCCGTGAATGGACCGTGATCCATGCGGTCCTTGATGACCACGTAGCGGGGGCGCGGGTCACTCTCGAGTCGCGCCTTGAGCGCGATGAGACGCGCCTGCGGGCTGTCAGGAGTTGGCTGCTTTTTGCCGCCGCTTGCCGGAGGCCTCGCAGAGGGAATCTTCGACCCGGCGGGCGGAAGCATCGAGAACCTGACGTCGATCGCGAGCTCGGCGCTCTCGTCCAGGCGCGATTCGTTCACCTCCGGTGGATGAATGCTCCTCTGCGGCGCAAGGTGGTACATGGCGCTGGCGAGCGCTCCGAGATCTGCGGGTCGATGTGCGCGGTCACCGACAATCGCCTTGCCGATGAGGACCTCAAGCGAATCGGGAAGGGCCGGGTCGAAGTCCCGGGGACGCCGCATCGCGGGCCCGACATGTTGTCCCGTGAGCATCTCGTACAGCATGGCCCCCAGCGAAAACACACTCGCGCACGCGTCGCCCGGTTCCATTGATCGTCGCGTCTCGGGCGCCAGGCAGTGCTTGTCGTAGGGGTTCGTCGGGACGATGGCGAGGTGAGTCTGGACACGCGCAAGGCCGTCGGCGCAAGTCGCAATCGCGGACGGGTGCACGTACAATCGCGCACCTTGCGCGTGCCGCGCCTGGAGGTCGATGCACGTGGGCACCACAATCGCGATGGCTTCTTCCAGCGAAAGTCGTCGTGATTCCGATCGTCTGGCGTCCAATAGCGACCGCAGACTCATGCCGCCCGTCATGAGCGGTGATGCCGCCACGCCAGCCCTGGGAAACGCTTGGGGCAAGGCCATTCGTTAGCAGAATACGGCACGGTAGACTTTGCCCGCTAGGCCCATCTCCGCTGGCAACTGTTCTTACCACCTTGGCCTGTTGTCCTCAGTCTTGTAGCCCTCAGTCCTGGTTAGGCTCTTGCTCAGGCTTGCCCCGGCCGCGGGCGAGCTCGGCCACGACAGTGCGCCCACCAATGACCTGCCCGGCCAGTGCAGAAACCGCTCGATCGAACGCGCCCTTGCGAACACTGATGTAGGTCACTCGGTCACGCATCCGAATGCGCCCCATCTCTTGCGCGGGCACCCCTTTTTCCTCGAGCATTCGTTGCAAATCAGCAGGGCGCAGGCGCTCTCGTCGACCGATATTCACAAACAGCTCAACAAAATCGCGCTGTCCCTCGTCCGCGCTCTTCGGGGAAGGTCCATCCTCGACGAAAATCGGGCGCTCATCGTCTTCCTCCTTTGGAGGCTCCCACACTGCGTAGCTGGGTGCGGGTTGCGCGGTTTGCACGGTTTGCACGGGTTGCGCGGTTTGCACGGCCGCGGGACGAGGTTCGGGGTTGCGGGCTCTGCGCGCCTCCGCTGCTTCGGACGCGGCGTCTGCGCCACGGGCGCCCAAATGATCGCGCAACAGGCCCGCAACGATTTGCTCCGCATCGTCGTGAGAAAGCAGGCGTCTAGTGAGTGACAAGTCGTCGGGATGGATGGAACGGCCGGCGAAGGCTTCGACGAAGAGCTCCACGACGTCCATCTCGGCGCGCGTCTTGAGCTCTCCCGCCGTGGGAAGTTGTCGTTCGATGGGGCGAATCTTGTACGTGAGGCGCAGCAGGTAGAGGCTACCGATGTTCTTCGGGCCGACGATGGAAATGGCGGTTCCCGTGCGGCCTGCGCGACCCGTGCGCCCGGTCCGGTGCACGTATTGCTCCGCGGTCTCCGGGAAATCGTGATTGATGACATGCGTGAGATGCGACACGTCGATTCCCCGCGCAGCGATATCGGTAGCGACGAGAAAGCGAAGCTTGCCTTCCCGGGTGGCGTTCATGACGCGCTCCCGATCGACCTGCGGTAGGTCGCCATTCAGCCAGTCGGCATCGAAGCCCCGCGCCTTCAGCGCTTCGGCCACCCGCTGCGTCTCGTCGCGAGTGTTGCAAAAGATGAGCGCGCTCTCCGGATCCTCCACCTCCAGGATACGAACGAGCTGACTCACCTTGTCCATTCCGTGCATCACATAGATGTAGTGAGCGACCTCGAGCGCACCGATCTGGTCGCTCGAGAGGCTGATGAGTTCTGCATCGCGCAGCTGAGTGTGCGCGAGTCGCTGAATATCGGGCGGCAGCGTTGCGCTGAACAGCATGCCTTGTCGGGGTCGGGGCAAAAGCTCGACGATTGCGTGCAGTTCCTGCGCGAATCCCATCGACAGCATCTCATCGGCCTCGTCGAGCACGAGCACGCGGATGCCGCTTGGGTCCAGCGTCTTTTGCCGCAGATGATCGAGCACGCGCCCGGGCGTTCCGACGACGACCTGCGCGCCCGCCCGGAGAGCCGCAATCTGTCTCGTCATCGGAGCTCCCCCGTAGATCGCCGCAATGCTCGTGCCCCGGAACTGGCCGATCTGCTCGACCTCGCGGGAGACCTGCAACGCGAGCTCGCGTGTGGGACACAGCACGAGCGCCTGCGGAGCTCGCTCGGACGAGCGCACGATGCGGTCGATGATGGGTAGCGCAAAGGCCGCCGTCTTGCCTGTGCCCGTGCGGGCTTGCACGAGCAGATCGCGCCCTTCTGCTGCGGGCTCGAACACCGCGCGCTGCACGGGCGTCGGGAATCGATATCCCATTTTGTCGACCGCCCGCCTTACGTCCGCAGAGAGCGGCAGGACGTCGAACGTCGGCTGCTCCGCTGGCGTTTCGTTGGGGGGCGAAGCGGTCATCGCGACGTTTCTTAGCGCAAGTCCGTGGGGAGGTGGGCCGCGAAGTCGCGCCGCAATGGAAGCAGCTCGGAGTAGTCGCGAAGGATGATTTGCTCCTGCGTGCTTCGAAGTCGCAAGAGCGTGGCCCAGGCGTCGGTTCCGCCGGGCGCCTGCAAGCAAACCTGGCGGGCGCTCGCCGTATCGCCCCACTCCGGCAAGAGAGCGTGCCGAAACGCTCTCAGCGGCGCGCTGTCGTCCGGCGAGCTCGCGCCGCCGACCGCGTGTGCCGACCAGGCGCTCGCACTTGCACGGTCGACGGCCAAAGCCAGTGACCGAATGCGCTGCGCGCATTCGCGCGGTTGCGCTCCCTCCGCCACGGCGAGCTCTTGCGGACGCTGCAGGCCGAAAACGGCCGGGATGATCTGGAGCGCGCTCGCGGCGATGAACGCGACCGCGACCGAAATGACGACGACAAGCGCCACGCGCTTACCACGAAGGCGCGCACTGGCCTCGGCGTCGGAAGAAGTGTTCATCGCGCTTGACCCGGTCGTCCTAGTTAAGCTTCAGATATTTTTGAAGGTCCCGATGCATACACCGAGGCGGGAGACGTGGCGAAGCGAGAAAAACAACGAACGCTTTGGCCGACCGAAGCTGCGGTAAGCGACGTCGTCGGTCGCCTCATCGAGTTTTGGGGGTTCAAGCGAAACATGGGGCGTGTGTGGACGGTGCTTTATCTATCGCCGGATCCGCTGAGCGCCGACGACCTGCGCGAAGCCCTCGCCTTATCGAGCGGTGCGGTCAGCATGACTCTGTCGGAGCTTGCGCGTTGGGGGGTCGTGCGCAAAGTCTGGATCCACGGAGAGCGCAAGGATTTCTACACGGCAGAAGTCCAGCTCTGGCGGATGATCAGCCGCGTTTTCAACGAGCGGGAGCGGGTCGAGGTCAATGCCGCCATCGAGGCGTTCGAGGAGGCGCTGGGCAGGCTCGATCGAATCAGAAAGACCGCAACCGAAGTCGCGATGCAGACGCGCGCAGAGTTGCAATATGAGCGCATCTCTCAGTTGCTCGAGCTAGCACGGTTGGGCCGTCGCCTGCTGGACGCCCTCGTTTCGACGGCCAAAGTGGACGCCGAACCTCTCGTGCGCTTCCTCTTGGGCAAGGGGTCGCGAGACAGCTAGTTGAGCTGCGATTTGTCCGGCGTCTCGGGCTTCTGACCTTCGAGGAAGACCGCCGTGACTTCGCGTTCGAGCGCGGCCGTGAGCTCCCCTTCGAGAGCTTCAAGGGAGCCGGCTGTGCGCTCGACGTTGCGTTGATACACGAACACACGCACGCGCGCCGGCGCACCATCGTTGGCGGGCGGGGCGTCGAGCACGAGGAGCGCCCTTGGGTCGACACCATCCACGACAAGCTCCGCTCCGGGGAGATCGACGACGTAGACCTCGGCCTCTTGTACGTAGCGCGCCAGGACCCGGTCGAGTTTTTCAATCGACGTCTTGACCACTGCCGTGAACGCCTCGGGGCTCGGCGCCCATGTGGGCGGCGGGTGCATGGCATCGAGCGCGCGCGATCGGAGCAGCGCCTCGGTGGCCCCTCGGGCGTTGCCCTGCTCGTCTCGCACCAGACCAAGATAATAGTGCGCATCGGCGCTCATCGGCTCGGCCGTCGCCGCCTGCTCGATGAGCGGCGCGGCCTTGTCCAACTGGCCCAGCTCATACCAGGCGCGCCCGATGAGAAAGAGGTAGCTCGGCGCATCGAAAGGACCCTCGGGAAGAACCTTCATCGCTCGTTTCGCCTCCTCGTAGTCACCTTTTGCGGTCAATGCGTCCACCTTGAGCAAGATGCAGTCGGCCACCTCGGCGTCCGTCTCGGCGTAGTCGAGAGCCTCTTCGATTTGACCGATGGCGCCGTCGTAGTCGGCCAGCGGCGTGATCATCACCTCTGCAGCATTGAGCATGGCTTCGAAGTACGACTCGTCGAGCGCGATCGCCTGCCGGTAGTGTTCGAGCGCCTCCTCGGCCTCGCCTCCCAGCGCGGCGGCGAAGCCCATGAGGTTGTGGACCTCGGCGGACTGCGGGTCGATTTCGAGCGCGCGCTTGGCGCACGCGATCGCGCCGACCGAGTCCCCCTTTTGGGCGAGGTCCCAGCCGCGGTCGAGATGAGCGGTGAGCTGATCTTCCATGGCGTGGGGCTCGCGTCCTTGTGTGCCGGACGCAGCGGCCCCCGTCAAGCTCGCGCTACCGGGCGCACCGTTGCGTTGCTTGGCTTGTTTGGCCTAGTTGGCGCCTAGTTGGCCCGCTACTGGGGAACCGGGCGCCCTCGTCCGTCGAGCTGTGGACACAGATTGGGCTCGATGTCCGGGCCTTCGCACGTTCCTGGAGCACGATCGTGCACGATGACTCGCGTTCCCTGTTTTTCTTTGGTGACCAAGACCGCGTGCCAACCTTCGGGGAGCTGTGGATCGGTCCAGGCGAAGAGCTGCTTCGCATCCGCGGGCGAGAGGTTCACGCACCCGTGACTCTTCACGTGGCCGAACTCCGCGTGCCAAAAGGCGCCGTGCAACGCGAAGCTGCCGTTGAAGTATTCGATGTACGGCACGTCTTCGATGGAATAGGGCCCATCGCTGGCAAGCTCGGCGTCGGCGTCCATCGTGGCGGAGATGTGCTTCGCGTAGATGCGGAACACCCCGGGAACGGTCTCGTGCTCGTTTCGTCCACTCGAGAACACGGTGGCAAACACCGGGGTCATCCCCTCGAAGGCGACGAGCGTCTGGCGCTTCAGGTTCACGTCGATCCACTTTTCGTTTTCGCGCAGGCTTTCGGTGGGTGGCCCGGGTTCTGTCTGCGTGAAGTCGTATTGGCGCAGCCAAAAACCCTCGTCGGTCTCCGAATACTGGGAGTCGCCCACGCGAGCCGTTTGTCCCGTGAGCCCGATCGCGTCGAAATGGTCCAGCTCGCCCTCCATGGCGGACGCTTGTTTTCCTTTCTCGTCGAGTGTCCAGCGTCTTGCGTGGTAGGCCATCACGAAGGCGACCGGGAGCTTGTCGATGCGCCGCGAGGGGTGGTTTTTGGTCTCGAAGGTCGCGCTGTCTTGGCCGAGCCAGACGCCGTGATAGTCCGTCAGTGGCTTTTGGATCAGGATGCGATCGGCAGGCGTGGAGAAGCCGCTCACGGTCTTCCACCAGCGGGAGCCGGACGCAACCAGATCGTGATCGAGCGACAAGTAGAAGCCTTTGACCATGCGGCGCGCGATCGGGCCGTCGCTCTCTTGCAATTCCGCGAGCGTTATCTGCATGGGACCCCCATCGGGCCGGTCCTTTTCCCACCATGGGGTGTCGTCGCTCTCCGTATCGCCCGTGCCCGCGTCGATTGGCGCGGCTGCGACGCTCGTCGTCGCGTACGGGTTTTGGTCCGAGGTCGAATCTCGCGCAGCGCTGACGGTATCCACGCTCTTCGGCTTTCTCGGCCGATAGAGCCACGGTTCGAGCCTGCGCCGCTGCGCATGGGAGGGAATCTGCCGATAGAGCGGTGTCCCGTTGAGCAGGTTGATCCCGTACGTGTAGGGAAGCAAGCCTTCGAGATCGGGCGCGTGCACCGTCTTGAGCTTGGGGTGCTGCATGTCGGTGGTCACGAACTTGCCGCACACGAAGCCGCCCGCCAAAAGCGAATACCAACCTTCGGGGCAGTTGGCTTTCTTTTGCGGCTCCCCAGAGGCGGCGGGCGTTCGTTCGCCGTAACGCAGATACCCGAGGCGCTGCACCGTCGCGACCCGATCGCGATCTCGTTTTTTGTCCAACAGAAACTCTGTGTCGCTCAAGACCTGCACTTGCACCGAAAGCGCCTCCACCCACGGCCCTTGATAGGGTCCGGCATCCGCGGAACTTGCAGCGCTCTCGGCAGGCGCAGGCGTGGGCTCGGACGTCGAGGCGGGCGGAACCGGAGCGGCGCTCGGTGCAGGCCGATGCCCGCGACATCCCGCGCTCACGACGCTCACCACGGCGATCAGGAAGGTCAGTGCAAGCAGCGCGAACCTGCGGCAATACATCGGGCGCTTCCGGTATCTACTATCGTGGTGGGGGGGGTGCGAACCAGTTCTCTTCAGGTGTCGACCACGCCTTGGCAAAGCCGCGGACGAGCCGTCAGCACCTGAACGCTCGCGGCCGGAGGGGGAATTCCCGGCAATGGGATGGTACAAACATGTGGGCGTGCAAGAGCGGTCCCCCATAGCTGAGCCGAGGCGCGCGCCGCTCGGCGAAGGGGCAGCGCAGGCTGCGCCGACAGCGCCGCACGCAACGCCGCACGCTATCAAACGAAGACGCAACGGTCCGGAGCGCTTCTGGTCCCGCGGGCCCGTGCGCCTCGCGCTCGTCGTGTGCCTCGCGATTTCGAGCATCGTTCACTGCTCGATGATGCCGCTGCGCCTGCGTCTGCCGGGCAGCTTCGAGGTCAAGGACATGGAGGGCGAGGCGCTCATACCTGTCGATGTGCTCACCGCCGCCGATCTGCCTCCACCGCCGCCTCCGCCGCCGGTCGAGCCGGCTGCGCCGCCCGAGGAAGAAAAACAAAAGGAACCGGCGGAGCCCAAGCCTCCGCCGAAGGTCATTCGTCACGCCGATGCGGGCGCGGAGGACGCATCGCCCGATGCGATCGCCGATGCGGCGCTGGACTCATCGGTCAGCCTCGAGGACGCCGCGCTCGCCGAAGCGGATTCCGGTTTCAACGGGCCTCGCGACCCGGAAGGGATCGTGGCGTCGCCCTCGGTTCGAGCCGACGTTGTTCTCGTGACGCTGATCGTGAACGCAAGCGTCATCCGCGCTCATCCCGTGGGGAAGCGCATCGGCCGTTTGCTTCGAGCCATTCCCCAATGGGACCAGTTCATGAGCGGCTCGGATCTCGATCCTGTGCGCGACCTGGATTGGCTCCTCATCAGCGGTCCGTCCCTCCGGAATTCGTCGCGCGATTCGGTCGTGGTTCATTATTCGGCGCCGGATGCCGTCATCGATCGAAGGATTCAGATCATCAGCCGCACCTATTCGCGCGGCGGGCCGTTCGACGCAGGGGTCAGGAGCGTCAAGGCGTCGCTGATCTACGCCGACGGCGCCGAACGCGTCGTCCTTCGTCCCCAACCGCATTTCCTCGCCGTCGTGCCCCCCAACGTTGCCGAGAAGAACGCGCGCGCACTTTCCGTCGGGCTGTCGGAGCCTCACCACGGAGAGGCGATGTTCTTGCGCGTCGTCGACCCGCACCATCCGATGCCCGAGATTCCCCAATCAATCACCGAGATGCGGATGCGCGTGACGCCGCGGGCCGACTTCGGGGCGGACGTGTTCGTGGAGTGCGACACCAAAGACGATTCGGCGGCCGCCGACGCCGCCGTCGAGATTCGAGGGTCGTTCCGACGTCACAACGACGCCCTAACCTCGATACTGACCCACGGTTTGCTCGACCATGTCACCGTCGCTTCCGACGGCACCACGGTGACAATCCGCCTGACGGCGACCCTGGATCAAATCGAGACGATGGTCACGCTGGCCGAAGACCTTCTCGGCATCCAAGAGGCGCCCCAAGCTCCCGCGGGTTCGGCGTCGGCCGCGCCGAGCCCGCGTTCAACGCCGAGTTTGACGCCGGTCGCCCCAAGCTCACGTCCAGCCCCGCGCCGTCCGCGATAGAGTCGTGCGATGCGCTCCGCTTTCCTGTTCATCCCCGTGCTGCCCTTCGCAATCGCCGTCGCAATGGCTGGGTGCTCGAAAACGCCAGAGGAGCCGACCAGCGACTACAAGCCGTCGCAAGCGGCGCCGTTGCCGCCCGGCCCCGCGAAGCTCGAAATCGAAGACCCCGTCGTCGGAACGGGCCGCGAAGTGATCGCGGGCGATACTGTGCACGTGCAGTACACAGGGACGCTGACCAACGGCAAGAAGTTCGACAGTTCCTATGATCACGGTGGCTCGCCCTTCAAGTTCACTGTCTCCAAGGGGGAAGTCATCAAGGGCTGGGACCAAGGCGTGATCGGCATGAAGGTGGGCGGCAAGCGACGCCTGCGGATTCCGTCGGATCTCGGGTATGGCGAGAAGGGGAGCCCGCCGAACATTCCGCCCGGCGCCGGTCTCGTCTTCGAGGTCGAGCTCGTGTCCATCGATTGAGCGGCGACTGGCACACGTGTTGCTGACTTGATGGTCGAGCCGTCGTCGTAAGGCGATCGTCTCGGTAAGGTTGGCCTTTTTATCGCGACCCCTCTTTCAGCCAAGACATTCGCGTCATGGCTTTCAGGGGCTCTTGGTCGCAGTGGAGAACTTCCATGCTTCGTCTTCATGCTTCGCACCCTGTCGCATGGGTGTTGGCCCTCGCAGGCGCTTCGCTCGTGGTCAATGCGCGCGATGCGCGGGCGTGCGGCGGTTGCTTCCATCCCCCGCCGGCTCCCTTGGAAGTGCAGGCCAGCGTCGTGACCGACCACCGCATGGCGTTCTCGATGTCCACGAAGCAAACCGTGTTGTGGGATCAGATTCGCTACAGCGGCAGTCCGAAGGACTTCGCGTGGGTGCTCCCCGTGCGACCGGGCGCGCGCATCGAACTGTCGCAGGACGCCTGGATCGCCGCGCTCGATGCAAGCACACAGACGGTCGTGACGGGGCCTCCGTCGAGCTGCGGCGGGCCACCGTCCGCCAGCTACTCCGGGGGCTGCGCCTTCGGCGGTTTCTCGAGCAGCGAATCTTCGGCCGGCGCCGCAGGCAATCTGGTCGATGCCGGAGGGGGCCAGGTGCAAATCATTTCTCATCAGGTGGTCGGTCCGTATGACGCGGTCACGGTGCGCTCGACGCAAGGCGAGGCGCTCGGCGACTGGCTGCGTGCCAATGGCTACGACATTCCAGCGACCGTTCAGCCGATCATCGACGCGTATTCGAGTGAGAGCTTCGACTTCATTGCTCTGAAACTCGCTCCGTCCGAGGGAGTGCAGGACATGCAGCCAGTGCGCGTGATCACCCCTGGCGCAGACCCGACGCTTCCCTTGCGAATGGTCGCCGCCGGCGTCGGCGCCAACGTCGGCCTGGAGCTTTATGTTCTCAGCGAAGGGCGTTATCACCCTGCGAACTTTCCCGACGCGACGATCGACTTCACGAAGCTCGCATGGGATCCGACGGCGAGCCGCTCGAACTACTCGGAGCTGGCGACGGGAGCGCTCGCCGCCAACGGCGGTACGGGGTGGCTCACGGAGTCGTCGCAGCCCGCAAACCTCTACGGTTTCATGGGTGCCAACCCGCCTCTCGGGACGACTTACGAATCGACCTGTCGACTGACGACCTTCGTCCCTTTGACCTGCGCGGCGCAAGCGACCGACGCGGCCGCGTCGCAAGATGCGGTTCTCGAGGGCAGCACAGCGGCGCCCGATGGCAGCACAGCGGCGCCCGATGGCAGTGCGATAGCGGCGGATGGGGGAGCTGGCGATGCTTCTCCGTGCGCATCCCAGCCGCTCCTTTCTTGCGATGACCTCTCGCTGGCAATGACCGGCATTGCCACGGGCAATCTTTGGGTGACCCGGCTGCGTGCGGCTCTGCCGGTGGGCGCGCTGGCCCAGGACTTGGTGCTCGAGGCAACGGCATCGCAAAATCCGGTGTTGAACGCGCACCACACAAACTCGTACACGATCGCCAACTACGACCCCTGCGCGGGACAGGGACAAAAGAACGGTGCGGCGCCGGCCGCCTCATCAAGCGGCTGCGGTTGCCGAACCGCGGAGTCGAACGACCGCTACGCCGATGTCCTCATGCTGTCGCTGGGAACGGCTGGGCTCCTTCTATCGCTGCGTCGACGCACCGCGCGCGCAAGACGATAGGGTGCGGGGAACAATGTTATGGCGCCGCGTGTCCTGATTGACGGAGCTGCGAACGCAATGTACCGCGAGGCGACCGTGAAGACCGACAAAGGTCACGCCGAGGCGCTTCTCATGGAGCTTGTCGCCGATTTGAGGCAGGTGCCTGTAGAGGAGGCGACACGCGCGCTTCACACCCGCGCACTCCAGCTAAAGCACTCGGTCGCAGTGTGGTCGGCAAGTTTTCCCGACGAAAGCGTGCGTCGGTCGACCTGCGACGAGATTCTCGCGCTAAAGCACGAAGCAGGGGTATTTCGAGTTCGGCTGCCCTCCGGCGCCCAACTCGCTGCGCGCACGCATTGATTCGCCGTCAACGGCATCGACGATTCCGAAGACACGACGTAGGGTGGTGGCTGCTCCGTGCCGAACCTACTGGCGATGTCCTTCGAAGGAGAGCTTACGCCGTCGTTCGACTTGCGCTGCCTGCGGTCCGGGCAAACGCTGCCTGACGGGTGGGGCCTCGGCTGCTACCCCGCGGGGGAGCCCTCCGCGTCCGTCCTCAAAGAGCCCGCTCCGTCGCAGGGGAGCATTCGCGGCGAGCTGGTCAAGGCATGGGAGCACCTCGAGTCGTCGCTGTTCGTGCTGCACATTCGGACCGCCATGTGGGGTTCCAACACCGACGCCAATACGCAGCCGTTCGTGCGCTCGTGGGGTGGTCGCGAGTGGATGATCGGTCATGCGGGCAGCCTGACCAACGCCCTCGAGCAACCGGAAAGCCCGCGCTTCCAGCCGGTGGGTGCGACCGACACGGAGCGCGTGTTTTGCGTGTTGCTCGAACGCATCGCCGAGCGTGGCTGGCGGTCGTTGGCCGAAGCGGATCTCAAGGTGGTCCATGGATGGCTGCTCAATCTCAACACGCTCGGCTCGCTCGACCTGGTCCTCTGCGACGGCGGGGATTTGCTCGCTTACTCCGATCGCTTCGGTGGGGGAACTTTGCAGCTCGGTGAGCTCCTTCCGCCGTACGCGAAGCTCGTCATCGGCGACGATGACGTCGACGTGGACTTGACCAGTCGCGGCAAAGCCGACCGGAAGGGCATCATCGTGTCGTCGTCGGCGCTTCGTAGCGACGGGTCGGCACTTCGCCTTCGCTGGCGCCACCTGAGCCCCGGGGAGCTCGTCGTCGCTCGGCAAGGCGCGATCGAGGCGATCGTCCTTGCGCCGCAATCGAACGGGGAGCCTGCTGTAGGCGCCGCCGCCGCGCCGCGCACTCGCGAGCGCCGGCGTCAGGCAGCCGCTGCCTCGCCGATGAGGCTGCGCATCATCCACCGCACGTCGTATAACTACGCCAATACCGTCGAACGCAGCACCCATTTGCTTCGGCTCGTCCCGGCTCACGACCGGCTGCAGACGCTGCTCGATTCGGATGTGACTGCCTCGGTGCAAGGCCGAAGTCGCGATTTCGACGACGTCTTCGGCAATCGCGTTCGGCGCTTGGCGATCGACACGCCGTACCACGAACTCTCGATTGTCACGCGGTCGCAAGTCGAGCTCCGAGACACGA
>Ga0210409_10005658_pt1 | contig 13105 bp, 12 predicted proteins | sample IncBWH17MmetaG_FD_161649 | JGI IMG/M metagenome (GOLD analysis project Ga0210409, IMG submission 161649) | Forest soil microbial communities from Barre Woods Harvard Forest LTER site, Petersham, Massachusetts, United States - Inc-BW-H-17-M | ecosystem: Environmental > Terrestrial > Soil >...
TGTTCATCGTGAGCGCGAGCATCATCGTGGCGCCGGTGCTGCACCGCATGCTGCACCTGTTTCATTTCGACGAGCGAGACAAATGACCGCCACTCCAAACCCCGCCGCGGGCGGCGTGCTGCGCGCCAGCCTCGCCGCGGCGCTGCTCTGCTCCCCCGCGGCACTGACCGCCGCCCCGGCCGCGAGCCAGCCTGTCAAAAAGCCGCTCAGCACCGCGGAAGTTCTGGCGGCATCGAGCGCCGCGGACTGGCGGCCCCTTGATCCGCAGAACACGCTGTACATGGAGCTCAGCGGCGGGCGGGTGGTCATCGAGCTCACTCCGCAGTTCGCACCGCACCACGTCGCGAACGTCGTGGCCCTTGCGCACGGCAAGTACTTCGACGGCCTGGCGATCGTGCGCGCGCAGGATAACTACGTCGTGCAATGGGGGGACGCGGCGGGCCACAAGCCTGTCGGCGCCGCGCGGCGCACGGTGGGAGCGGAATTTGAGCGCCCGCTGCGGGGAGTGTCGGTCACGAAACTCCCCGACCCCGATACCTATGCCCCGGAGGTCGGGTTCGTAGACGGGTTGCCGGTGGCCGCAGACCCGGTGCTGGGGCGCGCGTGGCTGGTGCATTGCTACGGCATGGTGGGAGCTGGCCGCGACAACGATGTCGACAGCGGCGGGGGCACGGAGTTGTATGTCGTGATCGGCCAGGCCCCGCGCCATCTCGATCGCAATGTCACGCTTCTCGGGCGCGTCGTGTCCGGCATGGAGCTGCTGTCGGTGATGCCGCGCGGCAGCGGTGCGCTCGGCCGCTACGAGCGCCCCGAGCAGCACGTGCCGATCAGGTCCATCCGGGTGGCGGCGGATGTGCCGCCGGCGCAGCGCACGGAACTCGAAGTGCTGCGCACCGACACGCCCGCCTTCCTCGCTTACGTCGAAGCACGCCGCAGCCGTCGCGAGGAGTGGTTCAAGGTGCCCGCCGGGCGCGTCGATGTCTGCAACGTACCGCTGCCGGTGCGGCCGCGGGACAACGGCGCTAAATAAGCGCGGGGACGCGACCTCAGTGATGCGGCGGCGGGGGCGGCGGGGGGTGCGGCACCGGACCCTTCGGGCGCTGCTCGCGCGCGTGCTCGACCATCTGCTGGCGCTGCGAGGGGGTGGCGTTGCGCCACTGCTCGCGCAGCATCTGGCGGCGCTCGGGGGGCAATTGCTGAAAGCGGTGGAAATTCTGGCGCACGCTTGCCTGCTCGTTCGGCGGCAGTGCCTGGAACCTCTGCCAGCGGCCGCGCAGCGCGTGGCGCTGCTCGGGGGGAAGGGAGTGCCAGCGCGAGAAACGCTCGCGTGCCTGGTCACGCTGCCCGGGCGACATGCCGAGCCAGCGCTCGCTGCCGTGTGCCAGGGCCTGCTGCCGCTCGGGCGGGAGTCCGTTCCACTGGCTGCCGTAGCGCGACAGGAGCCGTTGCTGATCCGGCGAAAGACTCGACCATGCCACGCCCGATGACGCGGGAGCGGTTTGCGGCTCCTGGGCCATCGACGGCGCGAGCGCGGCAGCGGCTGCGCCGACCAGCACGGCAAGCGCCAGCGCACGCCATCGGTTATTCATTGTTGGTCCTTTCGGAGGCCTTCGTGGCAGCCGGGGGCATCTGGCGCTGCGCTCGCGGGGACGGTAGCAAGGGCGGCGGCGGGGACGCCGGCCGTGCCGGCGCTGCGGCCCTCTTCGCGTCGGATTTTGCGCCCGGCGGGTCCGGCTGCGAGAGGTAATCGGGATTCACCTCGGCCAAGCGGTCGACGCTGCCGAGGAATTCCAGGAAGCCGGCATCGGGGTCTTCCGCCAAGCGGGCGTCGTCGCCGCGTGCCACGACGCAGCCAAGCGCCAGCACAACCCCCAGCAGCGCAAGCGCATTGCGCCCGCTGCACATCAGCCATCGCTCTCAGCATTGGCTTCGGTCTGGGCTGCCGCCCACTCGTAAAACGGACCGTCCCACCCTTCAATCAGCTCGAGCGCCTCGTTGTCGGCGAGCAGATCCATATCCTCCACGGTTGAGCGCTGTGCTTCGGGCATCGGCATCTCGATGCCCGCGGGCTCGTGATGCCACAGCAGCACCACCAGCACCGCTGCAGCCGCGGCGCCCGTGACGGGCATCAGCGTGAGACTGCGCCACGACAGCGAGCGGCGGCGCGCGCCCGCCGCCGCGAGCGCCGCCTGCCGCGCCTGGTTCAGTCGCGAGCGCGTGCGCGCATCGATGCGCGACACGCTCTGCGTCAGCACCGCGCGGGCGTTACGCTCAAATTCCGTCAATGTCTCATTCAACGGGCTCATACGTAGAGATCCCCGAGTTGTGCGCGCAGTGCCCGCACTGCGCGAAAATAATGCGTCTTGACGCTGCCCTCCGAGCAGCCCATGGCGGCGGCGGTCTCGGCCACGTCGAGGCCCTCGAGCGTGCGCAGCAGGAACGCCTGCTGCTGTCGCCGCGGCAACTCGCCCAGGGCCTTCTCGAGCGCCCCCACCGCCTCGTCCAGCTCCAGCCGCCTCACCGGCTGCGGGTCGGGACTCACCGCCTGGGAGATCGGATCCGGCTCCTCCTCGTCCTCGTCGCCCCGGAAGGGGAACCAGGCCATTACGCGTCCGCGCACCGTGCGCCGGCGCTGCATGTCGCGAATGCGGTTCTCGAGAATGCGATAAAAGAGCGGCTTCCACTCCTGCGCCGGCCGGTTCGCGTAGGCGCGCGCCAGCTGCAGCATCGCATCCTGCACCGCATCGAGCGCATCGTCCTCATGCCGCAGCGCGGCCTGCGCGATCTTGAATGCCTTGAGTTCGACGCCGGCCAGGAACTGGTCCAGCGCACGCGAGCGGGTCTGAGCTTCAGGGTCGGTCAGGTCCACGTCGCCGTGTAGAGCAGCCGGCATGCTATAAGGCGACGCGAGCGTAGCAAACTCGGACATGGCCTGTATAACGCGCGCCCGCGTGCGTGGGTTGACGGCCCAAATGCCGAATAAGTCTCTGATTTAACGTACCCCTTGCCACACGTGCCCACGATCTTCAGGGTGGCGCTCGACACCCCGCTGCGACAGCTGTTCGACTACCTGCCCACGGCGGCGACGCCCGCCGCGGCGCAGCCGGCCATCGGCGCGCGGGTGCGGGTGCCGTTCGGCCGGCAGCGCCTGGTTGGCGTGGTGATGGCAGTCTCCGCCAGCTCGCCCGTGCCAGCGGCACGCCTGAAGCCGATCCTCGAGGTCCTCGATCGCGAGCCGCTCCTCGATCGGGGCGCGCTCGGTCTCATCGAGTGGGCGGCGCACTACTACCACCACCCGCTCGGGGAAGTGCTCGCGAGCGCCCTGCCCAAGGCGCTGCGGCTCGGCGCCTCCGCCACCACGCGCGAGGAGCACTGGGGCGTCACCGACGCGGGGGCCGGGGCGCTGGCGGCGGGCGAGCTGCGGCGTGCGGTCCGACAGCGCGAGCTCCTCGCTTTTCTGCTCGAGCGCGGCGGTGCCACGGCCGCGGTCCTCGATGCGGGCGCGGGTAGCTGGCGGGGGGCGGCGCGGGCACTGACGCAGCGCGGCTGGATCGCGAGCCGCGAGGTCACCATCGCGAGCGCGCAGGCGCCGGCGGCGGTGCGCGTTGCGGGACCGCCGCTGCTGCCCGAGCAGAGCGCGGCGGTGGAGGCGGTCAGCACAGCCCTCGGCGCCTTCAGCGCGTTCGTGCTGCACGGGATCACCGGAAGCGGCAAGACCGAGGTGTACCTGCGGCTGATGGAGCGTGTGCTGCTCGCCGGGCGGCGGGTGCTGCTCTTGGTGCCCGAGATCGGCCTCACGCCGCAGCTCCTCACCCGCTTGCGCGAGCGGTTCGACACTCCGATCGCCGCGTTGCATTCGGCACTCACCGACCACGAGCGGCTTCTCGCCTGGCGCGCCGCCTTCGGCGGCGAGGCGCGCATCGTGCTCGGGACCCGTTCGGCGGCGTTCGCTCCGGTCCCGGACCTCGGACTCATCGTGGTGGACGAGGAGCACGATGCCTCCTTCAAGCAGCACGAAGGCGGCTTTCACTATTCGGCGCGGGACCTGGCGGTGATGCGGGCGCGGTTCGCCGGCGTGCCGGTAGTGCTGGGCTCGGCGACGCCGGCCCTCGAGACGCTGCACAACGTCGCCGCGGGCCGCTACGCGCTGCTGAAACTTCAGCGCCGTCCCGCGCAGGCGCAGCCGCCGCGGCTGTCGCTCTTGGATCTGCGCAGCAGCGCCGTGCGGTCAGGTCTCGCAACGCCGGCGGTGCTCGCGATCGAGCGGCATCTCGCCGAGGACGGCCAGGTGCTGGTATTCCTCAATCGCCGCGGCTACGCGCCGACGCTCCTGTGCACGGCCTGCGGCTGGATCGCCCCGTGCCGCGACTGCGACGCGCGGCTCACCGTGCACCTCGGTGCCGGCAGACTGCGCTGTCACCACTGTGGCGCCGATGCAGCGCTGCCGGCGCGCTGCCCGCAGTGCGGCTTCACGGTCAAGCCCGTCGGGCAGGGGACCGAGCGCATCGCGGAGACGCTCGTCGCCCTCTTCCCCCAGGCGATGGTCGCGCGCCTCGACCGCGACGTCGTGCGCCGGCGCGGTGACCTCGAGAGCGTGATGCAGCGCATGTCCTCGGGCGAAGCGCGCATCCTCGTCGGCACGCAGATGGTCACCAAGGGGCACGACTTCCCGAACGTGACGCTGGTAGTGGTGTTGAATGCGGACCAGGGCCTGTTCAGCACCGACTTCCGCGCGCCCGAGCGCCTCGCGCAGACCATCGTGCAGGTCGCGGGGCGCGCCGGGCGCGGAGCAAGACCCGGCGAAGTGCTGATCCAAACGGAATTCCCCGATCACCCGCTGTTGCAGAGCCTGCTCGCGGCCGGGTACGAGGGATTCGCGCGTGCGGCGCTGGAGGAGCGCTCGCAGGCCGCCTGGCCACCGTTCAGCCGACTCGCGGCGCTGCGCGATTCGGCCCGCAGCGCGGACGCCGCGCTGGCCTTCCTCAGCGAGGCGCGCCGCCTGGCGCGCCGCCCGCCTGCCGGCGTGCGCCTCCTCGGTCCGGTACCGGCGGCGATGGCGAAGCGCGCCGGGCGCTATCACGCGCAGCTGCTGCTGGAGAGCCCCGAGCGTGCGCGCCTGCACGCCTTCCTCGATGGCTGGCTCCCTGAGGTCGAGCAGCTGAAGAGCGCGCGTGCCGTGCGCTGGTCGCTCGACGTGGATCCGATCGAGCTGTTCTGACGCGTTACTCGGCGAAGTCCGCCGCGAGGATCTCCCGTTCCACGGCGTTGTCGGCGGCGGGGTGCGCGGCATGCCCGCGGCACAGCCCCTCGAGCCAGGTGGCGCGCTGCGAGTCAGGCTTGCGCTCGCAATGCGCCACGAGCAGCGCGCTGAAGCGCTTCTTGAACTGCAGGCGCGGGAAAGCCGCCACCACCTCTTCGACCTCGCGTGATTCGAGATGCCTCGGGTCGGGCCCGTCCACATCGGTCGCGGCGCCGAGCGCGACCAACATTGCCTCCGCCCCCTGCCGCTGCGTCAGCGCCCACGCCCCGTCATGCATCTGCACTGCATGCCAGACGCGATCGCCCGCGGCGGCCGTACCGTGGTTCTCGTGCACCCAGCGCTCGGCGGCATCCGCCCCGTCGGTCTCGAACGACCCAGCGGGGGTTGCGAACGCGGGCAGCAGCCCCAGGTCGTGGAGCGCTGCGCCGATCAAAGCATCCTCCGCACGATACGTGCGCTGCTGGTGTTGCAAGTGCAGGGCGCCGAATACATAGGTGCGCATGCAGTGATTGAACAGGAAGTCGGGGCAGCTGCTGCGTGCGAAGGCGACGGCACGCACGGCGAGCGGCGTGCGCGGGATGCGCACGCCGGCCACCTCCGCTGGGGCGGCCGCGTGCGCCAGGCGCTTCGGTCCCGGATGCGCCAGAAGCGTCAGGGCGAGCGCTCCCTGCAATAACTGTCGTCGCTGCACGGGCGGCAAGTTTACAACTGCGGCGCCGGCCGCAGCGGCCGGATCCGGACCAGTGGGGGGCAAAATTGGCCGCAGCCCTTCGGGTACACTTGCGCCCCTGCCCGCACGTGAGCTTTCCACCGCGTGAAACACGACCTCGAGCAGCTGCTGCTCACCGCTCTGGCCCGGCTCCCGGGAGGCATGCTGCCCGAGATGCCTGCGGCCTCCGCGGTGGTGGTGGAGCGCACACGCGAGGCGCGCCACGGTGATTTCACCACCAATCTCGCACTGCGCCTCGCTAAGAGTGCGGGCAGGAATCCGCGCGAGCTGGCGGCGGCGATCGTCGCCGCGCTGCCAATCAGCGTGCTCATTGCCCGCACCGAGGTGGCGGGCGCCGGCTTCATCAACTTTCACCTGAGCGCCGAAGCCTACGCGCGCGAGCTCGCCAGCATTCACGAACAGGCCGCCGGCTACGGCGAAAGCAGGCTCGGGGCGGGCGAGCGGGTGCTGGTGGAGTTCGTGTCCGCCAATCCCACCGGCCCCCTGCACGTGGGTCACGGTCGCCAGGCGGCTTACGGGGCGACGCTGGCCAACATCCTCACGGCGGCCGGGTACAGCGTCGCGCGCGAGTACTACATCAACGATGCCGGACGGCAGATGGACATCCTCGCCGTCAGCGCCTGGGTGCGCTATCTGCAGCTGTGCGGCGAATCGCTGCCCTTTCCCGAGAATGGCTACCGCGGCGACTACGTGCTGCCGCTGGCGCAGAAGCTGCGCGGCGGCGCCGGCGAGCAGCTGCGCCACCCGGCGGCCGTGGTGCTCGCGCAGCTGCCGCCCGACGCTCCTGCGGGCGACAAGGAGGCGTACATCGATGCGCTGATCGCGCGCGCGCGCGAGCTGCTCGGCGCGGATGGCTTTCGGCGCGTGCTGCAGCTGTCGCTCGAGGAAATGCTGGCCGACATCCGCAGCGATCTGGCCGAGTTCGGCGTGCGCTTCGAGCACTGGGTGTCGGAGCGCGCCTTCGCCGAGAGCGGTGCCATCGATCATGCGCTCGAGCTGCTCGCCCGCCAGGGACACCTGCAGCGCCGCGACGGAGCAGTGTGGTTCGTCGCCACCCGGTTCGGCGACGAGAAGGACCGGGTCGTGGTGCGCGAGAACGGCCAGAAGACCTATTTCGCCTCCGACATCGCCTATCACCTCGCCAAGCGCGAGCGCGGCTTCACGCGCCTCATCGACGTCCTGGGAGCGGATCATCACGGCTACGTGGCACGGGTGCGCGCCGGGCTCATCGCGCTCGGGCAGCCGGGCGAGTGTCTGGAAGCGCCGCTGATCCAGTTCGTGAGCCTGTTCCGGGGCGCGGAAAGGATTCCGATGGGCAAGCGCGAAGCGCAGTTCGTGACGCTGCGCCAGCTGCGCGCCGAGGTCGGAAACGACGCCTGCCGTTTCTTCTATCTCATGCGCAGCCACGAGCAGCCGCTCGACTTCGATCTCGAGCTCGCCAAGTCACGCAGCAACGAGAACCCGGTCTACTACATCCAGTACGCGCACGCCCGGGTGGCGAGCGTCATGAAGCAGCTCGCCGCGCGCGGCCTGTCGTTCGAGCGCGCCGCGGGACTCGCAGCCGCCGCGGCCAGCCTGGGCGGCCCGCACGAGCAGGCGGTGCTGCACGCGCTCGCCCGCTACCCGGAAGTTCTCGAGCAGACGACGGTGAACCGCGCACCGCACACGCTGGCGCACTACCTGCGCGAGCTCGCCAACGTTTTTCACACCTACTACAACGCGGAAACGTTCATCGTCGAGGAGGCGCCGCTGCGCAACGCGCGCCTGGCGCTGGTGCTGGGCGTGCAGCAGGTGGTGCGCAACGGGCTGACGCTGCTCGGCGTATCGGCGCCGGAGAGCATGTGAGCGGCACGCGCGTGGCACATGGCTAAGCTGACGGCGCGCGACTACAAATCCACGCACCGGCGCCCGTTCGAGCTGCGGCGCTGGCGCGAGTTCGGCTCCGGCGCCGTAGCCGGAGCGGTGCTGGCGAGCCTCGCGTTCGTGTATCTCGGCGGCAAGGCTCACCGCGCGGAGCCGGGGGCCGACACACCGCGACCCGAGCCGCATCGCAGCGCGCGCGCGGACCTCGACGCCCGCGGCGCCGCTTCCGGCAAGCCTTCCGAGAAGTACGATTTCTACGAGATGCTACCCAACTTCGAAGTCGTCGTGCCGGAAAAAGACAAGGACGTGAAGCGCGACCCGCCAGCCGCGTCCAGGATCGAGCGTCCCGGCGTCTACGTGCTGCAGGCGGGCTCTTACCGCAACGAGTCGGATGCCGAGCGCGTGCGCGCGCAGCTTGCGCTGCAGGGAGTTCAGGCCAGGGTGCAGCGCGTGGCGGTCGACGCCGACGTCTGGCACCGCGTGCGCATCGGGCCGATCAGCAATCTCGAGGAGCTCAACAGGGTGCGCCGGCAGCTGCAGGCGGCGGAGGTGGACGCGCTGGTGATTCGGGTAGGGGACTAGTCCTCGCTGATGTTTCTGAAGTCGACCCCGAGCGAGCGCAGCTTGCGGTACAGATGCGTGCGCTCCATGCCGACACGCTTGGCGAGCTGCCCCACCTTGCCGTTGCACAGCAGCAGCTGCTGCTGCAGATAGGCGCGCTCGAATTGCTCGCGCGCCTCGCGCAGCGGCAGGGCGAGCAGATCCTGCTTCACCAGCGGCTCATCGGGCGGGGTCTGCACGGCGAGCTCGCGCTCGATTTCCTCGAGCCGGATCTCCTCCGTCCCGCCGTGAATCAGCATGCGATGCACCAGGTGGCGCAGCTCCCGCACGTTGTCCGGCCAGGGGTAGTTGCGCAGGCGGTTCTGCGCGGCGACGCTGAAGCGCCGGAAGGGCAGCCCATCGGCATCCACCAGGCGATCCACGTGGTGGCGCAGGAGCTCCGGCACGTCCTCGGCATACTCGCGCAGCGGCGGCACGCGCATGATGAGCACGTTGAGCTGCGCCAGCAGATCGCGCCGCAGGCTCTCGGTGCCGGCGCGATGCTCGACCCCCGGCTGCGCCGAGGACAGCAGGCGCGCGCGCAGGCTGACCGGCTCGGCGCCCCCGATGCGCGTGAACTGTCCGGCCTCGAACACTCCGACCAGCAGGCGCTGCACCCCCGGCGGCAGATCCTCGAGCTCGTGGATGAAGAGCGTGCCGTTGCCGGCTTCCTCGAGAATTCCCGTGACCCGGGTGCCCTCGCGCTCCTCGCGCCCGAACAGGCGCGCTTCCGCGTCGGCATCGCGCAGGCTCGGGGCGATGAGCGTCACGAACGGCGCAGCGGCGCGCGGCCCATGCTCGTGCAGATAGCGTGCGACCGCCTCGCGGCCCGAGCCGGGCTCCCCGACCAGCAGCACCGGCGAGGGGTTGGCGGCCATCTGCTGCAGCTCGGCGCGCAGCTGCTGCATGAGTCGGCTCTTGCCGATCGGCACGGCGAGCGGCGAGCCGAGCAGGCGTCCGGACTGGCGGTGGCGCCGGCCGGCATCGAGCGCGCGCTCCACGGTGCGCAGGAGCTTGGCGAGCGACAGGGGCTTCTCGACGAAGTCGAACGCGCCGAGGCGCGTGGCCTCCACCGCCGTCTCCACCGTGCTGTGCCCGGACATCATCACTACCGGGCAACCGTCGGTGGCGGCGACCGACCATTCACGCAGCAGCGTGATGCCGTCGACGTCCGGCATCCAGATGTCGAGCAGCACGAGATCGGGCACCTGCCGCGCGCGCGAGGCGCGCGCCTGCGCGGCGTTGGCGGCCACGTCCACCTCGTAGCCTTCCTCGGAGAGGATCTCCTTCAGCAACCCGCGGATATCCGCCTCGTCGTCGACCACGAGAATGTGTGGACCGCTCATGCTCTCTCTCTCCGCAACTGATCCAGCCGTTCGCGAGCGCCCGCCGCGGCGGAGCGGGTGCTGTCCTTCACCGGCAGCACGACGCGCACGCGTGCTCCGCCTTCGGGCCGATTGTCCGCATCGATTCGCCCACCGTGCTCCTCGACGATCTTCTTGACGATCGCGAGCCCCAGGCCCGTCCCCTTCGGCTTGCTGGTGACATACGGGTCGAACACCCGGCCGAGCAGCTCGCGCTGAAAGCCCGGGCCATTGTCACACACGGTGAGCGCCACGTACTCGCCTTCGGCGGCAGTTTCCAGACGCGTGGAGATCTCCAGCAGCGGCGCGACGATGTCATCGAGCGCCTCCAGCGCGTTGGTCACGAGGTTGTTGAGGATCTGGCGCACCCGCCCGCGGTCGGCCTCGATTCCCTCGATGCGCTCATCGAGATCCAGCTGGATGCGCGTACGCGGATCCTCCGTGCGGTACAGGTCGGCCACTTCGGTGATCAGCTGGTTTAAGTTAAAGCGCGAGACCTGCATTTCCGGGGCGCGCGCGTACTCGCTGAACGCGTTGACCATCTGCTGCATGGTCTCCACCTGCTGCACGATGGTGCGCGTGCCGCGCTCGAGGATCTCCGCGTCGCGCGCGCTCATGCCACTCAGGAGCCGCCGGCGCAGTCGCTCGGCGGACAGCTGGATGGGCGTCAGGGGATTCTTGATTTCGTGCGCCAGGCGCCGCGCCACCTCCCCCCAAGCCGCATCGCGCTGCGCCTGCAGCAGCGCGGTGATGTCATCGAACACGATGACGAAGCCCTTGGCGGAATCCTCGCCCGGGAGCGGTGTGCAGGCGCACATGAGGGTGCGGCGCCCGGCGGCGCTGTCGAGGTCGAGCTGCTCGCGCCACTCCTCGCGCCCGGCGGAGAAACGCACCGCCAGCGCCGCCACGAACTGCCCGAGCCGCTCATTGCTCGCGGCGAGCTCGGGGAGGGCTCTGCCGGTGGCGGCCGACAGGTCGCTGCCGAGGATCGCGCCGGCGGCCTGGTTCGCGGTGCGCACGATCAGGTTGCGGTCGAGGGCGAGCACGCCGGTGGAGAGGCGCGCCAGGATGATCGCGAGGCGCTCGCGCTCGCGCTCCACCGCCTGCTGACTCTGGGTCGCCTCGGCCCGCGCGCGCCGCAGGCGCTTGGTCATATCGTTGAAGGAATGCACGAGGAAGCCCATCTCGTCGCGCGAGGGTAGCGGTAAGCGCGTGGCGAAGTCGCCCTTGCCGACCGCGCGCGTGCCCTCGATGAGATCCTGCACCGGGCGTACCAGGCGCTGTGCGGAGTAGATCGCGCCGTAGATCGCCGCGAGCATCGAGAGCAGCAACACCAGAGTGAGGGTGAGGCGGAAGCTGTACTTCAGCGGCTCCCGCAGCGCAGCGAGGTCGCCGTATTGCGAGTAGGAGCTCTGCACTGCCTCGGTGAGTGCCGCGAGCTGCGCCGGCACCGGATAGATCGCCACCACGAAGCGCGCCTCGTGCCGCCCGGCGGCCACGCCGAGGGCGGCGTCGCCCAAAGCGGCGGCAGTACGGATCAGGTAGCGCCCGCGCCCGGCGGGCTCGAGGCTCACGTACGGCCGATGCTGCTCGACCTGGCGCACCAGGTCCGGAGGCGGCTGCGACGGCAGGCTCTCCAGCGGATTCTCCAGGCTCGCCCCGAGGATGCGCCCATGCCCGCCGAACAGCACGATCTCGAGCGCCTGGCTGCGGTGGCGCTCGGCATCGAGCTGGGCCTGCACGTCGGCGGGGGAGGCCGAAGTGAGCGCATCGGCGAGCGCCTGGGTGCGCGCGGAGTACTCGCGCATGCGCAGGTCGAGTGCCGCGCGCGAGAGCCCGAGCGCATCGTTCAGTCCCTGCTTCACCTCGACCTTGAACCAGCTGTCGATGCCGCGATTGATGAATTCCAGCGAGGAGAGATAGACGATCAGGAGCGGCGCGATGACCAGTGCGCCAAAAATACCGACGGTGCGCGCCGTGAGGCGCGAGCCGGGGACGTGGGCACGGTAGTCGCGTACCAGCCGCCAGAGCTTGCGCGCCAGCAGCACGCTGAGCGCGATCACGCCGCAGGTATCGAACAGCAGGATCCACAGCTGCAGCCGCCCGAACTCCGGGGAGTTCTGCACGCTCTTGGCGAGCAGCAGGAAGGCCCCGAGCCCGATCGCGCCCCACAGCAGTCCCTGGCCGACCGCGACCCAGCGCAGCCTGCGGGGCGGACGCGGGCTCACACCGGCAGGGACCATGTGTACCACTCGCTCACGCGGATCCAATCGTCAGTCCAGAAGAGAATAGCGCGCAGCGATGCCGGCAGGTGTCCGCGCCGCACCCCCGCGCGCACGCTGATGCCGTACTTGCCGCCATCGAGCTGCGGCTCGACCAGGATCGGCCAGGCGTCGATCCTCCCGAGGTATGTCAGGGCCTCGTCGAGCGTTGCGAAGGTCTCCTGGTCGCCGCTGCGGATGTCGCGCACGACGTAGCGGTCGCTGACCGCGTGATAGGTCAGCTCGCGCCGCAGCGTGAGTTCGACGATGTTAGCGTTGAACCAGAGGCGCCGGTCGCGATCGACCCGCACATCGAGGTCGAAGGTGAGGGTGATGCCGTCCTGCAGCGCACTGCGGATCGCCGGGCTCACCGGATACTCCACCCGCGCGTGCAGCAGGAACACGCCCTTATCGAGGTTCACGTATGCCGAGCGCACCTCGAGGATCCCCTCGAGCGCGTCAGCCTCAGTGCGAGCGAAGACACCGAGACCGAGCGCGCCCAGGGTGAGCGCGCACCAAGCGGCGAGCCGGCCGCCCCGAGTCAAACCGAACCTAGGTGAATCGCCGCGTAGCATGAATGCAACGGTAGCTCGGTCGGGCGTCGCGCGTGTTCTGGGGCCAGTGTCCGGCCCTAGATTGCGGCCGTTGTCTTTTCGAGACAAGCATAATAAAAGCCGTCGGTCCCCGCGGCCGCTCCGGGCAGGAGCTGCGCCCCCACCGGACACTCCCGGGCGCCTGGCGCCAGCCTCGCCACTGCGGGCGCTGCGGCGCGTATCCGAGGTTCCGTGCCCAGGAACGCCGCGACGACCTCCTCGTTCTCCCCCGGCAGTACCGAGCAGGTCGAGTACACCAGGCGCCCGCCCGGAGCGAGCATGCCCGCCGCGGCGTGCAGCATCGCGAGCTGCTCCCTCGCGAATGCGGGGATGTCCGCGGGGCGCCGCAGAAGCTTGATGTCCGGATGACGCCGGATCACTCCCGTGGCGGAGCACGGCGCATCCAGCAGGATGCGCTCGAACGGCCGTCCGTC
>Ga0210409_10005659_pt1 | contig 13105 bp, 8 predicted proteins | sample IncBWH17MmetaG_FD_161649 | JGI IMG/M metagenome (GOLD analysis project Ga0210409, IMG submission 161649) | Forest soil microbial communities from Barre Woods Harvard Forest LTER site, Petersham, Massachusetts, United States - Inc-BW-H-17-M | ecosystem: Environmental > Terrestrial > Soil >...
AGATGGCCCATAGCGCCGCCGCGCCCAGCGCGATCCTCGCCCCCGGCCGGTCGATCCAGCGTGTGGGCGCCTGGATGGACTGGGGCGTGGATGCCGGCTCGAAATCGCTGCCGGGCTTCAGACTTATGGGCGGTGGCGCAAAAATGCTCATCGCGCGCCGGCTTCACCTTTCATGAGCACCTTGAGCAGCTCGGAGTCCGAGCTGAGGATAGCCGTGGTCTTGTCGTCCAGAACTTTCTTGTAGGATTCGAGCGTGCGTAGGAGCTTGTAGAACGATGGATTCTTCGAATACGCCTGGCCATACGTCCGCGTCGATTCGGCGTCGCCTTGGCCCTTGATGTTTTCCGCCTGCTTGTAGGCCAGCGAAAGAATCTCCTCTTTCTGCCGGTCGGCGTCGGCGCGAATGCCGAGAGCCTGCGCCTCACCCTCGGCGCGATACTGGCGCGCGATACGCTCACGCTCCGCGCGCATGCGAGCGTACACGCTTTGCTTGTTCTGCTCCGGCAGATTCAGGCGCTTGATCCGCACGTCGACGACGTCGATTCCATACTGATCGAGAGCGGCACGGCCAGTTAGCGCGGTTAGGTTGTCGAGCAAGGACGCGGTTTGCACTTTGTCGGGCTCAGTGCCGACGATGGAATCCAGATCGTGAGTCCCGAGCGCGGCGGAGAGGCCGGACCAGATGATATCGTGCAAACGCATCTCCGCAGCCGTCGCGTCACCCACGGTCTGGACGAAGCGGTCCGGGTCCTGGATCTTCCACAGCACGTAGTTCTCGATCACGACGTTCTTCTTGTCGCGCGTCAGAAACTCGGAAGGGCGCGGGTCGTAAACCCGGAGCCGCCGGTCGAAGTAGATGGCGGTCTGAAAGAACCACTTGGCCTTCAGCCCGGCGTCTGTGACGGTGCGAACGGGCCGGCCGAACTGCGTGACCAGAACGAATTCGGTCTCGCGCACGGAGTACACGCTGAGGTAGCACACGATGAGGAAGGCGACGGCCGCCGCAGCTGGATAGTAGCGTTTGTATTTCTCTGGCATGAGTCCTCTTCTTTACGGGCGCGTCCCCAGGATGCCGGTACCCGGCGGTGCGATCTCGACGCCGTCTTCGAGCAGTAATAAATGGCGGCGTCCTTTGCCCGAGTCCAGAATCAATTTCTTCTTGCCTGTCAGAACCTGCTCCATGGTCTCGAGATACAGGCGCGTTTCCGTGGGGCCCGGTGCGGTGCGGTAGGCTTGCTCCTGTTGCGTGAAACGCGTGGCGTCGCCTTCCGAGCGGTTGATGCGGCCGAGCGTATAAGAATTGGCGTTTTGCATCTGCGCTTTGGCGTTGCCGCGGGCCAGCGCTACCTGCTCATTGCGATAGCCTTCGGCTTCGTTGACCATCCGATTCTTCTCCTCGAACGCCGCGGACACACCGCGAAACGCGTCCACGACTTCAATGGACGGGTGCACGTCGAGCAGCTCCACGCGTAAGACGCGAACGCCGGTTTCGTAGCGGTCCATGCGGCGCTGCAGCTCCGCCAAGGCCCGAGCTTCGACGGCCTGCCGTCCCGTGGTGAGCACTTCATCCAACGCAGTGGAGCCGACGATCCCGTGAATCGTGGATTCGCCCGCGGCGCGGACAGCAGTGGCGGCATCGATCTGCCGGAACAGAAACGCGTCCGGATGCTCTACGTCATAATGAATCGCCGCGTTCAGTTCGATCATGTTCTGATCGCCGGTAAACATCAGCGATTCGTCCGGCCGGCTCTCGAAGCGCCCGGTACGGTGCTGGGCGTTCCATTCGTAGGCGGCCGGTTCGGCGGAAGCGATCGTCCCGGAATTGGAGCGGAAGCCTATCTCCACCACCCGCACGCGGTGAGCCTGGACGCGCGTCAGCCGGTCTATGGGCCAAGGGAGCTTATAGTGCAAGCCGGGGTTGCTGAACGGAGTCACTTTCCGGCCGAAACGTTCGATGACGCCGACTTCATCGGGCTGAACGGCATAAAAGCCGTTGAGCGCGATCAGCGCGGCAACAGTGATCAGCGCGGGCTTTACGAGTTCCTCGCGGCGCGCAATAATCCAACCGAGGGCTTTCGCGGGATCGATTCTGCGCAGCCCGTTCCAGGCTTCGGTCAGAGCCGAGGCCGCGAGCCACGCTCGAAACTGTCCAGCGCAGGCCACGCACCAACCGGCGAGGCGTCCACGCGAGGCCTCGGAACGTTCCACGCGCAGGAGACGCAAGGAGTTCATCATGACGAAGAAGGACGAAAGCTGGTGCGTGAAAGCAGCTCCGATGGGTCCTAGCTTTCCGGTAGCGCAGGCCAGTACGGCCAACGCGTTCAATGCTCCGGCGAACAGGACGATGTTGAGCCAGGCGGTCCGCATGGCGCGTTGAGAGACCTCGAACAGCCGCGGCAACCGTTCGAGCGAGTGCGGCATGTAGACCACATCCGCAGCCTCGGCGGTGATATCGCTGGCGCCGGAAACGGCGATCCCCACGCTTGATGCAGCCAGCGCCGCGGCGTCGTTGATGCCATCTCCGAGCATAGCGACGGTTCGCCCTTGAGCGGTGAGGTGCCGGACGCGATCGAGCTTTTGCTCCGGCAACAACTCGGCCTCAACCGAGTGAATCCCAATTTCCCGCGCGATCGCTTCAGCGGCGCGCCGGCGGTCGCCGGTGAGCATTACATGGCTGGTGACGCCGACTCCGGGCAGCGCGCCGACTGCCTCGCGGGCGCCGTCCCGGATGCGGTCGCGCAGCAGAATCGCCCCGGCCAGACGATCCCCATCGGCGATCAACACGGCGGTAGCGCCAAGCCGGTCTGCTTCTAAAGTGACGGATTCAGTGTCGCCAATGCCGATCTCGGCCATGTATTGAGCGTTCCCGGCTCGGATTGTCCGGCCGTTCAACGTCGCTTCGACCCCGCGTCCGGGCAATACACGGGCCGTTTCCGGATGCGGGACAAGGAGGCCGCGCCGCTCGGACTCCTCCACAATCACGCGGGCCAATGCGTGATCAGACCCGCGCTCAGCGGCCGCCGCTAGCGCGATCAAGCCATTCTCGTCTCCACTTATCGCGACGATCCTGGCGATTTCAAAGCGGCCTTCGGTGAGCGTACCAGTTTTGTCGAACACGGCCGTGTCGACTTTGGCGGCGCGCTGCAAAACCGCGCCGCCTCGCACCAGGATTCCTCGGCGCGCGAGGCCGCCGATGGCCGCCACCATCGCGGTGGGCGTCGCGAGAATCAGCGCGCAGGGGCACGCCACGATCAGAACGGCCACAGTGCGCAACCAGTTTCCGGTGAAGTAATAGGTCAGCGCGGCGGAAAGCAGGAGAGCCGGCAGAAAGTATTTCGCGTAGCGGTCGGCCAGGCGCTCCACCGGGGCCCGCTGCTCCTTGGCCTCTTTGACCAGATGAATTACCCGGGCAAGCGTGGTCTCTTCGCCGGCGCGAGTGACGCGAATGTGCAGCAGCCCATTGCCATTCAAGGTGCCGGAGAAGACCTCGTCGCCGGACTGTTTGTCGGCGGGCAAAGGCTCGCCAGTGATGGAGCTTTGGTCGATGGAAGAGACGCCGAGTTCGATGACCCCGTCGGCGGCGATGCGTTCGCCCGCGCGCACGAGAATGCGGTCGCCGGGAGTGAGGGTTGCGGCCTCCACTTCTTGCTCGCTTCCGTCCGCTAACAGCAGCCGCGCGATCCGCGGTAACTGTGCGACGAAGCGCCGAATGGCCGCTTCGGTCCGGCCGGCGGCGTACGATTCAATGGTCTCGCCAACCATGACGATGAACATCGCCTCCGCCGCTGCCACGTATTCGCCCACGGAGAGTGCCGCGATTACGGCTACGCACAGGGCGAGATCCGCGGAAATCGTTTTTTCGAGTAACGCAGAAATGGAGTTGTAGAACGTCTTGTACCCCGCCATCAGCGTGAGAACGATGGCGGTGTCCAAGCCGAAGATGTACTTGAACGCTCCGGTGACGTTCAGAAGCAGCAGGACGCCGATGATGGCCGCATAGCCGTACTCGGTTCCGAATTCCGAAAAGAGGGAGGCGTTTTGAGAACCGGCGACCGCGGATTCTTGGCGATCCTCAAGCATGTCGCCCTGAGTGTAACCCGTCCTACGGCCCGACCACCAGCACGACGCCGCTCTGCGACGTCGCACCGTTGGCCGTGATCGTAAAGGGATAGTTGCCGGGGGCCAAGCCCGCCGGTACCGCAAAGTTGACCTGATAGTAACCGGCGCCAATCTGGCCGGCGAAGGACGCCGTGGCCGTGGTGGACCCGATGGTGATGGTCACCGCCGATGAAAACGGGATCGGCGTGCCGATCACCACACCGGACTGTGTGCTCGCCAAGCCAGTGACGTAGAACTGAATTTGGTTGCCGGGGAGGGCCTTTTTAACCGCACTACCGAACACGGCGGGGTCGCCCACGATGTTGCTGGTGTTGGCAAATTGGGCCGATGGATAATATGTTTTGAAATCGGCGGAATACGCGATCACGCCGGGCGAGTTGGGCACAACCGTGACAGTCGCGGGGCCGCTGGCGATTCCGTTGTGCACGACGGCGATCGTGGCCGTGCCCGTGATATTCGTCGGCGCCTGGAAGTTGATCTGTCCTGGAAACACGTACCACACGGGCGCGGGACTGCCGTTCACCAGCACCTGTACGCCGGCGACGGACGTCGGCAGAACGCCTTTCGAGAAATCCTGATCGCTCCAATCCTTGGTGATGTCGGCGAAGTTCGTCCCGTAGACGGAGACCCATTCGCCGGGCACAATCTGGGCGCGGTTGTTCACGGCGTCCTGGACCGGATTGCTGGATCGCAGCAAGGGCGCGCCATGATTCGCGGGTCCCCCGGCGGCCGCGATCGCCTTATAGGCCGTCGCCACGTTGGAGCCTACGGCGGTCAATTGAGAGCTGCCGCCGGTTCCGGTGATGAGATTCGTGTTATCGAAATACGCCAGCGGCATGTAATGGTTTTGCGCGTACGTCGTGATGTTGGTGTGGTAAGGTTCGCTATCGTTGCAGCCGCCCCACTCGAGGATCGCCGCCGCATGGCCGTACTGCTGTGCATAGCCCACCAGAGGGTCCAGATTTTTGGACCAACTGGCATAGCGCGGCGACGCAGCAGTGGTGCAGGTTCCGCCCGGCCCTGCGTACAGATGAAAACTCCACACGAGGTTGGTCCACGAGAAATCCGCGAGCTTGCCCGCAACGATAGATTCGAAAGCGCCCGCGCTGGTGCCCTGGCCGGCCGTGGTGTCCTCGACGAATACAAGCGCTTGCGGGCTGTAGGTGCGAATGGTGGCGATCAACTGGTTCTGTCCGTCGCTCCAGGTGCCTGGGTCGGTGGTCATATCCTCCCAGGTGTCATAGAGGACGGCCGGATCGGCGGCGTACGTCTTGACGAACGCGCTCCAAAAGGTAAGCGCCGTGTCGATTGTAGCGCCGCTGGTGCTCTGCAGAGCGCACGGGTAAGCCGGGGTGGCCTGGCAGTTCACGTCGCCTTTGTTGGGTGGGGGGCAATTCGTGCCCGCCGATCCGCACGGAGCGTCGGGGAACTGTCCCGCCTTAACGATCACCACGTAGTTGTTGTATTTTTTGGCGCGCTGAATCAACGTGTCGATGTAGGTCTGATAGTTCTGATTGGCGATGGGAACCATCACGTTCGAGTTCCACCACGCCGCGTTGACGAAGATCCGCACCAGGTTCATCGATAACAACTGGTTCTGCGCGGCGTAATCGGCGTCGGTCGCGTTGGCGTCGGCGTTACCGCTCCCAGTGCCGCTCCGATTCAGCCCGCGTAGCAAGACCGGGTTGCCCGAATCGTCGACGATAATGCCTACGGGTGATACGTGGAGCGGATGAAAGGTCTGCGCCGGAGCGAGCGCCGCCGCTGCCAGCAGCAACGCGATTCCGAGTCTCATTGGCCAGTCACCGTCATTGCATGGTTACCCACATGGGGCTGACCCACACGATCGATCCGGTGACTTGGCCAGTCAGCGGCTGCTGCAGGCCGCGAACGTAATAGTAACTGGTCTGGCCGCTGGTGGCGGTGGTGTCCTGCCAGGTGAACGAGACCACGCGGTCTCCGCTGGTCGAGTAGACCACGTTGCCATCCTTGATCACCTTCACTTCCTGGAATGGGGCGGTGCCAAAAAGCCGGACAGTAAAAATCGGTTGCGTGGAAGTAGTGAAGGATTCGCCCATGAAGTGCGTGCCGCTACGGAAATCGGCCAGGATGTTGTCGGTCGAGCCGTAGACCCGGCGGTTTTGCATGGCTTCGAACACACCCGCGCGAGTAGGCGACTTCACCCACAGATTGGTGAACGAGATATGCGTGGAAACGTGGTCGCTGGAGGCCTCGAAACCGTACTGAATCCCCATGCCCAAGGCGTTGGAAACGTAGCCGGCGGATTCGAATCCGGAGATGGAATCCGACGCCGTGTTGGCCCGCGGCGCGCCCGCCATTTCGTAGTCCTGGCGCGCGCCCTGATAGATCTCCACGATCGGCTCCACCACCGGATCGCTGTTGCGGTAATCGGTCCCCTGATCGGTCGCGCCGGTGTGGGGCGCTGAAAGGCCGCTGTAGAAATGCAGGTACGCGTAGAGCATGTTGGTGTCGGGGGCGGGCGCAAACTTAGTCGGGGACGAGGTCGGCAGGCGCGGCAGGGGGCGAATGCCGCGTTTCTGAAAGACGATATTGCGGTGGCCCTCCGGATAATTGACGCTGCGCTCGTAGTAATACATGGGCACGAACTTGGTCCCCAGCAGATACGCGTCGGTGAATTTCTGCATCAGCCACCAGGTGTACTCGCGGGCTGCGCCGTCGTCATGATCGCAACAGCCGACCCAATCGAGCGAGGCGGCGTCGATAAAGTAGCGGTAGCTATCGATGAGCGGGCCGTCCCGGGCGCCGTCGGGGGAAATCTCAGTGTGGCGGTGGAAATCGCCGCGCATCAACTGATACGGTTGTCCGTTCACGGTGGGCCGGTAACTCCTGACGACCGCATCGGCGCCGGACTCCGCGGCCACCGAAGCCGGCGGAGTGGCCGGCGTCACTTGGCCGATCTTGGTCAACCGGGGAGACTGCTGCGTCACCGTGACGGGGAGATCGAGCATATAGATGTCTTCGTTGGCGCTGTCGGTTTGCGGAGTACCGTTGGGCAGCGGCGTCAGCCGGTGGTCCGTGGAGCTGCCGATCAGCAGATGCCCAGGGCCCTGCGGCAGAAGCACCGGGCGATTATCGCCGACCGAATCCGTGTTAGCCAGCAGGCCGGGGCCGTGCCATTGCGCCCCGTCAAAGTAAACCAGAGCGCTGATCCAGATCGACCCGATCGAATCGCCGGTGCCTTGGCTTTGCGACCACCCGTCTCCCGCCGGTTCCCGGAAGGCGAGATACACGGTGCCCGCTGAGTCCACAGCCAAACGAGGATGGCTGTTCTTGGGGCCGTCCTGCTTCCTGGAGAAACCCACATCCGCGTTGGGCTGCCGGTTTTCGGCCAGAGTCGGATCAGGCTGCTGGCCGTAGGGCGGCGGGGTGGACGGCTGGAACACCTCGGCGTTAGGCCCGCCTGGCATCACGGTGGGGACATCGTTGGTGGTGCCCGCGGCGCTGTAGAGGTCGTTGCCGACCAGACAACGCACCTGAATGGTGTGGTTATGGTACAGCGCGATGCCGGTGGTGTCGTAGAGCCCGTAATCCTTGCCCCACTGGGGACCGGAAACCTCGTAGGCGATCCATAAGGCGTTCTTCGGATCGAAGGCCAGCGAACTGCGGACCTCGAAACCCAGCGTCGCGGCGATGGGGATGGGCGCCTCGAACCCAATCTGGCCGCCGCTGACGTGCGCGCGCCGCACGTACACGTCGTAATCGCCCTTATCGTAGGTGTCCCATCCGATGGCCACCTGCCCGTCGGACGAGGCCGCAATGGACGGTTCCCAGTCGCTGGCGGGCGAGGCAGAGGCTGTCACCTCGCCGCTGAAACTGTCGCCAGTCTGGACCGCGGTCAAGATCTCCAGGTTATTGTTGCGGAACGCCTGCCATGCCACCCAAACTGTGCCGCTGGCGTCGGTGGCGGCTACCGGAAACACATCGGTACCCGGATCGCTAGTCAGGCGGATCTCGGAGGAGAGCGTTCCGTCGGCCCGCGCGTTCCGGGCGTAGAGGTCGAAGTTCCCATTGCGCTGAGTCGAATAGAAGATCCAGGCGCGGCCCTGGCCATCGATGGCCACTGCGGTTCGCATCAGATCCTCGCTGGTGCCGGTTACGGCATAGGGGCCTGTCCAGGTGCGCTGGGACTTGGAATAGTGCCTCAGGAGGACCTGCTCGCCGCCCACGGGGCGCGAGAAAGGCGAGAAATCCGTGAGGGCGGGGACGTTCCCCAGAAATGTACGATAGGCCTGTGAACGGTCGCCGTGGGTAAACTCCGTGTACGCCAGGTAGATGTCGTCACCCGATTGCGCCATGGAGGGAAAGTCTTCCTCTTCATTCGAGGTGGTCAATTGCAGCGGCGAAGCCGTTTGCAGGACGTGCGCTTTGTATCCTCCGTTCGAAGCGAGCAAGAAAACCTTGCTGACCCCGAAAGGCACGTCGGTGGAAGAAAAACTGAAGCTCCCCTGCTTGGTCGTGGTGACGTTAAATGTAACCGGACCGGATGGGGCGGCGATGGTGACAATGACCCCGGTTTCCTGAACGGGCCCGGGGGGAGAGTAAGAGGGCGTGGTGCGGAGCGTGGCTTTCCAGGACCAATTGCCGGAGGACGCCGATCCCGAGACCGCGTCGGTATCCGCGAAGCGCCACCCTGTCACGCCGACGATGGTGCCTCCTGTTGCGGTGATGGAGCCGTCCCATACAGCCTCCGCCGTGTCGTTTACTCCCAGTGCAATGAGAAACGATTGCGTCTGGGGCGCGGAAATCGGCGCGGCCAGGGGATAGGTCGGGGTGTAGAGGAGGCGCTTTGCGGCTACCGCGGCGACGGCAGCGATCGCGAGAAGGGCGATCACAAGGTAACGTGCACGCATCATTGGCAAAAACCCTCCGGAGGCAAAAACCCTTCGGAGGCAAGAACCCTTCGCACCAGCGAAAGTTGCGCCGGCTTGCGGTTTTTCATACCGAGGCAGATTCGCTCTTGCACAGGATACACCGAAGCCTAGAAGGTGTGCATGAAACTCGTCATTTCGCAGCGATTGCGTGATGGCGTTTGTCCTCGAAGCCGGCGAAGGCGTCCACCCGAGCGCACTCCTGCGCTGATTTGCGCCTAACCTTGGTCGCCAGCCCAGGATTGGATGCTTGAGTGCTCGGGTCCCTGCCCCGCTAAGCCCGGAAAGGCCACACCCGCTCAATCGTCCGGCTTAACATCCACCGTTTGTCGTCGGCGCTTAGAAAGCTCATATCGTCGCGGACCACGCTAAGCGCTTTCGCGTAGCTGGTGCGGTCTTCCAGGATGGGCCAATCCGTGGCCCACATAAGCCGCTGGGGTCCGAATGCGTGGTGCAGGCGCTTCACGTGCTCCTGCGCGTCCAGCCACGGATAGCGCTGCTTGGAAATCGACCAGGTGTGCGAGATCTTGACAAACACGTTGGGATAGCGCTGGAGCGCGATCAGCTTTTCGAGTTCGGCGGGCTGGTCCACGGGGCAGTCGGCCATGTGATCGATGACTACGGTCAGGTCTGGAACCTTCTCCAGAAGGATGCCGACTCCGGGCATGCGCTGAATGGGCGCCAGAACGGTCATGGGGGCCTTCAAGTCGTGGCACCGTTTCCACAGCGGGGGCATCAGCGGCCCGTTGAACCAATCGCCCGAAGCGTTGCCGGACGGACTCAGCCGGACGCCGCGAAATCCCTGCCCTGTGAGCCTCGACAAGTGGTCGGGCGCGGCGGCGTCGAGTGGGTCCACGCGGCACACGCCTTGAAATGTGGTGGGGTAACGCTTCAATACGGATGCCAGGTAGCTGTTGTCATAGCGGTAATGAATCACCTGGATGATGACCGTCCGCGCGACGCCGTTGGCCTTCATCAGATCCAGAAGCGCTTCCGGCGTGGCGTCGCGCGCGGGCACGTTGGCGCCTTGTGCGAAAGGGAACTGAGAGTCGTGCTTCCACACGTGGACGTGCGAGTCGATGATCAGGTAATCCGCCTGGGCCAGGAGGGGGGCCATGGCGGCCGTGCCCAGAAAGGTGCGGCGAGGGATCTTAGACCCCGGCAGTTCAGACCCCGAAGGCTCAGACCCCGAAGGCTCAAACATAGACCGGATCGAGCCGGCTGGCGACATAGGCGCCACAGCGCTCGTAGCTCGCTTGGGGGCCTTGCCGGGCGATGTCCAGATCCACGATCAGCCATCCGTCGAAAGCGATGGACTTCAGCACGCGGTGGCTGCCGGGAAAGTCGATCTCGCCGTCGCCGAGGTCGAAAATGCTCTCGCGGTCGAAGGTGTCCGGTTTGGCGCCCGGCAGGCGCTTGGCGTCCTTGTAATCGGCCAGTACCAGGCGGTGCTTGTGTTTTTCAAGCGTCTTAACCACGTCGCAGCCGGCCAGGTGCAGGTGGGCTGTATCCGGAGAAAATCCGAACAGCTTCGGATCCGTCAGCGCCATGCAACGATCCACTTCGTCGGGATTCTGCACCATCTGGCCGACGTGATTGTGCAGGCCCGCATAAAAGCCCATTTCGCGCGCCGCCGATCCGATCTCGTTGAAGCATTCGCACATGGCCTGGAAAGCTCCGGCAGCGGTCCCATCCCGCCGGTTCGGCGAAAACACTACCAGGTGGTTGGCGCCGAACTCCTTCAGGAAATTCATGGCTGCTTTCGCATCGGCGATCACTTGAGAGCGTCGCGCGGGGTCCTGGGTCGCACCATTAAACGAAATGGTGACGATACGACACCCCCGCCGGGAGGCTTCCTTCTCCATCTGTGACTGCGTGAGGCCATAGGTCTTGAGGATCTGCGGAAACTGAGTTAAACGGAGACCGATGAAGCCGGTATCCTTCATCACGTCGAGAATATCCGTGAACGGCACTCGCGGGAAGTAGTTCCACAGGTTGGAGCCAAGTCCCCACTTGACGTTGCGGTTCGCGGGCAGCCTGGCAGCGCCCGCCAGCGCCGCGGTGATCGCTCCCAATAATTCGCGCCGAGTCATGGAAGAATGCTACCAAATATCTGAGGCCGGTCCAAGCCGGATAGGCTCAAGCCGGACAGGCGGGCCGGACAGGCGGGTTGTTCTTAATTCTTATGGAGGGTCGAATGGGTTGGTTCGCGCGGAATTAGACGTATCAGCCAAAGCAGCCCTGACGGCAGCGGGAGAAACCCGGGGCGGCGACAGCCGACTGGCTACCCGCCTGGGATAGCCGAACAGGACATTCAGGGCGGAAGTCTCATTCGTTTTCAAGCAAATATCCGGCGAACGGGACAACTGTTGGCGCCTCCCAACAAAAGCCCGCAATCCTCACTCTTCAGTTATGAACAGTCCGCACCACGCGCGGACCAGAACAAGGACGACACTCATGAAAAACTTCCATTCTTGCCTCTTCGTGATCCTCGCGGCTGGAGTCTCAGCCACTGCCGCGGATGAAACCGCGACCCGCCTCAACAAGGCTGAAGCTGTATTCAAGAAAATGACGGAGTCCGAACACGGCATTCGTCCGGATCGGCTTGCGAGCGCGGATTGCATCGCCGTAATTCCCGGATTCAAGAAAGGTGCCGCCGGAGTAGGCTTCGGATTTGGCCGCGGATTCATATCGTGCCGTGCCGACAAGACTGAAGGCGGCGGCTGGTCGGCCCCCGCGGCAATCTCGCTCGAAACAGCCAGCGTCGGTGTGCAGTTAGGCGGCGAGAAGATCGACCTTGTCGTGCTTTCGCTCGACAAAGCACGCCGCGCCAAGCTGCTCTCCGAGCGATTCACGATCGGCTCGGACGCATCCGCCGCGTGGGGTAACGGTAAGACCGCACATGAGGATCCCAATGCGCAGATCGTCTTCTATGGCGGTACGAAGGGAGTTTTCGCGGGCTTCGGCCTCGACGGCGCGACTCTCAAGCGCGATGAGTCCGGCGATAAGGCTCTCTACGGAAAGGACGTAACCAACAGCGAGATCGTGGACAGCGCCGCCGCCACGCCCCCGGTTGCGCACGCATTCGTCGACAAGCTGGCGCAAACGGCAAGTCGATAGCGGAAAACAGGTAAGGTCCACACGCGCGCGAAGTACGATGGACAGATTTATTGCCCCACGATCCTGACGGATGTTGCTTTTGGATGCTGCCATGGCCAACGAGCAGACCTTACCCGGTAAAAATGTGGCCTGATCCGTATTTTGGGACCAGGAAAAACCGGCCTCTGCGCGGCGATTTTCGATCCGAACCGGCGTTGGCGCCCCGAGCTGTTCTTGCCGGAGCGGTTTTACCGCTCTCGTGGCCGCCATGAAGCAGGGGAGACGGCAAGAACCCTGCAACGCAATCAAATCGCCGCGCGCAAACCGAGGAACCGTCTGACCTGCGCGTCCCTGCCTGCCGTCCTCCTTCGGTTCGCGATTCGGGAAGTAAAACAGCAAAATCCTTCCCTCGGCTCTGCCCCGGTTCCCGGCGACCAACGTTTATGCAATCGCATCTCCAGCCCGGCGCGCTGACTCAAAAGTTCGGAGGAGTCATCATTGTGACGCGATCGTCAGTCAAGGTCACGCTGCCGTTGAGCGTCGTCGTGGAGTGCGAATCCGACGTGTAAAGAAGCGTGCGAGTGTCCACCGCGCTCTGCACCGTCGCGGGAGGTCCCAGAATTTCTACGACGTCCGCATCCGACATGTTTTTCTTGATTCTGCTCCAGTTGACCGGTGACAACCAGGCCGGGGTCGGGGCGGGAATCGGTGAGACGGAGACCGGCGGAGTTTGCAACGCTTTGACTTCCTTTTCCAGCTCCGCAATTCTTCGAGCCTGATCGGCCACCACACGCTTGAGTTCTTCCGTTTCCATCATCAAGGCGTCCAGGCGGCGGCCGTCGCGGCTCTGCGTCGAAGCGTCGCGACTCTGGGCCAAGCAGGTCACGGAAAAGGTCAAGAATGCGGCATAAATGGCCAGTTCGCGGCGCATACAGTCGCCTCCCCAGGGATTAAGCGCAGCATCTTTTGGGCCAGAC
>Ga0210409_10005661_pt1 | contig 13101 bp, 8 predicted proteins | sample IncBWH17MmetaG_FD_161649 | JGI IMG/M metagenome (GOLD analysis project Ga0210409, IMG submission 161649) | Forest soil microbial communities from Barre Woods Harvard Forest LTER site, Petersham, Massachusetts, United States - Inc-BW-H-17-M | ecosystem: Environmental > Terrestrial > Soil >...
ACATGCGCCAGCTCGAAAACCGCTTGCGCGCCCTGCGACCTGTCACACCCGGCGCGCGCCTGGAGATTCGCGGCGGCTTCAATCGCGCTCCGATGGAGCGTAGAGTTAGCGCCGCGCTTTTCGTTCGCGCAAAATCGCTGGCCGCGCAAATGGGCTTAGTGCTAGGTGAATGCGTGGCAGGCGGCGGCTCCGACGGCAACCTCACCGCCGCTCTCGGCATTCCGACGCTCGACGGCTTGGGAGCCGTCGGCGATGGCGCCCACTCCGCGCACGAGCACGTCATCGCCAAAACCATGCCGCAACGTGCCGCGTTGCTCGCCGCGCTGCTGGCCGAAAGCTGACCAGCGTCAATCTCGCACACGAGCCTGACTTCTAATTCCCATACGTCTTGCGCAAATATTCCGCCGTCGATTGCATCAGGTCGTTGTAATCGCTGTGCAACACCTCGCGCACTGCCGTTTCCGTAGTGCTCCCCGCTGCCAAGCGCTCCAGAATGCGCTCCACGTCGCTCATTCCATTGACCTGCACAATGTACTCCATGTTGGCCAGCGCCCAAGCGTACGCATAGCCCGCTACCTCATTTGACAAACGCATCCAGGGTCCTTCGAGGTCGCCCAGAGACATGGCCTCTTTCGCATCATAGATCCGCAACAGAAACGCCGCGTTTGCGCCGCTGCGCTTTCCCTCCATCCACTGCGCCAGCCCTTCTTGCACCCACGTGGGCGCCGCCGCCCGCGTCTTCTGCCGCACGAAGCTGTGCGTCAGCTCATGCTTGAGCACCCGCGACAGTTCGGGCGTAAGCTGCGTCAAGCCCTGCACCGGCACGCGGATGCGTCCGTCATTCAATGCTCCGACCCAACCCGGTGCGCGCGTGATGTCCGCGAAAGCTTGCTGCGTGTATAGGATCACCCCAATCGGCTCCGGCGGCGTGTAGGTCAATTCGGACTCAATCGCGGAGAAATGTGTCTCCAGCGCCCGCAGAATCTCGCGCGCCAGTCCAGGCTCCGCCGCGCCGCTATAACGTAGCGTGAAATGGCTGCTCTCGTTCTCCCGGTAATTTTCCTCTTCCTGTTTGTCACGCAGCGCTTTATCCAGCGCCGCTCGCACTTCGCCGTCCGGCCGCAGCGCCAGCGACCGCTGCCATTCTCGGACCGCCTGGTCCAGCTTATTTAAGCCGTAATACGCCCAGCCCGCGAGTTTGGGCACATCAGGATTTTCTGGCGCAACGCGTTGCGCGCGTTCCAGATAGTCCAGCGCCTGTTTGTACTCGCTGAGCCGCAGATGCAAATACGCCGCGTTCATCAGCAGGAGCGGATTTTCAGGCGCATAAGTCAGCGCCGTGCGCTCATCGGTAAGCGCGTGCTCCATATCTCCGTGCGAAAGTTCAAACTGCGCCGCGGCATGGTAAGCGAACGCAGCTTTTTTATTGGCGGGCGCCGAACCCGATCGCGCCTCGCTCGCAGCCGCCGCCAGAAATTCGCGGTCTATCCCGCCGTCGTGCACCGCTCCGCTTTCCACCCCCGCATCGGCGCCCGTGGCCTCTATATTGGGGGGCGCTATGGCCAGGTTGGCTGCGTCTCCTGAGGACGCGCCCGGCATCTGCGCCAGCCCGCCCTTTTCGATGTGGTCCACCATCGACTTCGGCAGCGCCAGCTCCCCCGCCGACGTCATATAACGGACTTTCTCCCCCTCCACCACCACGCTTAGCGCCTCGATGCGCCGCCCATTTTTCAACACAATGGTGTCCGCTCGCGTCACCCTCGCCGCGCACACAGAGAAAGCAATAGCCAAAAAGATGCACATTCGACGCATCCCTTCATTCTAGACTTTCCCATGCTGCGCAAGTACCTGCATCCTTGTACCGTCATGCCGAATGTGACTACACTCGGTCATGCGGTTCCGGGTCGCTTTCCTCGGGCTCTGTTGTTTGTTGATTGCGCCACAGGTCTGGCCGGCGGATAAGACCGCCCGCGAAATCTATGACCAACTCAATGCCCTCCGTGTCGATCCCGCGGCCACTTACGAAATCGAAGCCGCCAATCGTATCGAGCTGCGCCGCGGCGATGCCGAGCTCTCCTTTGAACAAGGCAAGCTCGCTTTCCTGCATGCGTCCGAAGGTCGTGTCACTGGCGCCGTGTTCTTGGGCCGTGGTCACGTCCTTGCAGCTCCGCGCGACTCCGTCGAGAAACAGCAGCTCGCGCATTTTTTGGGCGCTCCCGTACTGGATCAGGACTTTACTTCCGCCTGTCTGCGCTTCACCGACAACACCGCCGCCGAACTGTTACACCAGCTCCGCGAAGCCGAAGTGTCACCGTTTCCCGATTCGTCCTTCGCCGCGCGTTGGGATACGACACTAGCCTCGCTAAACCCGGCTCAGTCGCTTCGGGTCTTGTTTGATTCCCTTTCGCAAAATTCTCAGGCATATTTTTCCGCCGCGATTGACGGCGTCATCACCGGCCCTTTCGACGTAATTCTGGACCCTCTTCGCCGCGAATCATTCCTGTTAGGCCAACCGAAAAACAGCGCCGCCAGAACGTTCTACGACGTTTGGGCCTCTTACCGGCTGCCCGGCGCTGCGCCTCCCGCGGTTCCTTTCCATGCGTTGCGCTATTCAATTGACACTTCGATCCTCGCCAACAATTCACTCGAAGCAAAAACGGAAACTCGTTTTCGCGCCGAAACCGGCGGCGAACGCTTGCTGCCGCTCCAGCTCTCGCACCTGCTGAACATTCAAGAGATAACCGGCGAGCACGGCGAGGCTCTCACATTTTTTCAGAACGAAGGCATGACCTTGCGCGAACGCAGCACGCGCGGCAGCGACCTTCTTTACGTAGTCCTGCCGGCGGCGCCTGCGCGCGGCGCCACTTTCACCCTGCGCTTCCGCTATCGCGGGAACGTCATCGAAGACGCCGGCAATGGTGTGCTCTACGTGAGCGCCCGCGAAAGCTGGTATCCGCATTCCGGCGATGCCGCCGATTTCAGCGACTATGACTTGACCATGCACTGGCCGCGCCGCCTTCGCTTGGTGGCCACCGGCGTCAAGCTCGACGAGCGCGAAGATGGCGACTTCCGCGTCGGGCACTGGCACACTGACAACCCGGCCTCCGTCGCCGGATTCAACCTCGGCGATTATGCGTTCGCGTCGTTCGCCGCGGGAACGCATTCGGTCGAGGTCTACGCCAATCGTATGCTCGAGCAAGCCCTGAACAATCGTTTCGGCGCTCCCGCTTTCGATGTCTCTCGCATGCCGTCACTGGTCGGCCCCGAAGGCCAGTCCGCCGCCAACCTGATGCCGCTGATCCCCATAACTCCCAGCCCCGCCGATGCGCTCAAGCAGCTCGGCCGCGAAATCGACTCTTCCATCCGTTTCTATGAAAATTTCAGTGGGCCATTTCCCTTCCAAAAGCTCGGCGTTTCTCAGATTCCCGGAACGTTCGGCCAGGGCTGGCCCGGACTCCTATACCTCTCCACGTTTTCTTTCTTGCCGCCCGCCGCGCAGCAGCGCGCCGGCCTCACAGAACGCGGGCAGGAACATTTCACCGAGCTTGTTCCTTTTCACGAAGTCGCTCATCAGTGGTGGGGCAATGTCGTCGGCTGGAGCTCCTACCGCGATCAGTGGATCGACGAAGCTATCGCAAATTATCTAGCCCTCCTTTTTGCCGATAGTCAGAAGAATGCTAATCACTCGCTCCGCTTCTGGCTGGCGAGCTATCGTCATCGCCTCGTCGAAAAGCTGCCGGACGCGGATCAGCCGGCTGTGGACATCGGCCCGCTCGATTTAGGCGCGCGCTTGACCTCTTCCAAATCCCCGGAAGGGTTCGAACAAGTTGTGTATGGAAAAGGATCCTGGGTAATTCACATGCTGCGCGAGATGCTGCGCCGGCCGGAAGCAAAAGATCCCGACGCGCGTTTTGTGGCACTGCTTCGCACGCTCGCAAGGAAGTACGCCTATCGCGCTCTTTCCAGCGCGGATCTGCAGCGCGAAATCGAAGCGGTCATGACACCTGGCATGGACCTGGACGGCGGCCGCTCCATGGAATGGTTTTTCGAAGATTGGGTCCGCGGAACCGGCGTTCCCCACTATCGCGTAGAATTTTCCGTGCACCGCTCTGAAAAAGGTTTCGTCGTGCGCGGCAAATTATTCCAGACCGGCGTGCCTCGTTCCTTCCTTGCTCCCGTGCCCCTGTACGCCAATGCGAGCAGCGGCCATCCCGCCTTATTGGGTGTAGTAATCGCCGGTGGCCCAGAAACCGCCTTTCATTTCACGTCGCCAACCGAGCCCCGCAAAATCCTCATCGACCCGCACATGACCCTTCTCTGTGTACCCGAATGACACCGCGTCGCAACAGGCGTGGTTGCCTGATGCAGCGAACTCACTGGACATCTTGCCGACGAGGGAGCGGCACCGCGGGGAAACGGACAGGGTTTGCGCGAACGATGTAACCGTCCTCCGAAGGACGAGCGATTTCCAGGACACGGCCGGACGGTTCAATGAGTCTCACGTGAGTGATTCGGTTTCCAGTTTCCGTGGTGTACTCCATTCGATACACGCTGCCGTCGGCCAAAGTCTGACGAGTGACGCGCCCCAGTGCATCATACTCGTTGCTCAAGATTGTTTTGGGTGATTCGCCTGCGTGGAGGATAACGTCCATTCTGATCATGCGATGTGCGGGATCGTAAAAATACCACGCACCGTGACCGTCCGCATGAGATACGCGCGAGAGTCGTCCCGGACCATCGTATTCGTAGATTACCCGGTTGCCGCTTGTGTCTGTTCCCTGGGTCAAGCGGAATTGCGAATCGGATTCGAATTCGATGCCCTGATTACCGCTTGCCGTTAAGCGGCGCAGATTGAGCGCGGCGTCGCGTTCAAAACTCAGACGACGACCCGATGCGTCTTGATACCCGTTCCAGTAGCAACGTCCATCTTCGCAGGGAAGGAATGTAGACCACGAGCCGTCGCGATACTGCAACTTGAAATGGTTGGAATCCCATGTAAGGCGCGCGCCATAAAGTTCCTGCGCATCGTCGCGATTCTCGAAGACGACATTGGCAGAAAAACCGATGCCGGAAGAGATCCGCGTCAGGTGTTCATGAGAACCGGTTTCACTAATGATGTCGATAAAGCTGAGTTTGGCGGCGCCATCGGAGTAGAGCCAGGTGTTGTAGTTCTGGTTGGCACCGAGGCCGAGCGACCAACGCTGGGGATATTGCGACCGGTACGCGCGATTGAAGTCGATGCGCGGAGCCGAATCCAACTCGAAGTCGCGGGCAAACTCGAAGAATTCGCCGCTCGACAAAAGCGTTTCGAAAACTTCCTCCTCGGTCGAAGTCGGCTCCGGGAGACGCCCACACTCCTCGACAAAAGGAGTAAGGCGTCGCATCGCACCGGTCCGGTAGGAATAGGAATAAAAAAGACATGGCCAGCCTGAACCTCGAAATCCGTTGGCGGATTCTTCAGAGTGCAAATCAGACTCATAGAGGTTATCGGCTCCTCCGTTCGGCGTGAGCGGCTGGTACATGATGCTGGTGGGATCAAAACTGTGCGGTAGGTGGAAGTAGAGCATGGCGATGTATTTCGTGAGCATTTGCTTCATGCCAGCCAGTTGTTTGCCGGCGTCGTGTGGCTTCGTGCTGTCCCAGAACGCGGGATCATTGCGATGCGAAGAGACGACCGCGAATTTGTAGCCGGTGTAGAAGCTGTAGGTGAATTCCCAGCCAAGAGAACGCGGGTAGATGTCTTCATCGGTGAGAATGATAATGACGGAGTCGGCCGCGCGGGCGATTTTCGGTTCGGCGCGCTTCATGTCCAGAATCATCTCTTCGGCAATATATTGGCGGCGCGGTGAGTCGTAGGCCGTGGAATCGATAGCGACTTCCGGGAGAACGGTAACCTCGATTTCAAATTTATCGCGATAGTAGGCGGCCAGGGATTCGACCGGAACGGCTTGGCGCCCCATGGGCAAGAAATAAAGCTTACCGTGGGCTTCTAGCTCATCCGGTCTAAGGACGTCGCCATGAACGACCGCTTGTTGGTTAGCCCGCTGGATGCGTTCGGGGTTGCGTAGGAAGTCCCGAAAGTCGGATTTAGACAGAAGACGGTAGCCCAAGAAACCGCACACGACCAATAGGAACACGAGGCCGGCCAGAAAATAGCGAAACGTTCGCGGTGGGTCCGCAGTGCCTCCAGCCAGGGTTCCGAGAAACGACCCGCAACGAGGGCAAGCCATTTGTGGAGAGGAGAGATCGAAACCGCACACCGAGCATTTCATTTCCGCTCCAGCTTAGGGAATTCGCAGATGACCTTTCTCCGCGTATCCAAAAATTAGGGCGCCTTGTTGTATTGCGGCTGCTTTTTGTAGAGCGGGCTTGCGGGATTCAACTGCGCTTTGCCCTGTTCAAAGACGTACACGAAGCCGACCGGATCAGCAGCCAACCCGCGGAGCAAACCCGCACTGACCAATTCGCGCATATTTGCCGGAATGCGGCCGGTGCGTTTTTCGTATTCCGCGGCGATTCTGTTTAGCTGCTCGCAATCGATTTCCGCGCGAAGCAGTTGCAAATGTACCTTGGCGTTTTCCTTGGTGTTCGCATCGCCCGCGGAATTGTAGATTTCGGTCCAAAGCATCGCGGCGGTTTCCCGCGATTCGCCTTCCTCGTGAATCCTGGCCGCAAATGTTTTCATCCAGATCATCGCGCCGGGTTTCGTGCTGCCCTCCAGAAAGGCATCCGCCGCTTTGCGATAGTCTTTCAATTCAAAATAATAGACAAAGCCAAGATCTTCGTAGAATCGCCAATAGTCCGGATTGGCGCGAATTCCTCGCTGCAACAATGTGATCCCTTGGTCGGGCCTTCCCGCGCCGCGCGGCGGAGGCTCGCTTAAAAACACCGAGCCGAAGCGATAGGCAATGAGCAGGTTGGGATCCAACGTCGTGGTTACATCCAGCAAGGGCCACAGCAATTCGATCTTCGTATCTTCGCGTGCTTGCTTATTCCCGTAATACTGCACCGCGCGCGTCCAATAGAGCTCCGCGACGAGCGGGGCATATTCCAGGCTCATGGTTTTAAGCAGCGGACCCGAGCGCAATACCAGGTCGTCCTGCTCCTGGTGCATAGCCGCAGACTGAATATCGATAGCCTGCTGCAATTCCCATACACCGGCAAGTCCCAGCAGCAGGACGGAGTAGAGCACAAAGCGAGAGGTTAAGAAGCTCATTTCAGGTTTCGCTTCGTGAAAATAGCGGATGCAGCCGTCAAGATAATGGCGCAATACAGCGCCGCGTAAGCGGTGTTTTGCACGATCAAAACAGCCGGGATGGGCCGGGCGTGCGCGGCCGCCGCCATCACATCGAAATTTTCAAAGTTCGGGAGCACATACGAGATCCAGCGAAAAAACGCTTGCATCGCCGCCGAAATCGTGTCGCTGTGGTAGTTGCGCATTTGCCCCACGAATAATCCCGCCACATAGAGCCCGGCCGTGCACAAAATCGAAAGCAGCGGAGTGGTGTAGCAGGAAAACAACAAGGCCAGGGCCACTACCATCGCGAGTTTCAACAAAATGAAATACACGGCCACTAAGACTGGCCCCTCCAGAGGGTCGCTGCTCAGCCTTCCCAATCTCAGGACCAGAAACAAACCCGCGGCCATGGCCATGGTATTCACGGTTAAGGTGAGCAATAATCCGCCGAATTTACCTAGCAAGAATTCCCAACGTCGCACCGGCTTGGCCAACAGCGCATAGAGTGTGCGCTTCTCCATTTCTTTCGACACCAGGCCCACGCCAATAAACACCGCGATCAGCAAACCGATCACGGAAATCGCGCTCAAGCCCAGCGTGACGATCACCATCTCGTGGATGCCGATGGAAACTTCCCCGACCAAAATCGATGCCGCAATCATCACCAGCGCGAAGAAAACGAGGTTGTACAACACGCGATCACGCACTGCCTCGCGAAACGTATTCAGTGCCACTACTCCCACGCGTTTCACTTTCCGCTCACCTCTACTGCTGGAGCCTGAGCACGCTCCGCTGCGACCAGATGCATGAAATATTCTTCCAACGTCGCCTTTACCTGCGTTACGGACAAAATTGTCGCCCCGGCGCTGCCCATCTTCTGCAACGTTCCGTACAGATCCGCTTCCGGAACTTGCAGCTGGTAGCGTTTTCCCAATTGCTTCGCTTTGCTGAGCAGGCCATCCAGCCCGGTGGCGCTTGCTGTGTACTCGAACAGGATTTCCATGGCCTGTGCTTTCATACCGACGATTTCATCGGGCGCGCCCACGCCACGTAGTTTCCCGCCGACAATCACGCCCACGCGGTCGCACAGCATTTCCGCGTCAGACAAAATGTGCGTGGAGAACAAGATCGTCTTGCCCGCTTGCCTTAGCTCCAAAATAATGTCGCGCACTTCGCGGCGTCCCACGGGATCGAGCCCGGACATTGGCTCGTCTAAAATGACCACTTTCGGATCATGCAGGATGGCTTGCGCCAGGCCTACGCGCTGCAGCATGCCCTTTGAATATTTTCGCAATTGGATTTTTCGCGCCGTCTCCAGCCCCACCTTTTTCAGCATGCCATCCACCCGCGCTTTGCGCTCTTGCGCCGGCAAGTCGTGGAATCGCGAAAAGTAATCGAGCAGTTCCGCCGCGGTCAGATAGTCGTAAAAATACGGCTGCTCCGGCAAATAGCCGATGTCCTGATGCATGGAAATGTCGCTGATGGATTTTCCGAGAATGCGCGCTGTGCCCGCGGTCGGAAAAATTAACCCCACCAGCAACTTGATGGTTGTGGTTTTACCGGCGCCGTTCGGTCCCAGAAAACCAAAAACTTCCCCTTCTTCGACGCGCATGGTCAGCCCTTCCAGCGACGTTTTCTTCTTAAGGTGAAGAAAACCGAAGGGATAATCCTTGGTCAGATTCTCGATCTCAATCGCCGCGGTGGCCATAATTACATTTTTGAGAACCTAAGGGTCGCCGTCAATTCCCGGGGCGCGTTCGTGTGCGTGAAAAGAAAATAGAGAAAATTAAATCGTCAATGAATGCAACTTCTTCGCGGCTTCTCGCGACTTTTGCTCGTGTTCGCGCTCTCTTACGTCTAAGTGTCGCTGCGCACGGATCCGATTTGCACCAATTGCGCGGGAACAGCCGAGGGCGCCATGGGTTTTGGTTTGCGGGTTTGCGGGTCGCGCCAGTTGTCCAGAATGCCCACTTGCTGCACGCAGGAAATTGTGCAGCGCGGTCCGCAGAATTTGTCCGTGAAATATTCGTGGCGGCGCATTTCCGGCGTGTACTGGGTCAGTGCAATGCCCGGGTAGCCGCGTTGTTGCGAGCACCAGTGCACCAGGCCATCCTCGCAAATATAGAGATAGCGCGAGCCGGAGCGGCAGCGCCAGTTGTGTTCGCGGCCCCGCGCCACATTGTGCTGAAATTCATTGAAACGGGAAAAGGAACGCTTTCCCAGTGTCATGATCTCTTCGAAAATTTCCGCTTCGCGTGGGCCCAGCGGTTTTAGCTGGCCATTGTTGTCGTGAATGATTCCCACCGTGCTTGTGAATCCAAGTTCAATCGCGCGATGCGCGATTTTCAGCGCGTCTTCCGGGTTTTTTACGCCGCTGCCCAGCACGGAATTGATATTGACCTGAAAAATCGCGTATTGCGCGAGCCATTCCAGCCGGGTATCCAGCGTTTTCAAGCTTTTCAACGAAACTTCATCCGGCACGGCGTTATCGATGCTGATTTGCAGATGCTCCAGCCCCGCCGCGTTCAATTTATCGATCGTCTTTTTGTCCAGCAAAAATCCGTTGGTGATCATCCCGGCAATCATTCCGCGGCTGCGGATATGCCGAATAATTTGGTCGATCTCTGGATGCATGAGCGGCTCGCCACCGCTTATGGTGATGATCGAGGTGCCCATACCGGCGAGGATGTTCAGCCGCTTTTTCATCTCTTCCAAGGGGACGGGCTTGGAAAAATCGTCAAATTCGTTGCAATAGGTGCAGGCCAGATTGCAGCGCCGGTTCGGAATAATATGCACCAGGATGGGGTGCTTGGTGGAGGCCAGGGCCTTGCCAATCATGCGCAATTCGCGCAAGCGGGTACGCAGGAACCGCAGATACCTCCTGACGCGCACAGCAACAGAAGGCCGCGCTGTTTTGGTGTCTTCAGACATTATGAGTGAGAACTCCCCACACCTGATTATACCTTAGCCTGTTGCAGGGCAAGCACGCCTGTCCCTGCGTACTATTGTTCGTTGCTAATCAGGTACTTACGCTCGAAAAGGAGCAGAAACCTGATGAGCAGCCAGCCCGCTGATCGTTTGCCCTCGAACTTAGCGGAACCCCGCGGTGCCAAGCGATTAGTGTTTGTCTTCAGCATAGCGCTACTTGCCGTGTTCCTTGCGGCTGCCGTTCCTGCGCCTATTCGGGCCGCATGGGACGAGTTCGCGCTTCGCATTCAGCTCCAGAATGAGGCGCAATCGGCTTCGCCTGCCAAGCTCTCCGACCACGAAATTGAAGAAATCTCCAACCTGGCGCCGCAGCAGCAGGCAGAGCGGCTGCTGGAACGGGCGGTCAACCATTATGACCGGGCGCTGGAGCTCATCGGCAAGTCTGTCGATAGCTGGTTTGGGCAGCTGGAATTACAGGGACAACTTTCGAGTCTCCTTACTACAGCGTTGAATTCCAATGACTTACAGGTGCGCGCGGCGGCCCTGGAAATCGAGCTGGCGGGGTACAACCTGCCGAAACGGGCCGAGAGCGCTGACAACCTGATCGAACGCATACGCCGCGAGCCAGCAGCGCGTCCCTGGGCGCTGTGGATGCTGGGCGTGTTGGGAAACCGGGGCGTGGAAACGCAACGAGCTTTCGTCACGCTGATGGACCACCGGCACGATCCTGACGAGCAGACGCGGTATTGGGCTATCGAGGGCTTGTCCATGCTGGGCACGGACGACACCGTGCGGCCTTTGCTGGAGGCTTTCCGCAGCGATCCTTCGCCGCTGGCACGCGAGCGCGCGGCGTGCGGCTTGTCGCAGTCTGGGATGCTGACACGTGAGCAGCGGCTGCGGGCCGTGCCGGAACTGCTTAAGATGGCGGATGATGCGAACCTGGATGACGCGACGCGCAGCTGGGTCTTCCAGGCACTACGCGACATCACCGGCGCCGCCATCGCGGCGCAGCCCGATGCATGGCGCGCCTGGTGGGCGCAGCATCGCGGCTGATTCGGGCAATTTCTCTTTCTGCCCCTCCAACTAGGCGTCATTTTTTCCTTGATATAGGTTCCGCTTTTTGCTACGCCGATCTCGGGTACAGTCGCGCCAAGACATCTTGGCGCTTTTTCTTTTTATGGTCCCCACCTTGACCCGCCGTTCTCTCGAATACATAACTGAATGCCTGGCCCAAGGACCCCGAGCCGACTGGCTCCCTCGGCGGTGCGCAAAGTGATTAGTTCGATTCCCCCGAATGTGGTAAAACCTTTAGAATGAACAGTTACAAGACGAATTGACGTTAACTACCTGTAGAATCAACACTTACGGGAAACCCCGGGGGGAGGGGTATGTCGCCCAAAAGTCAGAACAATGGGATCTGCGATAGCAGCCCTCGCGCATAAGCTGGAAAGTGCGCGGCTGCCGGGTGCTGGTTGCTGTAAGATTTGGGATGCGGTTAAGGGCAGTTGAGTGAGGGTTTATGTCTGAGGTTGGGCGGGCCAAGGCGAATCTTCCACCATCTGCGGGGGCAAAGTCCACACACGGGTCGGCAACTCTCCCCGGGGCGACGCGTACGGAGACCGACAGCATGGGGAAGATGGAGGTGCCGGCGGACCGGTATTACGGGGCGCAGACGGCGCGGTCGCTGGTCCACTTTGCCATCGGCAAAGACACAATGCCTGCGGAGCTGGTCCGGGCGTTTGGGATATTGAAGAAGGCGGCTGCGCTGGTGAACCAGGACTTGGGGAAGCTGCCGGCGGATAAGGCGCGGCTGATTTCGGAAGCCGCGGACGAAGTGATCGCCGGGAAGCTCGACGAGCATTTTCCCCTGCGCATCTGGCAGACGGGCAGCGGAACCCAGACGAACATGAATGTGAACGAGGTGATCTCGAACCGGGCGATCGAGATGGCCGGCGGGAAGATGGGAAGCAAGAAGCCGATCCATCCCAATGACGACGTGAACATGTCGCAGTCGTCCAACGACACGTTCCCTACGGCGATGTCGATCGCCGCGGCTACGGAGACATCGCGGCGGTTGTTGCCCGCGGTGAAGAAACTGCGCGATGTGCTGCTGGCCAAGTCGCTGGAATTTGCCGACATTGTGAAGATTGGGCGGACGCATTTGCAGGATGCCACGCCCCTTACGTTTGGGCAGGAGTTTTCGGCTTGGGTGAACATGCTGGATCGCGACGGGGCGCGCATCGCGGTGGCGCTGGACGGGCTTTACGATCTGGCAATTGGCGGGACCGCGGTGGGGACGGGGTTGAATGCGCACCCGGAATTCGCGGAACGCGCGGCGCGAAAGATTGCGGAGTTGACGGGGCTGCCGTTCCGCTCGCATCCGAATAAGTTCACGGCGCTGTCTTCGCATGACGAGATTGTGTTTGCGAGCGGGGCGCTGAAGACGCTGGCCGCGTCGCTGATGAAGATTGCGAACGATATTCGGTGGCTGGCATCCGGGCCGCGGTGCGGGCTGGGCGAGCTGACGTTGCCGGAGAACGAGCCGGGATCATCGATTATGCCCGGGAAGGTGAACCCGACGCAGGCGGAAGCGGTGACCATGGTGGCGGTGCAGGTGATGGGGAATGATGCGGCGATTGGGTTTGCGGGCTCGCAAGGAAATTTCGAGCTAAACGTTTTCAAGCCAGTAATGATTTTCAACTATTTGCATTCCGTGGAGCTGCTGGCGGACGTTTGCAACAGCTTCGTAGAACACTGCGTGCAAGGAATAGAAGTAAACCGCGAACAAGTGGATAAGTACGTCAAGAATTCGCTGATGCTAGTGACAGCGCTATCGCCGAAGATTGGCTACGACAACGCGGCGAAGGTGGCGCACACCGCGCACCACGAGCACACCAGCCTCCGCGAAGCCGCAGTGAAGCTAGGTTTCCTCACCG
>Ga0210409_10005662_pt1 | contig 13101 bp, 8 predicted proteins | sample IncBWH17MmetaG_FD_161649 | JGI IMG/M metagenome (GOLD analysis project Ga0210409, IMG submission 161649) | Forest soil microbial communities from Barre Woods Harvard Forest LTER site, Petersham, Massachusetts, United States - Inc-BW-H-17-M | ecosystem: Environmental > Terrestrial > Soil >...
GGGAACGAAATTTCTGGAAATTACTTTCCAACCACAAAGACAGGATTCCGCGAGAGACGTATGACTATGTTTTCTACATTATCTCCGCAGCCGTAATCGGCGAAAATCCGCGTTTGTTTGGCTTCGATTTCGACAACCCGCTGGCCAACCTGGAAAGCAAGTGACGCAGCGAAACTCTTGATAGGCCGACTCCTGATACCTACGGGATGTCGACCGCGCCATTCTTAGCCGACAATTGGCCTTCTTCGTCCCGCACCACTACCCGCACCAGATAGTTCCCCGGTTTCACATCAAAATTGGTTTTCATGGTGATCCCCGAGTTCAGCATGTGTGCCAGCGTTTCGTCTCTTAGGCGGAAAGTGACGACCTTTTGAGTCCCCTGAACAAAGTTTCCATTTTGATTGAACAGGGCGGAAGCGAAGGTAAGCTCGTCGCCGTTGCGTCCCTCTGCCCTGTGGAAGTGCATACGTCGCGCATCCATGTGCGCCAGCACCGTAAGCTTGGCTTCGCTATCGCTGGCTTTAAAAAACTGCGTGCGCAAATCGAAGGGCAGGTCGTGCATTTCTTCCTGCGAGAACAGCGCATCCTGAATTTCCTGCTTTGCCTGCTCGGCTTTATCTTCGACGTTCTTGGGTGCATAGTAACCGCGCCGGGCTTGTACGCTCAGATTATGCTGACTCTTGAGCGTGACTTTAAGCACATGAAAAGTGCCATCGAGTTTGAGATTCTGCGGCGCAAAGCCCAGCACGTAAGAATATTCGGGGGCTTCCGCAACCCGCCTGAAGCCTTCGTCAAAATCGTTGTTGTTGTGGAAGAAAGTACCACCGGTGCCGTCGGCGAAAGAAGCGAGTGTGTCGGCCTCGTCGGTTGCGGAATGCGCCTGGTATTGAGACTTGAGAACGGCAGGATCAATGGTGGCCGTTTCGTTACGGTCTGGATCCATAGTGAGGCCGCGCTTGCTGGCGTCACCCCCAGGAATAATCACATAAAGCCCACGCGCATCGATCGCACTGACGATGACCTGAGAATGAACCGCCCGATCGATAATGTCTGCGTATTCGTATTGCATTTGCGGAGTAAGGAACCCGGGCGAAACTAAAATCACGCTGCGTTGACCCGGCATCCTCGAGATTCTATTGACCACGTCTTTCAGAACCCCCAAAGAAAGGTGAGTTTCCATGTCACCTTTGCTTAATACCTGCTGGGCAGTGGACGATACGAGTTGCGATGCCAGCCTTTGGGCATCCGGCGGAAGCGCTGCGGAGAATACCGTATAGTTTGAAGCACTCGTCTGCGAACAATTGATGTAGTCGAGAACTCCCACGCGCAGGGCGTCAGAGTCGTGCTTGTTTACAATTAGATCCGCCATGTAGTAGCTGATATCGGGGCAAGGGTTAATTTCGGCGGAAGTATCCAAACGCGGCGTCACGTGCAGTAAAGCGTCCTGCAACTTTGTCTGATCCTGCGTGAAGTCCAGCATCGTTTTGCCCGATGTCGTAAACAAGGCTGCACGATCCGTGGGCCGGAGAGTCTTGAAATGACGCTGAGCCGCATCCCTTACTTGGGCAAGATTCGCGAATCGCAAATGTTCGTCGTCGAAGAGATAGGCTACAAAGCGCTCGGGAACGGACAGCGGTTTTCCATCTGCCGCGGGGACTTCAGGACTTTTCTCGTCAACAGCGTTCTCTCTCGCAGTTTGCGCAGATTTCGCCGCTTCGATCCCAGGCTGTTCGACCGAGAACTGTGAGATGAACTGCGGTTTGCCTTTATCCAGAAGCTGGAAGTCTTCCTTTTGAAGATTGCCAATGGCACGGCCTTGCGCGTCCCGTACCACCACGCGAACGAGGACGAGCTTTACGTTTACCTTGAAGGTAGTGGTCTCGTCACGAGAACTGATCTCGGCCGCGCTGTCGGTGGCAGGGTGCGCGGTTGACGGGACTGTCGACGTAGCGGGTTGTGGTGTGTCGGATTGCGCGCCAACAACCAGTGAAGCCGCGAAAACCAGAACGCAAGCGGCTAAGTAAGAAACAACACGGAGTGGCCACCGTAGCACCGCACACCTCCTAGGCATACTCGGGAAAAGGCCAGCGGACCAGGAGCCGTCGCCCATTGGTGCTTCTGCAACACCCGCCGGATGACTACGGGATTTCGACCGCGCCATTCTTGGCTGACAATTGCCCTTCTTCATCCCGTACAACCACCCGCACCAGATAGTTTCCCGGTTTCACATCAAAATTCGTCTTCATGGTGATTCCCGAATTCAGCATGTGGGCCAGCGTCTCGTCTTTCAGGCGGAACGTGACAATCTTTTGAGTCCCTTGAACGAAGCTTCCATTCTGATTGAACAGGGCAGAGACGAAGGTGAGTTCATCGCCATTCCGGCCCTCGGCCTTGCGAAAGTGCAAACGTCGCGCGTCCATATGTGCCAGCACCGTGAGCTTGGCTTCGCTGTCACTGGCTTTGAAAAACTGTGTGCGCAGGTCCAAGGGCAGGTCATGCAGTTCATCCTGAGAGAACATCGCATCCTGAATCTCCTGTTTTGCTTGCTCGGCTTTGTCCTCGACGTTCTTGGGTGCATAGTAACCGCGCCGTGCCTGCACGCTCAATTTTTGCGGGTTGTTAAGCTTGACTGCAAGAGCATGAAAAGTGCCATCGAGCTTGAGGTTTTGCGGCGAAAAGCCCAACACGTAAGAATATTCAGGGGCCTCGGCGGTTCGGCGAAAGCCATCTTCAAAATCATTGTTGTTATGAAAAAAAACTCCCCCCGTCCCTTCAGCCAATGCGGCCATGAGGTCGGCGTTAGCGGACGCGGCCGCAGTCTGAATCAGCACCTTCCCTTCGGTCAGAAATGAGTTCTTCGCATGAGTACTGGCGTCTCCATAAGGAACAACGGTGTATAGCCCACGGGCGTCCAGGGTACTGATGACCACTTGCGAACGGACCGCACGATCAATGATGCCTACGTACTCGTATTGCAGCTCCGGAGTGATGAACCCCGGCGAAACTAGGATGACGCTTCGCTGACCGGGCATCCTGGAAATGTTCCGGACCACATCCTTCAAGGAGCCGAGGCCGATTTGACTTTCCTGCTGGCCAGCGGCCAATACGCCGCGAGCGGCGGCGGCGACCAACGTTGCGGTACCGCCGAGCGCCACAGTTTGGCCACTCGGAAGGATTTGCTGCGGCGCGCAATCTGCCGCTTCCTGAACGGCAATGTTAGTTGCTTCAGGATCTTGTTTGTTGACGATCAGATCCGCTTGGTAGTAACTGATGTCCGGGCAATCGTTATTACCGCGGGCGGCTATGGGGTGGGGATGCAGTTTAAGCAAGGCGTCTTGCAGCTTGGTACGGTCGTCGGTGTAATCAACCGTAGTAAGGCCGGATGTTGTGAAAATGGCGGCCCGATCGGTTGGCCGCAGCGTGGCCAGATGTTTCACCGCTGAGTCGACCGCATGGGCGAGATCAGGGAACGCCAAGTGTACATCATCGAACAAGTAAGCCACATAACGCTCGGGTAGGGAGTGCGGAGTTGCGCTGGCTGCGGGCGCGTCAGGTTGCTGCTCTGTGGTCTTTTCCGCTTGGGCAGCTTGGGTTCCCGGCTGTTCGGCGGAGAACTGGCTGATGATCTGGGGCTTGCCTTTATCCAGTAGTTGGAAGTCTTCCTTGTGCAGATTGCCGATGGCGTGACCTTGTCCATCCCGCACCACCACGCGAACCAGCACGATCTTTACGTTCACTTTGAAGGTGGTGGCTTCGTCTTGGGAAGTGATCTCGGCTGCGGTCGCGTTGTCGCTGGCAGGCGGCGCCGTCGTCTGGGCTGGGGACGCAGTCGGTTGTTGCGCGCTAACAACAGCCTGAGAAGCGGCGAAAAGCAGAACCCACGCAGCTAAACAAGAAGGAAGAATACGGAATGCCCAGCATCGCAAACTCGGGAAGAACCGAGTAGACCAGGAAACGTCGCTCATAACAACTCCTGCACAGCTCAGCGCGTCGCCCGTCGGACCGCTCTTAAGCAGTCACTGCTGAGCCCAACGTCCACATGTTACGCGGCTTCCCAGAAATGTGCCAGAGAAAGCTTGGTGGGTGAAACCAGACAAATCTTGAAGAGGGGCTAGATAGAAGGTTCCGCGACACTCGAAGGGGCGGCATCGTTTCGTCCGCCCGTGAGCGCCTTTCGCCACTCCTGAAACTAGTCGTTGCGAACGAAATCGGCTTTCTTCGCGGCCAGGTGTTCTTGTCTGTAAAAACGCGCCACATCTCCCAGAGGCACGGAAACCTTTACTGGCGCAACTTCCCAAAGCGGTCTCTCGCCTTGCGCATAAAGATAGCCGGAACTGTCGAGCAGGTTCTGTTCCGCGGCCATCGCATGTTGAGCCGCACGCGCCGGATGGCTCACCATCTGAAGCGGTTGTGGTTCGTTGCTTAACGCTGCAGCCGCATAGGATTGTCCCAGTGCCGCCGTGGTGCAAAGAAGGCACAACAGAAACAATGTAGTCTTCATCGTATTGGTCTCCAGGGGCGTTTTCCCTTGTATTTCCGGCCCCTGCAGTGATATGAGCAAGCCCGCGACCAAACCCTATATGGCTGAGTCGCGTGGGCTTATCAACAAAAGGGAGCGTCGCGGTGTGCAAATGTTTGCACATTCGAGGAGATCGGTCATCCGCGCGGGGGCATCAGTGCGGGACGGGGGAGTTCTGACTGACCGACTGGTGCTCTTTGATCCAATCATTGGCCTGCTGCTGGGCGGCCGCGATCTGGGAATGGTTCATCCGCGAAGCGAGATGGGCGACTCGGTATTTGCTGGCCTCGTCTCCGCCGGCTTGAGCTAGGACCGACCAGAAATAGGCCTTAACCAGGTCCTGAGGAACGCCGCGCCCCGCCCAGTAATAAGCCCCCAGCGTTGCCTCCGAAACCACATGCCCTTGCTCCGCCGCCATGGTGAACCAGCGCACGGCTTCGGCATAATCCTGGGGTACATCTTCGCCCGTTGCGTACCGTGCCCCGACCGAAAACTGGGCTGCGGGATCGCCTTGTTCGGCCAATTTACGCATACCCTCGAGGCTGTCCGCTGCAACTGGGACTGGCGCCGGCGGTGGGGGCTGCGGGGAGGCCGGTTTCGCGGGCTGAGTAGCCATACCAAGGCCTGCGAATCGGCTAAGGTCTCGCGGCGAAATCACCCATGACGCGGCGAATACTACCGTAGCCGCTGCTGCAGCAAAAAGAATCTTACGAGATCGAGAAAGATGGGGCAGCGGCAAGTCCGCCGGAGACTCGACGGGGAATTCATCATCTATGCACGCTACCGGTACCGCAGGAGCAAACTGCCGGGAAATCGGCTGCCCAAAGTCCTGCCGCACAGAATCTCTTTCTTGGGAATCAGGCTCGACCATACCAGCGCGATGGACCGCAGAGGAACAGATTCCAGCCAACCGCTCGAGCACAGTGGAGTCGTTCGAGCTGAAGGCATAAGGTTCCGGCGAGAACGCCTCCAGAATTCCGATTACCGCATCTTCCCAGCGCACCGGCACCGCGACCATGGAACGAATGCCAAGAGCGCGGCAGCTTTCGCGATCCACCACCGGGTCGGTTTCTGAATCTTCACAACTCAGCAATCGCCCCGTGCGCACGCACTCGCCGGAAAAGCCGGCGCCAATACTGAACCGCGACCCTAGACTGGGAGCATCTTGCCCAGCGCTGGCGCGGCAAATCATCTCCGGGCCTTCGGTCAAAGCAATCGCTGCGCCGGTGGCGCGTGTGAAGCTTTGCGCTCTCTGAGCCAGCAACTGCAAGGCTTCGTCAAGATCAGATCCGAGCGACTCCACTTCCCGCTTCACCGCAGCCAAGGCGGTCAGAACTGAGGTGTAGTCGGCGGGAGCCGTGGGCTCGAGTTCCTGCCGCATCCAGTGAACCAAAGCACTGTCGTGCGGTGGAGTCTCGACGACCGAGTGAGCCGCAACTTGGGAAAACAGTTCTGCCCGCTGATTGGCACAGGCCATCAGCGAATTTACAAACAGCCATTCTTTGAGCTGGCGGAGTGAGTCATCCGGCATCTTGGGAAACCGGATCCCAACTCGTCCCGAACCGTCCAACCAGATGACTTCGCCGGTGGTATGTATACACGCCTTGGTCGCCGTAAGATCCAGACACAGATTCACGCTGCGCTGAATCTCAAGCGGTGACGACGCTTGAATGGCCATGCCTTCTTCGTGGATGTCGACGATCTCGCTGAGATCGAGGATCTGCCCACTCGAGCTCCCATTAAGGCTGGCGTAAGCAGGTGTATGAACTCTCTGCCGCACATGCCGGCGTCGGATGCGCCCGGGAGGCATCAACTCCCCACCAGCCTCCACCGGATTGGACCCAAGGGTTGCCATACAAAATCAGGGTTACATATTACCCCAGCTTGGCAAGGTTTTATAGGGATTAAAGGGTTGGATCGTCTCCTGATTTGGGATTCGACGGCCCGGCGGGTGTCGCGTGGCCTCTAGACAACATCGAGCACGATTCACCCAGCCGGACGGCCGTCGCGCGCGGCTTTCTCTTGTCTAGCGGCTCAATAACACTCATGACCCGAGAATGCCCGCCATTCGGTATGCCCCGAATTTCAACTGTTTACCGCCGACATAGCCGGTTTGCTGAAGGCAAGGTGGCTATCGAAGTTGGGGGTTCAGTCAAGAAGGAGAATTCCTACTAAGTGCAAGTGCCGGCCGAGCACTCTGGTACACTTCCGCCGTTGTGTCTCGAGGTAAGACATGAAGGCCTCTCTGTTTTATCGAATCGCCGCGGTTCTCCTGCTTTTTTTTGCTGTCGCACATACGCTTGGTTTTCGCCAGTCCGATCCCAATTGGGGAGTTGACACCTTGCTTGCCTCCATGCGGTCTATTCACTTTGACGTGCAGGGGTCCAGCCGGACATATTGGGACCTCTTTGTTGCCGCTGGATTCTCTGTCGGCGTGTTTTATCTTTTCGCGGCGATATTAGCGTGGCAACTCGGTGGCCTTCCGGCCGAGACTTTAGCGCTCATGCGCGGACCAGCATGGGCGTTCGCGGTTTGTTTTGCCGCCATCACGGTACTGAGCTGGCGATACCTCTTTATCCTCCCTGTCGTTTTCTCGCTGGTGATTACAGTGTGTCTGATTGCGGCAGCGTGGCTTTCAGCGCGGCCAATCTGAAGAGTCGGTTGGGGGCGTGTATTAGCTTGCCTGGTGAACCCCACCGCACTCAGCTCCGGCGGTTCAGGCGTGCGGATAGTCGCCAGCCACTCCTGGCTTTTGCGAATCTCAGGGAGTCAGCAAATTACCGTGGAACACACTGCCAGCAACGGTCCCTTGCCCGGAGGCTGTGCCTGCGTGCGGATCGTCAAACGAGATGATGGTTTGGGCAGGCGCGGCCACAGCCGCAGTAGCGACGAGTAGACCGGCAAAAAGCTTCCATGTTCGAGTCAATTTCATTGAGCACATGATGGCAAGGTGCGCCACCGTTATCACGAGTACGCAGGATTTCGGAAAGCTCTTTCAGCGAAAAGCCGAGTTGCAAAGCTCGCTGTGCAAGTTGAACTCGCTGGACGGCAGATGCAGGGAAGATCCTGTAACCGCCGCTCGTGCGCTGGGTTGGTGATCCGAGTCTGGAATCCCTTGCATCAAAGGCGGCTGACAAGAGTGTCCGCCCCTACACAGGCGTTCTGACGGATTCACCTGGAAAAGACGGTTCCGTGGGCGTAGGCGTTGCCTTGAAAGCCGTGTGGCCACGACTTGCCGTCCATGCTGACGCCGGGGCGGTCGCTGCCGCGGTCGCGAAAGTTCTCATCGAGTTTCGCCGAGCCGGTTTGCGGATCAAAGTTCACGACGAATAGCCGGTGATCGGGACCGTTCTCGTCCGAGTTGAGAACGATGCGTGTGCCCGTGGGATCGGCCGCGACCCAGTGCGGTTTCTGGCCCGCGTCGAAGGTGACGCGGCTTACTTCGCGCGGTTTCTCGGGGTCGGAAATATCCAGCACGGTTAAGCTGTGCGTCTCCGGCACCGTGGCCAGCCACCAGTGCCCGATGCGCAGAGGCACGCCGCAGTCGCCGCCGGGAAAGCTGTAAACGAAGCGAAGCGAAGGATTCTCGCTGTCGACACCGCGCATCAGGTAAAGCCCGCAATTGAACGTATGCACAAGCACGCTCTTGCCATCATCGAGCAACCGCGGCTCGCCGGGATAGTACTGCTCGTCGCCGCGTGGACCCGGTGGAAGCACGAGCGTCCGTAACACGCGCAGGCTGGAGAATTGCCACACCTGCACGGTACGGCTCTTGCCGTCCATGTCGTGCATCGCAGTGTTGGTGGAGACGACTCGGTCAACCGCCGGCAACAGCTCGACACTGTACGGTCGAATGAGTTCGCCAGCCGAGGTCGCATCTTGGGCGCCGCCTTCGCGGAGCACGTGCCCGTCGTTGTCGATCTCAAGCAGGCCGCCGCCTTCCGCTTTCGGCCCGTGGCCTCCGCGATATTGGAAGGTGGCTAACACCTTGCCGTTCGGCAGCCGAAAGTAAGTGTGGGGATGCATGTATCCGTCGAGGTCGCCGAATGATGCGACGATGTGGGGCTTTAGAGGTTCGCGCAGATCGAAGACCCAGGTACGACCGGCTTCAAAACCGTTGGCCATGAGCAGGCCACCCGCGGGCATTTCGATTTCGGTGTGGTGCGGAACCGACCCCGCAACTCCGGTGGGCGCGGTCGCCACGACCTGCCCGTAAGCCGGCGAGGCCGGATCGGCGTCGATGACAGCCAGAAAGTCGCTCGCCTTTTTGTCGTCGTCGCCGCACCAGGCGAAAAGGTATGAATGCTTCTTGTCAGCGGCAACAGTAAGGGTGCATCCGAGCAACAGGGAAGTGAGCAGGAATCCGCGGCGCATAGACGCATTGTACAGGGCAAGCATTTCCAGGAGACACTCGCCGTTATTTCTGGTGCAGAGAACACCCGAAAACAGAAAGGGGAGCGCTGGTCGCTCCCTTTTGATCCTTTATCGGCCGGGCCTCTGTATGCGTCACCGCGAAAGCCCTTCACTGGATGTAGCGCGAACTAACGGGATGAGGGGTCATGCTTCGCGGAAAACTCGGATCCCCGAAACGGTTTCTGCGTCAGCATCACTATATCTGTAGGGCGACAGGGCCGCGTTGCAATCAGGGGCGACATGATCCTGGAGCATCCGAGTCCGGGGACACTGCTGGCGCACGTGAGGTCAATGTGATACTTTGCCCTACATCGGGTGAGAGTGGCAGCCATGCCGGGTTCTTCTGGAGATCCCTCAAAAGTCGAAGTCACACAACTTCTCAAGGCGTGGGGCGGCGGAGACGACAAGGCGCTCGAACGGCTGACCCTGTTAGTCCAGAGCGAATTGCACCGCATGGCCCACCGCTGCATGGCCGGGGAAAATCCTGGTCATACTCTGCAAACCACTGCCCTGGTTAACGAAGTTTATATCCGGCTGGTGGACATTCACGCGGTGAGCTGGCAGGATCGCGCTCATTTCTTCGCCATTTCGGCCCGCATGATGCGACGCATTCTGACCGACTTTGCGCGTTCCCGGCGTTATCAGAAGCGAGGGGGAGGCGCGGTGCAAGTCACATTGGACGAGGCTCTGGTCGTGGCTCCGGAGAAACACGCAGACATCATGGCGCTTGACGAGGCTTTGACCCACTTTGCCGAACTGTATCCCCGGCAGAGTCAAGTGGTAGAGCTGCGTTTTTTTGGCGGACTCGAAGTTGAGGAAGCCGCCGAGGCTCTGAAGATATCTCCGGAGACAGTCAAACGCGACTGGAGATTTGCCAAGACCTGGCTGCTGCATGCCATGAGTGAAGAAAAGACCGGAGAAAAGGGAGATGGATGCTGAGCGAGCCCGGCGTCTGGAGCAGTTGTACCATTCCGCGCTCGAGCACGATGCGGCGGAGCGCGCCGCCTATCTGGAAAGTGCGTGCGGAGCCGATGCCGGCCTCCGCAAAGAAGTGGAATCTCTGCTCGCCCATGACCGGGATGCGGCCAATTTTATCGAAGAGCCCGCGCTCGAAATGGCTGCCCGGATGGTGGCCCAACAGAATCAGCCAGACGACAGGAGTGGCGTTGCCGTCATAGGCCGCACCGTCTCCCACTACCGCATTCTCGAAAAACTCGGCGGAGGGGGGATGGGCGTTGTTTACAAGGCGCGAGATACTCGCCTTGGACGCGTGGTCGCGTTGAAGTTCCTGCCGGAAAGTTTCGCCTCTGCCCCGACTGCGATCATCAGATTTCAGCGTGAGGCTCGTGCCGCCAGTTCGCTCAACCATCCCAACATTTGCACGATTTATGACATCGGAGAGGAAGCAGGGCGCGGCTTCATCGCCATGGAATACATGGATGGGCAGACGCTAAAACATGTCATCGAATCCGAGCCTCTGGAAAAGGACCGGCTGCTGCAACTGGCAATTCAAATCGCCGACGCACTGGACGCGGCTCACACCAAAGGCATCATTCATCGGGATGTGAAGCCGGCTAACATTTTCGTAACGCGGCGCGGTCAGGCGAAAGTCCTGGACTTCGGGCTGGCGAAGCTGGCTTTCACATCCCGCGGAGCGGAGACCGGGCCTGCGGGCTCTGGCGCGCGTGCGAGTCCAGAGGAAGATTTGACCAATCCGGGCATGGCGATCGGGACGGTTGCTTATATGTCTCCGGAACAGGCACGAGGTGAAGACGTTGATGTTCGAACCGACCTGTTCAGCTTCGGCGCCGTGTTTTACGAGATGGCTACCGGGCACCGTGCGTTTGATGGAAACACAGCCGCCGTGGTCTTTGATGCCATACTGAATCGCGATCCCGAGCCGCTGGTGCGCCTGAATCCGCGGCTGCCGCAAGGGTTGGAACACATCATCAAGAAGGCTCTGCAAAAGGAGCGCCAGGATCGCTACCAGTCAGCGGCAGAGATTGTCACTGATTTGAAGGCCATCGAAACCGGGGCGCAGGTTCGCGCGGCTGTCGGTCGTGCCGCCTCAAAGCGAAAGCAGTGGCTCGCGGCACTGGCAGTGCTTGCGGTCGCCGTGGTTATCGCGATAGTTTTCGGGATCCGCCAGCGGCAATCCCACAAACTGACTGAACACGACACCCTGGTGCTGGCCGATTTCAACAACAGCACGGGCGATCCAGTTTTCGACGATACTCTGAAGCAGGCGATTTCCGTGCAATTGGCGCAATCGCCATTTCTGAATATCCTCTCCGACGCCAAAATTCGCGCCACGCTGAAGCTGATGGCTAAGCCCCCCGGTACCAAGCTAACCCCGGAGGTGGCGGACGATCTCTGCCAGCGCGCCGGCAGCAAGGCCTACATCACGGGCTCGATTGCGAGTCTGGGCAGCCAGTACGTAATTGGGGTCGATGCGATCAATTGCGAGACAGGGGACGCGCTGGTGAAGGAGCAGGTTACGGCCACCAGCAAAGAGCAAGTCCTGAAAGCACTGGGCGACGCCACCACCAAGCTTCGCAAAAGGCTCGGCGAATCCCTTGCCACGATTCAGAAGTTCGATGCCCCTATCAGCGAAGCCACAACCCCCTCGCTCGAGGCACTCAAAGTTCTTTCGCTGGGCAGGAAGGCCCAGCAGGAAAAGGGGGTGAGCGCCGGGATTCCATATTTCAAGCACGCCATTGACCTCGATCCAAGCTTCGCTTCCGCCTATGCGGCCCTGGGAAACACTTATTTCAATCTGCAGGAGCCTGCACTGGCCAGTGCAAACCTGACCAAAGCTTTCGAGCTGCGCGACCGAGTCAGCGAGCGGGAGAAGTATTGGTTCTCGTCTTATTACTACCATTTAGTCACCGGGGATCTGGAAAAGGCGGTAGAAACCTATCAGCGCTGGGCCGAAGACTATCCGCACGACAACGTGCCACTAGGCAATCTCGGAGGGATCTACGGCTATCTGGGCCAATACGAAAAAGGTGTGGCCGACCTTGTGGAAGACCTCCGCCTCAACCCCGATACTATCGCCGGGTACAACAACCTCATGAGCCACTACACCGCCCTGAATCGTTTGGACGACGCCAAGGCTGCTTACCAGCAGGCGAAGGGGCGCAACCTGGACCATCCTTTTCTGCACTGGAATCTTTACGGGATCGGATTCTTGCAATCGGATACTTCGGAAATGCAGCGCCAAGCGGCTTGGGCGGTAGGGAAGCCGCAGGCGGAGAATCTGCTGCTTTCCGCTGAGTCGGACACAGAGGCTTACTTCGGACGGCTGGGACGGGCGCGCGAACTCACTCAGCAAGCGGTAGACTCCGCGTCGCAAAACGATCAGCAGGAAACCGCGGGTGAATGGCAGATGAACGCCGCATTGCGCGAAGCAGAGTTTGGCAATGACGCTCGGGCCCGTCAGGAAATCGAGGCAGTGCTGGCCAAGTCCAGGAGTCGAGAAATGCAGATTCTGGGTGCGCTCGGTTTGGCGCGTGCAGGAGATTCCACGCAGGCTGAGCAAATGGCGGACGACCTAGCCAAGCGTTTCCCCTCGGATACAGCCGTCAACCGCTACTGGCTGCCCACCATTCGAGGCGCCATTGAGATAAATCGCAGAAGCCCCGCGAAGGCGATTGAGATCCTTGTCAGCTCCATTCCCTACGAACTGGGGAATCCTTTGCCCCAGGTCGAGATCGGAGCTTACCTTTATCCGGTCTACGTACGCGGCCAGGCTTATTTACTTTTGCGAAACGGTGAAAAAGCAGCAGGGGAATTTCAGAACTACCTTAGCCACCCCGGGATCGCCATCAATTGTCCGCTGGGCGCGCTGGCTCGTCTGCAACTCGGCCGCGCCTACGCCCTCACCGGAGACGCGGCAAAAGCCCGCGCAGCCTATCAGGACTTCCTGGCACTGTGGAAAGATGCCGACCACGACCTGACGATCCTGAATCAAGCGAAAGCAGAATACGCTAAGTTGCAATAAGGGAGCGCGGCTGGCATCGGACGGTATCACGAGTAAATGAAAGCAACCGCAAGCAGTAATCCAAATGAAACTCCTTGCTTCATTTCGGACCACCCCAAACTTCTAACATCCAGAGGTTTCGGCTTAGTGAAGAACCACAGAGTCCCTCGAACGAGAGCGGGGAGGA
>Ga0210409_10005663_pt1 | contig 13100 bp, 12 predicted proteins | sample IncBWH17MmetaG_FD_161649 | JGI IMG/M metagenome (GOLD analysis project Ga0210409, IMG submission 161649) | Forest soil microbial communities from Barre Woods Harvard Forest LTER site, Petersham, Massachusetts, United States - Inc-BW-H-17-M | ecosystem: Environmental > Terrestrial > Soil >...
GCGTGGGTCCCGGAGCAGTACATGCTCCAGTACTACGGGGGCCAGACGGCGATCCCGTCGCTGCTGGTGGTCCAGCGCGAGCTGGAGCAGCGCGAGGCGCTGGCCGAGGCGCTCGCCAGCCGTCGCGGCGGCCCGGTTGAGCTGCGCGCGGCCGAGCGCGGCGAGAAGCGCCGCATCCTCGAGCTGGCCGAGCGCAACGCCCTGCTCGCGCTGGACCAGGAGAAGCTCCGTTCGGAGCGGCGCCGTCAGGGACGCGTGGAGGCGCTCGAGGGCCTGCAGTCCACGCTCGGCCTCGACGCGCCCCCGATCCGCATCGAGTGCTTCGACGTCTCCAACCTCGGCGCAAGCCACACCGTCGCCTCGATGGTCGTGTTCGAGGGCGGAGCGCCGAAGAAGGCCGACTACCGGCGCTTCAAGATCCGCACCGTCGATGGCTCGCCGGATGACTACGCGGCGATCGGCGAGGTCCTCGCCCGCCGCTTCGCGCAGTGGGAGCGCCAGTCGGACATCTCGCCTCACGATCCCGCATATGACGCCAGCTTCGCCTCGCTGCCGAACCTCGTCGTGATCGACGGCGGCAGGGGACAGCTCGCGGCCGGACTCGAGCCGTTGCGGGGCTTTCGCGATCGCGGAGTTGCCGTGGTGTCGCTGGCCAAGCGCATCGAGGAGGTCTTCCAGCCGGGACGCCGCGAGCCGCTGCTGCTGGACCACTCCACGCCCGAGCTTCAGCTGCTGCAGCGCGTGCGCGACGAGGCTCATCGCTTCGCGCTCGCCCACCATCGAACGCGCCGCGACAAGGCGATGACGACCTCGCTGCTGGACGAGCTGCCGGGCGTCGGGCCGGCCCGCAAGCGAGCGCTGCTCACCTACTTCGGCTCGCCCGAGGGCGTCGTCGCGGCCTCCCGCGAGGAGCTGCAGGCGGTGCCGGGGCTGCCCGCGAAGGTCGCCCGCGAGCTGCACGGGAGACTGCACCGCGCCGGCTGAGAGCGCGTCCGCGCAGAAAGTTAACCCCGTGTCCGGCAGGAGCGACAGAATCAAGGGTATGGCCGTGATCAAGCCCATCCGTCCGCTGAGAGGCGCCGGCCGGCGGTCCGGCAAGCCGGTCGTCGAGTCGCGTCTGCAGGACTTCGTGGTGATCACCGGCTTCTCCGGCGCCGGCAAGTCGACGGCGATGAACGTGTTCGAGGACGCGGGCTACTTCTGCGTCGACAACCTGCCGCCCGAGATGATCCGCTCGCTGGTCGAGCTGTTCGTGCACAAGGGTTCGAAGGTCGAGCGCGCGGCGGTCGTCTCGGACGTGCGCGGCGGCCAGTACTTCGAGGCGCTCAGAGCGGTCGTCGACGATCTCGACGTGCTCGGCCTCAACCACCACCTCCTGTTCCTGGAGGCGTCCGAGCAGACGCTCGTGACCCGCTACAAGGAGACACGCAGGCGCCATCCGCTGGCGCCGGAGGGCAGCGTCGCCGCCGGCGTGGCCTCCGAGCGTGCCCTGCTCGAACCGCTGCGCAGCCGGGCGGACCTCGTGATCGATACGACGGGCATGTCCGCCGCGATGCTGCGCGGCAAGATCGCGGACGAGTTCCTCCCCCGCCAGAAGACGGGACGCATGGCCGTGACTTTCATGAGCTTCGGCTTCAAGCACGGGCCGCCGCGCGAGGAGGACCTGGCATTCGACGTGCGCTTCCTGGCGAACCCCCACTACGAGCCGCAGCTGCGCGAGCTGACCGGCCTCGATCAGCAGGTCGTCGAGTACATCGGCCTCGACGGGCGGCTGGAGGAGCTGTACGTGAGGCTGGGCGGGATGCTCGACTTCCTGCTCCCCCAGTACGTCGCCGAGGGCAAGGCGCATCTCGTGATCGCGATCGGATGTACGGGCGGCCGCCACCGCTCGGTCGCGATCGCCGAGCATCTCGCCGAGCGCTACCGGGGCGACGAGGATCTTGACGTCGCCGTCGCCCACCGCGACATCGACAAGCCGCCGCGCGCCGGCTCGTGAGCCTCGTCCGCTGATAGCCTCCCGGAGCCGGGCGACGGAGCCGTTATCCGCGACCCGGCATCGTTCATTTTCGCTCCAGGAGGACACTCAATGCCCGTACGCGTGGGGATCAACGGATTCGGCCGGATCGGCCGGAACGCCTTCCGCGCGGCCAAGACTCGAGCCGATCTGACGGCCGCCGAGATCGAATGGGTCGCCGTGAACGACCTGACGGACTCGAAGACGCTCGCGCACCTGCTCAAGTACGACTCGATCCTCGGCCCCTACCCTGGGACGGTCGCGGCCCGCGGAGAGGGAGCGCTGGAGGTCGACGGCGACGAGCTCAAGGTGCTGGCGGAGCGGGATCCCGGCGCGCTGCCGTGGGGGGAGTTGGGGGTCGACGTCGTGATCGAGTCGACGGGGCTGTTCACCGACCGCGAGGCAGCCGCCAAGCACCTGCAGCAGGGCGCCAAGAAGGTGATCATCTCGGCTCCCGCCACCAACCCCGACGCGACGGTCGTGCTCGGCGTGAACTTCGACGAGGTCTACGATCGCGAGCGCCACGATGTGATCTCGAACGCGTCGTGCACGACGAACTGCCTGGCGCCCGTGGCGAAGGTGGTGAACGACACCGTCGGCATCAGGCACGGCCTGATGACCACGATCCATGCGTACACGGCCGATCAGCGACTCCAGGACCTGCCGCACAGGGACCTGCGTCGTGCCCGCGCCGCGGCGATCAACCTGATCCCGGCTTCGACGGGCGCTGCGAAGGCGATCGGCCTCGTGATCCCGTCACTGCAGGGCAAGCTGAACGGGTTCTCGATCCGCGCCCCCGTGCCCACCGGCTCGGTCGTCGATCTCACGGTCGAGTGTGAGCGGGAGACGAGCGTCGAGGAGGTCAACGGCGCGCTCAGAGCGGCGGCCGAGAGCGGCCCGCTCGCCGGCATCATGCAGTACACGGAGGACCCGATCGTCTCCAGCGACATCGTCTCATCGCCCTTCTCATCGATCGTCGACTCGCAGCTGACGGTCGTGATGGACGGCACGATGGTGAAGGTGGTCGCCTGGTACGACAACGAGTGGGGCTACTCGAACCGGCTGGTGGACCTTGTGCAAAGGGTTCTGTGAGCGCTGGCAGGACGCGGCGGGTCGCGAAATGGCAGGGCGGCGGGGGATATCGTGAGGGAGCGCGCGAGGATGGGAGGCAGGCCGTGAGGAGCATGGAGGATCTGGACGTACGCGGGAAGCGGGTCCTGGTCCGGGTGGACTTCAACGTGCCCCTGGACGAGGGCGAGGACGGAGAGCCGGTCGTCGCCGACGATACGCGGATCGTCGCGGCGCTCGCGACGATCGAAGAGCTGCGCGGGCGCGGAGGCAGGCTCGTGCTGGTCTCCCACCTGGGCCGGCCACAGGGGAGAGCAGATCAGCGCCTGTCGATGGCTCCTGTCGTGGCCCGGCTGCGGGAGCTCATCGATGCGAGGGTCACGCTGGCGCCGGCGGTCGTGGGCGATCGGGTCAAGGCGCTCAGCGAGAAGCTCGAGCAGGGTGAGCTGCTGGTGCTCGAGAACGTCCGCTTCGAGCCGGGCGAGACGAGCAACGACCCGGAGCTGGCCCGGGCACTGGCCGAGCTGGGCGACGTGTATGTAGATGACGCGTTCGGCGCCGCGCACCGCGCGCACGCCAGCACCGAGGGCGTCGCGCATCTGCTTCCCAGCGCCGCCGGACGGCTGCTCGAACGCGAGGTGCTCACGCTCACAGGCATCCTCGAGAGCCCGGCGCGCCCGCTCATCGCGATCATCGGCGGGGCCAAGGTGGCCGACAAGATCGCCGTCATCGACCGCTTTCTGGAGCTGGCCGATGTGGTCATCATCGGTGGCGCGATGTGCTTCCCGTTCCTCTCCGCCCAAGGTCATGCCGTCGGCGAGTCGCTGTGCAGCGTGGAGGACACCGACCATGCGCGGCACGCCCTCGAGCAGGCGGGCCGTCCGGGGCACGCCCGCCTCGAGCTCCCCGTCGACCTGGTGATCGGCCGGAGTCCGGCCGCTGACTCCGAGCACCGCGTGCTGGATGGCGTCGACGTCCCGGATGGCTGGATGGGCCTGGACATCGGACCCGCTACGGCCGAGCGCTACGCGCGAGAGATCGCGGCCGCCGGCACGGTCTTCTGGAACGGCCCGATGGGCGCCTTCGAGCACGAGCCGTTCGCCGCGGGGACGCGCGCGGTGGCGGAGGCGGTGGCGGCCGCCAAGGGCCTGACGGTCGTCGGCGGCGGCGATTCGGCGGCGGCGCTGGCCCGCTTCGGTCTGGAGCGGGAGGTCGACCACCTGTCCACGGGCGGTGGCGCCACGCTCGAGCTGGTCGAGGGCCACGTGCTGCCGGGCGTACGGGCGCTCGATGGGGCTGGGGTGCCCTCGTAATGGCGAGCACGCCACCGGGCCGCGACCGGGCCGGCGCGACCGGGCCGTCGCCGACTGCTCGCCGACCGCTGATCGCCGGCAACTGGAAGATGCACAAGACGCAGGAGCAGGCCGAGGAATACATCCAGGCGCTGCTCCCGCGGGTGTCCGCCGTCGACGGCGTGGACATCGCGATCTGCGTGCCGTTCACCGACCTGCAGCCGATGATCGACAGCACCCGGGGATCGCCGGTGGAGGTGTTCGCCCAGACCATGCACCACGATCCGGAGGGACCGTTCACCGGCGAGATCTCGCCGCCGATGCTCGTCGAGCTCGACGTGCGCGGAGTCGTGCTCGGGCATTCAGAGCGGCGCGCCTTCGGCGGGGAGACCGACCGGGCGCTGGCGCTGAAGGTGCCGGCTGCGCTCGCCGCCGGGCTCGTGCCGATCCTGTGTGTGGGCGAGACCGAGAAGGAGCGCGACAACGACGAGACCGACCGCAAGCTGCGTCAGCAGATCAACGAGGACCTGGCCGGCGTGCCCGACGAGCAGTTGACGTCGGTCGTGATCGCGTACGAGCCGATCTGGGCGATCGGCACCGGCCGGGTCGCGACGCCGCAGCAGGCGCAGGAGGCGATCGCGTTCATCAGGGCGCTCGTCGCCGGCAGGGAGAAGCACGCGGCCGAGGCGGTACGGATCCTCTACGGGGGGTCGGTGAAGCCGGAGAACGCGCCGGAGCTGCTCGCGCTCCAGGACGTCGACGGGGCTCTCGTCGGGGGGGCGTCGCTGGACGCGGAGTCCTTCGCGCAGATCGTGGCCGCGACCGGGCCGTCGCGGCTCGCGGCGGCGTCTGCGGCGAGGCGATGAGCGCAGCGGCGGGCGCCGGCGGCCCGCCCGCCGAACAGGTCTGCCTGGTGGTGCTCGACGGTTGGGGCCTTGCCCCTCCCGGGCCGGGCAACGCGGTATCGCTGGCCCGCACGCCCGTGTTCGACGAGCTCTGGCGCAGCCTCCCGCACACCACGCTCCAGGCCTGCGGGCGAGCCGTGGGGCTCCCCGACGGTCAGATGGGCAACAGCGAGGTGGGCCATCTGAACCTGGGCGCGGGCGCGGTGGTCCGTCAGGATCTCGTGCGCATCGACGACTCGATCGCCGACGGCTCGCTGGCCGAGAACCAGGCCCTGCGAGCCGCCTTCAGCGGCAGCGAGCGGGTGCACCTGCTCGGGCTGGTCTCCGACGGGGGCGTGCACTCCTCGCTCGAGCACCTGCACGCGCTGATCGAGCTGGGGAGCTCGCTGGGCGTCGAGGACGTCGTCGTGCACGCCTTCACCGACGGGCGCGACACGCTTCCCCACGCAGGCGCCGGTTACCTCGCCGAGCTGGACCGCACGGCCGGTGCGCGGGTCGGATCCGTCGTCGGGCGTTACTGGGCGATGGATCGCGACCGCCGCTGGGACCGCACGCAGCGGGCCTATGACCTGCTCGTGCACGGGCGCGCAGCGCACCGCGCGGACACCGGCGAGCAGGCCGTGAGCGAGGCCTATGAGCGTGGAGAGACGGACGAGTTCATCGAGCCGACGCTGGTCGGCGAGGAGGCCCGGATCAGGCCCCAGGACAGCGTGATCTGCTTCAACTTCAGGCCCGATCGCATGCGCCAGCTGACACGGGCGCTGGCCGAGCCGCAGTTCGGCGTTGGCCGGTCTCCGATCGGTGGCGATGATCTGCCCGGATGGGAGGGCCGCGGTGGTGCGCCGCCGATCCGGCGCCTGACGACGTTCACCGAGTATGAGGAGGGGTGGCCGTATCCGGTGGCGTTCTCGCCCGAGCGACCGGCGACGACGCTGTCCGCCGTGCTCGCCGCGCGCGGCGCCTCGCAGCTGCATGTGGCCGAGACGGAGAAGTACCCGCACGTGACGTACTTCTTCAACGGGGGCGAGGAGACGCCGCTGAGCGGCGAGCGCCGCGAGCTGGTGCCCTCGCCGCGCGACGTGCCGACCTATGACCACAGGCCCCAGATGAGCGCGCGGGAGGCCACGACGGCGTTCGTCGAGGCCTGGCGGGCCGACCGACCGGCCTTCGGGATCATCAACTTCGCGAACGCCGACATGGTCGGGCACACCGGCGTGATCGAGGCGGCGGTGGAGGCGGTCGAAGCCGTCGACGAGAGTCTGGGCCGTGTGCTCGAGGCCGTACGCGAGACCGGCGGCGTCTGCGTCGTGACCGCCGATCACGGCAACGCCGACCACATGATCGAGCCCGACGGCAGTCCGAACACGGCGCACTCGCTGAACCCGGTGCCCTTGATCGTGACGATCCCCGGGGTCCGGCTGCGCCAGCAGGGCGGTGTCCTCGCCGACGTCGCACCGACGGTGCTCGAGCTGCTGGGGATCGCACAGCCTCCGCAGATGACGGGACGCTCGCTGATCGAAGATCGCTAGATTTCAGGCCGCGCCGGATGGCTCCGGCGGCGGAAGGAGAGGATGAGCACACTGGGAGAGGAGAAGCGGGACCGAGCGCGATCGCGGCGTCTGCTCGCCGCGTTCTTCGTCGGCTCGGGAGTGAACCACTTCGTGATGCCGCGCGCCTACGAACAGATCGTGCCGCCGCGCCTGCGGGACGACGCCAAGCGCGTCGTCGCCGTCAGCGGCGTGGCGGAGATAGTCGGTGGCCTGGCCGTGCTGCCATTGCGCACCCGGAGGCTGGCCGGGCCCGGGCTGGTGGCGCTGCTCGCCGCGATCTTCCCCGCGAACCTGTACATGGCACGGTCGCCCGAGCGCTTCCGCAAGATCCCGCGATGGGCCCTCTATGCACGGCTCCCGCTGCAGCCGATGATGATGTGGTGGGCCTGGAGAGCCACGCGGCGATGACCCGGATTTGCCGGGTTTGCAGCCCCGACGCTGCTATGTTCGGCTGAGAAGGATCCGCACTGGACCGCCATGTCGACCGCGACCGCCGTCAAGATTCCGACCTCCGATCAGGGGGCACTCACAGAGGGAGAGCTACGCGCCTGGCGAGGCCTCCTTCATGCGCACGGGTGCCTCGCCAAGCGACTGGACGCCGAACTCGAGCGGGCGCATCGGCTGCCGATGACCTCCTATGAGGTGCTCCATCATCTCCAGGGATCCAGCCGCGGCCGCATGCGAATGTGCGACCTGGCCGAACAGGCGCAGCTCTCCCGCAGCGGGCTGACCCGGCTCGTGGACCGTCTCGAGCGCGATGGCCTGCTCGAGCGCTGCTCGTGCGATCACGACGCGCGCGGCTCCTACGCCTGTCTGACCGACGCCGGCCTCGACCGGCTGGAAGCGGCGCGCGTGACGCATCTCGCCGTCGTCAGGGAGCACTTCTTCTCGCATTTCACCGAGAGTGAGCTGAGCGATCTGGCCGACATGTGGGAGCGCATCGCTCCCGGCAACGGCAACGGCTGCTGAGCCACCGCCGCCAGATCAATCACACACCAGGCGCCCGTGAGGCGCCTTTTTCGTGAACGCGATGCCGGCTGTCACTCCTCGCCGGGGTGAGGGGCAGCCGCCTCGGCCGCGGCGACCTCGGCCCGCCGCTCCCGTCCGCGCCGGTGGCGACGATGCGCGAGGAACGCGGTTCCGATGGCCAGCAGCGCTGCCCCGAGACCGAATAGGCCGAAGGTTTTGACCGCGTCTCCCGCGGCGCGGCCGAGGTAGTAGGAGAGCAGGCCGATGACGGTTGCCCAGCAGATACCGCCGAGCGCGTTCCACAGCGCGAACGAGCGCCAGTCCATGCGCGTTGCGCCCGCCAGCCACGAGGCCCACAGGCGCAGGCCGAGGATGAAGCGCCCGAAGAAGACGGCCTTGGGGCCGTGGCGCTCGAAGAACGGCTCTCCCGTCTCGAGGACCTGCCGGCGCTGGCGGTAGAGGCGGCCCGGACGTTCGAGCAGCCAGCGTCCGCCCTTGCGCCCGATGAGATAGCCGATGTTGTCCCCGACGATCGCACCTGCGGCCGCCAGCACGATCACCGGCTCGATCTGCAGCTTGCCCCTGCTGGCGAGAATCGAGCCGGTGATCAGGGCCGTCTCCCCGGGCACGGGCACTCCGCTGGACTCGCCCATCACGATCAGGAAGAGGAGCGGATAGCCAGCAACCTGGACCCAGTGTTCGACGTTGAGGATGGCGGCGAGCATCGGTTGTACACCTAGGATGTCGCACCGGACGCGGCGCTCAGGCGGCGGCGGCTCGGTGAGCGCCCGAACAGAGCTCGCCGCTCGCGCGCTATTTGGTGTTTTCGGAGACGAGCGATTTAAGCGCTGATGAGGCCTGCTGCACGTCGTTGTAGACAACGTTTCGGAGCACCACCCTCGTCGGCGACGGCGCCGTGATCAGGACGATGGCGACGATCACGAGGGCCAGTGCGAGAAGCGACAGGAGCAGCGGAAGCAGACGGCCTTTGCGGCGGCGGGGCCGCGAGGCCGCGGCGTATCCCGCAGGCTCGGAGGTAGATTTCCGGCGGGGCGGTCCCGGGCGGGGCTGGCGAGGCGCGATCGCAGCCGCGGGCGCTGCCGCGCGCCGCCTGGTGGCGCCCGGGTCCTTGGCCATCACGGTCGTTGCCTGCGTGGCAGGGGCACGGCGTCGGACGCTTGTGCCATCGCCGGGCGCTATGCCGCCCAGGCCGTCGCGCAGCGCGCGCCCCATCTCTCGCGCGGTCTGATAGCGGTCACGTGGATCCAGTGAGAGGGCGATCGCTACGGCGTCCGCGAGCTCCGGCCCCACGGCCGCAACGAGCGTGTCGAGCGTCGCCGGCTCTTCCTGCTGCTGCTTGAGGGCGAGCTCGGTGAGCGAGGTTGCCTCGTAGGGCAGTCGCCCGGAGATCAGCTGGTAGGTGACCACGCCCAGGGCGTAGAGATCGGCGCTTGGGCCGGCCTCTTCGCCTCGCGCCTGCTCCGGCGCGAGATACGCCGCGGTGCCGAGCACCGAGCCGACCTGCGTGATGCTTGACTGCTCCGTCGCCTTGGCGATGCCGAAGTCGGCGAGCTTGACCTCGCCTTCGCGTGCTCGCAGCAGGTTGCCCGGCTTGACGTCCCGGTGGACGACCCCGTTGCGATGGGCGTAGTGCAACCCCTCGCAGGCCTGCTCGACGATATCGATCGCCTCCTCCACCTCGACCCACCCGTCGTCACGCAGGATCTCAGCGCATGAGTATCCCTCGATGTACTCCATCACGATGAAGTACTGAGCCGAGCGCTCATCCTGACCGGAGTCGAAGACCTGAACGATGTTCGGGTGAACCAGGCGGGCCGCCGCCTGTGCCTCGCGCTGGAAGCGGGAGACGAATGTGGGGTCCTCCGCGAGATGCTCGGCCAGGAGCTTGACCGCGACCTGGCGCTCGAGGCGCAGGTCAAGAGCCCGGTGGACCGTCGACATCCCGCCGAAGCCCAGGCGGCCCTCCAGCCGGTAGCGCCCTGCGATCTCAACGGCGCTCATTTGCCGCCTTCCTGACCGGCGCCGGCGCCACCAGAGCCGCCCGCGCCCGGTTCGGTGCCGCCCTGCCCGCCCGGCGCGGGTTCGGTGCCCGGCGCCGGCGTGCCGCCCTCGGGTCCGGTCGTCGTTGGCGTCGTCGTGGGCGTCGTCGGCGTGGTGACGGTCGGGGTTGTCGGCGTGGTCGTGGTGGGTGTGGAGGTCGTCGTGGGCACCGTAGGTGTGGTCTTAGTAGTGCTCGTCACGGTCGGCTGCTGGATCGGCTGCGCGCACAGAATCAGGGCGCGGGAGCGCAGGTGGGTGATCCCTTCCCGCAGCCTCGTCCGCAGCCCGCTGTCGACGCTAGCCGGGAGCGAGTTGAAATCCGCTTCCGTCTTCGCGACCGCGGATTCTGTGGCCGCGCAACTCCCGTTGCCCGTTTCGGCGGCCCGCGCGATCGCTTCGAAATCGCTCTGCAGGGGTCCCGCGGAGCCGGCCGGGATCAGGCCGGCGCCTGTGCTTCCGCAGGAGACCAGGACCGCCGCGAGCATGCCAAGCAGCCCGGCCAGGGCCCCACGTATCAGCGTCGCTGCGGTGCCACGCGAGGAGGAATCGTTGTAAGAGGGCTCTTGAATCGTCATTGACCGTACTCGAGGCGCTCGGCGAGCGAGTCAGGTAGCCGTGCGGCGCGTATGGCCGCGGCCGCCCCCGCCACGTCGTACGCGGCACGATGATAGGACGCCGTTAGGTCCTCCATGTCCAGCAGCAGCCAGCCTGCCCGCGGGTCGCCATCGCGCGGCTGTCCGACGCTACCAGGGTTGAGCAGCCACTCGCCGCCCGCGACGTCGAGCTCGGCCCCATCGCGCTGAGGCTCTCCCGTGGTGAGCGCCCCCTCGCGGCGGACGAACGAGAGGGCCACGTGCGAATGGCCGATCAGGCAGATGCGGGCCGGCTGAGCGTCGAGACACAGCTCCGCGAGCAGCGCCGAGACGACGTACTCCCAGACGGGATCGCGCGGGCTCGCGTGATAGAGCCCGATCTCGCCCTCCGCGCCCTGCGGGCTCAGGCTCGCGAGGAAGGCGAGGTTCTCGGGCGCGATTACCTCCTGCGTCCACTGTGCAGCGAGGCTCGCGCCGCGCGAGAACTCATCCAGGGGTATCTCGCCGATCACGGCCAGATCGTGATTTCCCGCAAGGCAGACGGCGGCGTGCTCGCGAGCGAGCTCCACGCATGCGTCGGGCTCGGCGCCGTAGCCGACCAGGTCGCCCAGGCACCACACCTCCGTGGCGCTGCTGTCGGCGATCGCCTCGAGGGTCGCCTCGAACGCGTGACGGTTGCCATGGATGTCCGAGATGACGGCGACCTTCATCATTGCAGGGTAGGAACACCACTCATCGGCGGCCGATCCACGCGAGGCCGCAAGCCCGCGGTCAGTCGTCGTCCCTCGCCCGCGTGCCGCGCGGCCGAGCCTAGGACTCCTCGGGCGGGTTCTCCGATCCGCCGTACTCGGGCAGGTTCTTGATGCCCTCCCGCGTGAGCCACTTGGAGTAGTTGTCCTCCATCGCATCGATCAGCTCGCGCATGAAACGGGGCGACAGGTTGACACGGGAGACGACCACACCAGGAACCTCCTCGGACTCGACCTCGTGGTCGACCCGCGCGAAGGTGATGGTGAACTCGTAGTCGGAGTGGCTGACGTTCGCGAAGTTCGCGTAGACGCCACCCATGATCTCGGGGGAGAGATGGATATTTATGTGGCGCTCGGCGCCTGAGTCTTGGTCGTTCACATAGCTAGTATCGCAAGCGCCGCCCACGGACCATGACCGAGCCTTTTGCCAGCGATGACCAAGCCCTCCGCGGGCGCCCTTGGCAGACGCCGCTCGACAGCCTCCGGGAGGCCGTGCTGGGGGCAGCGGCGGAGCTCGCCGCAGGCGCAGCCAAGAACGCCCGGCCCTCGGCGCAGGACGCCGCCGCGACCATCAGTGCCTCACACCGCGGTTCGATAACGCTCGAGCGGCCGAGGCGGGCCGAGTTCGGCGACTACTCGACGAACGCAGCTCTCGTGCTGGCCCCGGGGCTCGGCGCCTCCCCGCGCGAGGTCGCGGCGCGCCTCGGCGAGGCGCTCCGGGAGCGGCTGGGCGCGAGCCTCGACCGCTTCGAGGTGGCTGGCCCCGGCTTCCTCAACCTGTTCCTGTCGGACGACTGGCTGGTGGGCGCGCTCGCCGGCGCTCTCGAGGGGGGAGAGCTGTTCGGCGCCGGCGGCGCGAGTCATGCCGAGCGTATCCTCGTCGAGTTCGTCTCGGCCAACCCGACGGGACCGATGCACGTCGGCCACGCGCGCAACGCGGCCTACGGGGACGCGCTCGCGCGGGTGCTCGCCTTCCACGGCCACGAGGTCGGGCGAGAGTTCTATGTGAACGACGCCGGCTCGCAGGTGCGCAAGCTTGGTGAGTCGATCCGCGCGCTCGCCCGCGGCGAGCCGGTGCCCGAGGACGGCTATCGGGGCGCGTACGTCGAGCAGCTCGTGAGCCAGGTGGGGACCGACTCGAGCGATCCCGCGGAGCTCGGCCATGCCGCCGTGGGCGTGATGGTCGGGCAGATGCAGAGCTCGCTGGCCGCGTTCGGGGTGAAGGGCTTTGACCACTGGGCCTACGAGAGCACGCTCCACGAGGGCGACCCGAGCCCGGTGGACCACACCCTCTCCCTGCTCGAGGAGCAGGGCCGGACCTACCGCCGAGACGGGGCGCTGTGGCTGCGCACAACCGAGTTCGGCGACGACAAGGATCGCGTGCTCGTCCGGTCGGGCGGCGAGCACACCTACTTCGCATCGGACATCGCCTATCACGAGGACAAGCGCGAGCGGGGATTCGAACGGCAGATCGACGTATGGGGCGCCGACCATCACGGCTACGTGCAGCGGATGAAGGCCGCCTACGAGGCGCTCGGCGGCGATCGCGAACACCTCGAGCTGCTGATCATGCAGCTCGTCCATCTCGTGCGGGCAGGCGAGCGGGCGCTGATGTCAAAGCGCGCGGGCGAGTTCGTGACACTGGACGAACTGCTCGCAGAGATCGGCGTGGATGCAGCGCGCTGGTACCTGCTCGCGCGAAGCCACGATACGACGGTCGACCTGGATCTCGACCTTGCTCGCGAGCAGTCGAACGAGAACCCCGTCTATTACGTTCAGTACGCGCACGCCCGCATCGCGTCGATAGTCGCCAAGGCGGGGGCCGAGCGCGTGGCGACGGCGCTCGATTCCGTCGCCGATCTCAGGCCTGGTCCGCTGCATACAGCAGAGCGGGCGCTG
>Ga0210409_10005664_pt1 | contig 13100 bp, 9 predicted proteins | sample IncBWH17MmetaG_FD_161649 | JGI IMG/M metagenome (GOLD analysis project Ga0210409, IMG submission 161649) | Forest soil microbial communities from Barre Woods Harvard Forest LTER site, Petersham, Massachusetts, United States - Inc-BW-H-17-M | ecosystem: Environmental > Terrestrial > Soil >...
ACAAAAAGACATCCTGTAAGACTACCCCGATGCTCCGTCGCAAAGCAGCCAATTGATAGTCCTCGATCGGTACATCATCGACCCGGATCTGCCCCTCCTGAATCTGATAAAGCCGGTTGAGCAAACTGATAATCGATGTCTTCCCGCTGCCGGTATGACCGACGATTGCGATCGTCTGACCGGGCTGCATGGTGAAAGAGATATTCTTGAGTACATACCGGTTGTTGACATAAGCAAAATTCACCTTGTCGAACTCGACCTTGCCTATTACCCGGTCGGGATTATACGTTCCCGTATCCCTTGCCACGTCGGGATTGTCAAGGACCCTGAACACCCGCTCACTGGCTACCATCCCCATCTGCAGGACATTGAATTTATCGGCCATCACCCGCAGCGGCCGGAACAGGAGGTTGAGATAAAGATAGAAGGAGACGATCTCACCGGCCAGATTGCGGGCCTCTTGTTCCCGCAGCCCCATGGCCTTTGTAGCACCCCACCAAACCAACAACCCGGTACTGACGGCCAGAATGATCTCGACCACCGGGAAAAAGACGGAGTAAGCGAAGATGGCGTTGATATTGGCGTTGCGATGTTCGCGATTGATCTTGTCGAATTTCTTCGCTTCCCGCTTCTCGGCGGCAAAAGCCTGCACTACCTGGATCCCGGTAATATGCTCCTGCACAAAAGCATTCAACGCGGCCACCGCATTGCGCACCCGGATAAAAGACCGGTTGACGGATTCCGAAAAGAGCCAGGTGGCCAGGATCAGGAATGGGAATGGCGCCAGACAGACAAGGGTGAGTTTCCAATCGGACCAAAACATAAACCCCAGCACCGAAAGAATGGACAACAGATCGGCAATAATCGGGATCAACCCATCGGAAAAGATATCGTTGATCGCCTCGATGTCATTGATCGTCCTGGTCGTCAGCGTCCCGATCGGGGTTTTGTCGAATTGGGACAGATTAAACCCCAATACCTTCTTATACACATCTACGCGGAGGTCCCGCACCACCGTTTGCCCCAGCCAGGCCGTAATAAACGAGAAATAGAACCGGGCAACCGTCTCCAGCAGCAGTAACCCGATCTGGAAGATCGTTATCCACACGACGGCCGTTACTATTCTTTCCTTGAGCCCCAAACCTGCCGCGGCCCCGTCCCGGATATCGCGGTTGATCGTCAATTGAATTAGCCAGGGACGCAACGGGGAAAGTATAGCCAGCAGGAGCGCCAGGAACACGGACCAGTACAGCCGGCCTTTATATGGAGCTGCATAATGGAAAACCCTCCTTAACAAGCTGAAATTGAAAATCTTCTTCCTTTTTATCTCCTCGGCCATACGGAAGCACGAATGATTAAGGCTGCAATTTACAGCTTTTTCTACGCCCTTCGCTACCGGTCATCATCATGCCCGCCCTCCATGGCCCTGCGATAAGCCTTGATAAAAATGGCCCCGAGATTCTTGTATGGCGGAATATAATCATCGAACTTCTCCTTCCCCGCCGGATCGTTCTGGAACCTGGCCTCGAGGTCCCGCCACATCGGTAGCCACTCGATGTCCTTACCCGCGATCAGCGCGTTGTTGATCGCTTGAAGGATGGGCTCGTTGACGGTTTTGGTGCCGACCTGCTTGGAGGAGATGATATGTGCGTCTTCGCTGCGTTTAAGAACTTCACTGAGGTTATTATAACCGCCACAGGAACCCAGTACGACGATCCGGGCAGTCGGGGCCATTTGGTCGATCGTGTATCTGACATGATAACTATGCCCGCGATGGATCACAATGGTTGGCCGGAGGCCACGGTTCTCCATATAAGCCGCCAACGCCGTCTGGGCCTTTGCATCCGGGTCATCATCCCCAAGAAGTGGCTTATTCGCGAAGATAAGGACCGGTTTCCCCCGGATAGAAGTGATCGTCGTCCATTTAGGGTTCTCGACAATCTTCCACTCCGGTTTGCCCTCCAGCCGCGCCGGCCCATGTCCTTTTGCCGGGCGGACATAATGTGGCCGGAATAAAGCCATAAAGTCTTCGTAGGAATTCTGGCCGTCCTTGTCCTTGTCCCCATAAAAGAAAACCTGCTCCACTACCCGCCCGCTGTCGTCAACCAGGGATTGATGATCTATCATATATACCGGGGGAATGCCCAGCTGCGCGGACAGATCGATCTTGTTGGCCGTATCTGCCGACTCGAAAAGGGTCTCGAGCAAATGATAAATAATGACCCCTTTCTTATTGCCATCCGCGACATTTTTCTCATAATTCCATTTTACCTCCCCCAGAATATACCGGGCAAGGGAGGGGCTCTTTTCCACGATGCTGCTATAAGAATCTGCGACGTCAACGGCTTCCTCTTCGCCGGCGTTCTCAAGATGGATAACGAATGACTTCATCACCGTAACCGCATTTTGTTTGTCCATCGTGCCCAGAAAATGCTCGAGCTTGTTGTAGGCCGCGGCCATCTTGATGAATTTCCGAAAATAATCCCCGTGAACCGCCATGAGCAGGCTGTCCCCGGACGGCTGTCGCATTCGTTGGAAGATGCGCTCATACACGCCGAGATAGCTGGACGTATAGATCTCATCCTCACTGAGGACGATCAGGTAATACATTTCCTCCGGCGTCAGCGGATCGAGGATCTTGAACCGGATAGCCGGATTCTCCACTGTGTGGAGGGCATTGATCTCATTGACGAAAACCTGCTTGCTCTTCTTCTCCAGCATGACGGTCAGCGCATTCATTTCGAGAGGGGTATCACGGAGGGGCGGCAGGACGCGCGCCGCATAATCCAGCCGGGTCTTGACCAAAAGCCGGAAATAATTGAGGCCATCATCCTTTACCTTATCAATATCGTCGGTGCTGAGCTTGCCGTTAACCAGCTGATCCAGAAATGGAATATAGATTTGACCGCTGCGGCTGTTCGCAAGCACAGCAACCATATGAATAAGTGAATCCTTGCTGTTGCGGATCCGCCACGCAAGCTCATCCCCGGCCGCGGCGTAATTATAAAGCTGGCCGAGATCGTAATGCCCGGCGACAACGATGAGGCTGTCTTCGAAAGGCAAGTTCCGGTGACGCGCTAAATAACTGAAGATCAGCCCGGGATGCATTTCGCAATACCGGCGGGTCAATAGGAGCCGGGACGACGCGACCCCTGAATTGGGACTGGGGTAAAGGAAGCAATCCACCAGGATATTTCCGACCGCGTAAGGATGAGCCGCAACCACCGGTTCGATACTGAGCGATTCTTCATCGAGCCGCATGGCCTCCCTGAAAGCCGCAACAAGGTCCGGGGCCATCGAAGCGGGGATCTGCCTGCTTTGATAGCCCTTTTCGAATCCCGTCAGCATACTCTCGAGCCCCCGGAGATACTTTTTCTTCCCATTGGAGTTCAGGGCGGAATCGAATTCGATCTGCTGCTGCAACTCATCCACCTGACGGCATAGCGCGTCGGTGATCTGCAGATTAATAGCGTCGTCACCGGTCAGCCGGATCACACTGTCGCTCTTGCCGTTACCTAGCACGATCAGCCGTTGCTGCTCCTGGTCTACCTTGTCATGCCAGATCATCCGGTCCTGCGCCGGCTTAAACGGGTAGGAATTGGGCTGGGCTATGCACCGGGCGGAAAGCCCCAAAAATAGCAAAGCGACAAAAGACCGTAAAATTGGACCCATAAGATATCCCCCACGAAATCAATCAAATTTACGACCAATCCTTAATGTGATCACGAAAAATTCGAAGCGGAGCCATCCTGAGAACAAATCAATATTATTTATGTATTATCAAATTGTAAACAGGTTCTTGAAAAAATTCCCCGATTCTTTATTTCCAGTAGGTTTGCGTAAATTTTTGTTAATGGAATCAAAAAGGATGAAGATACTGATTGCTGACGATGAACCCGATATCCTTGAAATCATCCAATATAACCTGACGAAAGAGGGGTATGAGGTGAGCACCGCTAAGGATGGGGATGAAGCGATTGGGAAAGCCAAGACCGTCAGACCCGATCTGATCATCCTGGATATCATGATGCCTAAAAAGAACGGGGTGGAAGTTTGCGAAATATTGCGGTCCCAACCTACCTTTAAGGAAACCCTGATCCTATTTCTCACAGCCCTCAGCGATGAAGGATCACACGTCCGCGGGCTGGAAACAGGCGCCGACGACTACGTCACCAAACCCATCAGCCCTAAAGTACTGATCAGCCGGGTTAACGCCCTTTTTCGCAGGGTCAGTAAGGAACCGGAAGACAAGGTGCTGAAAGTCGAGAACCTGAGCATCGATCCGGCAAAATTCGAGGTGATGGTCGACGGCAGGGACATTACGCTGGCCAAAAAGGAATTCGAACTGTTATACCTGCTGGCCTCCCGCCCGGGAAGGGTCTTCCTCCGCAACGAGATCCTCAACCAGGTCTGGGGTAATGAAGTGATCGTAGGGGACAGGACCATCGATGTTCATATCCGGAAGATCCGCCAAAAGCTTGGACTGGATTGCATAACCACGGTGAAAGGAGTAGGCTATAAATTCAATCTGTAACTTTGTGGAACCATGCCTTCCACCAAAAATCTATCTCCCAAACAATTATCCGCTCTCACCGCCTTCCTGCTGGCCTTGCCGATCTCCGCCGGCATCTATGTGCTGACGACGAATACGATCGTGGGCGGAGCGTCGCTGCTCATCATCTTCGGCGGTAGTTATGGGCTGATCCTGTTCACCCTGGAAAAATTCATCTACCGGAAGATCAAGTTGATTTACAAGCTGATACATCAAACCAAGGCCACGAAGAAGGAAGAAGTCTATTTCAAATATATCCTGCCCCAAAAAAGCATCGATGAGGTCAGGGAAGACGTGGAAAAATGGGGCGAGAAGCGGAACGAGGAAATAGAAATGTTGAAAAAGAACGAAGCTTACCGCAAAGAATTCCTGCAAAACCTGGCGCACGAATTCAAAACGCCGATCTTCGCCATCCAGGGCTATGTCGATACCCTGCTCAATGGCGCAATGGATGATACATTCATCCGGAAGAAATTCCTCGAGAATACCGCAAAGAACGTGGAGCGACTGGTCAACCTGATGAACGACCTGGACGAGATCTCTACCCTGGAAAGAGGAGAACAACTGCTTTACAAGCAGAATTTCATCATCCAGGACCTCATCCGGGAGATCTTCGAATCCCTCTCGATCAAAACACACAACAAGAATATCCGGACCGCTATCAAAAAAGGCTGTGAATCCCCGATCACCGTGTTTGCCGATAAGGAAAAGATCCGGATGGTGCTGATCAACCTGGTAGAGAATGCCACTAAATACGGCAAGACCAGCGGGAGTATCGTCGCCAGCATTTATAAGATCGACGAAAGGAACGTTTTGATCGAGATCAGCGACGACGGGATCGGGATCGAAGAAGAACACCTGCTGAGGATTTTCGAACGGTTCTATCGCACCGACGCCGCACGAAGCCGGGATAAGGGCGGTACGGGGCTCGGACTCGCCATTTGCAAGCATATTATCGAAGCCCACGGCCAGTCGGTCCATGTCCGAAGCCGCCCGGATGTGGGAACGACGATCGGATTCACCCTGGAATCCCGCCGGGATTGACCACCACCCGGATACTGCGCCGGGATTGACAAAAACGCAGTATTTTTGCATTTTATGACCACCACCACGCAAGTCTTCGATTATGGCAAATGGACTGCACAGCTGCCCGAGCTGAGCAAAAAATACCAATCCGCCACTCCCTACCCCCATATCGTGCTGGAGAATTTCCTTGACCCCGAAGTGCTGAAGGATTGTATCATCGAGTTCAACCGGCTGAACGAAACCGATGGCTGGATCAACTATAAACATTACAACGAGGACAAACGCGGATTGAACAAGATCGACCTGCTGCCCGAAACGATCAAGTCGACGATCAATGAGCTAAACTCGCCGGCCTTCCTGGAATGGCTCAGCACCCTCACCGGGATCGGCAATCTGCAAAAAGATGAAGGCCTCGAGGGCGGCGGTATCCACCAATCCACCCGCGGCGGCTTCCTGAACATCCATGCTGACTTCACCGTCCATCCCCACCATCGCAACTGGCAGCGGCGGGTCAACGTCCTCGTCTACCTGAACGAAGACTGGAAAGAGGATTGGGGCGGCAAACTCGAACTATGGGACCGGAATATGAAGGCCTGCGAAGCAAGTGTTCTACCGGTATTTAATCGCTGCGTGATCTTCAATACCGATGCCGACTCCTACCACGGCCACCCGCTTCCGATGACCTGCCCTGAAGGCACGTTCCGCCGGTCTATCGCGCTATATTATTACACCGTGGAAGACAACCCCTATCGCCGCGCTACCTATTATCAGGCAAGACCGGGGGACGGCAGCAACAAATTGCTGGTTAAATTCGACAACGCCCTGCTGTCCGCCTATACCGCGATCAAGGGAAAACTCGGCGCCAACGACAAATTGGTAAGCCGGATGCTGCGCTTCTTCTCCGGGAAGAAGAAATGATCGTCTATTGCCACAGTTTCCGACATCGCTCATATCAATAATTGCCGGTTAATTTCTCACCGTGAAATAATGATAAAAGACTACTTTAGTTTTTTAAACCATTAAACCATGTATGGGGAATTCAGGGTAAAGCTTACAAGCTTTGACCAGGCGACAGTTACCAAAATTTTTACCGATGCCTATCAAAACAAACTTCCGGGAGCCTACGCCAGAAGCGCCTATAAGAATGGAAATTCGGTTAGTGAAGGCGAATTCTGCGCCGGTTACCACACCAATGACAGTCTTTTCCTGGTATATATGATGGAGTCGGACAGATTAAAAGTTTATGTGGAGACGGTCAACAAAAAGGATTTAGGCTTGATGAAAGCCACCATCAACCGGTATTTTGAACAGGTTACCGATCTTTTTAAAAAGCATCGATTGGCATGGTCAAAGCCCGAGGCAACCATCACGCTGGAGGAATGCCCGGTTTACGGCTTTGTCAAGACAAAAAAAGATAGGTTCAAAGACATATGGGAGATTCAAAAGGAAAAACTTTTTATATTATCGGGGTCTTATTATCGGCCAATAAGAAAGCTTTTACGTTTAATTTTTAAGGTATGTCATCTACATCCACTCAAAATACGGAAGCCCTGTTTGTAGATCAATTGACCAGTAAGTTAACTGAAAATAAAAGTCTCGAAGTAGAACAGGAATCAAGAGATAATGGCGCCGATATTGTCGTCAAGGATTCTCATAGCGGGAAGCGAATTTTTATTGAATTCAAAGATGCCGGACAATATGGGGAACTTCCCATTTCCAGCATTCTTTCGATTAACGACCAAGTTAAACGCATTGCAACCACGGATACGTTTATTTTGATAACTTTCTCTACTATCTCTAACTTTCTGAGTAAGAAATTGAAGGAGCTTAATGTAACAGCATTCAGCAAGCCTTCAGTCGACGATGTCTTAAATAAGGTGCAGGTGGCGCTCTCGGCTTAAAGTTTCGTTAGTCTAATGGCTTACTCCGAACGCAAACTTTTTACCGGGTTGGCCCTGGCCGCCCGAATCGCCTGGAAGCTGACCGTGAGCAACGCGATCATAACGGCCGAAAAACCTGCCACCACAAATATCCACCAGCTGATCGGTGTTCTATAAGCAAAATCCTGCAGCCAGCGATACATGATCAACCAGGCCAGGGGGGAAGCGACCACGATGGCGATCAATACCAACCCTAAAAAGTCCTTCGATAACAGGGTAACGATGCCAGGTACATTTGCTCCGAGTACTTTGCGGACGCCGATCTCGCGGGTACGCTGCCCTGCGGTGAAGATGGCCAGGCCCAACAGCCCCAGACAGGAAATGAAGATGGCTAAGAAGGCGAAGTAATTGGCCAGTTTGCTGACCAGCTGTTCGCTCCGGTATGCCTTGTTGTATTCGACATCCGAAAACTGGTAGGTGAACGGAAAGGCAGGGTTCAGCTCCTTACATAGTTGCTCCAGACCGGCCAGTCCTTCTTTGTCTCTGCCTGGCCTCAGCCGCACCAGGAGCGTGCCCGATTGACGATCCTCGTTGATGCGGATGATCAGCGGTTCGATAGTCTGGTGCAGGGAAGCAAAGTGGAAATCTTGCAGCACACCGATTATCTTTCCCTGGTGATCGCCCCACCAGACAGGCTTCCCGATAGGGTCGGTATAGCCCATCTTTTTCACGGCCGCTTCGTTCACGATAAAGCCTGCGGAATCGGTTGGAAAGTCGCGGGAAAAGTCGCGCCCCTGAACCAGCTTTAGCTTCATGGTCTTTACAAAATCGTAGCCTACATCCGATTGAACGAATGAGGTTACGAGATTCGGGGCTTCCCCTGTCCACCGGATACTGCCGGTATGGACATAGAGCGCGGTTGGGGGCTGCCGGATCTTCGAGACCTGTTGAATTGCCGGCATATTTTCGGCTTGCTGTTTGAACAGCTCATATTTATTGGCCAGCTCCCCTTCCAGCGGCATATAGAGCAGGTTATCCCGGTCGAAACCCATATTAGCCCGTTGGATGTAATCCATTTGACGGTACATGACGATCATCCCTACAAGGAAAATAATAGAAAGTCCGAATTGAAAGACCACAAGCGCCTTCCGGAAGAATGCCGCACCGCCGCTGAATCGCAGCGAGCCTTTCAGCACCCGGATGGGATTCAGGGAGGAAAGGAAGATGGCGGGGTAGCTGCCGGATAGAAACCCTGCCAATAAAAATAAACCCAGCATCGCGGTCCAGAAAAGCGGCTGCCGGACCGGCAGGGAGAGCTGTTTACCCGTAAGGTCATTAAAGGCGGGTAGAAGGAGTGTGGTCAGCAGGATGGCGAGCAGAATAGAAAAAAAGGTGAGTAACATGGCTTCGCCCATGAATTGCACCATTAACACCGGCCGGGCGGCCCCGATCACTTTCCTTACCCCCACTTCTTTTGCGCGTTTGGTAGACCGGGCGGTGGCGAGGTTCATAAAATTGATACAGGCAATCAACAGAATGAAGACGGCGACGAGGCTGAACAAGCGGATATATTCAATGCGTCCGCCGTCAATCTGGCCATTTTTAAAAGTAGAGTGAAGATATTTTTCCGGGTAGGGAATCAAATCCAGTTCGATCCGGAACCCTTTGCTTTTTTGTTGGTACCTATAGATGAAATCTTTTATCTCTGCTCTTACTTTTGCCAGATTGGCGTCCGGGTGCAGCTGAATAAAGGTGGGCGCATCAGTGTTGCCCCAGTTATGGATCCAGTCGTCGTTCTCTTTTTCAAAGGCAATCCAGCTTCGGAGGAAGTCGAATTGCTGGGAAGAGTTGGCGGGCAGATCCTCAAACACGGCCGATACCCGAAAATTGTCGCTGTTTTCATACCGGATCGATCTGCCCATCGCGGCTTCGGGGCTGCCAAAAAATAAGTTGGCCATTTTTCGCGAAATGGCGACGCCTTCCGGCGTATTCAACGCCGTCTGCGCTGTTCCCTGGATCAGCGGATAGCTGAACATTGTAAAGAAATCGGCGCCGGCAAATGAGCCGCTCATCTTGATGATCTTTTTCCCCGCTTCAAAGGTATTGGTAGTGTTCCATTCGAGGCTGCTGGCATATTGCACTTCGGGGATCTGTCTCTTCAGTTCGCCGGCCAACAAGCCCTGGGTGGGGAAGTTGCCCTCTACTTTACCATCGAAATAGTTGCGTTCGTATACCTGATAGAGCTGCGGCCCGTTGGCATGGAAGCCGTCGACACTGCGTTCATCCTGTACCCATAGCATGATCAAAAGGCTGCAGGTCATACCCAGGGCGAGACCCAGGATATTGATAGCCGAAAAAGCTTTGTTGCGGGTCATGTTGCGCCAGGCAACAAGAAAATAATTCCTGATCATAGCGGGAATGTTTATGAGTTGTACTTAGTGCCCGATCACTCCGTCCTTAGGCTTTTCATCGGACTCGTTCTGGCTGCCATGATCGTCTGCCAGCATACCGTCAATAACGTCACCATGAATACCGCCGCTCCGGCCACGCCAAAGGTCCACCACGGGATGTCCGTCCGATAGGCGAAACTCTCCAGCCAATTATGCATCGCCCACCAACCCAGGGGCGCCCCGATAAGGAAGGCAAGCCCTACCAGTCCGAAGAATTTCTTTGATAGCAGGCCAAACAGCGAACCTACGCTCGCCCCCAACACTTTGCGGATCCCAATCTCGCGTATCCGCTGCTCTGCGGTAAATAGGGACAATCCCAGCAGCCCCAGGCAGGAGATGAAGATAGCCAATACGGCGAAGATGACCGACAGTTGTCCGGTGATCCCCTCGCTCTTATATAAACCGGCATATTCCGCATCGGAGAATTTATAGTCAAAGGGGAAGGCGGGATTCAACTGCTTGCACAGCTTCCCGAGGCCTGCCAGCGCTTCCGTCGTCTGCCCGGGCTGCGTCCGTACCAGGATCGTACTGAACCATGCATCCCGGCCCGGCTCCAGCGTCAGGGGCATGATCTTGTCATGCAGGCTCTGGAAATGGAAGTCCGCTACGACCCCAACAATATGTTGTTTATAATTCCCGCTATAAATGAGTTTCCCGATGGGATCTTTGTAATGCATGAGCGCGATCGCCGTTTCATTGACGATTACGCCGCTGCTGTCGGTTGGATAGGCCGCGAGGTCAAAATCCCGGCCTGCCACCAGCCTGATCTTCATCGTCTGCAGGTATCCCGTACCAATGGCCTCATGTATAAACCGATCATGCTCATTGGGGTCCTTTCCGTCCCAGCTCAGGGACAAGATGCCATCGTTCATGACCGTCGGCTCGGTCGACAGTGTACTAATGTTTTTTACACCCGGTAAATGTGCGGCTTCGGTCCGGAAAACATTCAGCTTCCCGCCGAGATCACCGTTGACGGGGATATAGAGCAGGTTCTCGCGGTCATACCCCAGCCGGGCCTCCTTCATATACCGGATCTGCCGGCTGATCAGGATCGTAGAAAGTATCAGCACTACGGAAAGTACGAATTGAAAAACCACCAATCCCTGGCGGAATACAGCGTCACCGCGTGAACCGGAAGGCAACGCCGCCTTGAGGACCCGGATGGGGTTAAAGCCGGATAGGTAAAACGCCGGATAGCTGCCCGACAATAAGCCGGTAAGCAGCGTGATCCCGGCAAGACTTAACCAGAAGTCCGGCCGCCCAAAAGGCAGTAAGATGTCCTTGCCCGTCAGCTGGTTGAAGGCTGGTAACGTGATCTGCACGATCATTAGCGCCAGCAGCACCGACAAGACTGCCATAAAGATCGCCTCCCCGATGAACTGGCGGATCAGCAGGCTACGCGCCGCACCCATGACCTTGCGAACCCCAATCTCTTTCGCCCGCCTTAATGAGCGAGCCGTCGTCAGGTTCATGAAATTGATGCAGGCGATCGAGAGGATGAATAAGGCTACGAGGCTGAATAGCCGCACATATTCGATACGACCAGCCGTAGGGACGCCGTCCTGGAATTCCGAGCGAAGGTAGGAATCGCTGAAGCGTTGCAGCCCCAGTTCAATCCGGATATCCTTGACCTCCGTCTCGAATTTAGATGGGATATTTTTTATCTTGGCCTCCACGGCCGTGATGTTGGAGCCGGGTCGAAGCAGGATGCAAGTCCGCGGGTCGACCGAGCCCCAATCTGTGGCCCATCCGTTGCCATCTTCGATATACCCTGACCAGGACATGATATAGTTGGCCTGTACACTTACCTTCGGGGAAAGGTCTTCGAACACCGCTTTCACCATGAAGTCCTTCTTGTTCTCGTACCGGATGGCCTTCCCGATAGCGGCCGCAGGACTGCCGAAAAACGCGATAGCCATTTTGCGCGAGATGGCCAGTCCGTCCGGGGAATTCAATGCGTCCTTTGCGCTGCCTTCCAGTAAGGGATAACTGAACATGGTAAAATAATCCGCGCCCGCCGCAAAGCCGTCCTCTTTCAATATCTTGTTGCCTGCAGCAAAGGTATTCACACGGGACCAGGACATTGGGGTCGCCGCCTGTACCTCCGGGAACTCTTTCTTTAGCTCTTCCGCCAACGGCCCCTGCGTCCAATACCAGGTCTGCAGCTTTCCGCCCATATAGTTCCGCTCAAACACGTAGTATAACCGGTCACCGTTCCGGTGAAAAGCATCCACACTTTTCTCATCCTGTACCCATAGCATGATCGACAGGCTGCAGGCCAGCCCAAGGGCGAGACCCAGGATATTGATCGTCGAAAAAGTCCGGTTGCGGATCAAGTTGCGCCAGGCGATGAGAAAATAGTTTTTGACCATACGAAGGAGTTGTTACCCTCTTACGGTGCTAAAAAGATGCCATGCTTGGATTAAGGTAATAATCAATAGCTTATGGGATTGCTACCGGCGGCAACTGTCCGGTTTCAACACAGTCGATGTGCATTATTAACCTTTCAGGCCATATTTATTCCCGTCCTCATCGAGGAAGGAGGCGAACTTGCCCCAACCCAGATTCATCAGCTCTTTTTCGAATCTGACGCCTTTCTGTTTCAGTCCGGCGCAGAAGCCATCGATATCGTCGCACATAAAGACAATGGAAGGTTTGAGCTCTGCAAAATCCGGCATAAGCCCTTTAGGATACAGGACCAGCGCGCTTTCCGCGCCGGGCGGCGCAACCTCGAGCCAGAAATTGCCGTTGCCCATATCCTTTCTGTCCTTCTCAACAAACCCAACCTTCTCTGTCCAGAATTTTAAGGCCTTCCCCTGGTCTTCCACGTAAACGCCGACCGTTCCGATTTTGGTGATCATGATGATAAATTTTGGAAACACAAAAATACCCCGCGCTTCACGGATTGTCTTGCAAAAAAACGACATCCGGCCGATCGATTTCCGGTCCCCCCGGCCGCTCGCCCGCCATCTTCTCCTTCCACCTCCGCATCAGCGCCTTGAACCCGGCCGGAGTGTATCCGAACATCTCCCGGAAATTATGGCTGAAGTGAGCCTGATCGGCATATCCGGTCTCATACGTCAGGCTGGCCAATGAAATTTCTGGGTCCCCCTCAATGAGTCGTTTCGCATGATTGAAGCGAAGGATGCGGGCAAACAGCTTGGCGGACATCCCGATCTCGCTGATGAAAAG
>Ga0210409_10005665_pt1 | contig 13098 bp, 12 predicted proteins | sample IncBWH17MmetaG_FD_161649 | JGI IMG/M metagenome (GOLD analysis project Ga0210409, IMG submission 161649) | Forest soil microbial communities from Barre Woods Harvard Forest LTER site, Petersham, Massachusetts, United States - Inc-BW-H-17-M | ecosystem: Environmental > Terrestrial > Soil >...
CCTGGCGCCTGAGCGAAATCCGCGCCGGCATTGCCCAGGTCACGCTGGCCACGCAAGAACAGTTCGTGCCGCAGATGATCAACTTCGAAGTGGTGGGCGGCGTCAATTTCAAGAAGGGCTGCTATCCGGGCCAGGAAATCGTCGCACGCAGCCAGTACCTGGGCAAGCTCAAGCGCCGCGCGGTGCTCGCCAGCGTCGCCGCCACCGGCATCACCGCCGCCACCGAAGTATTTTCCAGCAACGATCCGGAGCAGCCGTGCGGCATGATCGTCAATGCCGAAGCCGATAGCGCGCACAGCAGCCTGTGCCTGCTGGAGATCAAGCTCGCCGCGCTGGAAAACGGCACGGTACACCTGGGTTCGGCCACCGGCGCGCAATTGCAGTTCCATGCGCTGCCGTATTCGATCATCGACGTCACCGACACAGAACTGTCGGCCTGAGCCCGCGATGAGCACCAATCTGTATATCTATTACAAGGTCGCCGCCAGCCGCGCACAGGAATTCGATCATGTTGCGGCGGCCATGCAGGCCGAGCTGTCGCTGCAGCATCAGGTCAATACCGCGCTCAAGCGCAGTGCGGAAATAAAAGATGAACACCACACCTGGATGGAAGTGTATTCTTCGGTGCCGCCGGATTTCGCGCAAGTGATAGACCAGGCGGTTGCCAAGCACGGCCTCGCCGCCTTGATCGACGGCCCTCGTCATACTGAATTTTTTGTCAATATTTCATCATGTGCTTGATTGTTTTTGCGTGGCAAGTGATTCCGGGCTCTCCGCTGATAGCCGCCGCCAACCGCGATGAGTTCTATGCGCGTCCAAGCGCTGCCGCCAGCTGGTGGGAAGATCAGCCCGACATCTATGCCGGCCGCGACCTGCAGGACGGCGGCACCTGGATCGGCATCACCCGCGGCGGCCGCTTTGCCGCCATCACCAACGTCCGGGCGCCGACGGAACGGCGGCCCGATGCCCCCAGCCGCGGCGCGCTGGTGGCGGATTTCCTTGCCAGTAAAAAAACGGCGGCGGAATATGTCGCTGAAATCGCAGTCGATGCCGCGCGTTTCAACGGCTTCAACCTGCTGGTCGGCGACGGCAGCCAGCTGATCTGGTATTCCAATAAGGGCGAGGACGATGCGCGCAACGGCCAGCCGCTGGCGCCCGGCGTGTATGGTTTGTCGAACGCGACTCTGGACGTCTGCTGGCCCAAGGTGGTGCGCACCAAGGCGCAATTCTCCAGCCTGCTGTGCCAGGGCGCGCCCGATGCCTGCTTCTTCGACATGCTCAGCGACACCACCCGTTCCGGCGATTGCCGCCTGCCGTCCACCGGCGTCAGCATTGAAACCGAACGCATGCTGTCAGCCGTGTTCATCGAATCGCCGGATTACGGTACGCGCGCTTCTACCATCGTACGGCTAAAGGCGAATGGCAGCGCCATGCTGCACGAGCGGATTGCGACGCCCTCAGGCGCGCCTTGCCACACTCACGCGTCATCCAAATCCGCCGGCCGCTGCACGCGCTGACGGCAAACTCCTGCCCGCTGTCAGCACAGGCAGGCCCGCTACTCAGCTGAAATTCAGCTGAAAACGTGGCGCATGCAGACATGCGCAATCCCTGCTTCGTAATATTCCTCGCCGTCGCGGACAAAACCTTGGCGGCCGTAAAACGCTTCCGCCTGGGTCTGCGCATTCAGCACCACTTCGCGGTCGCCACGCTGGCGTGCCTGCGCCATCAGGGCTTGCAGGATCGCGGCGCCTATGCCCTGCCCGCGTCCCGCCGCGCGCACCGCCATGCGGCCGATATGGCCGTCCGGCAGCAGGCGGCCGGTGCCGATGGCGTAGCCGTTCTCGTCATGGGCGACGGCGTGCAGGCAGTGCTCATCCATGTCGTCCCATTCCAGTTCGACCGGAATTTTCTGCTCGATCACGAAGACGTCGAAACGCACTGCGCGGGCGTCCGCTTTCTGTAGCGCCCAGTTGTCGACTGTCAGGTGAAATTTCATGTTTTCTGGATTGTTCATGGTCGATTGTCAGCCAGGTTTGATCTTGAGTGCGGCGCGGTTGTGCCGCAGATATTTGAAGGTGCCCATGGCTTTTGCCACCAGATGATCGCCATGCCATAGCTCGGCTTCGCAAAAACACATGGTGGTGGATTGATGAAAAGCCCGGCCCTTGGCCACCAGCCGGGCGCCGGTGCGCCCCGCCGGCTGCAGGAAACTGGTTTTCATCTCGACGGTGACGGCCGCTTCGGACTGCGGCAAGAGCGAGCGTCCCGCCAGCGCCATGACCACATCGAGCATGGTCATCGAGACGCCGCCATGAGTGACCTGCCAGCTGTTCATGTGGTGCGGCTGCAAAGTCAGGGCCAGCTCGGCCGCGCCCTCGCCCATCTCGACGAATTCGACGCCGAGATAGCTCAGGAAGGGATTGTCGATCGGAAAAACGTGAGAAGGAAACATGCGGCCGCTCAGCTCAGGTAATCCATGCACTGGCGCGCCTCGCGCACGGCGCCGAAGAAGGGCTTGATGGCGACGTGGGCCGGGTGGTTCTGATAGGCGTCCAGCGCCGCCTGCGATTCAAATTCGGAATTCAGCAAGACGTCATAGGTTGCTTCCAAGCCGGGCTGGGCCACTACCGCTTCGAACCTGATCATGCCAGGTACGATGCCGGCGCAGCTGTCCAGCAGGGTCTTGAGTTTCAGCGCATTGCTGGCCTTGTCGGCGCCTTCGGCGTGCTCTTTCAACTTCCACAATACGATGTGCTTAAGGGTCGCGCTCATGGGATCTCTGCTCTCTGATAGGAATGAATGCCGCGCACGCCTGAAACGCCAGTGCAGCGGCCAATCCGTCATTTTACATTCTTGGCGCGGCGCTGCCTCGGGCCGCTGGTTTACTCGGTCAACAATTTATACGCAATCGTCCACATGGTAAGCCCCACCACGACTTCCAATATGCGCCAGGAAAGCGGCTTGGCAAAGATAGGCCGCAGCAAGGCCGCGCCATAGCCGAGCGCAAAAAAGAACACCAGCGAAGCCAGCATGGCGCCGCCGGCAAACCCGGCTTTGTCGTCTGGGAACTGGGTGGAGATGGAACCGATCAGCAGAACCGTATCGAGATAGACGTGCGGATTGAGCCAGGTCAGCGCGGCGCAAGTCAGCAAGGTCGGCAACAAGGCGGCTTGCGTATCTTCGCCCTGCTGCAGCACGGCCGACGATTTCCAGGCAGTGTAGAAGCTGCGTGCGCCGTACAGGAACAGGAAGGCGGCGCCGCCGTAACGCATGACGCTGGTCAGCCATGGCGCTTGCTGGATGATGATCGCCAGGCCGGTCACGCCCAGCAGTATGAGGATGGCGTCGGAGACGGCGCAGGTCAGGCAGACCCAGAACACATGCTCGCGCTTCAATCCCTGCTTGAGAACGAAGGCGTTTTGCGAACCGATCGCCAGGATCAGCGACAGGGAAAGGGAAAAACCCGAAATTGCAGCAGTCATGCATCTCCAACGTCAATAATGTCCCGCCAGCCGTATTGGCTCGGAGCCGGCATTGTAAACCAGCCGGGTGCAAGCCTTATTGCCGGCCCGTCAATGCAGGTTGGAAGACCATTTGCCGCCGTCCGCATTTTCGACCACGCCCTTGCGCCGCTCGGCGACGAAACGCGCCATGTCCGGATCGGTAATGAAACTGGCGGCGGAGCTCGCCTGCAGGATAGCGTCGGGCGATTGCGGCTTGGCGACGATAAAGCCTTGCACATAATCGACCCCCAGCTTGGCCAGCGCCTCGATCATGGCGCAATCCTCGACCCACTCGGCGATGCTCTTCATGCCGAGATTGCGGGCCAGCTCGACGATCGCTTCCACGATCGCCTCGTTGGCCGGGTGCATGTTCATGCTTTGAATGAATGCGCCGTCGATTTTAAGGGCGTCCGCCGACAGACTCTTGAGATAGGTGAACGAGGTATAGCCGGCGCCGAAATCGTCCAGCGCCACCTTGGCGCCCAGCGCCTGCAGCCGCTCGATGATGCGGCTGGTATGATCAAGATCGTGCAGCGCCACGCTTTCGGTCACCTCGATGCACAGCAAAGGCACCACGCGCAGATGCTTTTCCAGGATCAGGAAAAGATCCTGGATGAATTTTTCATCGTTGAGCGAGGCTCCGCTCAGATTCACGCAGACGAATTTGGTCCGCGGCAGCTGCGCCTGGTGCTGGTCGAGCCACTCCAGCACGGTCGCCATGACCCAGCGGTCGATCACCGCGATACTACCGTTTTCCTCCGCCGCCGCGATCACCCGGGTGGCCGGCACCACTTTGTTGTCGGCATCGCGCAGCCTGAGCAGGACCTCAAAATTGAGCGAGTCTTCCGGATGCCGCAGCGACATGATCGGCTGCATTTCGACAAACAGGCCGGAGGGCAGGAATTCGCCGCCCAGTCTTTCGATCAGGCTGAGTTCTTCCAGCCGCTCGCGGAACACCGGCGCATTCTTGTGATACACCACGATGTGTTCGTTATGGGCTTTCTTGGCTTCGCGGCAGGCGCGGTCAGCCGCGGAAATGGCGTCCTGCACCCGCATGCCGGCATCCACCTCGACCAGCCCGATCGAGCCCTTGACCTGGAATGCGCGCGCCCCTATGTGATAAGACTGGTAGCTGATTTTCTGGATAATGGCGGAACAGATCTCGGTGGCAGCGGCGATTCCGACGTCCTGGAACAGGATGATGAATTCATCGCCGCCAATGCGGCCGATATGATTGCCGTCGGCCAGCGACAGCGCGACCCGTTCGCACAGCTGCTTCAATACCTCGTCGCCGGATTGATGGCCGAACAGATCGTTGATCAGCTTGAAACGATCCAGGTCAAGGTAAGCCAGAGCCAGCGGCCGCTCGTCGCACTGGCGTTCGATGGCTCGCTCCAGCATGATTTCGATGCCGCGCCGGTTCAGCACGCCGGTCAGCGGGTCGTGCTCAGCCAGGAAGCGCAAGCGCTCGACGGCGTCGGAACGCTCGCTGATGTCCTGCAGCGAGCCTTCGATACGGCCGTTGGCGAAGGTCGCCGTGACCAGGTAGGTGCTGGCTTTGCCGCCGGCATCGGCGATGCCGTGCAGCTCGGCTTCGTTGCTGCCGCTGCCGGACACGATTTGCCACAACTTGTCATGCGCGCCCGGCTCGAAATAGTCGTCCCATTTCTTTTCCCGCTCGGCGGCGCTGGCGCGTCCCAGAATCCGTTCCAGCGCCAGGTTGCTGCGCACGAAGCCGCCGTCCGGGTCCAGGGTGAACAAGCCGATCGGCGTCACTTCATAGGTCGTGCGCAGCTCGGCCTGGGCCATCGCCAGCTGCCGCTTGCCGGTACGCATCTGCTCGGCGAAAGCGAAGGCCGCCATCAGGCTCGACAGCAAGGCAGCGATGGCATTGTTCGGCACCTGGTCCAGGGTGCGGATGCCGAATGCCGCGCCGATCACTTCATCGATACGGGCAAACAGCACCACCACCATCGAAGCGCAATACCAGAACGCGGCCCTGGTGCGTGTGACGATCAGGATGCGCACCAGCAAGAAGATCAAAACCGCAATACCGATCACCGCGCACACCCACAATACCGGCAGGAAGCGGCTATAGGGAAGCAGCAAGGCTGCAGCAAACAACGGAATGCCGAGATACTGGCCGAGCCGTTCGACGCGCGGGAAATTGATGCGCTTCAATTCGGCCGTAAACAGGATGTGGAACAAGGTGAAGGTGACGATGTAATAGGTCGCGAAGGTCAGTTTCCGCAGCAGGCCTAGCCACTCATTAGGCACGGTCAGCATCAGCCAGTGGGCATCCCAGCCCATGGAATTGGCGCCCAGGCGGAGATTACCCAGCAGCCAGACGGCAAACAGGACATACATCCATTCACGGTTGATCAGGGCCGCGACCAGGACAAACATCGTCAGCATGAGCAGGCCGCCTTCCAGCAAGCCTATGCTGCGGTAGAACCTGTTTTGCGACAGGCCATAGTCGTAGGGCGTCCAGCGTTGGCCGGAAATCCGCGCCGGCCCCGAGAAAGTCCCCTTGCACAAGACGTTGACCGGCTGCGCCGCCTGCTCCAGGGACAGGATGAAGCCGGTTTTTTCAACCCGCATGCGGCCTTGTGCCGGACCGGGTTGCTGGTCGCGCTGGACGCCGCCCAGCCAGCGTTCGCCGGCGCCCTGCCAGCAAGCGACTTGCTGGGCGTGGCGCGACGGCAGCTCTACTTCGCTGCGCCCGTCCGCGGCCGGCGCCGGCACTGCGAACGAGAACCAGAACGGGGTTTCCAGCAGATGTGTGTCGACATGATCCTCCAGCGGCTGGGCCGCCAGCTGCTGGTATGCCTGGCCCGGCGTCAGCGCTTGCGCCGGATCGCTCAGGACACGCAGCTGCAGCGGCACCGGGCCGTGGTGCAGATCGGGATGTTCAAGCGTGACGTAGCCGACGATCGTGAATACGATAATCAGCAGGGGCAGCAAGCCCACGGAAAAATAAAATACCAACCGGTCCAGAGTACCCGAAGCAGTTACACGGTTCTTCACCGTATCCGCATGAAACAACCACATAGGCATCTATCCGCAAATGTAAGGAAAGGAGGTCAACTGTAATGTAACGCAAAAATAGATCACTATTTTCTTTTCTACAATATTACCCCTTCCCTCACATAACCGACAGTTACTTGGCAGGCATAGCCCTATATCTCGGACTGCTCTGCATGGGTTTCCGTCAGCGCCCTGGCACGCTCCAGCCGCGCGCGCGAAGCTGCCGGCGGCGGCAAGGTGAGGTTCATGTCAGGATGGTTCAGCTCGAACAGCAAATGGAACAAGGGATGGTTAATCGCCTTCCAGCGCGGCTCTACCGTCGCCACAGGCAACGCCATGACCCGGTGCGGCAGGTTGCCGACGTGGCGCATGGGGATGAAGCCGCGCCCCGGAAAGACATCCTCGAACAGCATCGCAGCATATTGCCGGTGCAGCGGCGAACGCGCAGTGATGACCATCCAGTCGATGTCATGCTCAAAGCAATACTGGAAATAGGCCTTGAACAGCAAGCCTTTTACCAGCTTGCCGATCTGGCCGTCGGCCACGCCCAGGCGGGTCGCTTCGGCCAGCCGCCTTCCCCGCAGCCATTCCGGCAAGTCTACCGATTGCTCGAGCGCCAAAGGCTGGAAACGGTTGGTCTGGATCCGCATGGTGCCGAGCGAAGAGCCGTCCAGCTTGGATTCGGCCAACAGGACAATAACGCCCTGCGCCAGATCGACCGCTTCCGCCGCCACCATTTTCTGGGCCAGCTCCGGCAGGTGCCGGCCATAGGCGGCGCGCCGGATGTCTACCGCCTTGCACAATGCTTCCTCGTCGCCGGCAATGCGGATGGTAAACGGCAGCCGTTCCTCGGCGCGCGCTGATAAGGCATTCCTCAGCTGCGGAGGTAGCGTCGCCGCCATGTTCGCCGCCTGCTTGGCTGCCGTGATTACTGATTGAGTTTGTGTCATTTGAGCACTCCCGAAGTTGAAAAAATAGTCGACCGCTTTATGCACGCAATGCACTACGGCACTATCAGATTCTCACGTTCGGGATACTCTAGAAAACTAAACCTCCATTATTTATGCACTAATTGCGGCCAAAATGCCACGTAAGCACCGGAAATCCAAAATATTGCAAAACAAACATCGAAAACCGAGGCTATATCAATGCTGGCTGCCACCCAGGTATGCCGCCTTGACCGCAGGATCGTTTTTCAGCTTTTCGGCCGGGCCGTGCACCGAAATCCGCCCGTTTTCCAGCACATAGCCATAATCGGCGACGTTCAGGGCAGCAGCGGCGAACTGCTCCACCAGCAGCATCGTCACGCCCTCCGCCTTGAGCCGCGAAATGATGCGGAACACTTCCTCCACCAGAATCGGCGCCAGCCCCATCGACGGCTCATCCAGCAGGATCACCTCAGGATTGAGCATGACGGCGCGCGCCATCGCCAGCATCTGCTGTTCGCCGCCGGACAAGGTGCCTGCCAGCTGGCTTTGCCGCTCCTTCAGGCGCGGAAACAGTTCCAGCGCCCGCTCCAGGTCGAGCTTGATATCGCCGCGCGGACGCATACGGGTAAAGCGCGGAAAAGCGCCCAGCAACAGATTGTCAACCACGCTCATGGTGGCGAACACGCGCCGCCCTTCCGGCGAATGGGCCAGGCCGGCGCGGGCTATCTTGTGCGAGGCCAGGCCGGTGACATCGCCCCCGGCCAGGGTCACGCTGCCGGACTTGGCCTTGATCATGCCGGAGATGGCGCGCATGGTGGTGGTCTTGCCGGCGCCGTTGGAGCCGATCAGGGTCACCACCTTGCCTTTCGGCACATCCAGCGAAATGCCGTGCAATACTTCAACCTTGCCGTAGGCCGCATGCAGATTGGAAATCGAGAGCATCTTATAACCCCGCTGGCGTGGAAGTGGATGGCGCACCGGCAGCCTCTTCACCGGCGCTGCCGCCGAGATAGGCTTCGATCACCTTGGCATCGCTCTGCACCGCGGCAGGCTTGCCTTCTGCGATTTTCTGGCCGAAATCGAGCACCGTCACAGTGTCCGAAATCGACATCACGACATCCATGTGATGCTCGATCAGGATGATCGTGATGCCGTGCTGGCGGATCTTGTGGATGATCGCGATCAGCTCCTTGATGTCGGGCGCCGTCAGGCCCGCAGCCGGCTCATCCAGCAGCAGCAGTTGCGGATTCAAGCCCAGCGCGCGGCCGATTTCCAGCAGACGCTGCTTGCCGTACGGCAGGTTGCGCGCCTCCTCGCCGGCCAGTTCGCCGAGGCCGACGAATTCCAGGATGCTGGCGGCGCGCTGCCGCGCCTGCAGCTCTTCGCGCCGGTAGCGCGGCGTATTGAAGATCACGTCCAGCACATTGCTGCGGAAGGTGTGATGCAGGCCGACCAGGACGTTCTCGGTGGCGGTCATCTCGCCGAACAGCTGCACGTTCTGGAAAGTACGAGCGACGCCGCCCAGCGCAATCGCCGCCGGCGTCGTGCCGGAAATCGTCTTGCCGTTGAACTCAACCTTGCCGGCGGTCGGTTTGTAGATGCCGGTAAGGACGTTCATCATGGTGCTCTTGCCGGAGCCGTTTGGCCCGATCAGGCCATGCACGCTGCCTTTGACGATGTCCAGGTTGACCTCGTTCAGGGCCTTGAGGCCGCCGAACTGCATCAGGATCTTCTGACCGCTGAGCAGAACACCACCGCTGGCGCCGCCGCCGACCGCAGGTCCCCAGGCCTGTTCAGGATTGGCCGCAAGCGTGGCCGGCTTGACGCCGGCGGCCGCTTTGTAGCCCAGCAGGTTGCGGGCAAAGCCGACAATCCCGTCCTGCAGGTAATACACCACGAACAGCGTCATCACGCCGAAGATCGTCAGGCGCCAGTCGGTGATGTTTTCCAGGCGGTAGGAAAAGATCGCCATGCCAAGGGTGGCGGCCAAGGGCACCGCCAGCTCGCGCGCCGTCTTGCGCTTTTTCCACAGCAGGAAGGCACTGGCCAGCACGCCGATCACGGCCGCTGCCGTCGCAATCTGGCGGAACAGGTCGATATCGGCCAGCAAGCTCGGCAGCATGACCACGATCAGCGCCCCCAACAGGGAGCCGATACGGCTCTTGCGGCCGCCCATGATGACCGCCAGCAGGAACAGGATGGTCAGCTCGAAGTTGTAGGTATTCGGCGAGATGTATTCTTCCGAATAGGCATACAGGCTGCCCGCCAGGCCGGCCAGCGCGGCGCTGATCACGAAGGCGATGACTTTGTAGCGGTACACCGAGACGCCCATGCAATCCGAGGCGATCGGGCTGTCGCGCAGCGCCTGGAAGGCGCGTCCGAGATGCGATTTGACGATCCGGTGGACCACGATCAGCGACAGCACCATCAGCGCCGCCACCAGATAGAAATAATCGACTTCGTCGAGACGATGGCCGAAGAACACGGGCTTCGTCAGCTTGATGCCCATCGGTCCGTCGGTCAGGAAACTCATTTCATTGATCAGGATCTGGATGATGGTGCCGAACGCCAGCGTCACCATGGCCAGGTAAGGTCCGGTCACGCGCAACGCCGGCAAGGCCAGGATGGCGCCGAACAAGGCGGTCACCGCCAGGCTGGCCGGAGCGGCGATCAGGAAAGGCCAGCCCAGCTTGAACACCAGTACGCCGGTGGTATAGGAGCCGATGCCGAACAAACCGGCATGGCCCAGCGACACCTGGCCGGTATAGCCGACCACGATATCCAGCCCGAACAGCAGGATGGCGTAGATCAGGATGGTTTCCGCCAGATGGATGTAGTACGGATTCGGGAAAACTTGCGGAAACGCCAGCAGCAGCACGATGCCGGCAATCGACAGTGCGAATAACTTTTTACTCATCTTCACACCTTCTTGATGGCAGTCTTGCCGAACAGTCCGGCCGGCTTTATCGCCAGCACCAGCAACAGCAGCACCAGGCCCGGCACTTCCTTGTAGCCGGTGGAAATATAAAAGCCGGTCAGGGTCTCGGCAATGCCCAGGATCAGGCCGCCGACGATCGCGCCCATGCCGGAAGTGAGGCCGCCGATGATCGCCACCGCGAACGCTTTGAGGCCGAGCGAGGTGCCCATGGTGGCGCCGGTCAGCGTCAGCGGCGCCACCAGCACGCCGGCAAACGCCGCCGTGGCCGACGACAAGGCATAGGAAAAGGTGATCACCATGCTGGTGTTGATGCCCATCAGGCCAGCGGCATCGCGGTCGTTTGAAGTCGCCACCACCGCCTTGCCGTAAATCGATTTGCGATTGAACATTTCCACCGCCAGCATCATCGCCAGCGCCCCCAGCACCACCACGATCTGCATCGGCTGGACATTGGCGCCGAGCACCTGGAACGGCGTCGCCGACAGCGGCGTCGGGAACGTCAGATCGTCCTTGCCCCAGATGTTTTCCGCGACATTCTTGAAGATGATCGCCAGCGCGATGGTCGACATGATCCAGCCGAACTCGGACTTGATCTTGAGCGCCGGCCGCACGCCTATCCATTCGACCACCACTCCTTGCAGCGCGCCGAACACGATCACCACCGGAATCATCAGCCAGTAGTTCAAATAAGGACCGCCGTGGATGTTGCCGACCAGGCTGAGGCCGACCAGCGCGCCCAGCATCAAGGCTTCGCCCTGGCCAAAATTGAGGGTGCCGGAAGTGGCGAAAGTGAGTTGATAACCGAATGCGATGACCGCGTAGATCATGCCAAGCGCGATACCGCTGAAGACCAGTTGCAGCAGGATTTCCATGATGTATATCCAAGAGACATCGCCGGGAAGCGAAGTAAAACACACGCGAGCACAAGCGACAAACCGCAGTACTGCTGCAAAAGCAGCAACAGCGGCAACTACTTCAGATGCAGCAAATCCGGCGCACGGGCCGGATTTGCTGCGCAGTCAAACAGATTGCGGCCGGCCTTTGCTACTGCTCTGGCCGGCCTGCTGTCACTTGGCCAGCACCACGCGGCCACCCTTGACTTCGCCGATCACCACCAAGTTCGGCTTGATCGCCTCATGGTCGTCATGGCTGAACGGCTTGGAGTAGTTGGTGACAACGCCTTCCACCGTACCATTCAGGTTTTCCAGTGCTTCCCGGATCTTGACGCCGTCGGTGCTACCGGCCTGCTTGATGGCAGCCGCCAGCAGATAGATCGAGTCATAGCCCTGAGCCGCGGAAACCGGGGACGGCATGCGATCGATCTTGTAGGCTTTCTGATAGGCTTCGATGAAGGCCTTGCGCTTAGGCGAGCTTGGATCCTGGATGAAGGTTTGCGGCATGCGCGTACCGTCGCCGTTCTTGCCGGCGTTATCGATGAAGTTCCCCATCGACAAAGTCCAGCTGCCGACGATAGGTACTTTCCAGTTGAGCTTTTCCATGCCGTTGGCGATCTGCGCCAGTTCCGGGCCGATGCCGTAGGTCAGCACCACTTCCGCGCCGCCCTGCTTGGCTTTCAGAAGTTGCGCCGTCATGTCGACGTCTTTCAGGTTGTATTTCTCAACGGCGACCGGCTTGATGCCCTTGGCAGCCAGCGCACGCTCCAGGTCTTCGCGGCCGAGCTGGCCGTAGTTGGTGGAATCCGCCAGGATCGCGACCTTGGTATGCTTCTGGCGCACCACCGCTTCGTCGACGATCATGGCCGACTGGATGGTGTCGTTGGCCGCATTGCGGAACACGTAGTTGTCCTTGTTTTCCGGCCCGACGAACTGCTTGGTGACGATGCTGCCGGTGGCGACATTGTTCATGACCGGGATCTTGGCTTCCTGGTAGAAGCGCTGCGAGGCCAGGGCGACGCCGGTGTTGATGAAGCCCACCGTGCTGACCACTTTTTCCTTGTTGATCAGTTCCTGCGCAACCTGCACCCCGCGCTCATTCTTGGCTTCGTCGTCGCGCTCGACCAGTTGCAGCTGCCGTCCCAGCACGCCGCCGTGGGCGTTGATGTCGGCCACCGCCAGCTTGACGCCGTCGCGCATGGAAACACCCATTGGTGCGGAACCGCCGGTGAAAGGTCCGCTGACGCCGATCTTGATCGGCTCCGCCGCCATGCCAGCCAACGACCAGCTCATCAGCGCTGCCGCCACACACGCTTTGCTTATGGTGTTCATGCTATCTCCTCTGTATTTTTTATAAGATAAGTACCGGCATGCACAAATACCGAAGTACTCGGTTAACGTAAAACCTCACCCAGCATACTGTAAAAAAATATTATCTGTATACAGACTGCCCCAGCATTTCAGGCCACCCTTACAGCTTCCTGACAGCGGACCGCCTTTACCTTCTTATGGCAAATATATAGAGTATGTCGCGCAGCGCATGGCGCCGCTAACAGGCTTTTACGTTTGCTACAGACGAAAAAAATCCCCGGCGAACCGGGGATTTTTGCGATGCTGATTCAGCGACTAATTAAATTAGATAGCTTGAATGTTCGAAGCTTGCTTACCCTTTGGGCCAGCAGTAACTTCGAAAGAAACGCGTTGGTTCTCTTGCAGCGACTTGAAGCCGGAAGAATTGATTGCGGAGAAGTGCGCGAACAGATCTTCACCACCTTCGTCAGGAGTAATAAAACCAAAACCCTTCGAAT
>Ga0210409_10005666_pt1 | contig 13095 bp, 7 predicted proteins | sample IncBWH17MmetaG_FD_161649 | JGI IMG/M metagenome (GOLD analysis project Ga0210409, IMG submission 161649) | Forest soil microbial communities from Barre Woods Harvard Forest LTER site, Petersham, Massachusetts, United States - Inc-BW-H-17-M | ecosystem: Environmental > Terrestrial > Soil >...
CGCCAAGTGCAATGGCAACCTCCATGATTTTCTCCGCCTCCGGCCCTTGCTCGACCCTGCATTTCGGTTCGCACCACAGTTCGGCTCCAGCCGGCACCAGGGTTTGCAGCCGGCGCACCGTGGACTCCACGTATTGTCCCGCATGCACCAGTTCCCCGACCTCTGCTTTGCCGGTCACATTCAACAAGGTCAGATTCGACTGGTGTTCCTGCGCCAGAGATACCGCGAATGGCAGCGCGGCAAGGGACTCAGGTGAAAAGTCCGTCGCGTAGAGGATCTCCTTCATCGCCAGGCGGCGCTCCGTGTTATGCGAAACGTGAGGCCCCACCGTTAGCACCGGGCAGGAAGCCTTCCGGAAAATTTCTTCCGCCGTTGATCCGAGCAACGCGCGGCTTACGCCGGTCCGTCCGTGTGTGCCCATGACAATCAGATCCGTCTTCTGCTTGTTAACAATTTCACCGAGCGTAGGCCACAGATCACCTTCTGTGACGGTCACTTCATGGGGAACCGTTTCCAGCATCTCGTGCATCTGTTTTGCTTCAAACTTAGCTTGCTCTTCGGCCGCTTCAAGCACCTGGGGCATAGCCTCGGGACCCACGATGGGATATGTCGCGGGGAACCGGACGTGCAAGCCATGCACTTTGGCGCCGTATTGTTTTGCCAGGCCAATCGCATAGGGCAAAGCAGCTTCCGCACTGGGGGAAAAGTCCGTCGCGAAAAGAATATTCTTCAGAGCGATTCGTGTCTTAGCTGCGACAGCGTTCATAAATCACCTCCTCATGCATCCTGTATACGCCGAAGCCGGAGTGCTGGATGTGATTGGTGTCACATCGGGCGGTGAGAGGGGTCACTTTCACAAGAGCTACCATAAGCGATGCTTTTTCTAGAAGTCAGGCCGGCTTCGGCAAGGAGGGGGCGGATGCGAAATCTCGGGAGAATGCGGGAAATCGTGTCGGAGGTGCCCCCTCCCAGCTTTAGGCCCCAACGAAGGTCCCGCCCTCTGTGTGGAAGGGAGGCAACCCATGTTGCATGAATTGATTCCATCATCGCCCGCCGCTAAATGGACCTGCACCCCAGGACCAAGTACCGCGTGGGCCGATTGCCCGAAAAGGGCTTTACGGAACACTGAGGTCGAATCGGGCCAGTTCGGAGACCATCTTCCTCAAGAACCGGTTCCGCATGCTCATCGATGCATGACACCAATGATCGAGCAGGAGGAAACGAAGGAAAAGGAAATTGTGGCTCTTGATGAGGGACACTCACTTTTCCAGGAAATATTCTTCTTTTGCACGGTCAAGAATGTTGGCGATATTCCGGGAGCTCGGTGCATTTATGTTGAAACCGTAGTGGACCGCGATTCCGGCATCGCCTTTGCAAAAGTTTATTGCGCAAAAAATGCCATGAACGCCGTCGATATTCTGTCGAGCCGAGTCGTGCCCTTTTTCGAGCGTCACGGAATTGCGATCAAAGAAATTCACACTCGAAAAACGAGCGAATATTGCGGTTTGTTTCCCGTGCATCCGTTTGAAACTTACCTCGCCACCTCTCACATCGAACACCTGCCAAAAGGCCACCCCGGCCAGCCCGACAATTATCTTTGCGAGCAGTTCTACCGCCTCCTGCTGAAGGAGTTTTTCCTGCCGGCCCTCCGGAAGAAATTCCGGCTGTCGCTGGACGAACTTCAAAAAGACCTCGATGCTTTTGTCGAAGCATACAATGCCATGCAAATGAAGCGTGAAAATGAATTGAAGAGCGCTCCTCTTCCATGAACGAATTTCCCTGTTGACCTGTGATCTGGTTGTGATATTGCTTTGCCCTGACTTTTTCAAGCGAACAGCGCCGACTTGAAATTCCGGCAGGATAAACCCTGTTTGCAGCCGGGTGCGCCTGAGATGCGTGCTTCGAAAAAGCCGCATCGCATGCGAAAGGACAATCGCAATGTTTGAGCAGATCCTCGACCCCACCGGGCACGTCTGGCTCAGCGTGTTAATCTCCCTTGTTCCGCTGATCGCTCTTCTGTTCATGCTCGCCGCCCTGCGCATGACGGCCTGGCTCGCCTCGATCCTCGTCGGCGTAGTCACCATCCCGATTGGCGTCTTCGTGTGGCACGCGCCACTCGCGGGAACGCTCAAATCCTATTTGTACGGGGGCCTCACGGGCTTTTGGGTGATCGACTGGATCACGTTCTGGGGCCTCATTATCTTCAACACATTGGTACTGACCGGAGATTTCGAACGCTTCAAGAACTGGATGATCCATCACGCCACCGCCGACATTCGAATTCAGACCATCATGCTGGCGTGGGCGTTCGGCGCACTGCTCGAGGGGCTCGTGGGGTTCGGCTATCCGTGGGCCGTGGTGGTGCCCATTCTCGTCGGATTGGGAATCGCGGACCTGGATGCGATTCGCGTCGCCGCCCTCGCAAACAATGCGCCTGTGTCTTATGGAGCTCTTGGCGCGCCTATTCTGGGGCTCGCCGCAGTGACCGGATTGCCGATGCTCGCGTTGTCCGCTTCCATCGGCAATGTGGTGGCGGTGCTCGCCTTGCTTCCGCCCTGGGTGCTGATCTACCTCGTGAGCGGCTGGGAGGGCGTTACAGAGGCGTGGCCCCTGGCGATCATAGGCTCCCTTTCTTATATTTTGGGCCAATGGCCGGTGGCCCATTACCTGGGCCCGTACTTGCCGGATTTGAGCGGGGCTTTGGTTTCCTTTTGGGTCTTATTCATTTTCGTGAAGATCTGGCGCCCGAAGACGATTCGCGGATTTGGCGGTAAGCCGCTCGCGGTACCGGCCACCTCGCAAGCGAATGCCCTGGAAATGGGAAGCATGCGGCAAGCATTTAACTCTTGGATGCCCTTCCTCGTGTTGATACTTGTCGTCGTGGGATGGACGGGCCCGTGGTCGCATCTCCCCGGATTCAGTTTGACGAAGCTGACGGTCCAGGCGATTTCTTCCGTCACGCATAGTCCTATTTCTTCGACCTTCAACTTCGCCCCGCTCGGCGGCGGCACGTCGACGCTGGCCTCGTGGCTGATTATTCTGGCGATCCTGCGTCCCAGCCGCCAGCAATTGGGCCAAGTTTTTTCGCGCACGTTCAAGCAAATGTGGGGCGCGCTGCTCGTCGCGTTTTTTATTTTCGCTCTGGCCTACACTTTTGTCTTCACCGGGATGGCGAACTCGCTGGCCTTCGGACTCTCCAAAATCGGGTTGTTCTTCGTTGTGCTCGCGCCCGTTCTCGGGTGGATCGGCGTCGCTCTTTCCGGGAGCAACACGTCCACGAACGCAATGTTCGGCCCTGTGCAGGCGATGACCGGAAGATTGCTGCATCTCCCGGTCCTGCTTTTGCCTACTTTCAATTCCGTCGGTTCGGAAGTGGGAAAACCGATCGCGCCGCAAACCGCCAGCGTGGGCGTTTCTACCAGCAAGCTTGTGCGCAGCGAAGGCCAGGTCATTCGTCACAATATGGGCTGGACGCTCATTCTGCTTGGCTATCTGATTCTGATCAGCATACTTTTCTATTATTTCTTCCCGAATTCGATGTCGCTGTAAGTAGCACAGGCACTGTTGCCTGTGCGGTTTTGTAGATCGCACATGCGGCTACCGGCTTGACGAAGATCGCAAGAACCGCACAGGCAAGAGTGCCTGTGCTACTCGGCGTTTCAATGCAATCCCGGAAAGAAGTAATCCTGAAAACGCTTCAAGGAATGACAGGCGGAGCATAAGGAAACGTCCGCGCGAAGAACCACATGAAGAACAGCACCAGCACAAGATTCACCATAAAATAAAGCATTCCGTACCCGATTAAATCCCGCGCCTTCACCTTCAACAAGCCCAGAAGAGGCAGCATCCAGAACGGATTGATCAGATTCGGCAAGGCTTCCGACGTGTTGTAAATCTGCACGACCCATCCGAGATTTACGTGCAGGTCTTTCGCAGCCTGCAAAACGTACGGCGCTTCGATAATCCATTTGGAGCCGCCTGAGGGCACGAACATCCCCAAGAAAGCCGAGTAAATCGACACCAAAATGGGATAGGAATTCGTCGAGGAAAAGCTCACAAAAAAATGAGCGAGCTTCGCGGCCAGCGTGGAGTACGTGATGATCCCGAAAATTCCGCCGTAAAACGGAAACTGAATCAAGACACCCGCGGTTGCTGGGACCGAATCATTCACAGCGCGCACGAACGACCGCGGCCGCCAGTGCAGCAAAAGCCCCACCATCAGAAACAAGAAATTGTAAGTGTTCAAATCGAGCGCGGCGAGCGGCCCTTTTGCGGCGAGAACCTGCGCGATGTAGGCCAGCCCGAGAATCCCGACCACAATCGTCAGCGCCGGCGCATATTCCAGCCATTCCGCGGGCGTCGTGCGCTCTTCGAGCGTCTTGACTTCCAGACCCTCCGTGACTCCAAACGATTCCGCGTCCTTCGTCGAACTCGCCGGCGTGGACAGGTAGGCCACGGTGACGCTGGATATGGTGAGGATCGCCGCGGTGGCGGCGCTCTGCCAGGTGTAGATCGTCAGGCTGAGCGGGATCACGCCGCTGATCTTGAGCAGCGCCGAAGGAATCGATGCGGGCGTGGCCATCACGAGCGCGGCGGATGAAGACAATCCCAGCGCCCACACGCTGCCATTCCCCAAAAAAGCGGCGGCGCCAATCGCGCGATAGTCGATGCCGCGCACGTTCCTCACGATTTCTCTTACGAGGATGCCGCCGAAAATCAGGCCCAGTCCCCAGCTGAGCAGCGATGTCATCATCGAAAAGAAGACCACGAAAGCGACTGCTCCGCGGGGCGTGCGCGGCACTTTCGCCAGCATTCGGATCAACTTGTGCACCGGAGGCGACGTGGCGACAACGAACCCTCCAATAATAATCATCGCCATCTGCATCGTGAACGGAATCAGCCCCCAAAATCCGTCCCCGAAATATTTGATCAGATTTCGAACCCCGACCCCGGCAAACAATCCCGCCACAAAAACTGTGATCAATCCCACGAGGGCAAATACAAACGCATCCGGGAACCACTTCTGCGACCAGTCGGCCAGTCCCATTCCCAATCGCGCGAACACACCTGCGGAATCTTCGCCGCCGTCACGAATCGCATTTCGCTCTGGAATCGGCTCCATGTGTCCTTTCCAAACCGGACAAGTTGCAAGCCCGGACAGTCTAGTCCGAATTTCTCGTCAAGAATTGAGAATCTGGAAGTTGTGGCGCCGGCGTCCCGCCGGCGGGTTTGCTTTGTGTGGTTGCCGGGAAAATCGCCGGCGGGACGCCGGCGCCCCGTAACACCCGCGTCAGGGGGTTAGTCAATGGTTTTTGTCCCACCGATCAATCTTGGCGTGAGATGTCGGGGCTAGTCCCCTGCCCGCAGCGACCGGCGCTCAACTCGTCAATGCGGGCGCGAACTGGCTCATATCGGATAAGCTCTCGAGCGATTTCACGGAAGCAATGATGGATTCCGCTTTCGCGGTGGGCCACTTCGCAAATTCGGCGCAGCCTCTGAATTTGTCGGCTACTTCGTCATAGCTCATGGGATTGGACGGGCTGCCTTTGGCAAATTCGGCGCGTCCGGTGAACACTTTTCCGTCTTTCATGGTGATTTTCAGGAGGCTGGTCATTTTGTCGAGCCCGGCGTTTTCCGCCACTGGATCAATGTAGAAGTTCACGCGCTTGATCATCTCCTGCACATCGGCGCGCTGCACAACCTTATCCTGAAATTCCACCAGGCCCGCCTTGCGATCCAGAAGAAGAATGCTCATGCAAAATTCCATGCTGAATTTTCCTTGTAGACCCGTCGTGGGGCGATGATGCAGCAGCGACGTCAGCATGGCGTGGTTCGCGCCCACATCCACTTTTTCGACGTCCGAAGCCTTAATGTCGTGCTCATGAATCAGGCGCAGCATTTCTCCCATCGCGGGATGTGAAAGCGATCCGGACGGGTGCGGCTTGATCGAAACGCCCGGCGAGGCGAGCGTCCATGGCTTTCCAAACCGGCCGACGATTGCATCCGGATCGAACCCACCTCCTTCGGCTTGAAAAAATCCCAGTGGAGCTTCCAGGATATCAACGGCGGCGGTCCATCCGAGCGCCGCCAGATCGGCTGCGACGGTCCCGTTTTCCGCGGCATGTCCTGCCTGAAACGGCTTGGTCATTGAACCGAAATTATCGCGGAAGCCGCCGCCTTCGGTGGCGCCGATTCCCAGGGCGTAGACGGTCTGTTGCACATTGAGTCCGCGAAGTCTGGCGCACGCTGCGGTGCTGCCGAATGTGCCACAAGTTCCGGTGGAATGAAAACCATCGTCGTAATGACGCGGAGAAATGGCTTCGTTAATCTTGGTCTCGACCTCCACGCCCATGTGATATGCCACAATGAAATCCTTGCCGGAGCGGTGTCCCAGCTCGCAAATTGCAAACGCAGGGGGAAGAACGCCGACGGTGGGGTGCGTCAGAAGTCCATAGATGCGGTCTTTGGCAGCGGAGAGTTGCGTGTCGTCATAATCGTCGGCGTGGATCGACACTCCGTTCACGAAGGAGGCAAATCGCGGATGGGCTTTCATCCCGGTGCCGATGACACTGGCCCGCATCTCGCTCATTCCGAAAGATTCCGCATATTTCCGCGCAATCGGACCCATCACCGAAGCCGATCCCGCGAGTGCCAAACCGAAGCCGTCCAAAATCGATTTCTTGCCCAGCTCGATCACGTCCGCCGGAATGTCCTCGTACTTCGTACTGACGATAAATTCCGCGACGGACTTCGTGAGGCCCGGCGCTTTGGGAAATTCCGCGGCGGGCGCAGGAGAAGCATCTACGCGGCGGCTGGACAGCGCAAGCGCCGTGGCGGCTAATGAAGTCTTGAATAAATCACGACGGTTCATGAGTTATGTCCTCGATTCGTCCCAGAATTCAGTTCTTTGCGGCGTGCAAAAAAGGCGCCACGGAATTTCCATAGATGTGTGCGACGTTTTCCGTGCCGATTTTTTTCCGGACGTCCGGGGGCAACTGGTTGAACAGAAGAATGGTCTCCTGCCACCTCTTGTCGGCGTCTTTCGGTTCGGGATAGTGCTGGTCGCTTCCGATAACGAAACGATCCGGAAAATCGGTGAACAATTTTAGCCATTCCGGCTTAATCCGGCCGTCACTGCCGAGCGGGTAGTTCCTTCCGTGGGCGTCCGGATCGGTCTTGATCTCCATAAACAAGTTTGGATGCGCCTGCAATAGGCGGCGGTCGAGGTCGACAGTTCGAAAGCCGGTGAAGTCCGAACCCAGATGCGCCCAGATAACTTTGGCGCGCGGATTGTGCGCCAATAACCGTTCGAACGCGGCGATATTGGCATGCAATCGCGGCGCATTCGGCGGAGACCTGAGGTCCGGCGGGAGCGCCATGTCCTGAGGGACAGCCTCCATGTGAAGGTCAATGGGGACGTCGTGTTCGGCCGCCAGATCGGCCAGCAACAGGTAGAGCGGATGGTCGGGAGGCGCGGTCTGGTAGGGCGTAAAGCCATCGAAGTGTTCCGCCGTCATTTCACCGAAGCCGATTACGCCTTCGCGCAGAAGCTCTTCCGCGCGCGCCTTGAATTTTTTCTGGACTTCCGGCCCCGCATCGCCTGTGGCCACGGATTGCATGATCATCGCGTTCAGCGATCCGCCGCCGCCGGTGATGGCGAGCTTGCCGGGATGCTGTTTGACTTCGGCAAGAATAATTTCGCTGTCGTAGCGGCCGGGATGATCGAATGTGTCCGGAGAGATCTGAAAGAGGATCATGGCAGCGTTTTCGCGGCCCAGGGCGGCCACAGCGGAGCGCACCGATCCGGCAGGGTCCTTCTCGTCAAAGTGAGCGTGTTCTTCCACAAACGGGGTCAAGGCCGGCACGAGCTCCCTTGCAGACGGCAACTTTGCGGTTTGCATGGAGCTTTGCCGCGCCAGGGAAACATGCGTGACGAGCGCCAGCGCGACGACGGCAATCGCCTGAACTGCCGGATTTTCTGCGAGCTTTCCCTGCAATCGCCTCATCGCACAATTCGCATTTTGTCGGCCGTTTTCTTGCCCGTTTTGTTGAGTGATCACGTCCAACCACGCTTTCCGTTCATGAGATTTTGTCCGTTGAGCGCGCTCGAAGGCAAGCGATTTCTTCCGCATTCCGCTCGATGTTAAGATGTTCGCGAGAGGCCTGACATGAGCGAAAAAATTCGCAAGAGCGAAGCCGAGTGGCGCAAGATTCTGACGCCCCAGCAATATCATGTGACCCGCCAGAAAGGCACCGAGCCGCCGGGCTCGGGTGAATACGAAGACACCGAAGAACCGGGCGTGTATGTCTGCATATGTTGCGGGCAGCCGCTGTTCAGTTCGGAAACGAAATTTCATTCCGGTTCCGGATGGCCGAGTTTTTACGCGCCGGTCGATGAAAAGAAAGTAGAGATCGACCGTGACGTCAGCCACGGGATGACACGAGAGGAAGTCTTGTGCAGCCGCTGCGACGCGCACCTTGGCCACGTCTTTCCCGACGGGCCGCGCCCGACCGGCCAGCGCTACTGCATCAATTCCGCCTCCATAAAATTAGTCGAGCCGGACGAATAATGCCGGGCGGCGCGGTGATTCCTTTCTCCCTTTGGCCGCTGCGTCGAGCTCACGTGCCGCGCCCATTTCGTCGCGCCGGAATTTTTGCCTGCCTCTTGGTATTTGCCGGCGTGAGTCTGCCTGCGCCGGCGCGCGCCTGGGGCTGCGAAGGACACCGGGTGATCGCGCTGTTGGCCGAAAAGCATCTCACCCCACACGCGCTTGCGATGGCCAAAAAAATCCTGGCCGAGGGCCCGATCGATCCCAACCTCAGCCGGTATTGCAAAGACGGCGGCAACGATGCCCTGGCCGACGCCTCCACATGGGCTGACGATTTCCGCACGCAGCACCCCGAAACTGGGCCGTGGCATTACATCGATATCCCCCTCGGCACAACCCGCCGCGATATCGAAAAATTCTGCGATCCAAAAGAAAGCTGCGTCACTCGCGCCATCACCGATCAGCTGGCAATCCTCCACTCCGCGGAAGGCGATCCCCAGAAACGAGCGGACGCCTTGCGCTTCCTCATCCACTTCGTAGGCGATCTGCACCAGCCCCTGCACGCCACAACGAATAACGACCAAGGCGGCAATTGTGTTCCCGTGGCGTTCTTCGACACCCTGCCCCAATTGAGGAATCCGCAGACAGAAAGCTACGCTCCAAACCTGCACGGTGTCTGGGATACGAACATCCTTGAGAGGGAGACCTCCGGAAAAACCGTCGATCAGGTCGCCTCTGATCTGGACCAATCCTTCCGAAAAAAGATAGCTCGTTGGGAAAGGGGTGCGGAAGACGTCGATGCGTGGGCCTGGGAAAGCTACCAACTAGCAGTGAAAAAGGCGTACGGCAAATTGCCGGCGCCCATCCCGGTGGAGGCTCTGCAACCGATCACCTCCTGCGCGGATGACAATCACGTTTCGGCGCGCATGCTAAAGCTGAACGAGCGAATCGTGCAGCAATATCAGAACATCGCGGCTCCAATTGTTCGCCAGCGGCTTGCTCAGGCCGGGGCACGCCTCGCGCTGCTACTCAACCAGCTCTGGCCATAGGCAAGCATTGGTCCGGAATGCGGTCTCAGGCAAGTTCCCACGAGGCATCTCTACTACCGGAGTTATTGGATCGTGACATTCATGGTGGACGAGTGCGAATTCCCAAGTCCTGTCCCGATTACCGTCAGTTGGCCTGTCCCCGTTATCACTTGGTTGATGGAACCGCTTGTCTGCGACGGTTGATTATTTGCATCCCCGTTGTACCGGGCGCTGAACATGTGCGTTCCGACGAGCACCTCAGTCAGCTGCACCGTCGAGACCCCGTTGACAGCTACCCCTTGGATGTCTGTCCCAAGGGTGTTATCATAAAAGTAAACATAGCCTGTGGCAGGGTTCGTTGAATGGACGGTTGCTGTCAGGGCGAAGTTCGTTCCAGACGCCACCTTCACGCTTGATGTTGTGAGGGTCAAGGTAGTGGGAGCTTGGCCGCCGCCTCCCCCACCGCCTCCACTCCCACCTCCACCGCTGCCGCAACTGAGAGCTAAGAACAACAGGCCTGCCATTCCCAGAGCCCCTGCCAGACGTCGCCTCTTGCGGCTGGCCGATAGCGAGAGGAGTAGAATTGCCAGCCCGCCGGCTAATGCAAACATCCATGAACCGGGCGGCCAAATTCCCTCCCATCGCAGACGGCGAATGCCAATAAAACTTGTCGAAGGGCTCGAAGAGGGGGGCAGAGTCGCAATGGATAGTGTCGCCGTGGCTGCTTTCCCATTGGAAACACTCAAGGGCGAGGGCGGGTTAAAGGAGCAGGGCAGGGTCACGATCTGAAACCCGTTGAAGTTGCAACTGAGGGCCACTGAATCCGAGATATTGTTCACAGGCGTTAACGTGATCTGCGTAGTTCCGGTTTGTCCCGCGGTGATGGGTAGGTTTGGAACGCTTGTCCCTAAATTGAAATCCGGGAGGTTCACAGTTATGGATACGAAGGCAGAGGCCCAAGCGTAGTTGGAATCACCGGAGTAGTTCGCGAAGTTGGCACCAGAGTTTTGCGGCGAGACCATTGCGATTGCTGTCAAGGTCTGATTGCCGCTTGCGTCTGTGCTGGGCGTGCCGGACACCGGATTTGCTACCCCCGAGAATTGGAAGGTGCCCGTCATCGGTGGGCTTTTGCTCGCACCGGTCACTGTCACCGTGATGCTCGCGCTCTGGCCCAAATTGATGGCCGTGGGATTCGCCATCGCTGTAGCACTAGTGGCGTACACCGCGTTTACAACGGCCCCAGAGGATGTGGAACTTCCGTAATTCGTGTCCCCACTATAGCGGGCGGTGAGCGTGTGAGGTCCGGACGGAGCAGTCAGGGTGGCCTGGACACTTCCGTTCAAAAATACCTGACCTGAACTCGTAAACCCAGTGAGAGGGCCGGTGCTCTCAACCTGAACTGTTCCGTCAAGGGCTGTGAATGTTCCGGTAGGGGCAACTCCTAAACTGTTGGAAACCATCTGCGCAGTTATGTTGAACGCCTGACCAATAATGACGTTTGGCTGGGGGATCACAGTCGTCGTGGTAGGTGCTGGCGTGATGGTGATCATTGCGTTGCCATTGCTCGCGTTGAAGCTATTGTCGCCGGCGTACGCCAGTGTGAGGTTGTTCGAGCCGGTGGGAAGCTGGGCGGTTGTATCTTCAGCGAAGCCCTGGCTGTTCAGCGCGTACGTACCGGCATCGAGCGGAGCTCCATTGTTTGTGATCGTCACACTTCCAGTGGGACATCCCGTCGCACCAGGAGCATTTTGCGCGCACGCGTCGCCCGACTTGCTCGTCACATTCATTCGCAAGACTTCGAGCGATCCGTACGGCGCGGTTGTGGCATTCGCGTTCGTCTGGCCGCCAGTCGCCGGATCGAAAAGCTCTAGGGCGATATTCGGCTGGCTCGCCTCCGCGCTGACCGTGACGGGGATTGCTGGTGAAAATAGGCTCGATCCAAACGTTCCATCGCCCGCGTACTGAGCAAACACGGTATAAGAACCGCCCGGGAGGGAAGTCGTGCTGCCAGAAGCAACGCCGCCGCTCAGTGTGAATCCCTGTACTCCTTCTGTTCCGTTCGGTCCTGTGTTGGCGATCAGTGAAACATTTCCGCTCGGCGTCGGGGGCCCGTTTCCGCTCTGGGGCGCCACGTTGACGTTGACCCCCACCGACTGACCGTGCCTGAGAGTGCTCAGAGTGGAGCCGTTTGGTGGAGTTAGTGTAAGCGTGGTCGTCGAGGCCGTTAACGGAAAGCTCTTCCAATTCTTGATCAGTTTTGCGGCGTTCACCGAGCCGAGACCGGTTGCGAGATCGTAGCCGGATGACGTGGCATATCCGGAAAGCACGCCGACCGTATCACCGGAGCTCAAGACATTGCAGTTCGGTTTGCCATTGACGCAAGGCATCGCGATCGTGAATCCGCTCGGAACGTCGTAGAAAATGCACGTGCTCGCCGGGTTCGCCGTCGATGTGCAGGTGTTGCCCCCTTGCGCAGCGAGCTTGTACAGAACGTAATTCGGATTGCCTTGCCGCGATCCCGTCGCTTGATCTATCAGCGCCATGATCGCCGCGAACGCGGGAGATGACGCCGATGTTCCCCCGATCCCTACCAACTGCGATGTGCCACAGGCGCCGATGACAGCCTGTGGCGGCGCATCCAATTCGCAGATCGCGTAGGAGCTGCCATTGAACCCGTTGCTTGCAAAGAGCGAAACATCCGGCAAGTCCCGCTTCCCGTCGTTCGGGGTAAGCGCGGTCTGCCAAGAGGGCTTTGCATAGCCGCCACTGCACGTTGACAGGGTGCCTGCTCCAGTCGCCGGGTTGGAGTCGGAGGTTGTGCAACCGCTCTTGCCGCCGCTACCGCCAATCGGGTCCAACAGGAAGGGGAAGTTCGACGTTACACTCGTATCGTTGCACAAATGCTCCGCGGTCGTAGACGCAGGCAATCCAACTAGAGCGGGAACTTCCGGATTCGTGCACGTATTGTTCCAGGGAACTTCCGGTACGTATCCCTTTGCCGATTCGAAAGTGGCTGAAATGTTGTTCATGTTCCAAAACGTCAGCCAATCGTTGACCTCATTGAAATCCGTGCCGCCAACGGAGACATTGTAGGGCGTGGACGAAGCGCCATTCACGGAAAGTCCAAGCTGCGCCGGGCCCTGGGCGCCCAGGTCGCCATCGCAAACCGCCGAGCCACTATCGCCGGACGAAACGAAGACGCTGATTCCCTGCGCAGCGGCCTGTTGCCATAGTTGGTTGTAAAACGCATTGTTTGCTGTGCCCATGAAAAATTCACAGGTACCAAAGCTCTCATTCAGCACGGAGCCGAGATTGTTGTCCACGGCGTACTGCGCCGCGAAGTCGACACCGAGACTCACTTCGGTGGACTGCGCAATCACGAGATCAATTGTAGCGTTGGGCGCGATCGAGCCGGCCAGTTCAACGTCTAGATCTGCCTCGGTCTCCGCACCGCTGGTGCCTGGATCGGAACCGTTAACGATTACATTGAGCTGCTGAGCCGTCAGCGCTGGGAGCCC
>Ga0210409_10005667_pt1 | contig 13092 bp, 10 predicted proteins | sample IncBWH17MmetaG_FD_161649 | JGI IMG/M metagenome (GOLD analysis project Ga0210409, IMG submission 161649) | Forest soil microbial communities from Barre Woods Harvard Forest LTER site, Petersham, Massachusetts, United States - Inc-BW-H-17-M | ecosystem: Environmental > Terrestrial > Soil >...
AAGCACAGAAGAATTTCCTGCCGCTGCAAACCGGGGACGTCCCGGAAACCTGCGCCGACATCGATGACCTGGTGCGGGACGTGGGCTACCGGCCGGAAACGCCGGTGGAGGAGGGCGTGCGCAGGTTCGTCGACTGGTTCTGCGAGTACTACGGGTACCAGCGGTAGGAAACGAAGGGCGGCGCCTCAGTTCCCCATTTCGTTCTTCCACAGCGTGACGGTATTCTGCTGGTACTCGGTGTTGGAAACGATGTCGAGGAATCCCGACGCGTCCATGTCCGCCAGCTGCACCCCGACGACGCTGTTCTCGGTTGCATACACCTGTGAAATCTGCCATCGGGATGCAAGCTGGTGTGCGATGTACAGCCCGCCCAGGTGATCCGATGGCACTCCACCGGAGAGCGAGCCCACGGAAAACACGACATCGAGAGTGCCATCGTGATGCAGGTCCCCGGCTGCCACCTCGGTGACGATGCTGCGCCAGTTCTGATCAATGAAGGAGGCGATGGGGTGAACCTCCCAGGACGCTCCCTTGTTGACGTTGCGCACCCAGGCCACACCCTGGTAGACCGGCACCAGGATGTCGGGTGCACCGTCGCCGTCCATGTCCAGCACGCGCCCAAAGTGCGCGTTCGCGGTGTTGACGCCCGGGATCACGTGCCGCTTCCAGTTGTCCGGCGACATCTGCTCGTACCAGGCAAGCACCCCGGTCACGGCATCCGTGGTGACCACCTCGATCTTGCCGTCCTGCTTGATGTCGGCCGCCTGGACGGTACGCGGATCCGCAAAATGCCCCGGTGTCGTATCGATCGTGTGGTAGATCCACTCGCCGGTCGGACTGCCGGTATTTGCCAGCCAGGCGATGCCCACCGTTTGCGCGCCGCTGGCGCCGGAGTTGCTGCGCATCGCCACGATCACGTCCGGCTTCCCGTCGCCGTTCACGTCGGCGACCGTCAGATTGACGGCGCCCGGGGTGACGCTGCTCAATACTCTGCGCGTCCAGGGCTGACCGTGAACGCCGGGGTTGAGGTAGGCGACCACGGCGCCGTGGGAATTCGACACGCCGACGATGTCCATCAGGCCACGGCCGTTGACGTCCATGGGCACGTGGCGCTCGAACAGGAATTCGTCCGGGTTGGACGCGGTGGTGAAGGCGAACGTCTCGTTGTTGACGATGACCTCGTCCTGGCCGCCGTTCCACATGATATGGCCGATGGCGCCGGTGCTCGAGCGCAGCCGCGGGCGGCCCGAGGTATACGAATCGAAGTAGCTGATGTCCGGCTTGCCGTCCCCGTCGTAGTCGTAAATGCTGAACCCGTACGAGTAGCTCATGCTGCGCGAGATGTCGTAGCGAACGAACTGCAGGTCGGTCGGCGGGGCACCCGAGCGGGTGGTGGTGGTCCCGCTGACCTGGGTGATATTTGATGCGGCGATCGCGGTTGCCACTGACGTGCTGGCCGGAGCGTTCGCCTGAGTGTTGACCGGAGCGCCGGCCGCGGCGCCAGGGTTGCCGCCGCCGCAACCGGCCAGCGCGCCCATGAGACATGCCGTACCCAACGTGAGGCATAAAGAAGAGGCCCGGGTCAAGCAGGAACCGGTCATGAGATCTCCCGAGTGCCATGCGCAGTGATTGTGCCGCAGAAGTACAGTGCCAGATTCGCGCGAATCCGTCTGTTAGCAACTGTCAAGCCAGGAGGGGAGCGTGCTCGCCGCCCACAGGGAACCCGGCCGGTGTATCGATTGCTTTGTGCCCGCGGCGGGATTCTGCGGCGATGAGGGGCGGTAATATACACGCGCCCAACCGGTCCGATGGGAGTCCTCAAGTGCACCAGCCCAGCCCCGCGATGCAGGTTCCGCTGCTGGACCTCAAGCTGCAGTACCGACCGCTCGCGGACGAGATCCAGGCGGCTCTGGCCAGGATTTGCGCCAGCCAGCACTTCATCCTGGGCGCCGAGGTCAAGGCGCTCGAGGCGAGCGTCGCCGGATACAGCCAGTGCCGTTACGGGGTGGGGGTGTCGTCCGGGACCGATGCGCTGTTGCTGGCGCTGATGGCGCTGCAGATCGGTCAGGGCGATGCCGTCATCACGAGTCCCTTCACCTTCTTCGCCACCGCCGGGACTATAGCTCGAGCCGGCGCCCGACCGGTGTTCTGCGACATCGATCCGGTGAGCTTCAATCTGTCGCCGACCGCGCTCACGCGCCTCATCGCGAACGAGTGCGAGCGGCGCGGCGCGGACCTCATCCATCGCGCCAGCGGGGCGCGGGTGCGCGCGCTCATGCCGGTGCACCTGTACGGCCAGGTCGCCGACATGACCGGCCTCATGGACACGGCGCGCAGCCATGGGTTGAAAGTGATCGAGGACGCCGCCCAGGCGATCGGCGCCGCCGACGCCCGGGGGAAACGCGCTGGCACCTTCGGGGATGTCGGCTGTCTGTCCTTTTTTCCGACCAAGAATCTCGGTGCGTTCGGCGACGCCGGCATGTGCGTGACCAACGACGCCGCCCTCGCCGAGCGCATGGAAATCCTGCGCGTGCACGGCGGCAAGCCGAAGTACTACCACGCGCTCATCGGCGGGAATTTCCGCCTCGACGAGCTGCAGGCGGCGGTCCTGAACATCAAGCTCGAGCATCTCGACGCCTGGAGCGCCGGCCGCCAGAAAAACGCCGCCTTCTACGACGCGGCGTTCGCCCGCGCACCGGAGTGCGCCGCGCTGGCGCGGCCCGCGCTCACACCAGGGGCGCGCCACATCTACAACCAGTACGTGATCCGCGTGCCTGGGCGCGACGCCTTGCGCGAGCGGCTCGCCGCCGCGGGCGTGGGCACCGAGATCTACTATCCGGTGCCGCTGCACCTGCAGCAGTGTTTCGCTTACCTCGGCGGCAAGGCTGGCGACTATCCGCAAGCCGAGCGCGCCGCGCACGACACCCTGGCGCTGCCCATCTTCCCGGAGCTGACCGACGTGCAGCTTCAATACGTCGTCGACATGATCGCGGCCCACATGCCAGGGGCCGGAGGCTGATATGCTCGTGAACAACACGGCGGGCCCCGCCACCGGTGTGTGGGTCGAACTCAGCGCGCACGCCACGCGCCTCGCGGCGGTTCCGGTGCGCGAGTTGTTCGAGCGCGATCCTAAGCGCTTCGAGCGCTTCTCGCGCGAGCACGCGGGGCTCCTCATGGATTTCTCCCGCCAGCGCTGGGATGAGATCGTGCTGGCGAAGCTCCTGCAGCTCGCCGACGCGGTCGAGCTGCGCGCGCGAATCGAGGCCATGTGGCGCGGGGAGCACATCAACCCGACCGAGGACCGCGCCGTTCTGCACGTCGCCCTGCGCCAGCCCCCGGGGGCAGCGATCGGCGGCGCTGAGATCGAAAAGACCGTCATGACGGAGCGCGCGCGCATGCTGTCCTTCGCGCAGGGCGTGCGCGAGGGCACCATCCGCGGCAGCACCCGGGCGCCATTCCGGCTGGTGGTAAATATCGGCATCGGCGGCTCGGACTTGGGTCCCGCCATGGCGGTACAGGCGCTGCGCGCTTATGCCGCGGACGCACCGCGCTGCGAATTCGTTTCCAACATCGACGGCTGCCACCTGGCCGAGGTGCTCGAGTCCGCCGATCCTGCCAGCACCCTCTTCATCGTCTCTTCCAAGACCTTCACCACGCTCGAGACGAGGACCAACGCGCGCAGCGCGCGCGCCTGGCTCACCCGGAAGCTCGGCGAGCAGGCGGTGCCGCAGCATTTCGCCGCCGTTTCGGTCAACACCCCCGCGATGGACGAGTTTGGCGTGCATCCCCAATACCGCTTCCAGATGTGGGACTGGGTGGGGGGCCGCTATTCGCTGTGGTCCTCGATCGGGGTGTCACTCGCCATCGCCATCGGCGAGGCGAAGTTCCTCGAGTTCCTCGCCGGCGCACACGAGATGGACGAGCATTTCCGCACCGCGCCGTGGCAGGACAACCTGCCGGCGCTGATGGGCCTTGCCGGCGTGTGGAACATCAACTTCATGGACCTGCCGACGCTCGCGGTGTTGCCGTACGATGATTCGCTGCGGCGCTTCCCGGCCTACCTGCAGCAGCTCGAGATGGAGAGCAACGGCAAGTCGGTGATGCTCGATGGCAGGGCGGTGCAGTGCCAGACCGCGGCCGTGATCTGGGGCGAACCCGGCAACAACGCCCAGCACTCATTCTTCCAGCTCCTGCACCAGGGCAGCGTGCGCGCGGCGCTGGATTTCCTGCTGCCGGTACGCTCCTCGTGCGGCAACCAGCCGCAGCAGAATCTGGCGATCGCGAGCTGCTTCGCGCAGGCCGAGGCGCTCGCGAACGGCCAGTCCGCGGAAGTGGTGCGGGCCGAGCTTGAACGTCAGCAGCCCCCGCCCGCACAGCTCGATGCGCTCATTCCGCACAAGGTCGACCCGGGAAGCCGCCCGAGCACCATCGTGATGTTCCGGCAGACGGATCCCGCGACCTTAGGGAGGCTCATCGCCCTCTACGAGCACGCGGTGCTCACCCAGAGTGTGATCTGGGGTATTGACGCGTTCGATCAGTGGGGTGTCGAGCTGGGCAAGAAGCTCTGTGAGCAGCTCGCGCCCGCGGTCGAGGATCCGAGCGGCGGCCATGCCGCGCCGCCGTCGGTAATCAAGCTCCTCGCGACGGTGGAGAAATGGCGGCAGTAGGCTAAGCGCTGCGCCACGCTGCAGACACAAGAAGCGCCCGCTTTCAGTACAATCGCGAATTAACTTCCGAACAGGGGGTCTGCCGGGTGACGGACGCGACGGTTGCTCAAGCGCACGATGACGCGATAAACGCACGCGAAATGCTCGCCACGGTGCGGGCGCGGCGCTGGTGGGTCATCGGCAGCGTGCTGTTCTTCAGCGTGGCGTTCACCGCCGCCGCGCTGATCATGACGCCCGTATACCGCGCCAAGGCGATCCTGATTCCCAGCAACACCACCCAGGAGTCCGGTATTGGCGGCGGCGGTTCCCCCCTGGGCCAGCTCGGTGGCCTGGCCTCATTGGCCGGCGTGGAAATTGGCTCCAAGGGCTCGCCGACCGATGAGGCTCTGGCGGTGCTGAAGTCGCGCGAGTTCACCGAGCGGTTCATCAACGACCGGCATCTGCTGCCGGTGCTGTTTGCAAAAAAGTGGGACGCCGTCACGGGCACCTGGCGCGGCGGCGCGGATCACCAGCCCACGCCCGGGCGCGTCTACAATTATTTCAATGAAAAGATCCGCTGGGTCGAGCAGGACAAGAAGACCGGCCTGATCACCGTGCAGATCGACTGGAAGGGGCGCCTGGAATCGGCGCAGTGGGCCAATGAACTGGTGCAGCAGGTCAACCAGGAAATGCGCACCCGCGCCATCGCGGAGGCCGATGCCTCACTGGGGTTCCTCGAGAAAGAGCTGCAGACCGCCTCGGTCGTGCCGGTGCGCGACGCGGTCGCGCGTCTGATGGAAACCCAGGTGAAGAAGCGGATGCTGGCCAACGTAACCCAGCAATACGTGTTCCGGATCGTCGACCACGCATTGCCTTCTGATGTTGACGATCCGCTGCGGCCGAAAAAGCTGCTGATGTTCGTCGGCGGCCCGCTGGTGGGGCTCATCATGGGCATTCTCGCCGTGCTGGTGGTCGGGGCTCCGCGGCCGCGACCCGGTGGCGGGCCGGCGTAAGCCGCGAACACCAACCCATGCAAAGTCAGCCACAGCGCTCGCCGGCAGGCCGATCGATTCTCATCACCGGCGGCACCGGCTCCTTCGGCCGGGCTTTCGTCAAGACGGTCCTGGAGCGCTCGCCGGACATCCGCCTGGTGGTTTACTCGCGCGACGAGCTGAAGCAGTACGAGATGTCGCGGGTGTTCACCGACCGGCAGTATCCGGGCATACGCTACTTCATCGGCGACATCCGCGATGAGGCGCGTCTGCGCCGCGCCCTGGAAGGCGTCGATGTCGTGGTGCACGCCGCGGCTTTAAAGCAGGTGCCGGCTGCCGAGTACAACCCCTTCGAGTGCATCAAGACCAACGTGCTCGGGGCGCAGAATCTGATCGAAGCCTGTCTGGACAGCGGCGTGCGGCGCGTGGTCGCGCTGTCGACCGACAAGGCCGCGGCGCCGGTGAATCTCTACGGCGCGACCAAGCTGTGCTCGGACAAGCTGTTCACCGCGGCCAACAACATCAAGGGCAGCCGCGACATCCGCTTCAGCGTGGTTCGCTACGGCAACGTCATGGGCAGCCGCGGCTCGGTGATCCCGCATTTCCTGGAAATGAAGGGCAGCGGCGTATTGCCGATCACCGACCGCAACATGACGCGTTTCAACATCCTGTTGCAGCAGGGCGTGGACATGGTGCTGTGGGCGCTCGAGAACGCCTGGGGCGGAGAGATCTTTGTACCGAAGATTCCTTCTTACCGCATCGTTGATCTGGCCGCAGCAATCGATGGCGGCTGCGAGCAGCGCGTCGTCGGCGTGCGTCCCGGGGAGAAAATCCACGAGGAAATGATCACCGCCAGCGATAGCCTGAACACCGTGGACCTCGGTCCGTACTTCGCGATCCTGCCTTCCGCGGGGCTGTACTCGCTCGCCGCGTACTGCGAGGAGCGCAAGGCCATGCGGGTGGAGCCGGGCTTCAGCTACAACAGCGGCACCAATTCGCATTTCCTGACCGTGGCGGAGCTGCGCACGCTCATCGCCCGCGAGCTCAATGGCCAATAGGTTCATCCCCTACGGTCGGCAGGTCATCGAGGACGAGGACGTTGCCGCGGTCACCGAGGTGCTGCGCAGCGACTGGCTGACCACGGGGCCGCTGGTCGCGCGCTTCGAGGCAGCCTTCGCAGGCTTCGTGGGAGCAGGCCACGCGGCTGCCGCCAGCAACGGCACCGCGGCGCTGCACCTGTGCATGCTGGCCGCCGGCGTCGGGCCGGGCGATGAAGTGATCGTGCCGGCGCTTACGTTTGTCGCCAGCGCGAACTGCGCCCGCTACGTCGGGGCCAGGGTGGTGTTCGCGGATGTTCGTGCCGACACCCTGACGATCGATGTGAGCCAGGTCGAGTCGCTCATCACGCCGCGGACGCGGGCGATCGTTGCCGTGGACTACGGCGGCCTGCCCGCCGACCTTGGGGAGCTGGCGGATCTTGCGCAGCGGCACCGAATCACCCTGGTCGAAGACGCCTGCCACGCCCCAGGGGCTGAGTACCGTGGCCGCAGGGTGGGTGCCATCGCGCACCTGACGGCTTTCAGCTTCCACCCGGTGAAGCACCTGACCACCGCCGAGGGCGGGATGGTCAGCACCAACGACGCGGCGCTCGCCGAGCGCCTGCGAGCTTTTCGCAATCACGGCATTGCCACCGATCATCGTCAACGGCAGCAGGCCGGCACCTGGGAATACGACATGGCGATGCTGGGCTACAACTACCGGCTGAATGACGTGCAGTGCGCTCTCGGGTTGTCGCAGCTGCAGCGTTTACCGCAGACGCTCGCGCGCCGCAGAGTGCTGGCCGGGCGCTACCAGCGCGCTCTGACGCCGCTGTCGCAGCTGCGGCTGCCCGCGGAGCCCCAGGACCGCAGGCACGCGTGGCATCTGTATGCCATTCGCATCAACGGCGAGGATCCGGCCCCGGCCAGACGGCGGATATTCGGCGAACTGCGCGCGGGCGACATTGGCGTAAACGTGCACTACCTGCCGGTCTACCTGCACTCGTACTACCGGGCCCTGGGCTACCAGCAGGGGTTGTGTCCGGTCGCGGAGCACGCCTATGCGGGTCTGGTGTCACTGCCGATGTGGCACGGTCTGACAGACGTCGACCAGGATCGCGTCATCGACACCCTGGCGCGTGCGCTGAAAAACCATGGCTGAGCAGACGCCCGCGGTGGCGACGCTCGCGGTCATTCCGGCCCGCGGCGGAAGCAAGCGCATACCGCGCAAGAACATCCGGCCGTTTCTGGGCGTACCGATGCTGGCGCGCACCATCGCGCTGCTCAGGCAGGCGCAGGTGTTCGATGAGATCATCGTCTCGACCGACGATGACGAGATCGCGCAGGTGGCGCGTGATGCGGGGGCGGCAGTGCCGTTTGCCAGACCCGCGGAGCTGTCCGGCGACTTCGCGGGCACCCTGCCGGTGATTGCGCATGCCATCAGCGACATGCACGCCCGCGGCGTGCGCCCGGCGTACGTCGCGTGCGTTTATCCGGCCGCGGTCCTCTCGCGTGCGGCCGACCTGCGCGCTGCCGCGCAGCTGCTGCGGACTTCAGGCGCGGACTACGTATTCACTGCGACTTCATTTGCGTTTCCGATCCAGCGTGCCCTGCGCCGCAACGCGGATGGCGGCTGCGAGATGTTCTGGCCGGAGCATCGCGAGACGCGCTCGCAGGATCTGGAGCCGGCATTCCACGACGCGGGCCAGTTCTATTTCGGCCGCGCCGAGGCGTGGCTTGCGGCACGGCCGCTGTTCGGCCCGCGCTCGCGACTGCTCGAACTGCCGCGTCACCGTGTGCAGGACATCGACACGCCCGAGGACTGGGAGCGTGCGGAGATGATCTTCCGTCTGCTCGAGCGAGACGGGCCTGGTGGTTGAGGCACCTGGGCGGGTGGTGTTCCGCGTCGATGGCGGAGCGACGCTCGCATCCGGGCACGTCATGCGTTGCCTGACGCTCGCCAGCGAACTCACACGGCGGGGTGCACAGGTCGCGTTCATATGCCGGGAACTGCCCGGGCATCTGGGCGCGCGCGTGCAGCGCGAAGGCTACCCGCTGCACCTGCTCAAGGGACCCCGGGAGGGCGCTCCAGTGCCCTGGCAGCGTGATGCCGAGGAGACACGCGCGCTGCTTGAGCCGCTGCATCCGGAGTGGCTGATCGTGGATCACTACGAACTTGATGCCGCGTGGGAGCGGGTGCAGCGCGCCGTGGTCGCGCGCGTGCTGGTGATCGATGACCTGGCGGATCGCTCGCACGCGTGCGAGGTGCTGCTCGACCAGAACTACTTCGGCGCCGTCACCGGGCAACGCTATGCCGGTCTCGTGCCCGATGAGACCCGGCTGCTCCTCGGCCCGCACTACGCCCTGCTGCGGCGCGAGTACGCGGCGGCGCGCGCGGCGCTCACGCCGCGTACCGGGGCCGCGCGTCGCGTGCTGGTATTCTTTGGCGGCAGCGATGCAACCGACGAAACCAGCAAGGCGCTGCAGGCGCTGTCGGCACCGGAGTTCTCGCACCTCGCCGTGGATGTTGTGCTCGGCGCGAATCATGCCGCCGCGGCGGCTGTCAGGGCGCTGGCCGCGGCACGGCCGTATACCACGCTGCACACGAATCTGCCGTCGCTCGCGGGCCTTATGGGCCACGCGGATCTTGCAGTGGGCGCCGGGGGCACGACGACCTGGGAGCGACTGTGCCTCGAGCTGCCGAGCGTCGTGGTCACGGTTGCCGCCAACCAGGAGCAGCCCAGTGCAAGCCTCGCGGCCGCGGGGCTCGTAATCCCGGCGGGCCGCGCCCCGGCGGTCTCGGTTGAAGAACTGCGGGCCGCTATTGCGAGTGCACTGCGGGGACCGCGGCACGTGCGGGCGATCGTGGACGGGTACGGCGCCGCGCGCGTGGCCGCGGTGATGCTGCCGCCGTCGGTGAGGAATCTGCGCCTGGTGCCGGCCGGACGCCGTGATGCGGAGCTGCTTTTTTTCTGGCGCAACGATCCGCTCGCGCGCGCCATGTCGTTCGATGATGGGGTCATTGACTGGGATACACACCTGCAGTGGCTCGACACCAAGCTCGCCGATGCCGACGTCTCGATCTTCATCGGCGTAGCCGATGGCCTGCCGGTAGGCCAGGCACGTCTGGATTTCACTGCAGGTGAGGCCGAGTTGTCCTACAGCGTCGATCCGCTCGTGCGCCGTCTGGGCTTTGGCATGGCCCTCGCTGAACAGGCTGTCCGCAGCGCCGGCCGCGTGCCTGCGGGCGGTTTTCGCGCCCGCGTCAAGGCCGGGAACCTGGCCAGCAGGAGGATCTTCGAGCGGCTCGGATGGCGCGCGACGATGGCAGGTGCAGACTATGTCTTTCGGCTCGCGCCCGGGCCTGGCACTTTGAGGTAGGAGCAGATGGTTCGCATCGGGACACATCAGATCGGCGTCGCGGCGCCGCCGTTCATCATCGCGGAGCTCTCGGGCAACCACGACGGATCGCTCGCGCGGGCGCTCGCTACGGTAGAGGCGATCGCCGCCAGCGGCGCCCAGGCCCTGAAGCTGCAGACCTACACCGCCGATACCATGACACTGGATATAGCGGAGCGCGAGTTCGTCGTCGACAACCCGAAGAGCCTGTGGTACGGGCGCACGCTGTATTCGCTGTACCACGAGGCGCACACGCCCTGGGAATGGCACGCGCCGCTGTTTCGCCGCGCCCGTGAACTCGGCCTGGTTGCATTCAGCTCGCCCTTCGACGCCACGGCGGTGGACTTTCTTGAGTCGCTGGATGTGCCGGCGTACAAGATCGCCTCGTTCGAGAACTGCGATCTGGACCTGATCCGGCGCGTGGCAGGCACGGGTAAGCCGGTGATCATTTCCACCGGGCTGGCGACGCTCGCCGAAATCAGCGAGGCGGTGCTCACCGCTCGCGAGGCGGGTTGCCGGGAACTGGTGCTGCTGAAGTGCACCAGCAACTACCCGGCGGATCCCGCCTCTACCAACCTGCGAACCGTGCCCTACCTGCGAGAGACCTTCGGGTGCGAGGTCGGGTTGTCCGATCACACGCTCGGGATCGCGGTGGCCATCGCCAGTGTCGCGGCGGGCGCCACGGTCATCGAAAAGCACGTCACCCTGGATCGGTCAGCGGGCGGCGTGGACGCCGCATTTTCGCTCGAGCCCGCGGAACTCACCCAGCTCGTCGCCGCGGCGCGCACCGCCTGGCAGGCGCTCGGTGCCGTGCAGACAGCGCCCACGGATGAAGAACGGCCGTCGCTGGTCTTCCGCCGCACATTGTATGTCTGCAAGGATCTTGCGGCCGGTGATGTCCTGACAGCAGAAAATCTGCGCGCCATCCGCCCGGGCCGCGGCCTGGCGCCAAAGCATCGCACCGCCCTGCTTGGCAAGCGGGTAACCCGCGCGGTGGCGCGCGGGACGCCGATGTCCTGGGAGCTGGTGGGGTGACTGGCGAGGTCAAATGGCGCGCGGCGGTCATCGGCTGCGGGTGGATCGGAACTGCTGTAGCCGATGATCCGAAGGCAGACGGCATCCAGGCGCACGCCGCGGCCTACGCAGCCTGTGCGCATACCGAGCTCGCGGGTGTTTGTGACGTCGACGCTGCACGCGCCGCGCAAGCCGCGCGCCGCTGGGGTCTGGCGCACGGTTTCTCCGACGTCGCAGCGCTGCTCGAGCGCGTGCGCCCGCAGATCGTGAGTGTCTGCACGCCGGATGCCACGCACGCCGCCGTTCTCGGCGAGGTGTTGGCGAGTCCGGACCTTCGAGCGGTGGTGGCCGAAAAGCCGCTCGCCCTGGATCTGGCCCAGGCGCGCTCGCTGGTCGAGCTTGCGAAGCGTCGCGGTGTAACCCTCGCGGTCAACTACACGCGGCGATTTTCGCCGAGCCATAGGGATGCTCAGCGTCGCATCGCGGCGGGCGAGATCGGCGCGGTGGTGGCCATTACCGGGATGTATACGAAGGGTCTGCTGCACAATGCCACGCACTGGTTCGATCTCGCGCGCTGGCTGGTGGGTGATATCGTGCGGGTGCAGGCGTGGCCCGGACCAGGGGACCCGGCCAGCGGCGATCCTACCTGCCACGTGCGGATGACGTTCCAACAGGGCCAGACGGGCTTTCTGTTGGGATTGGATGAGCAGCGCTTTACAGTATTCGAGATGGATTGCATCGGCACCACGGGCCGCCTGAGGATCACGGACTCCGGCATGCGCCTGACATGGTCGACGGTGGCGGACAGCCCGCACTACTCCGGTTACCGCACCCTGGGACCTGGCGCCGAGTCGGCGGGAGGATTCCGGGACGCAGCGCTGCGCCTGGTGGAGGATGCCGTGGCGGCGCAGCGCGCCGGTACCCGGCCGCTGTGCTCGGGCGAGGATGCCGTGGCGGCGCTCGCGGTGGCCACGGCCGCACGCACGTCATTGACAATGGAAGTGGAGCGCCCGGTCGGGGAAGTGCGATGAGCCAGAAACTTGCGCTGCACGGCGGCGAGGCGGTGATCGGCCAGGCATTTCCGCCGTATCGCAGCCTCGGCGAGGAAGAGATTGCCGCTGCAAACCGGGTGCTGCGGACCGGGGTGTTGTCCGCGTATGTCGGCGCCGCGGGCGAGGGTTTCCTTGGCGGGCCGGAGGTGCGCGCCCTCGAGGCCGAAGCTGCCGCGTATTTTGGCGTGCGCCACGCGATCGCGGTGAATTCCTGGACCTCGGGCCTGATCGCTGCGGTCGGCGCCATCGGCATCGCGCCGGGCGACGAGATCATCGTTACGCCCTGGACCATGGCGGCGTCGGCGAGTGCCATCGTCCACTGGAACGCCATCCCGGTATTCGCGGATATCGATCCGGATACCTTCACCCTTGATCCAGGCGCCGTCGAGCGGGCGATCACGCCGCGCACGCGCGCCATCATGTCGGTGGATATCTTCGGACAATCCGCGGACATGGACGCCTTGCGGGCCATCGCCCAGCGCCACGGCCTGAAGCTCCTCAGCGATACCGCGCAGGCGCCGGGTGCGCGTTACCGCGAGCGTTTCGCCGGCACGTTCGCCGACATCGGCGGTTACAGCCTCAACTACCACAAGCACATCCATTGTGGCGAAGGCGGCATCCTCGTGACCGACGATGCCGGCTACGCACAGCGCCTGCGGCTGATCCGCAATCACGCCGAGGCGGTGATCAGCAGTGACGACCCCGCGCAGCTTGTGAATATGATCGGCTACAACTTCCGGCTCGGCGAGATCGAATCGGCCATCGCCCGCGAGCAGTTGAAAAAGCTCGCCGGGAAGGTCGCATCCCGCCAGCAGGCGGCGGCCCGGGTGGCGGCGGGTCTGGCGGGCTTGCCGGGGTTGGTTCTGCCCCGGGTGGCCGAGAACTGCACCCATGTCTACTACGTGTTCGGCATGAAGCTGGACGTTCAGCGCCTGGGAGTGGGGCGGGCCGC
>Ga0210409_10005669_pt1 | contig 13089 bp, 9 predicted proteins | sample IncBWH17MmetaG_FD_161649 | JGI IMG/M metagenome (GOLD analysis project Ga0210409, IMG submission 161649) | Forest soil microbial communities from Barre Woods Harvard Forest LTER site, Petersham, Massachusetts, United States - Inc-BW-H-17-M | ecosystem: Environmental > Terrestrial > Soil >...
GTCGAACCAGTACGGATCGGACATGGCGTCGAGGTGGTATAGATAGCCGAAGAACTCATCGAAGCCGTGCAGCGTCGGCAGGTATTTGTTCAGGTCGCCGAGGTGGTTCTTGCCGAACTGACCGGTAGCGTACCCCATCGACTTGAGGACAAGCGCGGTGGTCACCGACTGCTCCGGCATACCGACGTCGGCGCCGGCTTGGCCAACCGTGGTGAGCCCGGTGCGCAGCGGTATTTGCCCGGTGATGAAGTTGGCGCGGCCGGCCGTGCAGCTCGCCTCCGCGTAGTAATCAGTAAAGCGCATGCCCTCGGCTGCGAGCTTGTCGAGGTTCGGCGTTTTGCCGGACATGATGCCTTGGTGATAGGCGCCGATATTGAACCAGCCGACATCGTCGCCCATGATCACCAGGATGTTCGGCTGGCGGCCCGACCCAGTTGATGATTGCTGCGCTTGAGCAACTTCAATCGTCTTGCCGGCCGCGATCGCCGAAACCGCGGCCAGCGTTGTACCGCCGAGCAGGATGTTGCGCCTATTGACCGCCGCATCTTTCTTGCCGGGTTTGTTTTCGCCATCGCTGCTGGACATTTGTCGCTCCCGTTCCAATCACTCGTTCGCAATCGATTTGGCTTGGCGACGGATCCGCTGCTTGCGCGCGGCAAACGACCGGCGGCGGCCACAGTTCAACGCGGACGGACGCCGCCACTCACCGAACAAGGGAAAAACACGGAGTTGCTTTCGCTTACGCGAAACGTCGCCCTTTGCCGTGAGTGTGGGACTCTCGGCAGCTTTAGTAGATCAGAGCGACGGTGAGGAAATGTGACGCCGCGATCACAAAGCCGCGATGCGAATGCAGTGAATGCCAACAAGGCTGATAAGTCAGCGGTGGATGCCATACGGTTAGCAGAAAACACGCATCGAATGTCGGCGATTGCCCGGCAAAACTGTCGGCAAAACGCGCTTGGAAGAGGCCCGTGGCTAACCACTTGCCGGAAGGGCAGCCGACCTGGCCCGAGCGGAAAAGAACGGGCTATCGCGACCGAAATTCCGCTCATAGGCAAGGAACGGACGTCGATTGAGTGACCCTTCAAGGCCGGCAAGCGGCTCGTCCAGCGGCCGCTTTTGCCATGATTCAGCCCAAGCTTTTGCGGTATTCTCGGCTGCGGACAGGGGAAGGGGGCTCAATTGTCTCTTGCATATCGGCTTGCCGCTGCGAAGGCATTGTTGCTGACCGCAGGCGCATTGTTCGTTCTCGCTCCCTCAGCAGGGGACTCGCGGGCCGCCGCTCCGGGCAGCTGCGAAGACGCGGCCGAGCTCGCGGTCCTGCCCTCGCCGATTGCGCCTTGGAAGGGCGCCCCTTTGCGCGTCGTCTTTGCTGCGGAGAAGCCGCTCGAGGGCGAGCTTTCGCTGATTGCGCCCGACGGCAGTGTCGCGGCGAAGTCGCGCGAGCGGCGCGGCGGGCCGCCATACTTCTGGTACGCCGAGGTCGGGACGCCAGCGGCAGGGACGTGGCACGCGAGGCTCGCGCGCGAGCGCGCGCCGGCCGAGTGCAGCACGCTCACCTACGACATCGCCGTCCTCGACCATGAGCCGCCGCGGCCGCACGGGGCGGCGGGGAGCGTGTGGCCCGTTCGCAATACCTGGAATCGCGCGACGGAGAACCTCTTTTCCGCGTGGATCGAGAAGCTGTTCGACGCGCCGCTCGACGCCGCGCCGTCCTGGCCCGCTCTGCACGAGGTGCTGCGCGATCGCTCGCGCAATATTCTGTTCAACTATCTCGGTCTCGGCGAGGACCAGATGGGGACCGTCGTCCGCCCCGACTGCGCCGACCTTCCGTACTTCTTACGCGCGTACTTTGCATTCAAGATGGGGCTGCCGTTCGGGTACTCGAAGTGCTCGCGCGGCGGCGGCGGCAAGCCGCCGCGGTGCCACGAGTGGTTCAGCATCCAGAATTCCGAGCAGGCCCGCTCCGCCCCGGCCGAACCGAAAATCGCGTCCGGCGCTCCGCTGGAGATGGTTACCCAGGCCATCCCCCAACCGGCCGCGCCGCCGGCGGAGAAGCGGCTCGGGCTTGCGGCGTCGTTCGGCAGCTATTTGCGCGTGCTCGGCGACGGCGTCCATTCTGGGTCCGCGCGCACGCCGCTGAGCGACGAGAGCACCGACAACTATCCGGTCCCGCTGAAGCAGGAGACGCTGCGGCCGGGGACCGTGTACGCCGATCCGTACGGGCACGTGCTGATGCTGGTGCGGCGCGTCCCGCAGACGAGCGGCGCCGCGGGCGTCTTTCTCGCCGTCGACGGACAGCCCGACGGCACGGTCGCGCGCAAGCGCTTCTGGCGCGGCAACTTCCTGTTCGCGCAGGACCCCGCGCTCGGCGGCCCCGGCTTCAAGCGCTTCCGGCCGATCGTCACCGACAAGAGCGGCGCCGAGCGGCGGCTGACCAATGAGGAAATCGCCAAGAACCCGCAATACGCGGATTATTCGCTTGATCAGGCGCGGCTCACGCCCGACGCCTTCTACGACCGGATGGACGACGTGATGTCGCCGGCGCCGCTCGATCCGATGCGGGCGATGGGCGAGGCGATCACCTCGCTCGAGGAGCAGGTGAAGGCGCGCGTGACCTCGGTCGAAAACGGGCGCAAGTACCAGGCCAGCGGACGCGCCGACGTCGAGATGCCGAACGGCCCATCGATCTTCGAGACGACCGGCGCCTGGGAGGATTTCGCGACGCCGGCGCGGGACCTGCGCCTGTTGATCGCGATCGATGTCGTGCTCGGGTTCCCGGAGCGGGTGGCGCGGCGGCCCGAGCGCTACGCCATGCCGGCGGGCAAGAGCGTCGCCGACGTGAAGGCCGAATTGCAGAACGTGCTCGCGTCCGAGCTGGCGACGCGCAAGTTTTCGTACATGCGCACCGACGGCTCCACCTGGACGCTGGCGCTAAAGGATGTGGCCGAGCGCGCTCCATCTCTCGAGATGGCGTACAATCTCAACGACTGCGTCGAGCTGCGCTGGGGCGCGGCGGAAAGGAGCGAGGAGGCGTCGACCTGCAAGCGCCACGCCTCGGGGGCGCAACGCTCGAAGATGTCCGAGTACCGCGCCTGGTTCCACGAGCGCCGCCGGCCGCCGCGCGCTTAGAATCGTGATGCCCGCGCCTGTCGCGAGCAGCGTTGCCGATCAAAGCGAGAGCGGCAGCTCCAGGTGCTGGGCGTACATCATGTCCCGGTGCGCAAACAAAATCGGATCCAGCGCCGCGTCGATATCGGCGTCCCGCGCACTGAACGCTGCCCTGGTGCTCGCCTCCATCGTGCAGACCTCGGGCGGCAGCGGGTCGAACATGGCGGCGAAGGTCGCGCTGTAGACGTCGACCGCTGTCAATGAATCGCCGATGTAATAGCGGCTACCCGTCTGCTGCTGCGCCTTGAGGCGCGCGGCCAGCATGGCCAGGAGCTCCGCGACCCGTGCGGCGGCGGCGGCTCCCGCCGCCGGGCTATAGCCGTACTTCTTGGCCAGAATATTTTGACACGCGTTCAGGAAAGCCGCCGGCATTGCTGAGGCCGGCGTGTACAAGTTGCAGGCGGCGCGACCAGCCCAGTCCCCCTTCACCGCAGATTTCGTGGGCCAAGCCGAAAGCCAGCGCCCGCTCGTCCGCCTTGGCGGGGATGAGGGGCGGCGCCAGGCGCTCGGCGAGGAGCAGAATTTCGGCCCAGCCGGAGCGCGGCCGTTCGTCATTGTAGATCAGCACTGGCCCGTTGCGCTGGCCGACCCACTGCTGCAGGGCTTCGCTGTCATAGGCGAGCCGCACGGCGGCCCACTCGATGCCCTTGATGTGGAGGATGCCTTTGGCCGCTTCGCCCCAGGGGCTTGGCACATTGCCGACAACCACCATGCGCACGCCGCGGCGCACGATTGCTTCTTCCACGCTCGCGTATGCGAATGTCATCGTCGTCTCCGGCGCGCGCTGATCGAACGTTACCGCCAATCGTCCAAAACGTAGACGCCGGGGCGGCAATAGCCGGGGTCGTTGTCCTTGTGCATCGTCACGCCCTGGATCTCCGTGCGGTATCCGCGCGCGACAAGGTGCCGATAGGCCTCGTGGCGCGCCATGTTCGCGCCTGCCAGCACTTTCGGCATGCCGACTGCGGCCGCCAAAGCTTCGCACGCATCGAGCAGCCGGGAATAATCTTCTTCGGCCGACGCTCCGCCGCGCACCGCGCCGAACTTGACGAAGCAATTGTCCGCACCGGCCTCACTGCGCGCCCCGTAGTGGCACACCGCGAACGCGGCAATGCCGCCGGCGCCTTCCACCAAGACCGTGTCACCGAGGCCCTGCGCGTGCGTTGCGCCGATCTCCTCGGTGAGGTCGAGGCCTGGGTAGAGCGTCTCGGCCGCGTCGCGGCACGAACGCAGCGTCTCGTGCTGCCGCGCTTCGCTCAATTGGCTGAAACGCGACCAACCCGCCGTTCCGTGTCGCGCCGAGACTGGCGCCGACATGATCGCGGTGAGGAAGCGCGCGGAAAAGCCGTGCTTCTGATAGAGGGCGATGTGTTTCGCGCTCTGCGCGAAGGTGAACAGGCCGACGTGCCGGGTTCCCCAGGAATCGAACTGCTCCATCGTCCTGGCGAGCAAAGCGCGGGCGACACCGCGCTCCTGGGCTCGGGACGCACGGTGAGGGGGCCGAAGAACCCGACGCTTCCCCATCGGGTCGCGAAGTTGGAGCCGACCAGTTGCCCATCGAGCTTTGCGCCGAAGGCGGCGACGTGGGCGGCGTGGTGCCGGCCATAGACGTAGTCACGATCGTTCCAGAAATTCTCCGGATCGGGAACGCCGATGAAGGTACCAAAAGCGAGACGGACGATGCGCGCGGCTTCCGGCAAGTCGCTTTCATCGAGCGCACTCACCACCGGTGGCTCGCTTTTGCTGTCGCCCCATCGGCAGGACGCGACATCATCGGACGCTCTCCGTCAGTCGGGCTGCACTTTACTAAGGCCGCTGCACCACGTCACCGCCGCCATTGCCGGCGAGCACCTTGGGCGGGCAGTAGGACGATGATAAACCTGCTTGCGCTGCCGGCAGCTCCGGCGACCGCGCGGCATCATCGCTCGGCGTCCTCACAAAATCAGCCGAACCGACTCGGGAGGTTGAAGTGCCCGCCCCAGTATCCCCGCGGTGGACCGGAGTGTTTCCGATCGCGCCGACCCCCTTCAGCCCTTCCGGCGACCTCGATCTTGAGGGTCAGCGGCGCGTGCTCGACTGCATGATCGACCAGGGAGTCGACGGCATCTGCATTCTCGCCAACTATTCGGAGCAGTTTGTGCTCTCCGACGCGGAGCGCGACCTGCTGCTTGATCTCTGCCTGTCGCACGTCGCCGGCCGCGTGCCGGGGATCGTCACCTGCAGCCATTTCAGCACCAGCATCGCGGCCGATCGTGCGCGCAAGGCGCATGCCGCCGGCGCCCGCATGCTCATGGTGATGCCGCCGTATCACGGCGCGCTGCTGCGGGCCGAGGAGAACGCGATGGTCGAGCATTTTGCCCGCATCGCCGAGGCCGCTGCGATTCCGATCATGCTGCAGGATGCCCCGCTCAGCGGCGTCACCCTGACGGTCCCGTTCCTGGTGCGGCTTGCGCGCGAGGTGCCTCAGGTCTCCTATTTCAAGATCGAGGTGCCGGCGGCCGCGGCGAAACTGCGCGCCCTCATCGCCGCCGGCGGCGACGCGATCGCCGGGCCGTTCGACGGCGAGGAATCGATCACGCTCATGGCCGACCTCGACGCCGGCGCCACCGGGACCATGCCGAGCGCGCTGCTGCCGGACCTGATCAAGCCCGTGGTCGAACATCACCTCGCCGGACGGCGCGCCGAGGCGGCCGCGAGCTATGCGCGCATCCTGCCGCTCATCAACTACGAGAACCGGCAGTGCGGGCTGCGGGCAACCAAAACCGTCATGCGCGAAGGCGGCGTCATCGCCAGCGACATGGTGCGGCATCCCTTGGCGCCATTGCCCGAGGCACAGCAGGCGGGACTCCTCGAACTTGCGCGCGAGCTCAATCCGTTGGCGTTGCGCTGGGGACGGTAGTCCACGGAGCCCGTCGTTCCTCGCGGATCAGAGGAAACAGGAAGCTGCGCGATTGCACCGAATGATTGGCGCCCAATGGACACCCCTGCAGGCCACCCATAGACTTCGGCTGCTACCTGCGTGAAGGGCGAAGCGACGGGCATGGCCGAACATCGTGTGGAGCGGCGGCTTGCGGCCATTCTCGCCGGGGATGTTGCCGGCTACAGCCGGCTGATGGGAGCGGACGAGGAAGGCACGCTCGCCCGGCTCAACGCCCATCGCCGCGAACTGCTGGAGCCGACGATCGCCGAGCATCGCGGCCGAATCGTCAAACGCACCGGCGACGGCATCCTGGTCGAATTCGGCAGCGCCGTCGACGCCACCCGATGCGCCATCGAGCAGCAGCGCGGAATGGCGCAGCGCAATGCGCACGAACCCGCCGACCGGCGCATCGAACTGCGCATCGGCATTCACGTCGGCGACATCATCGTCGACGAGGGCGACATCTTCGGCGACGGCGTCAATATTGCCGCGCGGCTGGAAGGCATTGCCGAAGCTGGCGGCATCTGCATCTCCGATGACGCATTCAGGCAGGTGCGCGGCAAGATCGACGCCGCCTTTGCGGATGCCGGCGACCAGCGCCTCAAGAACATCGAGCAGCCGGTGCGGGTCTATCGCATTCAACTCGACCGGCCCGCGCCCAAGGCGCCGAAAATTTCGGCACCTGCCGAAGGCCCTTCCATCGCAGTGCTGCCGTTTCAAAACATGAGCGGCGACCCGGAGCAGGAATATTTCGTCGATGGCATTGTCGAGGACATCATCACCGGCTTGTCGCGGATGAAATGGCTGTTCGTGATCGCCCGCAATTCCAGCTTTGCCTACAAGGGACGCGCCGTCGATGTGAAGCAGGTCGGCCGGGAGCTCGGCGTGCGCTACGTGCTCGAAGGCAGCCTGCGCAAGGCGGGGGACCGCATTCGCATCACCTGCCAGCTCATTGAGACCGCGAACGGCACCCACGTTTGGGCCGAGCGCTATGACCGGCCGCTCGGCAACATTTTCGAAATCCAGGACGAGATCACGCTGAGCGTCGTCGGCGCCATCGAGCCAAGCCTGCGGCAGGCGGAGATCGAGCTTGCGAAGCGCAAGCGCCCGGACAGCCTGGACGCCTACGATCTTCATCTGCGGGCTCTGCCCCATGCCCAGGTGGCGATGCCCGGCGATGGCGAGAAGGCGCTCTCATGGCTTAACAAGTCGCTCGCCCTTGAACCGGACTATGCCGCCGCCCACGCCCTGGCGGCCTGGTGCTACGAGCAGCGCTACGTGCGCGGCGGCATGCACGAGGTCGACAAGGTCGCCGCGCTCGAGCACGCGCGCGCGGCGCTGGCGGCCGGCGCGGACGACGCGACGACGCTCGCCACCGCGGGCTTCGTGATCGGTCTCGTCGAGCACGATTATGAAGCCGCGATGAACGCCATTGACCACGCGCTGGCCTTGAACGGCTCCTCGGCGCTGGCGCTCGGCCTCGGCGCCACGATCCTTGCCCACGATGGTCGTATCGACCAGGCCATAGAGTACGGCGAACGCGCTCTCCGGATGAGCCCTCACGATCCGACGGCTTATCTGCAATTCACGGCGCTCGGCATCGCCCACCTTGCGGCCGGCCGCTTCGAGCAGTCCGCCGCGGCATGCAACAAGGCATCGCAGTCGAACCCGCGCTTCAGCTTTCCCGTTGTTTTGCAGGCCGCCGCCTTGTGCCGCCTCGGCCGCGCGCATGAGGCCAAGGCAGTGGCGCGCAGGGTGCTGGAGCTGGAACCGCGCTTCAGCATTGCGCAATTCGTCAAATCTCACACCGGGCGGCCGGAAATCTGGAATCCAGTCGGCGACGCCCTGCGCCAAGTGGGTCTGCCGGACTAAGCGGCCTGCACCCAGCGCGCCGCGCTCATTTCTTCGTTTCGGCAATGTTGGCGGCGGTGCGGATGATCAGAATGCCGTGCGGATCGACGCGCAGATGCTGGCCCGGAAAGACGACCGTGGTCGACCCGAACTCTTCGACCACGGCCGGCCCGTCGAGCTTGAAGCCGGCACCGAGCGAAGCGCGCTCGAACACCGGCGTGTCGCAGAACTTGCCGTCGAAGTAGACCGGCCGGCTGCTTGGCTTCGGCGGCGCGCCGGTTTCTTTCAACACCGGGATGCTCGGCCGGTCGATCATGCCGAAACCGGACACACAGAAATTGACCAGCTCCACCTTCTGCTGGCCAGCATAGTTGTAGCCGAAGGTTTTTAGATGCGCGGCATGGAAGGCCTCGATCAGCGCGGCGAGGAATCGCGCGTCGACCCCGCCGGAAGGCGCCGGCACGCGAACTTCCATGGACTGTCCCGCGTAGCGGACATCAGCCTCGCGCACGAGCGCGATCCGCTCGGGCGCGATGCCGTCCTTCGCAAGCGTGGCCGCGGCGTCCTCTTCCAGTGTCGCGTAATGGGCGGCGATGACCGAAAGGTCGATCGCATCCTCGGGCATGACCTTGGTGACGATGTGGTCGGTGCGCCAGTCGACCGCCAGGAGGCCGAAGGCGGAAAGGTTGCCGGGGTTCGGCGGCACGATGCAGGTCCGCATACCCATGAGCTCCATCACCGCCGGAGACTGCGCCGGGCCGGAGCCGCCAAAGGAAAGGAGCGCGAACGCGCCGGGGTCGATGCCGCGCTGGATAGTCATCTGCCGGATGGCATTGGCCTGATCCCAGTTGGCGATCTCGATGATGCCTTCGGCGAGCTGCTCGGCGCTCAGCTTGCCGGGAAGCCGCGCCGCCAGTCTTTCGAGACCTTGCCGTGCGCGCAAAACGTCGAGGCGGATGCCGCCGCCGATCAGCGCCGGCGGAATACGGCCGAGGACGAGATTGGCGTCGGTGATGGTGGGCTCCTCGCCGCCGTTCGGATAGCACATCGGGCCGGGCACGGCCCCGGCGCTGCGCGGCCCGACTTTCAGCTTCCCTTCGCGCGAAATCCACGCGATCGAGCCGCCGCCGGTGCCGATCGTCTTGACGTCGAGCATCGGGATGCGCACCGGGAAGCGGCCGACGCGCCCGCCGTTGCTGATCTTCGGCTTGGCGCCTTCGATCAGGCAGAGGTCGGTCGAGGTGCCGCCGGCGTCGAGCGTCACCAGGTCGGGAAATCCGGCGATCTCGGCGATGACGGCGCTGCCGAGCGCGCCGGCGGCCGGCCCGGAAAGCGCCGTCGTGATCGGCTTGCGCATGACCTGGTCGGGGCTCGCGACGCCGCCGCTCGACTGCATGACCAGAAACGGCTTCTCGTTGAGCTCTTGCCCCAGCTCGTCGCGGATGCGGTCGAGGTAGCGGCTCATATGCGGCTTGATGAACGCATCGACCAGCGTCGTCACCGCCCGCTCGTATTCGCGGTATTCGGGAAGCACGTCCGACGAGAGCGACAGCGTGCAGCCCGCATATTCCTGCGCCACGATCTCAGCCGTGCGGCGCTCATGCGCGGCGTTGGCGTAGGAGTGCATGAGGCATATGCCGATCGTGGCAATGCTCTGGGCGCGAAAGAAGCGGGCGGCGGCGCGCACGCTCGCCTCGTCGAGCTGCCGCAGCTCGGCGCCGAGAAAGTCGAGGCGGCCGCCGACCTCGCGCACATAGCGCAGCGGCACCAGGCGCTCGGGCTTCACCCAGAAATACGAATTGCCGTAGCCCTCGGGCACGGATTGGCGGGCGATCTCGAGAATGTGGCGGAAGCCTTCGGTGACGATCAGGCCGAGACCGGCGATGTCGTCCTGCAGCAGCGCATTGGTCGCGACCGTCGTGCCGTGCGCGAGCACGGCGAGATCGTCGACGCCGGCGCCGCATTGGCCGAGAATGGCCTGGACGCCGCGCACCAGCGCCACCGCCGGGTTCGACGGCGTGCTCGCGACCTTGGTCACGCGCATGGCGCCGGATTTGTCGTCGACGCAGACGATGTCGGTAAAGGTGCCGCCGGTATCGATGCCGATCCGCAACGAAGCCGTGCCGCTCATCCTTGCTCAGCTTCCCCTGCGGCTCCGATCGAACGCCTCGACCGCGAATGGCGCAGACCGTTTGACAATGTACCCCAATCCATCGGCCGTTCGCTATCCGAACCCTGCGAAACGGAAGGGCGGTTCGCTATTCGAACCCAGCGCGATTGGGCAGGTGCCCGATAATATACCAGCATGTGCAAAGTTCGCGAGCACTCCGCCGCGTACCGCGCACGGTGCGTCAGCAAAACGCCGAATCCGACTTGACAGCAAGTTGCGGCCTCATAAACTCGACAGCGAAAAACTGAAGAAACAAAACAGCTTGCGGAGGACACGGCTGCTTGCTCGGGGACGCGAAGCGTGCAGCGTGACATTCCCCAAAGCTGGTGATGCCGCCGGCCCGCCCGGACCGGCCTCATGCGTGAATCGAAACGGGAGGTAGCGATGAGCGGCAATGTTCGCTTCAATTTCATGCATTTTCTTCCCTACGTGCATCTCCCTGAGAACCACAAGGAGTTCAAGTCGCTGTGGGTGGATTTCTCGAACAAATATTATGATCCCAAGCGCGGCCATGCGCTCTACCAGCGCTATCTGTCCGAGCTCGTGCTCGCCGACAGGCTCGGCTTCGACGCAATCGTCGTCAACGAGCATCACAACACCGCCTACAGCATGATGGCGGCGCCGAACCTCATCGCCTCCGCGATCATTCCGCAGACCCGCAATGCCAAGATCTGCGTGTGGGGGACGCCGCCGAACCTGGAATACCCGAACCGCCTGGCCGAAGAATACGCCATGCTCGATGTGATGTCGGAGGGGCGCCTCGAGGTAGCGTTCCCGCTCGGCACCGGCATGGAGTACTGGGCCAATCCCATCAACCCAACGACGGCGCGCGAGCGGCACAAGGAATCGATCGCCATCATCCTGCAGGCGTGGACGCAGGACGGGCCGACCAAATTCTTCGGTGAGTTCTACACCTACCGGTTCCTCAATCCGTGGCCGCGGCCGTACCAGAAGCCGCATCCGCCCTGCTACATCGTCGGCACCGGCAGCCCGGAAACGGTCGAGCTCGCCGCCGAACTCGGCTTCGGCTACTCGGCGGTGTTCGTGACCAAGCAGCGCGCGCTCGAGCTCAATCGCAAGCTGCGTGAACGCGCGTCGAGCTACGGGCGCACCATCCGCCCCGACCAGCTGCCGCTCGGCGTGATTACCTACGTGGCCGAGACCAAGCAAAAGGCCGAGGACGAGGGGATCGAGCACATCCGCTATTTCTTCGAGGATGCGCTACGCACCACGCCGGAATTCCTCGCGCCGCCCGGCTATCTGTCCATCGAGCAGCTGAAGATGCGCGCGGCGCTGGCCGACAAGCTGCACGGCAAGTTCGACTTCGACGCCGTCAACGAAGCCTTCTTCTGTGCGGTGGGAACGCCTGACCAGGTCGTCGATCAGCTCAGCCAGTGGGGCGAGACCATGGGCACCAACCATTTCAACCTGATGGCGGCTGTGGGCAACATGCCGAACTGGAAGGTGGTCAAGAACCTCAGCCTGATCGCCGAGGAGGTGATCCCGCGCATGCGCACTACGGCGCCGGTCGCGCGCCGCGCCGCGGCCGAATAGAAGCGGGATCAACCATGACCGAATTCAAACGCGAGACGCACACCGTCAACGGGGTGAAGATCATCCTGTTGACCGCCGGGAGCGGGGAGCCGCTGCTGTTTCTGCATGGGGCCGGCACGTTCCATGGCTTCGAGTTCGCCAAGCCCTGGGCCGACAAGTTCCGGGTCCTTCTTCCGTTTCATCCGGGCTTCGGCGAATCCGCCGACGATCCGGCGATGAACGACATCCACGACTACGTCATGCACTATGTCGAGCTGCTCGACCTCCTCGGGCTCGACAAGGTCAACCTGGTCGGGTTCTCGCTCGGCGGCTACATCGCCGCCAAGTTCGCCATGGAGCACGGCCACCGCGTGCGCAAGCTGGTCCTGGTCGGGCCGGCGGGACTGCGCGACGACAAGCATCCGACCGCCGACGTGCTGGGGCTGCCGGGTGAGCAATTGCCGGCGATGCTGGTGTCGAATTTCGAGGTGATCAAGCCGTATTTGCCGACCAAGCCGGACCTCGACTTCATCGGCGACCGCTACCGCGAAATGACCACCACGGCGCGGCTCATGTGGGAGCACCCCTACGACTCGAAGCTGCCGCGCTATCTCCACCGCCTCACCATGCCGACGCTGCTGGTCTGGGGCGAGGAGGACCAGCTCATCCCGTCGCAGCAGGCGGAGACCTGGCGGCGCTTCATTCCCAAGGCCGATATCAAGATCTTCAAGGGCGCCGGCCACCTCGTGCTCGACGAGAAGCGCGAGGCGAGCGACGCCGTCCAGAATTTTCTCGCGTGACCGACAGCACGCCGGCGTGCTGTCAACCTGGATGAGCGGGCTGAGCGAGACGCGCGCTCGCTATTGCGCGAAATATCGGACCTGCGTGGTATCTTGCCGTGGCACCGGCGCGATCCGGCGCATTCTCTAGGAGAGGTCGACCCATGGCGACGACACGTCCGTTGTCCGAACTTCTGCCCAAGGAAATGACGGAGCTGCGCGCGCAGCCGTTGTTTTCTCTGCTGCTCGAGGTGCAGCCGCCGATTGTCGTCGGCAAGACGCCTGCCCTCGACCGGCGCATCGGCATCATCAGCGGCGGCCGTTTCGAGGGCGAACGCTTGCGCGGGACGCTACTTCCCGGCGGCAGCGACTGGCAGACCGTGCGCGGCGGCGACGGCGCCTGGCTGATCAACGTGCGCATCGTGCTCAAGACCGACGACGATGCGATCATCGGCATGCCCTATACCGGCATCCGCCACGGGCCAAAGGAAGTGCTCGACCGCATCGCCCGGGGCGAGGTGGTCAAGGCCACGGACTACTATTTCCGCATCGTCGCCTCGTTCGAGACCTCGTCGGAGAAGTACGGCTGGCTCAACAACATCGTCAGCATCGGCGTCGGCCACCGGTTGCCCGAGGGGCCGATCTATCAGATGTTCGAGGTGCTC